>Ga0209536_100004430_pt1 | contig 22176 bp, 13 predicted proteins | sample DeeMarSeWOR28_12_FD_187461 | JGI IMG/M metagenome (GOLD analysis project Ga0209536, IMG submission 187461) | Marine sediment microbial communities from White Oak River estuary, North Carolina - WOR-2-8_12 (SPAdes) (version 2) | ecosystem: Environmental > Aquatic > Marine > Intertidal zone >... | reverse complement strand
AAATCCAAAATCTGCCAAAAGAGGAAAAATTCGGCACAAAAGTAGTAGCCGATGTCACTTGTACCGTTTTTGAATTGGAACAAAATGATTCACCGGAGGTTAATGTTACAAGATAGTTTTTCAAAGAATCCGAAGGTTCATACCTATGCTGTGGCTCAAAATCTTCTGATACGGTTCCATCTCCAAAGTCCCACAAAAAATCACTCGCCTTTTCCGATTTATTTATCACTTGCATGACTGGAGTATCATAACAATCATATGCCTTTTCAATCGCAAAATCGGCAATCACCTGTGGAATTACTTTTATTTCCATCGAATCCTCACCAATACAACCATTTTGATCGATAATTTTTACGGTATACATGGTTGTAGTATCCGGTGCGGCAATTGGAGATGAACTATCGGCATTTTGCAAACTATTTTTAGGGATCCAGTTATAGTGAATTCCTCCATGGGCATTCAATGTGATGTTATCACCATAACAGATGGAATCGTCTGGCATAATCCCAAAATCATAATCAAAGACAGTAATTGTACCAGTGGCTTTACTTTCGCGAACACATGTATTTATATCTGTTGCTGTCAAGACAACCGGAAAGACTCCCGGTTCTTCATAGGTAATGGTAATGCTGTCTTCCTGATCTGAAATGGTCCCTTCTCCAAATTCCCAGAGAAAATCCTCCCCGCCAATACTTTCGTTTAGAAATACCAACGATAACGGATAACAGCCCTGCCTGATTCCACGATCAGTAAAATCCTCTGTGTCAGTTTCAAATCGGGCAAGCAATGATGCGAGATCAAATTTGAAAGCGGCGTTATTACAGTTCAAACTATTATTAGTTCTGGACCAAACATCCGGTGGCCAGGTTGGAAAACCGCTACTACCACCGCAACCTCCACAAACGGACTGGTATACAATCCCTTTTTTATCAAACCTGCTCGTTCCTCCATCTACGTGTTCTCCGCGACCATTCCTCTCCCCAAAATAGGTCGCATATAATAATTGCTTGGCATCCTGTAACAAAACCATCAAATAAAAGTCTGTGCCATCGGTTTCATCCTGATATGCATTGCTTGTCACAGGTAATCCGATTGTACTTCCTCCTATATAACCAAAAGATGGATGGTTTAATGCCCCACCCCATCCACTGATGAATATATTTTCACACTCATTTACCAGAAAGGCAGTTGGAGAAAAATCGGGGGAACCGGATCCAGAACCAATCACCGTGGAAAAGTAGGTAGAATCAAGTTCATTCGTGATCTTTTGAATAAATTGCCCGCCATTGGGATTAGAATAAACTCCTTCAGTGACCATATAATCCCCTTGGGTTTGGCCCAACACATAAACCTGGTCCGAGGAATCTAATTCCAGAAAATATACCTGATCGTAATCTTCAGTGCCTAAATATGTTCCACTTACCATTTCTGAACCATCCGCATTGAATTTCACCACCACCCCGTCAATATCAAAGGAATCAGACTTTTCATTTTTTAATGTCCCATTTGTCACTGGGAAATCAATACTATTACTACCTCCTGCTGCAAAGACATTTCCCTTGCCATCGACTTTCACTGAAAAAAGCGCATCCATACCACTGCCACCAACATATGTACTCCAATAGAGGTCTGAAAGATCCGGATTGAATTGCATTAATACACCATCATTTACATCTCCTCCATAGTCGGTCTGCACTCCATTTTTTATCAGAAAGTCAGGTGAACTTGTGTTGGAAGCCACATAAATATTATCTTGCCAGTCAAGATTTACCTCACCACGGAACTGGTCTCCGTAATTTCTGGTCAGTGGCATATATTTTTCCATGATCCCATCATTTTCCGTACCCCCGATAAATGTTGAGCCTACCAGGGATTCACCTTTTTCATCCAATATTGCTAAAAAAATATCGGTCCCATTTCGCATTGGAATTCCACCAACCAGCCGATAAGGAACCGTATTTGTAGTATCATAAATCGGATCGCCTCCTAAAAATGATTTGTGAAATGAATCAGCAACCATGGGAAAATCAGGTGAGCTGGTTGTCCCATAAATCACCAGTTGACCCTTGCTGTTTACAATGAGACTTTGTGGTGTCTCGCTATAACTGCCGCCAAGATAGGTTGCCCAGAGCAGATTCTTACCTGTCGGATCATATTTTAATATGCCCACATCCCATTCACCTACATGTTGAGATTGGAATACTCCCGATGTTGTAGGAAAACCTGTATCAAAGACTATCCCACCGGAATACAGATTGCCTTCATCATCATAGGTGGCCGTGAATCCCCAGTTATCAGCATAAGAACCTGAATAGGTGGAAAAGATCAATTCCGGGTCAATGACTAACCGGGCATTATGATCATAACCGTTGGGAAAATGGAAACTCACCAAATCCTCCTGTACCTGATAAACCGTGCTAACGGCTTGTTTCCGCGATCCCGATTCAACATAAGATACTGGTTTATTTTCGATAAAATCGCCATGTACCGTACTTACTACAACTTTTCCATTATGAACTTTGAGTTCATTCTGCCCTTCATATTTCATCCTAATTTGTCGGGGATCCGCTCCTGGAGTAACTTCAAAGTCATACTTGAGTCGCCCATTTGATGAATAAAGGACAAAATCCACTCCTTTATATAAATTATTTATAATCAACGCTTCATAGCTATTTATGCCAATCGTCCATTTAGCCGGATTTGCACCTTTAATATAATTCACTTCACCAGGGATGGAATTTTTACCATTGATTACGGCTCCAGGATCAGAACCTTCAAAAGCTACCTCAACGGCATGGATTAGATTGTCGGGATACTTTACGCTATTCGACGATTCCTCCTGACGGGATAAACCATCATGACCATGCTTATTATTTTGATAAAAAACATATTTAAGTTTATTTCTCAGTATAAAGAGATCTCCTCCGGGAATGGACGTTTTAAATAATACGTCGGAATGCCATTGTCCTTTGTTTTGAACAAAACGAACACCTGATGCCTCATGACCATAAGTACAAAAGGTTGTCAGCGATAAAATTGCAACAAGAAAACCGATAAATGTATACTTTTTTGACATAACGGAATTAAAGGATCGTAAAAATATAATTAATTCCTGAAGATTCAGTTTTCAAATTGAAAAGCAGAAATACTACAATTATAATATAACGACAATCCAATCGATATCTTGGTTGTAAAAGACAATCTATATTAAAAAGATAATTGTAATTTATCAGGCCTAATAGGTCAATCAAAAATTTTATATTTGCTAATATTTTTTTCCGCTGTTAATAATTCAAATTGAATACAAACAGATGACTGAAAAAACACCAACCGTAAAATTGACAATTATTGAAAAACTGGACAAGTATTTCGATGGGAAACAACCATTGATACTTTGGATGAGTATAATCCTGACCACATTATTCGGGCTTTTAGTTTTCGAACCAAAAGTCTCTATTGGTGGGGATGATTCCATGTATATCAACCGTGCGTTTAACTTTATCCACAAAGGTGAGTTCCCTACGTTTCAAGGGCCCTTATATCCGATTTTTCTGGGAATCATTATTTATTTCGCAGGCACGAAACTAATCTTATTGAAATTGATCTCTTTTTGTTGCCTGTTGGGTCATCAATGGCTCTCATTTAAGCTGTTACGCAATTATCTTTCACCGTTTTTATTGTTTATATTTTTTGCATTAATCAGTACCAGCGCTGCTTTTCTCTATTACGGGTCTGCGACGTACAATGAAGTATTTTACTTGTTTTTACAGAGCATATTTCTATATCACTTTTTAATATCTTTCATTGAAAAGGATGCTGACAGCGTTGACTTAAGAAGAGATTTTAAAAAAATCCTGCTAAGCACTTTCCTGCTCCTGATTTTGGCCATAACTAAAAATATTGGTCTGGTGGCAGTAATTGCGGTGATCATTTATTTCCTGTTGATTAAAAACTGGAAAATGGCAGGTGCAATGCTTATTTCATTTGTTGTCTTTATGGTCGCATTCAATCTTATAAAGTCAACGTTTTGGGAAATAAATGAAATGCAGATTTCCAGTCAGTTGGATGCGTTAATGTTCAAGGTCCCGTATAAACCTGATAGTGGCAAGGAGGATGCATACGGATTTTTAGTGAGGTTTGTGGAAAATTCAAAGGTGTACCTGGGGTATCATTTCAGGAATATTTTTGGAATGGCAACGGATGATGAGATAAGCGGCAATGCGTTTGTCACCTTTATCATTTATGCTTTGTTAATACCAGGCTTTTTCGTGTTTCTTAAAAAATCGCGATTTTGGTTATTTATTGCCATATTTTGTGCAACTTCATTTGGAGCTACCTTTTTAATTTTACAGACTTTCTGGTTACAGGAAAGGCTGATCATTGTTTTCACTCCTGTACTCCTTGCTTTTCTTTTGCAGGTGCTGTACATGCTGTTTTCTGGCAGATTCAAAAAATACGCAAGTGTCCTGATTTTGTTTTTGACTATTATGCTGGTTGCTAATCTTATCAGGACATTTACTATAATTCCCAGGCAAATAGAAGTTAATACTAAATATATTTCAGGTGATCGTTATTTTGGATTTCCGGAGGATTGGATCAACTATTTACAAATGACAAAATGGACAAACGATAATCTCCCTAAAGAAACCTATATAGCATGTAGAAAACCCGGCATGGCATTTATTTATAGTGGTGGGAAGGATTTTTATGGGATATGGAATGTTCCTTCGAATGATCCCGAAGTTTTGTATAAAAGATTGAAAGATGCAGGTGTCACTCATGTAATCATGGCTAATCTTCGAACTAATCCTGACGATCCTAATTCGAGGATTATCAACACCGTACAAAGGTATTTGAGTGCTATAAATAACGCCTACCCGGGAAAATTAAAACTTGTTCATCAGATCGGGAATAACTGGCCAACCTATCTTTATGAATTGCAATGAATGTTGGATGAAAACAATTTTTAGTGGAGAGTAACAATATAAAACACAGGAGAAGACAGGAATTTTTTGATCATTTCGAAAGGTTGGCGCCTGGTTTAGCAAGATATCGGAAACGATATGCCTATTTTTGGAATGACATTGTCAGGTACTGCAATTACTTTATCCCGGAAGATGATTCCATTCTGGAAGTTGGTTGCGCCACAGGAGATATGCTGTCAAGAATGAATGGGAAGAAAAAGACAGGCATGGATTTCTCCCCAAAAATGATCAGTATAGGTAAGGAAAAGTATCCTGAAATAGATTTTTATGTAGAGGATGCCGAAAAAATTACACTGGATGAAACGTTTGACACCATCGTCTTATCCCATGTAACAGGATATTTTGTGGATGTATTGAAAGTATTTTCATCATTAAGAAACGTGTGTCATCCAAGAACACGTATTATCATAAATTATTACAACTTTTTATGGGAACCTATACTATTATTTGGTGAAGTAATTGGCATAAAACGAAAAAGCCCGAGGCAGAACTGGCTTTCGAAAAGAGACCTGCAAACCTTCCTTTATATTGCTGGTTATGAAACTTATCGCTCAACTAAACGCGTATTAATTCCTGTCAATATTCCGGTGATTTCATGGTTATTTAATAAATATATTAGCCGTTTACCCCTCATCAATGAGCTCTGCCTGAACCAGTATCTGTTTGCTAGACCAATAGTCAATCTGGAAAAAAGTGAGTATTCTGTTTCCATAGTAATACCGGCAAGAAATGAAAGTGGTAATCTGGAAAACGCCATAAAACGTTTGCCAAAATTCGGATCAAAGCAGGAAATCATTTTTATAGAAGGAAATTCTACTGACAATACCTGGGAGCAAATGCAGAAACTTCCTGAAAAATTTCCGGAATGGAAAATTAAAATTGCCCAGCAACCTGGAAAAGGGAAAGGTGATGCTGTAAGGAAAGGATTTTCTATGTCAACCGCGGAAATCTTAATGATTCTCGACGCAGATCTAACTGTTCCTCCTGAAGATCTTCCATCCTTCTATTATGCATTAATTAAAAATAAAGGTGAATTCATCAATGGATCCAGACTGGTATATCCTATGGAAAAAAACGCCATGCGACTGCTGAATCTACTGGGAAATAAATTCTTCAGCATGATGTTCTCATGGCTATTGGAGCAACCAATTAAAGATACACTTTGTGGTACAAAGGTGATTTTTAAGAAAGATTATGAAAAATTGATCAAAAACAGATCTTTCTTTGGTGAATTTGATCCATTCGGAGATTTCGATCTTATATTTGGCGCATATAAACTTAACCTGAAGATCGTTGATCTCCCAATCCGTTACCGGGAACGCATCTATGGTGATACGAATATTTCCAGGTTCAGTCATGGATTTATATTACTTAGAATGGTGGGATACGCAGCCCGGAAAATAAAATTTTATTAGAGGAAACAGTCAGATGAATCCTATCCTCAACAATCTGCCGATCACAAAACTAAAACTGTTCATAGCCAGAATTTTATTTTTATTGATAAAGCCAGTTTATGGCACAAAAAAAAGAATTATAAAACGAAAAGGGCTTTTCTTCGAGGTCGATATTACCGAAGGACTTGATCTGTCCTTATTTCTATTCGGTAGTTTTCAGCAACATGTTTCTGACAATAAATACCTTTTACTTCCCGAGGATGCTGTTATACTTGACGTGGGGGCTAATGTGGGCATTATGTCGTTACATTTTGCCCGGAATTCTCCATTTGGAAAAGTTTATGCCTTTGAACCAACTCATTATGCATTTGAAAAACTGGAAAGGAATCTCCACTTAAACTTCGAGCTTGCCTCTAGAATTCAAATTATCCAGACATTTATCACCAGTGAAGAAAAAAAATCCAATACCATAACGGCATTCTCAAGTTGGAAAGTCAATAAAAAAGCCGGAGGAGACCAGCACCCTATTCATGGAGGTAAAGCCATGTCCACAAAAGGTGTCCTCACCACTACAATAGATGAATTTGCAAAAAAGCAAAGGATAGATCGCATTGATTTTATCAAGATCGATACCGATGGCCATGAGTTTGATGTACTTGTAGGAGGCAGAAAAACCATTGAGCGTTTGAGGCCTCGGATTATTTTTGAAGTCGGGCAATATATCATGGAAGAACATGGGATTACTTTTATGAATTATTACCATTTTTTTGAAAGGATGAATTATATGTTGTCGAATGCCTCCAACAATAAACCAATTACTAAAGAGAACCATGGAAAAATGATCCCTAAAAAAGGCACCATTGATATATTAGCTGTTCCTTTAAAGTAACTGGATATTTTGTAGTTTAAAGTTAAATTTAATTAATCAATTTGTGCCAACAATCCTTAAATGACTCCCAATCCACTTGAAATACTTAAAAAGCATTTCGGTTACGATACCTTTCGCCCCTATCAGGAAGAAATCATTCGTTCGGTTTTAAACTGCGAAGATTGTCTGGTAATCATGCCCACGGGAGGTGGAAAGTCAATATGTTATCAGATCCCGGCAATTTCGCAGGCAGGCACTTTTATTGTGATTTCTCCCCTGATAGCATTAATGAAAGACCAGGTGGAATCACTTCAGGCAAATGGTGTGAAAGCAGTATTTTTGAATAGTACGCTTCTACAGGATGAAGAACAAAAGTTGATATCCAGCATTCGTGAAGGTAAAATTAAGCTCCTTTATCTTTCCCCTGAAAAACTCCTGTCTCGTTCCATGTACAATTTATTGAAAGATATTGAAATTAGTGGGTTTGCAATTGATGAGGCGCATTGTATTTCCGCATGGGGGCATGACTTCCGCGAAGAATACAGTAAGCTCGCTTTCTTAAAGGAAAAATGGCCAGCTGTACCAGTCATTGCACTTACTGCAACAGCAGATAAAATCACCCGACGCGACATTACTATTCAATTGAACCTTAAATCACCGAAAATTTTTATTAGCTCATTTAACAGGCCCAATCTCAGTTTGCAAGTGCGCCCAGGTCAGAAAGTATATCAACAGGTCAGGAATATTGTCGCCAGGCACAAAGGAGAATCTGGCATCATTTATTGCCTGAGCCGCAAAACCTGTGAAGAAGTGGCAACAAAGCTCACAGTCGATGGATATAAGGCAACACACTATCATGCGGGGATGGAGAGTAAAAAACGAACAAAAGTCCAGGAAGATTTCATTAAAGATAATGTGCCCATTATCGTGGCAACGATTGCTTTTGGCATGGGTATAGATAAATCAAATATCCGGTTTGTCATTCACTATAACTTACCCAAAAATATTGAGGGATATTACCAGGAAATTGGACGTGGTGGAAGAGATGGATTGCCATGTGAAACGGTGATGTTCTACAGTTTCCGTGATGTGATGCTCCTTCGGGATTTTGCCATGGGAAGCACACAGTCAGAAATCCAATTAGCCAAGCTCAAAAGGATCCAACAATATGCTGAGGCTGAGGTCTGCCGCCGAAAAATCCTCATGACCTATTTCGGTGAGGATATGGAAGAAAATTGTGGCAATTGTGATGTGTGCAAGAATCCACCAAAGGTAGTAGATGCAACAATTACGATACAGATGGCCCTCTCAGCGCTGAAAAGGTTAGATGAAAGAGTTGGAATAGGCACCCTGATCGATGTACTTCGCGGTTCACAAAGAACTATTATTTTTCAGCAAGGATACCATAAGATCAAAACCTATGGCGTTGGGAAAGAAATCAGCGTTGCCGAATGGCAACACTATATCCTGCAAATGCTACACCACGGTCTTGTTGAAATTGCTTATGACCAGAAACATGTACTCAAGGTCACCCACGCAGGAAATGATGTGCTATTCAAAAAACGTCGGGTAAATCTAGTCTCACCCCATGAGAAAGGTGATGGCCTCAAACCATACTTAAAACCAGAACCTGTAAAAACAAAAAAACAAGTCTTCGAAGAAGGATTATTCGATCAATTACGCCAACTGAGAAAACAGATTGCTGATTCTATAGGTGTTCCCCCATATGTTGTATTTTCTGATGCTACGTTAAAAGAAATGGCTGCTGATCATCCTATAAGTCTTGAGGAAATGTCCATGATCTCGGGTGTAGGCGAATATAAACTGGCTACATATGGCGAGGCCTTCATCAATGAGATCCAACATTACTTAACACATTCTGAAATCAAATCTTCAGTAATACGAGGGAAAACATATATAGAAACCCTGCAGCTAATTAAAGAAGGTAATTCTATCCCTGAAATAGCAATAAAGCGTAAAATTCATGAAACAACTGTATATTCTCATATCGCCTACCTCGTCGAAAAGAAACTGATCCATGACATCAAAAATTACATCAGCGATGAAGAAATTAGGCTAATTACCGCTGCTATTAAAACAATTGGCTCATCAGAGGCGTTGAAGCCAATCTTTGATCATCTGGGACAAAAAATTTCATTTGGGAAAATTCGACTCGCACTGAGTTTTGCCAAAATCAATGATAATTAGGCCTTTAATCGGCTCTTCTCCTGAATTTATTTTTCCCGGATTTTTGACCGGAATTTCTTTTCCCTTTCCTTCTGGAAAAGTTTGATTTTCCACCCCCGATTTTCCATTCCGGCCCTGCTCCCAGCGCCTCTGGTAGTTTTATTCGTTGTACCTTTCGCTCAATCAGCTTTTCAATACGATCGAATTTGTACATATCATCTTCATTGACCAACGTCAAGGCAATACCCTTGGTGTCGGCCCTGGCCGTTCGACCAACCCTGTGTACATAATCTTCCGCGTCTCCAGGCACATCATAATTGATCACAAAATTGATGTCTTTGATATCGATCCCCCTGCTCAATACATCTGTTGCTACCAGTACACGTGTCTTTTTAGATCTAAACCTCAGCAATACTTCTTCCCGTTCGCTCTGTTCCAGGTCAGATGAAATTCCCTCAACAACGTAATCTTTGGATTTAAGTCCTCTGACAATTTCAGAGACTTTTTTCTTGGTTGATGTAAAAACTAATATGGATTTTACTTCCGGTTTCTTTGCGATCATCGAATTGATCAAAGGTGTTTTTTGATTTTCATAGGTCAGACACATGGCCTGAAGTACACCTTCCGCGGGCTTGGAGAGCGCTATATTTATTTCAAAAGGATCTTTTAAAACTTTCCTGGCTAACTCCCTGATCTTTGGCGGCATCGTGGCACTAAACATGAGTGTCTGACGCTCAACAGGTAAATATTTAATGATTTTCTGGATATCATCGTGAAATCCCATGTCCAGCATCCGGTCTGCTTCATCCAGGATCAGATGCTTCAAATGATCAAATTTTACATATCCCATATTGAGATGAGAAATTAATTTTCCCGGTGTGGCTACAATAATTTCTGCTCCCCTGGTTAATGCTTTCTTCTGTGTTTCCCAATCCTGTCCTTCACCCCCACCATAAACGGGTAATGAAGTGACATGGGTAAAATATGAAAATCCCTCAATTTGCTGGTCGATCTGGATAGCTAATTCTCGAGTCGGCACAATAATTAACGTATTAAGCTGATCATGGTGGTCTGTTAGCTTGTGGAGTATAGGTAATATAAATGCAGCAGTTTTACCTGTACCGGTCTGTGCACTGGCTATCAGGTCGCTCCCTTCGAGTATTTTTGGAATGGCTTGTTCCTGGATAGGTGTGGCTTGATCGAACCCCATATAAGACAATGCCTCCAACAGATGTTCGTTTAATCCAAATTCTTCAAATTTCATCGTTGTGTAGTACGCTCCTTCACTATTTTCTTTTTCTCAACTCACAAAGCTATAAAATGATCTTGGTTAAAAAATATTTACCGGAAAATATACGATGAGAATATGATATTTAGCTTTAGTCAAAGTTCAAAAATAATTATTTGTATTGTTCTTCTTATCTCCCCGATCATATATCTGCATACTTCAATAACATTACTTCCAGCTTTCGGCTTATTTAGCCATATTTGGATACGGCTAATTACACGGCATGAAAATCAAAAAACCCAAAACATCCATTCTATTCCCATTTTACAATGCAGAGTTGACACTTGAACGTGCCATATCAAGCATCTCGGATCAGACTTTTACTAATTTTGAATGTATCCTGATCAACAATAATTCAAGCGATAATAGTGCTGAGATTGCCAATAGATTTTGCGAGGCAGATAAAAGGTTTTTACTTGTCCATGAAGAAAAACGAGGAATTGTTTATGCTTTAAATCATGGATTGAAAGTTGCCAGAGGAGAATTTATTGCCAGAATGGATGCCGATGACTGGAGTTTTCCGGATAGACTGGAACATCAAAATAAATTTCTAAACGAACACAAGGAATATGGAGTAGTCGCAGGGAAAGCAGAATATAAATCACATAAACCGGAAACTGGTGGTTTCGAACGATATGTGAATTGGTCCAACAGCATCTTGGATTTTAAGGATATTTATAATAAACAGTTTATGGAATCGCCACTAATTCACCCAACTGTTATGTGGCGCAAAAGCGTTTCTGATAAATATGGTGTATATGCATATGGGAATTTTCCCGAAGATTATGAGCTTTGGCTGCGCTGGTTAGCTAATGGAGTAAAATTTCACAAACTCCGTGAATCAGTCATAAAATGGTTTGATACTGATCAACGGCTCACAAGGACTCATGTTCGGTACAGTGATGAAGCTTTTTACTCGATCAAGACTCATTACCTGGTAAAATGGCTCAAAATCCATAATCCATGGCACCCAAAGGTTTTAGTCTGGGGAGCAAGCAAGATATCAAGAAACCGGGCACTGTTGCTTGAAAATCCTGGTATAAAAATTTCAGGATTTATTGATATCTCAAAAAAAAGACAACTGGATAGATCAATTATATATTATAAGGACATTCCAACTCCCAAGGAAACATTTATCCTTATTTACTTAAAGGAAGAATCAATGCGTGCGAACACAGTTAACTTCCTGACAGAAAGAGGATTTAAAGAAGGGAAAAATTATTTACTTGTCTCGTAAGGTAAAGGATTATGGATTTGGGTAATACCACACACTATTATGATGCAACTTTACAAGTTTATCAATATGTTCTCCAGGATCTCATTAAACCTGTCCGGTTCTTCAAGCATAGGATAATGCCCGGTTGGTCCAATGGAATGCACCTCGTAGGAATTTTTACAATATTTCTTTAACTGCAGTTCATTGGTAGGTATGCCATCGCTGTTGATCAGGTGAACTTTGACCGGTAATAGCTGCATCAAAGCCCTTTCCCTTTTGTTAACATCGAATAACGATTTTATAATCTCAACAGAAATTTCCGGTGGAGTATTCAAAATATCATTCATCACTCGCTTTTCTATTGCATCCTCTGTTGATTCAGAAAACAACATTCCTTCTGCATACCCGCTAATTGTATTGCGATAATCTTCCTTAATCATATCAACAAATTGATCCATTTCGACACGCTGTTCCGCCGTGTACTCCACACCAACATCCTTGAAATTATCCACTCCTACAAATCCTATAACTCGTTCTGGACGAGTACTGGCGGCTGCTAAAATGATATTACCGCCCATTGAATGTCCGATTAGCACCACATGGTTTAAATTCAGCGCATCGATTACCATTGTCACATCACTAGCAAAATTCTCGACTGTCCACGCTTTACGGTTCTTCCCTGATTCTCCATGGCCTGGAAGGTCCAATGTCACAACCGTATAATCGGATTTAAAAAAATCCACCTGCGCATCCCAGTAGGATTTATTAATGCACCATCCATGAACAAATAAAAGCGTAGTATCTCTTTTCCCATCTATGGAATAATTAATTCGGGCACCCAAATTATAAAGCTCTGGCAGTAAAATATTTTGATCTTTCTTGGAAGAAGAACAAGCACATAATACTGCGAAGAGAAATGGAAGAAGATATGGTTTCACGAATGTTATGTACTTTGGAATATGGATTAACATGAATAGCGATTAAATGTTTAAATTATTAATAACTGCAATAAGGTAAAACCAAATGCAAAATGTAAACTATACGAATTCTTTTTTATTTAAATGAACTTGCTTTGACTGAATCTGACAATTGGGAATTAAATTTAATTTTACAGGATATTTCTATCGCGCTCGAATTCTGTAGCCATCAATATTTGCCTTGTGTTCACCAGGCATGGATAAATGTACTAATTCTCCCTGCCTATATCCTTCTCATAGAACTTTTATTAATAGCGGATATTATCGTACTCAATTTTACAATTCAAATACGGGTAATGATAGATGAATATCTTCTTTTATGGTTTTGGCAAGGCAGGCAATTAACCAGGCCCTAATCAGCTCATTTTTATCGGATTTTCCTTTATCTAAAAGGACCCTTAACATATTAATTAAATTCAAGAATTCATTTTTAAGAAAACGCTCAATATGATGATCGAATGAACCGCAACCTTCAAATCTATTTTCTTTGACAGCTTTCATTTGTCCTATAGCTTGTAATAAGATATCCAGATTTTTGGGGAATGCATAATGGCATATATCCATCCTGCAAGCCTGGAATTCAATATCCTTGAATTCTCCTCCATGTTGCAATCTTTCATATGATGCCCAATCCCAGGTTAATCTTGCCATTAAGAGTCGCACTAATCTAAGTTTTTCCGGATTTTTGCTACCTAACCATTTTTGAATCTTTTGACCCAGTACTTTATTGTACTTTTCTGGAAATTCTGAAACTTCTCTATCATTCGACCACACTTTTAAAGCCCAAATATATTGCTGGCCGATGAGGCTTCTACCAGTGTTATCTTGTTCCCAGGAGCTTTCTCCATGTTGAATATGGTGTAATCCAATTTTAGACGCATCCACATTTGGTCTCAGGTTAAGTACAGAATCTTTAATTTTTTTTATATGCTGTTGGTATTTAAAATGACATACCTCAAATCTGGTGATGAGTTCTCTGATTTTAAGAACGTTATCCGGCAGGGTTCCAAGTGTATTCTCCAGTTTATTGATCCTGATAATTTCCGGATCCTCAGGAGAAATCTGAATGTTTGACCAGGCATTCATCGTGTTGGGCTTTATATCTTTTAGCTATTGATTGCTTCCTTTTCATTTTCATTGAAGGCAGCTTACGGGTTCGAGTTGAAAGTTCCATGCATGTGATGCTTCAATAAAACAAAGTTATATGATTAGAAGATAAAAGGTATAAACCTATTAGTTCTTTTCTTGTAATTGACATATTTGTTGCCAAAAAAAGCTATACATTCTTTTTCTTCAAATATGGCAGTTAGGTACAGAAACAGCGTCGAAATTAAGGATACAATAAATAATTCAAGCGATGTTTTCTTTAGAAAAATTCCCCAGGTTAGAAAAAGTAAAGAAGAATACAATGGATGTCTTATGTATTTGAAAACACCTGTTTCAATTAATTCGGAAGTTTCCTCGAAGTGATACAATGATTTACTATTTCTATTTTTCCCTGGTTTTCCTTTCTTCTTCATGAGTAATACACCGACAATTACCAAATAACCAGATATAATGAGAAACAACCAGGAAACTAGCTGGTGAATAGTAAATGGATCATCAAACCAAAACAAATAATTTGTAACAAAAAGCCATAAAATGCACTCCCAGCTAAAGAACCGGTAGAAACCATGACTTTTAACATTAAACAATGTTCTCCTTGAAATAAGGACCACAGGTATACTTAAAATCACAAATAATATGATTCGATCCATCAGTTAATTTGATGACCAGCCCATGATATAATTTAGGTGCTGCTCTGAATAATTAGAAATAATTTTCCAATAATTGAAAGTGTATATTTTCCGAAGCATTTATTGCTTCCTTTAATCAGCAACCAGCATTGCTGCACCAAAAACCCCTGCACTATCCCCCAACTCAGGTTTTAAAAATCTGGTTTCCAGGTAATCATTAAACACATGTTCTCTTGCAGATTGGACTCCATCCGTATATAAATAATCAACATTTCCAACTCCACCACCAATCACTACAACATCCGGATCTACAATATCAATCACGACTGAAATGGCTTTTCCAAAAAAATGTGTTAGTCGGTTAATGGTTTTTGTCGCATTTTCATCAATACCGCTGGCATGAAGATTCACAATTTCTTTCAAGGACTTTTCACTTCCTGACAGCGATTTGTAATATCTTTCTGTAAACGGTCCGGAGATCACTGTTTCCACACAGCCAACTTTACCGCAATAGCACTTTCCACCAGATTCATCCAGAAAATTATGCCCCCATTCGCCTCCTATACCATGCATACCACCTACTATTTTTCCATTTACAACCAGGCCACCACCGACACCAGTACCCATGATCACACCAAATACTACTTCAGCATTGATATGATGCGTTTTCACCACACCCATTTTTGCTTCAGCCAGCGCAAAACAGTTGGCATCATTGGCAATGGCTATTGGTGTTTTTATAAGCTGTTCAAGATCTGCTTTGAATGGTTGACCATTATAGCATGTTGTATTTGAGTTCTTTAAAGTCTTTGTTTTGGGATCCAAGGTGCCAGGAGTACCAATGCCTATTTTATCTGCTTTGGCTCCTACTGCTTTAGACATCTTCCCAATCAGTTTGTTAATCTGATTCAGAATATGTTCATATCCGTATTGCTGTTCAGTAGGTATCCTCATCCTGGTTAAAACCTCTGGATTTTCAACAGATTTTAATACAACGCCCTCAATTTTAGTACCTCCAAGATCGATTCCCCAAAGCATAATTATCTAGTTGTTTTTCTTTTTCTTAAACAAATCCTGCAATGATTTTTTTAATTCATTTGCTGTACTATCCAGCTCTTCGCCAATTAAATCTTTGGCATCCTCTTTCAGTGTTTCAGTAATTTTCTTTTCTAATGTATCAATTTCAGGCTTAAGTTTTTCTTCAGCCTTTTTGATTAAATCTTCTGATTCTTCCTGCACACGCCTTTCCGCTTCATTTTTGGCTTCATCCACTTTTTTGTCCACTTCAGTTTTTACCTCCAGTTGAACCTGTTCTTGTAATGTCGTGGTGGTTCCGTCTGCACTTGTTGTTCCTGCCAGGGAAATGAGAGGTTTATCATAGGTGCCCAGAATATTAAAATTCAGTTTAACCTTTGAACTGGCAGCAGAAGTTTCCTGCCCTTTCAATTGTGCAAGCAACTGATTTACCTGCTGGCCAATCATGCCTGCCTCAACTTCTGTACTCAAATGATAATCCAATGATCCATCCGCTCCGATACTTCCCGAAACGTTCGCTTTTTGTCCGCCCACTCCGATATCAAAGGGGGCTACATATGCACGGCCACCTTCAATGCTAGCTTTCATAATAATATCTTTTAACGATAATTGATTGGATGCCAGACCAGTCTTCATGAAACCGGCCAAGGCCGACACAAGCTCAGATTCATTTACGAATGCCTCAGCAATTTGAATCAATCCTTTACCGTTCAGGCTCTCATAAACAGGTGACATATCTTGTTTCAACAGACCCCTCACGTTAAAATTTGTTGAAAAATTTCCATTCATATGTTGAGCTACAGGAGCAAAAGTTTGCACGATAGAAAAGCTGGTAAATGCCTGTGGAATGGATAGTGATTTAATATTAACCTGATAATCAAAAGCTGGTTTTTGAGGCTGCTGGGTATCATATTTCCCATTCATGACAATACTGCCTCCAAATAAATCAAATGACAGGTTGCTCATATCCAACACACCATCTTTTATCGTCAGTAATCCCCTGGCATTTTGAAGATTTAAATTGTCATAATAAATATTCTTAACTGAAGAATTAAACTCAAAGTCAATATTTCTTGGGATTGCAACCAATTCCATTTGAGTAGTATCATTTATGTTTTCAGGAGTTGTTTCTTCCCCGGTCATCCATTCGTTAATATCCAAAATATTGGAGTTGAGTTCCATTTTACCTTTCAGTAAAGCATTTTCACCAAAAACATAATCCATATAATTACCAATCACACCGGATAATTTCAGGTCACTTCTTCCAACAGAACCATTAAATGAATTGATTTGCAACTGGCGAGGATCCATAACAACCTGTGATGAAGTAATCTTCATCCCTTGCGGCAAATCATTACTCATGAAATTGAAATCCGTTAATTCCACCATACCTTTTGTAGGAAATCTGTCGTAACGTTCAGCTTCGACGTCAGCATATTTCCCCTTTGTTTCGATGTTCACTTTTAGATGTCCGCTGTAATTCATCCCATCTATCGGATAAACCTCAGCAAACACTTCCAGATCCAGGTCTCCGTTTACATAAAAATCCCATTCATAATCAATCAAATTTTTTAATACCAGATTTCCATTCAGTTCTTCTCCTTCCATCAAGATCTTAAAATCTTCAACATTGATCATCATGTCTTCCATTTTACCAGAGGTGCATTCAACAGTTGATTTGAACGATATATTTTCCAATGCCTTCGGAAATTCACTGGATTTTATGTATCCATTCTCCAGGCTCATGGTTGCAGCGATTTCAGGCATTAGATTTCGAACGGAATCGTAAATTCCTTCAGCCCGCATATCCATTGAAAATATCCCTTTCATATCCAGACCTTCCATCGGAAAAATGGAATTGAGTTCAGCAAGGTCTATCCTGGCCTGAATGTCTGCTTTCATATTGTAATCCTTCAGATTTCTGATGATCAATGAGCCCTCAAAAGGGTTATTCCCCATATCCATATGCATTTTTCTGATATCAATGATGGTATTTTCAATTATTCCATCTTTACATTCGACTTCCATATCGATATCAATATTCGTAACCGGCATGGGTAGGTCCGGATAAGAGAGCATTCCATCCGAAACGAGGAGTCTTATGTTGTATGCTGGCATGGTATTTTCATTATACACACCTTTCACAAATCCTGAAAAGGACATTTCACCATCTGCATGTATACCCTGATAATCTTCAGTGAATGCCCCGGGAACAAGGGAATATAAACTTTTGATGCTGCTATTCGCTGATGAAAATGTAATGTCCATATCAATGTCTTCATCCGGCATCGCGACAAAACCTTCAAAAACCAATGGAAAATCATTGACAATTAGTTTATTGTTCTTAAAGGTGAATTTAAATTCAGGCATATTTATATTTATGGTAGCATCGGCAAGCAATTTTTGCCCATTCAGGTAAGATTTACCATCGTAACTAATTATCGCTGTCGCAACATCTGTATATGTAGTAAGATCATAGATGTCCAGGGAAATATCTCCGCTTCCTTTGTGATTCACTCCTTCCAATAGCATTGTAAAGTCCAAAGACTTATCCACATAAGCTATTCTCCCATCAGCGATTTCCCACTGATCAATTGATAACTTAAATTCTGATGATGTTTCTTCGGTGAAGGTAGTATCTTCACTTTCAGTATCTGCAACAATTTGATAATTCGCTTCTCCATTCTCCAAAACAATCACATTTATCTTTGGCTCCACCAAATTGATGGCTTTGATGAGATAATTATCACCAAATAGACTAAACAGATCTATGGTGATATTAAAACTACTCACACTTAGTAAAGTATCTCCTTTAAATTGGTCCACTCCAATGATACCAAAATCCTCAATCGAGATTGTCGGATTTGGAAATTTTTTAAAGAGTGTTAATCCAAATTTTGATGGATCAAAATAAACTTGTGCCTCAAGGTTGGTATCAAGTGACTTGTCTACCTGTTTTTGGATCTCATCCTTGAATATTATCGGTATCAATAATGCTCCAACTAGCAAAAGTGATACTATTGATGCTAGGACAATTATGAATTTCTTCATGGCTTAAGATGCAATTTGCAGCACAAATTTATAATTAATAAGGTCAAATAATCAGTGTGGAAAAAATAATTCTGTGCGATGTCAGATATTGGTTAAAAATGTGTAAAACAAAATTATTCATGCTATATCATCCAATTTGAAAATTGACATTTCTTTATATACTACTATAGTATAGAAATTGAAATTATTAAACATGAATTCGACAAAGGCCTAAGACCTATTGAAAAATTGTGATTTAATTGGAGAAATTAATATGAAAATCAAAAAAAGGTTTTATTGTAAGTTAGTTTAAGTAAATATTTTGCAAATCAATGCTAAATCTTATATTTGGTTTAGAGGCCAATGCTGTTGGTTCAGCTAATTAAATTTTTATTCAGGTAATTCATCATTTCCAGCCATGATGCACATAAAAAGAAGTAAACCACAAATTAAAGGAAGGCTTACCAAAAGTATAATTGAAAATACCTTGTTGACAGAGATTGCCTGGGAAGCATGCAACCAGGTTGGTGGAATTTATACGGTGTTAAGAAGTAAAGTCCCGACCATGAAGGAAAAATTTGGTGAGAATTACTGCCTGGTCGGACCCTATGTTCATGCCAATGTAGCGACAGAATTTGAAGAGATAAAAGAGAGCGAGGGACCTTTTTCAAGGGCTGCTGCTAAAATGCGGGAAATGGGTTATGAAGCACATTATGGAAAATGGCTGGTCACGGGGCGGCCAAAGATTGTCCTGCTAAATCCATTTTGTGTATTTGACCGGTTAGGCGAAATCAAATATCAGTTATGGGAACATCACCACATCGAAACTCCAGATGATGGACTGATCAATCAGGTGGTAGCATTTGGATTTTTAACCAAGATATTCCTTGATTTGCTAGGAAGTAAAAAATTAAAAAACCAAAACATCATTGCACATTTTCATGAATGGATGGCCGCAACACCTATCCCTGAACTCAGAAAATCCCAGATTCCTGTATCCATTACCTTCACTACTCATGCAACTCTGATAGGAAGATACCTTGCGATGAATGATCCGGAATTTTATAATCATCTCCCGTTCTTTGACTGGCTCCAGGAGTCAAAAAATTTTAATATTGAATCCCAGGTTAAAATAGAGCGTGCCGCAGCACATGGATCGCACGTGTTTACTACTGTAAGTGAAGTCACAGCGATGGAATGTCAGTTTCTTTTAGGTAGAGAACCTGATATCGTTACTCCTAATGGAATAAATATTGAACGATTTCATGTTCTGCATGAGTTCCAAAATCTACATCAGAAATATAAAGATGAAATCCATCAGTTCGTAATGGGGCATTTCTTTAATAATTACACATTTGACCTGGACGAAACACTATATTTCTTTACTTCAGGAAGGTTTGAATTCAGGAATAAAGGATTCGGACTTACACTGGAAGCATTGGCACGCCTCAACTATATGATGCAAAAAGAGCATATCAACAGAACGGTAGTTATGTTTTTCATTACCAAGCAACCTTATCATTCGATAAATCCTAATGTATTGCAAAACAGGGCGGTAATGGAAGAACTCAGACAGACCTGCCAGGCAATCGAGCGACAGGTAGGCTCCAGGTTATTTTATGCAGCAGCAAGCATCCCGGACAATAAGCTCCCTGAACTCAGCGATTATGTTGATGATTATTGGAGACTAAGATTCCGCAGAACTCTACAATCCTGGAAGTCAAAAAAATTACCCCCAATCGTTACGCACAACCTTGTAAATGATACTGACGATCCGATATTAATGTTTCTGAGGTCGTCAAATATGGTAAACAAACCCAATGATAAGGTAAAAATTGTTTATCATCCGGATTTTATCGTTCCGACCAACCCTTTGTGGGGAATAGAATATGATCAGTTTACACGTGGATGTAACCTGGGGATATTCCCAAGTTATTACGAGCCGTGGGGGTATACCCCGCTGGAAAGTATTGCTCGTGGCGTTCCAGCTGTCACCAGTAATTTATCTGGCTTTGGTGATTTTGTCGTCCATAATGTTGCCAATCCCGAGGAAAAAGGAATTATTGTGATTGATAAGGTGAAAAGTACCTTTCACGAGTCTGCCCAGCAATTAGCTAACGAATTGCTCAAATTTGTCAAACAAAGTAGAAGAGAACGGGTAGAAATGAGAAATAAAGCTGAAGCAGCTTCCGTTAGTTTTGACTGGGATATTCTTACTAAATACTACGATAAGGCATATTTACTATCTATTCAGCGAGGCAATCCTTCGGGCATAGCTACGGAATGATCTGTAAAAAAGATCGTTTTCTTCTAATTGTAAACAGAACTATTTTTATGCTAATGCGCCATTATGGCGCAATATAGATTGTTTTAGCGAATTATCATGACATTATTTCTGAAAAATAACATGAAATTCATCTGGTAACAAAATTGATATCGGATAGCTGTAAACAAAAAAATAAATGAATTTTAATAATTATACTATAAAAAGTCAGGAGGCTATTCAAAAGGCACTCGAGATTGCAAATAGTAACCAGCAGCAATCCATTGAAACAGCTCATTTGATGAAAGCAATTCTTTTATCTGATGAAAATGTGATTTCTTTTATTCTCAAAAAATTAGCTGTCAATAGATTGCAATTGGATGAAAAGCTGGATGAAATAATCAATAGCTATCCAAAAATTTCCGGCCAGCAACCTTATTTTTCAAATGATACTAATCAAGTATTACAGAAGGCCACAAATTACTTGAAGGAATTCGGTGATGAATTTGTCGCCATCGAACACTTGTTAATAGCACTAACTGATGGCACAGATAAAACTGCTGGTTTGTTAAAAAGTCTTGGCTTCAGCAAAAAGGATCTAATCAAAGCTGTAAAAGAACTAAGAGGTGGAGATACAGTCAAAGATCAAAATGCAGAGTCAAAATATCGTTCTTTAGACAGGTATTCCAAAAACCTGAACAAAATGGCTGCTGAAGGTAAGATTGACCCCGTAATAGGTCGTGATGAGGAAATCAGACGTGTATTGCAGATCTTATCCCGCAGAACGAAAAACAATCCTATCCTGCTTGGCGAGCCGGGTGTTGGAAAAACAGCCATCGTGGAAGGCATGGCGCAGCGGATTGTAGATGGCGACGTACCTGAAAACCTGAAAACTAAAACGATTATTTCACTTGATATGGGTCTGCTGATCGCCGGTGCGAAATATAAAGGAGAATTTGAAGAAAGATTAAAAGCGGTCATTAAAGAAGTCACTGATTCCAATGGAGAAATCATTCTTTTTATTGATGAAATCCATACACTAATTGGTGCCGGGGCCGGAGGAGAAAGTGCAATGGATGCGGCAAATTTATTGAAACCGGCATTATCGCGTGGTGAGCTACATGCCATTGGGGCAACTACATTGCAGGAATACCAAAAATATATCGAAAAAGATAAGGCACTCGAACGAAGGTTCCA
>Ga0209536_100004429_pt1 | contig 22178 bp, 18 predicted proteins | sample DeeMarSeWOR28_12_FD_187461 | JGI IMG/M metagenome (GOLD analysis project Ga0209536, IMG submission 187461) | Marine sediment microbial communities from White Oak River estuary, North Carolina - WOR-2-8_12 (SPAdes) (version 2) | ecosystem: Environmental > Aquatic > Marine > Intertidal zone >... | reverse complement strand
CCCGCCCCAGGTCCTCGGCCTGGAGCTCGAGATGGTCGCCACGGAGACGGGCCTGCCGCTGTGGAGCTCCTCGGTGCAGCTCGACGCGGGCGACGCGCGCGTGCGCGCCCGCATCGACCTGTGGCAGGCCTCGCACAAGGCCGACGGGGGCGGACGCGAGAGCGTGCAGCTGACCCTGGTCAGCCCCGAGCGCTTCGCGCGCTTCGCCGCCTGGGAGGTCGCCAGCTCGACCCTGCGCGAAGACGCCCAGCCTTCCGAGGCGCGCCCGCGCCCCTACACACCGCGCAACGCCAGCACGCTGCGCTGAGGTCGCGCTCCTACTCGTTCAGCGCGTGGAGGTCGACGTTCGGGACCCCGTGGGAGTCGATGGTCACCCGCACGGACCAGGGCCGGCAGCAGACCTCGCAATCCTCGACGTACTCCTGCACCTCCCCTCCCGCGGCGTCGAGGAACATCTCCACGGCCTCACCGCAGTAGGGACAGTGGACGGTGGTGGCTTCGGCCAGCTCGGCGCCGAACTCGTCCTCGTCGAACTCGTCGTCGGACGCGTCACCGAAGAAGTCGCTCATGTCTGCGTCGCCTCCTGAATCACGGTACCCGCGGTGCCCGCCACCAGCTCGTCGACCCGGTCGAGCGAGCCGATCACGGCGGGCCGATCGGTCGCCTCGGCGAACTCGCACGCCGCGAGGACCTTCGAGCCCATCGAGCCGGCAGGAAGGTCCAGACCCCGCATGACGGCCGGGCTCGCACGCTCGATCATGCGCTGGTCGGCGGTCCCCCAGTCGAGAAAGACCCCCTCCACGTCGGTCGCGAGCACGAGGCAGTCGGCCTCGAGCTGACACGCCAGCAGCGCGCTCGCGCGGTCCTTGTCGATCACCACCTCCGCGCCCACGAGGGCACCCTCGGGCGAGTACATGGTCGGAATCCCTCCTCCCCCGGCACAGATCACGATGGAGCCCTTCTCGAGCAGCCACTCGATCGGACGCTGCTCGAAGATGCGCTTCGGCACCGGAGATGGCACGACCCGCCTCCAGTGCGGACCGTCCGGCGCGACCGACCACCCCCTCTCCTCGGCCAGCCGCCGGGCTTCCGCCTCCTCGTAGACGGGGCCGATGGGCTTGGTCGGGTTCTGGAACGCCGGGTCGCCCGGGTCGACCTCGACCATCGTGAGAATCGTCGCGAGAGGCTGCTCGAACGGCAGGACGTTGCCCAGCTCCTGCTCGATGACGTAGCCGATCCACCCGTCGGTCTGCGCTCCGAGCACGTCGAGGGGCGCCGGCTCGGCATCGCCGAGGGCCGCCGCCTGAAGCGCAAGCAGCCCGACCTGGGGGCCGTTGCCGTGCGTGATGACGAGCTCGTGATCGAGCGCGAGCGGCGCAAGCGCGCGCACGGCCTCGCGCACGTTCTTTCGCTGCGCCCCGGACGTCATGGGCTCACCGCGCCGAAGCAGCGCGTTGCCGCCGAGCGCCGCTACGATGCGCACGGGCCGCCCCTCACGCGCGCGGAGCGCCCCGTACGGAGGCGGTCACTCCTCGCCCGCCAGCGTGGCCACCAGAATCGCCTTGATCGTGTGCAGGCGGTTCTCGGCCTGGTCGAACACCACGGAGTTCTCCGACTCGAAGACCTCCTCGGTGACCTCGAGACCGTCCAGGCCGAACTTCTGGAAGACCTCCTCACCGACCTTCGTCGCCCGGTTGTGGAAGGCCGGCAGGCAGTGCATGAACCTGGCGTCGTCCTTGCCCGTCGCCCGCATGACGTCCGCGTTCACCTGGTAGTCGCGAAGGAGCTCGATCCGCTCCGCCCACACCGAATCGGGCTCGCCCATCGAGACCCACACGTCGGTGTGCACGAAGTCCGCGCCGTGCACGCCGGCCTCGATCTCCTCGGTGAGCGTCAGCCGGCCTCCGGTCTCTTCGGCGAGCGCGCGACAGCGCGTGACGAGCGCCTCGTCGGGCCAGAGGGCCTTCGGGGCCACGATGCGGAAGTCCATCCCGTAAAGCGCACCGCCCACCATCAACGAGTTGCCCATGTTGAAGCGGGCGTCCCCCAGGTACGCGTAGGCGGTCTCACCGAGCGGCCGCGGCGAGTGCTCCCGCATCGTGAGGACGTCGGCGAGGATCTGCGTGGGATGGAACTCGTCGGTCAGCCCGTTCCACACGGGCACGCCGGCGTGCTCGCCCAGCTCCTCGACGGTCGCCTGCGCGAAACCCCGGTACTCGATCCCGTCGAACATGCGCCCGAGGACTCGAGCGGTGTCCTTCATCGTCTCCTTGTGGCCGATCTGCGTGCCGGTCGGCCCCAGGTACACGGCGTGGCCGCCCTGATCGAGCGCGGCGACCTCGAAGGCGCAGCGGGTGCGCGTGGAGCCCTTCTCGAAGATCAGCGCGAGGTTCTTGCCCCGGAGCCGCGGCACCTCCGAGCCGGCTCGCTTCTGCTCCTTGAGGCGGGACGAGAGGTCCAGGAGGTACATCGCTTCGCCGGGTGTGAAGTCGAGAAGCTTCAGGAAGCTCCGGCCGCGCAGGTCGACGTGCATGGGGCTCGATGTCGAGGAAGGTGGAAGAAGATCAGATCGGGTCACGCAGGAGCGGGCAGGTCATACAATGACCGCCGCCCCGCCCCCGGCCAAGCTCGGATCCGTCGATCTCGAGCACTTCGATGCCCGCGTCGCGGAGCTTTCGGTTCGTGTACTCGTTCTTCGAGTACCCGACGACCACCCCGGGCTCGAGCGCGACGACGTTGTTGCCGTCGTCCCACTGCTCCCGCTCGGCCTGGTATTCGTCTCCGCCGGTCGTCACCACACGGAGCTCGGAGAGACCGAGCGCGTTCTCCACGGCGCCCAGGAAGCTCTTCTCCCGGGTCACCTCGACGGAGCCGTCGGCGCCTCCGGGGCGCAGGCTGAACGCCACGATCCGGTCGACGACCTTCGGATACACCGTCACCGCGTCCCGGTCGAGGAAGGTGAAGACCGTGTCGAGGTGCATGTGGGCACGATCCTTGGTCATCTGGCACGCGATGACGCGCTCGGCGGCCTCGCGGGCGAAGAGGCTCTTGGCGAGCTGCTCCACCATGACGGGGGTGGTGCGCTCGCTGCACCCGACGAGCACCGTCCCGTTGCCGATGGGCATCACGTCGCCCCCCTCCAGCGAGGAGTGCCCGAAGTCGTCGAGGTCGAAGCCGCCCTCGCTCCCCTCCGGCGGGTACCAGAACTCGAACGGCTCGTCGGCGAAGTCGGGGTGGAACCGGTAGATCGCCCCCACGTTGACGACCTCGAGCTGGCGCACCTTCGAGTACATCGGGTTGAGCGACACACCCCCGTAGATCCAGCAGGACGAGTCGCGCGTGAAGAGCGAGTTCGGCAGCGGCGGCAGGACGAAGTCCTTGTCCGTGTACATCTGCCCCGTCAACGACCGGGAGAGGTCGACGTCCGGGATCTCGCTCTTCGCGAGCCCGCCGATCAGGTGACAGGCCAGCAGGCGAGCGTCCATCTCCATGAGGTAGTGCTTCAGCTCGTCGGCCAGCTGCACCCCGACCGTCAGCTCGTGCACCACGGAATCGAGGATCTGGTCGTGCGCGGTCACGGAATGCTCGAGGGTCTCGGCCAGAAGCTCCTCGAGGAGGAGGACCTCCACGCCTCGATCCCGGAGGAGCTGCACGAACTCGTCGTGCTGCTCCCCCGCCCTGCGCACCCAGAGCACGTCGTCGAAGAGCAGCTCGTTGACGTTCGACGGCGTGAGACGCTGCAGGCTCAGGCCGGGCCGGTGCATCAGGACCTTCCGGAGCCGCCCGACCTCGGAGCCGACGAAGAATCCGCTCATGCCGGGCCTACATCCGCTCCAGGGCCATCCGGACCGCCTCGTACGCGTTCACGACTCCGCCCGTCACCGAGAGCTGGCCGAACGGGACCGTCCCCTCCTGCGCCCCGGGCAGGGGCACCTCCCGGTCGCCGTACTTGACCGAGGACTCGAGCAGGATCCGCTTCACGTCTTCGGCGTCGAGGTCGGGGAAGTACGCCATCAGCAGCGCGGCGACGCCGGTGACCACGGGCGCGGCCATGCTGGTTCCGTCCTCGCGCTCGAACTCGTCGCCGGGCACCGTCGAGAGGATGTCGACGCCCGGGGCGAACGCATCGACCGACGTCTGGCCGTAGTTCGAGAACGGGGCCGCGAGGCTGTCGACCTGCCAGTTCGCCGCTCCGACCTCGATCCAGAGCGAGGCCTTGCCGCCTCCGTCGTACGTCGCCGAGGGGAAGTTGGCCTCCACGTCGATGTCCTCGCCGTCGTTGCCGGCCGCGTGCACCATGAGGACGCCGCGCTCGTCCGCGTAGCGGATCGCATCGTCCACGAGGTGCTTCCGGGGGGAGTACGACTTCCCGAAGCTCATGTTGATGATGTGGGCGCCGTTGTCCACGGCGTAGCGGATCGCGTTGGCGACGTCCTTGTCCCGCTCGTCGCCGTCGGGCACCGCCCGGACGGTCATGAGCTTCACGTTCGTCGCGATGCCGTCCATCCCGATCTCGTTGTCCCGAATCGCCCCGATGATGCCGGCCACGTGCGTCCCGTGCGACGCGTCCGGACCCATCACGTCGGGGTTGCCGTAGCCGATCTCCGTCCCGTTCGCGAGGTCGTCTCCCACGATGTCCCGCGTCTGGAAGTCGGGGTCGAGTCCGTAGTCGCGGAGCCCTTCGTAGGCCTCCCGCGCGTCCGGAATGTCCTCCGGCAGGATCCCGGCGTCGGCGAGCTGCAGGAAGAGGCTCTTGGCCTGGAGCACGTCCTGCCGGAGCGAGCTGACGGCACGGACGCCCTCGACGGTCGGGGGATCGCCGGCACCCGCCGCCGTGAGGAGCGGGAGCGCGAAGGCGTAGGCGGCGTCGATCTGATCGAGCACCTGCAGGGTCTGCTCGACCTCGGTGCGCTCGGCTTCGTAGTCCTGCGCGATCCCGTCGCACGTGAGGCCGGAGGGCGCCTCTTCGCCCTCCTGACACGCGCGGTGGAGCCGGGTCACCTCCAGCGTCTCGTGGCCGACGTTCCTGCCGTCCGCCCCTCCGATGAAGTTCCAGCCGTAGACGTCGTCCACGTACCCGTTCCCGTCGTCGTCGACGCCGTTGCCGGCCGTCTCGCCGGGATTCGTCCAGAGATTCTCCCGGAGATCGACGTGCGCGGTGTCGACGCCACCGTCGATGACGGCCACGACCACCGTGCGTGCCGGCGTCCGTCCGGCGAGCAGATCCTCGTAGGTGCGCGCCGCGCTCACGCCCGGAACCCGATCCGTGTCGAGGTCGAGGAGCTGCCAGGCATCGGGCGCGCTGGTGAGCGCCTCGGCCGCGGCTCCCGCTGCCCCTCCTGCCGAGGTCGCTGCCGTCTCGACGCTGCCGGACTCCGGCGCCGTGGGAGCGGCCGCCGGCTCGGCTCCTGGACCCTGGGCCGACACCGCGGGGGGCTCGGCCCGAGGCTCGGGCTGCGGAGTGGCGGTCGGGGGCGCGCTCGAGGCGCACGCGGCGAGGAAGAGCGCGAACGGGACGAGTCCTGCACGTCGAATCATGATGGGCCTTCGGAGAAGTGCGTACGTGATCGCTCAAAGTACACGCCGGCGGCCCAGAGTGCCCCGAAAATCGTGATGCCGCCTCGCCGCGCGACCGGTCGACTCCTAGCTTGCGCTCGCCCTCGAAACCGACTTCCCCGACGGACATGAAGCTGAAGACGGGCGCTCGGCAGCACCGGACCACCCTCGCCGTCCTCCTCCTCCCGGCCCTGCTCCTCGGGCTCGGCGGATGCGGAGCCGACCCGGGTGCCGCCTCCGCGGGCGAGGCCGACACGGACGCGGCGACCGCCGGAGAGGCGCTCCCCGACGATCTCGAGGCACGTGTCACGGCGCGGCTCGACGCGCTGGATGCCGTCTCTTCCCTCTACGCCCGACACCTCCCGTCCGGTCGCGAGATCGCCGTTCGCGCGGACCGGCCGATGAACACGCTCAGCGTGATCAAGATCCCCGTGATGGTGCAGGCATTCCTCGACGATCGCTCCGGGCGGCTCGACCTCGACGCCCGCCGCACGGTCCGGCCGGAGGACCTGCGCCGCGGCAGCGGGCTGCTCCAGACGTTCGCTCCGGGGCTCGACCCCACGCTGCGGGGCCTGGTCACACAGATGATCATCACCTCGGACAACACCGCGACGGACATGGTGATCGACGCCGTGGAACTCGATCGCGTCAACGCGCTGCTGGAGCGGGAGGGCTACCGGGAGACCCGGCTGCGCATGACGACCGGAGACCTCTTTCGGGAGGTCTGGGTGCGCGCCGACCCCGCGCACGCCTCGCTCTCGCACCGGGAGGTGTTCGAGCGCGGCTTTCCGTCGGACCCGGACGCGTTCGAGCGCTCCTTCCGGTTCGAGGGCGACTCCACGGTGTGGCTCGGGCGGACGACGGCCCGGGAGATGGGTCGGCTCCTGCAGCAGATCCTGGAGGCGGACCTCGCCGACCGCGAGGCCAGCGACGAGATGATCGGGATGCTGCGGAGCCAGTTCTACACCAGCCGCCTGCCCCAGCGCGTGCGGTGGCAGGACGTCGGCGTCGCGCACAAGACGGGGGACTGGCCGCCGATCGCGGGCAACGACGTGGGCATCCTCTTCTACGAGGGGGGTCCGGCCATCGTCTCCGTCTTCACCAATCAGAATCGCGGAGACTTCTTCGAGCTCGAGGCGACCCTCGGCCTCATCGCCGAGGACGTCGTCACGGCGTGGCGCTGAGGTCGGCGACCGAGGCCCCCGGAACCAGCCGGGGGCTGCCGGCCGCCGCGCTCGCGTCTAGCTCCAGCTCCACCCCACCGTGAAGCCGTACTGGAAGTCGCGATCCGGCGCGCCGACCGGGGGCTCGCTGTCGAACTTCTCGATGACGGTGAACCCGATGAAGAAGTCGTCGATGACCTCCCACGAGATCCGGGAGTCGACATCGACACGGACACGACCGCCGTCCGCGGGATTCGTGAAGGAATTCACCGAGGTGTAGATGTCGAAATCCCCGATGTCGAACGCGTCGAATCCCATGTTGACGTTGATCTCGCCCGACTCGGAGCGCTCCTCGCCCGCGTACTGCTCGCTGTTCAGCACGCCGCCGACGCCGAACGAGAGCTCCATCTCCTGGTTGCGGATGAAGAGGTACTCGCCGCCGAGCGCCGAGAGGATCCGTCGGTCGAGGTTGAGCTCTTCGTTCTGCTCGATCTGCTCGTAGAGCGTGGCCGCGAACTTGCCCCCGAAGTAGCGCTTGCCCGTCAGGTTGAGCGACGACCGGCTGGTCTTCTGCTCGAACGTCTCGCCGAGATCGTCCGTGGCTTCCTGAGTCTGGCGATACCCTTCGGCCTGAACCGACGCGAACCACTTCGGGCCGCTGTACGCGGCGCGACCTCGGGCCAGGATCGAGGAGAGACTGTTGGCGCGGGCCAGATTCGCGCCGACGTCCAGGAAGCCGCTCGTTCGCGCGATGAAGCCCTGGGAGATCTCGATGATCTCGACCACGTCGTCATAGTCGAGCACCACCGTCGTCCCGTTCTCGGCGACCACGAGCGTGCGCGGCTGATCCGGCTCCAGCAGGCTGCCGAAGTAGACCTGGCCGCTTACGTCGGTGACCTCGTAGCGGGCCGCGCTGGTCAGTGACGCGACGTCGTCCCAGTCGGCGCCCACCACGTCCATCTCCTCGGTGTCGAAGTCGAGCGTGCCCCGCTGGAGCTGCTTGACCTCGCCTTCGAGCGTGACGCCGCTGAGGAAGGTCATGCGATCGGGTTCCTGCGCCGTGGCCGCGAGCGGCAGGAGGCCCAGACAGGCGACCAGCGCGCCGGAGGGCGCGAAGAGGGGCCAGCGGCGCGACCGAAGCGAAAACGATGTGAACATGGAGGCGAGCATGGCGGCGGTTTCGGGATTCGAAGTTCCGTCGTGACGGGGTCCGGGGCGGACCGCGGGGAGAAGCTAGCCAAGGTACTCCGAAGGCGGTATCGCGATCCCGGGGGGGCCGCCCTACCGAATCAGAATCGTCGCCAGATCCCAAGCTGGACCCGCGTGCCGGTCAGATTCGGCCCCCACTGGTACTGTCCACGGGCGGTCAGCTGGTAGTCCCTCGCGAAGGGGAACGTGCCGTTCGCCTCGGCCGCGTGCGACTCGAGTCGGCCGTAGTAGCTGTCCGTTCGATAGAACCGGTAGGTGAGATTCGTGCGCAAGGCCCCGACCGGAAACGAAAGGCCTGGAGCCACGGAGAGCGACTCCATCTCTCCGCGCTGCCAGTGCCGCCCGGAGACGCGCAGCAGGCCCGCGCCCAGGCGTAGTCCCGCACTGCCCGCGACGGACAACCCCTGATCGTCCCCTTCCCACTCCATGCGGCCGACGTCGACCGTCGCGGAGCCGGCGCGCCCGTAGAGCGCCAGTCCGCCGGAGAGCTCGTCACGCCTCGGGCCGCTGCCGATCGCGAAGGGCGAGAGCAGACCCGTGTCGATCCGCCCGAACGCGGCCCGCAGCCGCAGTGGACCCGCAACCCGAACCGTCCCGCGCACGCGAAGCTGACTGATCGTCCACTCCCCCGAGGGCTCGAGGCGGTCCACGCGGAGCCGCTGGTCGAGCGATAGCGGACCGAGGCCCAGGCGCTGGCTCCAGCCGGCGTACAACCGGTCGTCCAGGCCGTCCGGCTGGAGGAGGTGGATCGACGCGTCGGTGTCGTACCGCCACCCTCTTCCCCGCACACCGTAGTCGATGAAGCCGGTGAGCTTTGGAAGCTCCGAGGACACCCCCTCGTTGGCGCGCGTCGGCTCGAACCCGGCCGCGACCCCCGCCCCGAGCCCCGTCGGCCGACCCACGCGCAGCATGGCACCGTCGAAGTAGGTGCTGTACGACTCGTACGGATTGTAGAACCGGCCCAGTCGCAGCTCGACGGGAGCGCGGTCGAACGTCTTGATCGCCGCGAGCTCGTAGGCCCGCACGGACGTCGGTGGCGGACCCGAGGCCAGCTCGGAGTAGCGGTACGAGGCACGCACGTTCGTGCGCACCGCGAATCCCCCCGGCAGATCCGAGATCGTGAGCGAAAGGCGCGTCGTGGGCGTCGCGAACCGTCGGCGCGTCTCGCCGCTCAGGTCCCCCGTCCACGAGGTCCGCGTCTCGCGCGCCTCGACCTCCAGGGCGATCCGGCCGTCGATCCGCGGCCCTCCGTCGCCCCCCCCGGCCGCCTGCACGGCACCGGCCGTCCCGCCAGCGACGGGTTCTCCCGCTGCCCTCGCAGGCTGCGCTCCTACGACCGCGGCCCCACCCGCTGCCGCTCCGGGAACGGATCCCGCCGCCGGCAGCACCACGAACACGACGTCGCCGCGCGTCGGAGCCCAGGTCGGATCGAGCACATGCGCCACGGATCGGCGTCGCGTGACGGTCTGGAGGGCGAGCCGCCCCGCCGGCGTGATCGCCAGGGAGTCGGCATACACGTCGAGCGTGTCGCCCGCCGAGAGGCCGTGCTCGGCTCCGACGGCCAGGTAGACCCCCTCCGCGCCGACGTAGTCGATCGTCACCGCCACGCGCTCCTGGGCGCCGAGGGGTGAGCCGACCCCTGGGAGGAGGGCACACAGGACCATGGGGAAGCCGACCGCCGCCACCCGCGCTCGCGTGCCCATCTCAGGTCTCCGTCCCTGTCGGGTGACAGGAGAGGCACGTCGGCGAGTCGTACGCGTAACCCGGCTCGTTCTGGTGCTTGTCGTCCATGCGTGGCTGATCGTGACACGTCAGGCACGTGAAGAAGCCGAAGTCACCGGGCACGGTGTGGCACTCCTCGCAGCTGCGATTGTGCGGCCCGGTATCGATGACGAAGGTGTGGTCGAACGTGGCACCCGCCCACGTCGTCACCTGGTGACACGTCCTGCAGTCCGTCGAGAAGCCGGTGCCGGCGTGCTGCGCCTGGTACTCTTCGAGGTGGCACGAGTAGCAGTCCTCGGGGTTCGACGGCGCGAAGAACGTCTCGGACGACGACCCGACGTGGCACTGGATGCAGAGGAGCTGGTCGTGCCCCTCGATCAGGGCGAAGCCGGTCACCAGCGCGTGGTCGAAGGTCGCGCCCTCCCAGTCGAACGGCGTGTGGCAGTCCAGGCAGTCGGTCGGGATCCCCGACCCGCCGTGCTCGCTCTCGTAGTCGGCGAGATGGCAGGCGACGCAGTCTTCCGTCGAGGCGGGAGGGTTCGGAAGTCCGCCGTCGGGCAGGGTGTGGCACGCCCGGCAGTCGATGTCGGCGTGCCGGCCGATCAGCTCGAAGCCGGTCACCGAAGCGTGGTCGAAGGTCGCGCCCTCCCAGTCGAACGGCGTGTGGCAGTCCAGGCAGTCGGTCGGGAACCCTGTCCCCCCGTGCTCGTCCTCGTAGTCGTCGAGGTGGCACGCGATGCAGTCCTCGGGGCTGGCCGGAACCGTGGGAAGCCCGCCGTCGGGCAGGCTGTGGCAGGCAGTGCACTCGATCGCCGAATGCCGCCCGATCAGCTCGAAGCCGCCGGACACCGTGAAGTGGTCGAACGCCACGTCGCGGAAGTCGAGCAGGGAGTGACACTCGGTACAATCCGTCGAGAAGCCCAGCTCCTCGTGATCGACGAGCGGGGCGTTCAGGTAGTCGTCCAGGTGGCAGGTCGCGCACTCGCGGTCCAGGGGCGCATACGCGCCGCCGAGATCGTCCGTGTGGCAGCTCTCGCAGGACGTCTGGAGGTGCGCGCCTTCCAGCGGGTAGTCGGCGGGATGCACGACGCCCGGGTCGAGCTCCGTGAACGAGTAGACCGAGTGACACGCGCTGCACGGTCGCGCGATGGTGCCCTGATGGACGTCCAGATGGCAGCTGGCGCACTCGTCTTCGGCACCGGAGATCCGATCGAAGACGAGCCCCTCGTGACAGAGCGCGCAGCTCACGTCGGCGTGGCGCCCCTCGAGCTCGAATCCGCCGTAGTCGGCGTGCTCGAAGGCCGCGTCCTCGGCGAGCGGAGACCAGGCTTCCGTCGTGTGGCAGTCGAGACAGGTGAGGCCCTCGGGAAGCGTCCCGTGCAGGCTCTGCGCGGGCTGCTGACCGACGGCGGCGGCCGGCATCGATGCGGCCAGCGCCGCGGCCACGAAAACGACCCGAAGTCGCGAGCTGATCATGTCACCCCCTCGTGACAGTCGGCGCACTCGAACCCCAGCGGCCGGTAACGGACGAAGGCTCCCGCGTCGGCCGACTCCTGGACGTGGCAGGCGTCGCACGCGGCACGCTCGTGGGCGCCGTCCAGCGGGAAGCGCGTGCCGGCGTGGTCGAATGCCTCGATGGTGTAGGACTCCGTCACGTGGCACTCCGAGCAGTCGCGCCCTTCGAACTGCGTCTCGTGCGGATCGTCGAGCTGGTGACAGCTGGCGCAGCTCCGGCCCCCGATCTCCACCTCCGGGTGCGCGTAGACGACGTCCTCGAAGGCGTCGGTCACGTGACACGTCTCGCAGGCGACTCCTGCGTACCGCCCTTCGTGCGGATCGTCGGCCTCGTGACAGCCCACGCAGTCGGAAACGCCGAGCGCCAGTGTGAAGCGCTCGTGTCCCCGGTCGGGATCCTGATGGCAGGCGAAGCACGGCACCGCGCGGTGGGCCCCTTCCAGGGCGTACCCGCCCTCCTCGTCGTGCCGCTCCAGGCCGAAGGAGGACGGCGACCAGGCGGCTTCGGCGTGGCACCCGTCACACCCCGTCCACCGGCCCGTCGCGTTGGGGAAGGCATGACGGTCGACGTGGCAGGACGAGCAGGTCTCGGCCAGGGGCACCGGGTAGGTCCGATCGCTCGTACCCGCACGGTACGACATGTGGAGGAGCTCCCCGCGTGGGGGCCGACCGCGCTGATGGCACGAGCTGCACTCGGCCGCCGCGTGGGCTCCGGCCAGCGGGAAGGCGGTCCGGCCGTGATCGAACCCCGCGTCGACCGCCGACGTGGTGAGGAGAGCCCAGCCGGCCGTGCGGTGACACGACGCGCAGGTCCCGCTCATGGCGCCCCGGTGCGGGTCCTCGTGACAGTCGGCGCACGACGCGAACGGCAACGGGCGGTAGCGCGCCTCGGGACCCGAGTCGTGGCACTCCGCGCACGTGACGTCCACGTGCAGACCGTCCAGCGCGAATCGAGCGCTGGAATGGTCGAACGCCGGGGCGTCGTTCCACACGCTCTCGTCGTGACAGTCGGCGCATGCCCGCTCGCCGAGCTCGTCCCGGTGCGGGCTGTCGTCCTCGTGGCACGAGACGCACGCCGCGTCCAGCCCCAGGTAGGTGTCGTCGAGGGCTCCGTGCTCGGTTTTGATGCGCCGTACGTCGGGGTCGACCACGTGATCCGCGGTGTGACAGTCGCGGCATTCGACGTCCGCGTGGCTCAGGACGAGCGGGTATCCCGTGTCGTCGTGAGGAAACGCCGACTCGTCGATCCGGAGAAGGTCGAAGTCGCGCCCGAGGTGATCCTGGTGACAGTCCGCGCACGCGTCGGCCGGCACGGTCGCGTGGTACCCCAGCCCCTCGGCCACGCGACGCTGGAGCGCTTCGTGACACGCCAGACAACGGTCCCCCGCGATTCCCCGCTTGCCCAGCTCGTGGCACTCCGTGCAGTTCCGCACACCCTCGAGCTCGGCGTGCGCTTCGGCGAGCGGGCCCGGAGACAGGATCTGGGCGCTCACGGGACGCGCCAGGACGACGAGCAGCACGGCCACCGATGCCGTGACGACCCGACGCATCAGGGGGCTCCGAACTTCGTGTCGATCTCCACGCCGCACGACTTGAGGAACGGCGTGGGAAGCTCGCCCCCGGCGAAGACGAAGACCTGGTCGTTCTCGACCGCGAACCGGTCGGACTGTCCCGTCAGCCAGACCCGATCGGACTCGACGCGCTCGACGTTCGTGGCCCAGTGCACCTCGAGCCGGGAATCCTCGATCGCGGCCTCGACCCGCTCCCGGTTACCGGGCTTGATCCGGCTGAATCGGTCCCTTCGGTACGAGACCCGGACTTTCGTAGCCGGTTGCTCGGAAAGCGCGAGCGCCGCCTCGACGGCCGAGTCGCCTCCTCCGACGACGAGAATCCGGTCTCCGCGGAAGGACTCCGGCTCGGAGAGCGCGTACTGCACGTTGGGAAGCTCCTCACCCGGCACGCCCAGCTTCCGCGGGACCCCCCGGCGACCGATGGCGAGGACCACCCGCAGGGCCCGGTAGGTCTGCGTGCCGGCGCGCACCTCGAAGGCTCCGCCCGCCCGGGTGACCGAGTGCACGTGCTGGCCGAGCGCGAGCGGGAGATCCGCCTCCCGGGCCACCCGGCTCCAGACGGCGATGAGCTCCTCCTTGCGGATCTCGCGAGCGCCGATCCGCCCGATCCCGGGAATCTTCACGGGCTCGGTCATGACCAGCTTCTTGCGGGGATAGTGTCGGACCGTCCCCCCCAGATCGGGCTCCCTGTCGACGGTCACAAAGCGGAGCCCGTGATGCCTGGCGTGCAGGGACGCGGACAGACCCGCCGGACCGGCGCCGACGATCACGAGGTCCAGGACGTTCGGATCGTCGCTTCGCCGTCGCTGGGCGATGCCGTCGACGCACTGCTTGCCCTGGTTGAACGCGTTGCGAATGAGCCCCATCCCGCCCAGCTCACCCACGATGTAGAGGCCCGGGACGTTCGTCTCGAAGTCCCCCTTGATGCGCGGAATGTCGACACCCCGCTTCGCGGTCCCGAAGACCAGCTGAATCGCCTCCATCGGGCAGGACCGCTCGCAAAGCCCGTGCCCGATGCACGAGGCCGGGGCCACCGCGATCGCCTGCCCGTGCCGGAGACCGATCACCTTGCCCTCCGGGCACACGTCGATGCAGCTGCCCGTTCCGATGCAGCGCTCGGGGTCGATGACCGGGTGGAGCGTCGCCGGCTCGTGCAGGCCGTACTCCAGCGCGAGGGCCTCCGCCTCGTCCGTGACGCGCTCCTTTCGCCAGAGGTGGAAGACCACCGGGGCGATGGCGAGGACGCCGAGGGCGACGCCCACGATCCCGATCAGGGCAGCATCGGACATCAGAAAATCCAGGTGTAACCGAACGCAACGGCCACGCCCACATGCACGAACAGGACCAGAAGCATCACCAGGGCCAGCGGCAGGTGGAACGCGTGCCAGTATCGGAGCGCCCTGCGGAAGGGCTCGAGAAGCCGGAGCTGCTGCTCGATGGCCCACCCCTGCTCGATGCGGCGCACGAGCGTGGCCGCCGTGGCACGAGGGACGTTCCACTCGCTCAGAAGCGCGTACATGCGCGCCCGGGCTCGGCGCCGGCCCAACCGGTACCGCAGTGACGCCACGAGGGCGGATCCGATGCCCAGGGACTTCCGCTCCCTACGGCGGCGGTCGATGCCGCCGGGCGCCGGGCTGGCCGCGCGGCTGGCTGCCTCGGCGGCACCGATCCGCTCGGCCCCGGTCGGCGCCTTCACGCCCGTGGCGCGATGCGCCAGCTCGTGGAGCGCCTCGACCTGCTCCACCCCGAGCCGCCCCTCGTACTCGACGTCGTCCAGCAGCGTCCACATGCGGTCGCGGACCTCGTCGTGGGCGAGGAAGCGCCCGTTGATCGTCTTGGGAATCCAGACGTAGACCCACCGCCCGAACACCCCGCTCGCCACCACGAGCGCCATGCTCCAGAAGCTGATCGCGACCAGGCCACCGAACTTGAAGGTGGTGTGGAGCAGGACGAGGAACGGGCCCAGCAGGCAGAGAAAGATGTGGAAGTGCAGCCAGTTCCGGAGCGAGCCGAACCGGGCGAGAAAGCGCAGGCGCTTGCGCAGCGAGTAGGACACGACCCCGAACAGGATCATCAGCGTCCCGATGATCCCGAAGCCGTGCCCGATCAGCCCGGTGGGCGCGTACAGGTCGTGGAGCGGCGAGAAGGGGCGCTCCTGCAGCGGGATCATGTAGTACTCGAGCCCGCCCCACAGAGAGACCCCGCCGATCAGAACGCCGATCACGACGAGCACGCGAACGAACATGGTTGCCTCGCCCCCCCCGGGCCTCTCCGACCTACCGCACCACGACGGCGATGAGGTCGGCGAACACGCTCGCGTCAACGCTCGACGTCGTCGGGTCGACCGCCTGCAGCCAGCTCGCCGCGTTGAGATCGACCAGGATCTCGGCCCGCTCGGCTTCGTCCAGCTGCAGGTTCACCGGCTTCGACACGGAGAGCGAATCCGACTCGAGCTTGATGTCGATCGGCCCCGTGACTTCGACGCCCCCGATGACGAGGCCGGCGTCGACCTGCACCTCGATCTGAAGGAAGACGATCCGGAGGCTGGTGTAGGTATCCACCGGGATCTCCTTCGGCAGGGTCTCGTCCTGTTCGACCCCTCCGAGATCGACGCTCAGCTCCAGCTCGTTGTCGGTGAGCGACACCTGCGCGCCGGACTCCGATACCAGATAGAGCAGGAGCTCGGCCTCGATCTGACCCTCCGGAGGCTCGTCACCCTCGGCGCGTGCCGGCCCATCGAGGACCGAAGTGGACGGCGCGTCGAGGACCGAGGCGGACGGCAGAATGCCCGAAGGATCGGCGTATGCCGAGGCGAAGGCCTCCGGGGAGTCACCCGAGACCACCACCACGGCCTCGCCGAAGCCTCCTGCCGTGAGGTTTCCGCACGCCGCCATGGCGAGCGCCAGAAGAGAGGCGCCCCATCGGAGGCGTCGTGCGGATTCGGTGATGATGCGTGACAAGGTCAGCTCCGTGGTGGTTCTAGTCATGGTCCGATGCCCGCTTCCGATCTGGCCCGTGCCGGTCCGCCCAGGCGCTGCGCGGGTGCCGGATTCCAAGTTCTCGATACGTCCGTTCCGCCTCGGCGGTCAGCGCCGCCGCCTTCTCCGAATCCCCTACCAGACCCTCCGCTTCCGCATAGGCCTGCAGGGTCCGGGCCCGCTCGACGGCGGGAAGCCGGGTCTCTTCGATCATCTCGAGCGAGCGCTCGAAGAGGACGAAGGCGTCCGGGTTGCCTTCGAGGGCCGCGATGCGCCCGAGCAGGCGGTACGTCTCGGGAAGTCGATCGATCACACGCCCCGTGATCGCCTCGCTCTCGGCGCGCCGCGCCTCCTCGGCGGCGTCCAGCCGACGACCCTGTGCCAGGAACGCCTCGGCGAGGTTCAGGCGCACGGTGACGCGCGCACGAGGCGCGACCGCCGCTTCGAGCGCGCTGCGCAGATGGGTCTGCGCCTCGTCGAACGCGTCCTGCGCCATGTGCCACTGGCCCCGCGCGTTGTCGATGAAGACCCGGGCCGAGCCGTCACCCATCTCGAGGGCCACCGCTTCGGCTTCGTCGAGGAGCGTCCGGCTCTCCTCCACGGCCCCCCCTGACCGGAGGACGACGTGAAGGTTCAGGAGCGCATGCCAGCGCTCCGGCACGAGTCGATGCTCGCCCAGCGTCGTCAGGGCCTTCCGATACCACGCTTCCGCGTCCGCCCAGCGACCCTCGTCCTCGAGCACGTTGCCCGCCCCGATCGCCGCCTCCGCAGCGCCACGCGCGTCGGACACCGCGTCCGAGACGCCCCACGCCTCCGCGTAGTCCCGCTTGGCTTCCTCGTAGCGGGCAGCCGCTCGTCGAGCCCGCGCCCGTCTTCGCAGGGCCCGACCGCGCACCACCGGCTCACCCCCGTCGAGGGCGACCCGGTACGCGGCGTCCGCGAAGGAGCCCGCACGATCCGGACGACCACGCTCCTCCTCCACTGCGGCAGCGTCGAGCAGCGCCCGGGCCGCACCGGTGGCGTCCCCGCGGCTCGCCAGGCCGAGGGCCTCCGCGACGTGCCGATACACCACCTCGACATGTCGCGCCTCGGCCGCCGCGAGCTCCGAGATCTCCGCGGCGAGGCCCGAGAGATCCACCAGCCGCGATCCCGCGGTGTCGAGCGCTCCCGCTCCCGACCAGGCCCGGGCGGGGTCCGGTGTCGATTCGGCCAACAACCGATCTGTGACCGGACGAAGCTCCTCGAGACTCGGGAGCATCGCCCGGACTTCGTCGAACGTCAGCGGCTTTGCAGGGGGGTCAGTCATCGCCCCCATGACGTGGCAGGAGTCGTGCCACCCCGCCACACACGCTCAACCGATTGCAGCACAGCCACTTGCGGAAATCGCCCCAGGGGGCCTGCCCAGGCTGTCGCCCCGGACTTCGGCACGCTTCGCACCATTTCGGTGCATCGGAGCGGACCGTCGCGTCCGGCGTCGGCTGCCCCGGTCAACCACCATCGGTCTACGACCGCCCCTCGGCATCGGTGCCGTCCAGGCCATACTCGCGGATCTTGCGAGCCAGCGTGTTGCGGTGGATTCCGAGCACGTCGGCCGCCCTTCCGATCTGGCCGCCGGAGTGGTCGAGAACCCGGCGGATGTGATCCGCCTCCACGTGGGCGAGCGCGGCGGACGGGGGGTATCCCGACGGGGCCGAGGGCTCCGACAGGGCGGAGGCTCGCGGGGTAGCGTCACCCAGCCGGAGCGCGCTGCTCCGGATCACGTCACCTCCCGTGAGCAGCACCGCCCGGTCCATGACGTTGCGTAGCTCGCGCACGTTGCCCGCCCATCGCTGTTCTTCGAGCCGTGCGAGCGCACCCTCGGTGATGGCGGTGATCGGCCGACCGTGCGCGGCCGCGAAATGCCTCGCGAAGTGCAGCGCCAGGGTGCGGACGTCCCCGCCGCGCGCGCGCAGTGGGGGGAGGTGGATCTCCATGACCGCCAGGCGATAGAAGAGGTCCTCGCGGAATCGGCCGTCGTCGATTGCGATGGGGAGTTCCTGGTTCGTGGCGGCGATCACACGGACGTCGACGGGGCGGAGCGACTCTCCCCCGACCCGCTCCACCGCTCGATCCTCGAGCACCCGGAGGACCTTGGCCTGGAGCACGACGCTCATGTCCCCGATCTCGTCCAGGAAAATCGTCCCTCCGTCCGCCCGCTCGAATCGCCCGGTGCGCCGCGCCACGGCGCCGGTGAAGGCACCCTTCTCGTGCCCGAACAGCTCCGACTCCAGCAGGTGCTCCGGAATCGCGGCGCAGTTGACGGGGATGAACGGCCCGGCGGCTCGCCCGCTGTACGTGTGCAGCGCTCGCGCCACCAGCTCCTTTCCCGTGCCCGACTCCCCCGTAATCAGGACCGTGGAGTCGGACGGAGCGGCCTTCGCGATCAGCGAGAACACCTCCGTCATGGGCGCGCTCTCCCCGACCAGCTCGCCGGCACCGGCCCCCTCGGGTAACGGCACCTGCTTCCCCTCGCTGCCCAGCGCGGAAAGGTGCCGCACGATCTGAGCGGGCTCGATCGGCTCGGGCAGCACCGCGATCGCGCCGATCCGCTCGGCGAGGATCGCGACCGTGAGCGACGACGAGGGTGTCGACAGGAGCAGCGCTCCCGCCGCGTCGAGGGTCGCGACCCGCTCCACCAGGCCCTGCTCCGCGAGACCCAGCGAGAGCAGCGTCGCGGTCCACTGCCCCGCCCTGAGGCGCTCCAGCATCGCGGACGCCCCGTGCACGATCTCGACGGTGAGATCCGGCGTCTCGGCGAGCTCCTCCAGGTCCCTTCGTGCCGACTCGTCCGCCAGAATGAGGAGATCGCTCTTCATGCCCCATAATAGTGCGTCGGTGCATCATGGGGCAATCGATTGGTGCGACTCGAGGGCGTCCGGGCCCTCGGAGAACCGCGTAAGCTCCTTGCACACAACGCATTGAACTCGTGGCACCACCCTTGCACCGAGGTTCGACCGGAGATTCACACGACCATTCAGCACGAGGTACTCCATATGCCTACCCACCGCTCGTCCGTGTTACCCGTACTCACCCTCCTGGCGGCTGCGAGCCTGACCGCCTGTGGCGACTCGACGGGTGTCGACGGCCCCGGCAGCGTCGCGCTCAACTTCCGGGTCGCCCCGACCTCCTCCTCCTTTGCCGCCGCGGTCCTGGAGGGGGCACCCGCAGCGGTGCCGGCCCGCGCCACCGACGTGTCGGGCAGCAACGGCACGCTGACCATCGACGAGGTCTGGCTGATCGTGGCCGAAGCCGAGCTCGACGGCGACGACGACTGGTGTGAGGACAGCGACGGCGAGGACTCCGGCTCGTCCGGAAGCTCGAGCGCAAGCTCCGACTGCGCAGAATTCGAAGCACCGCCGCGCTTCCTCGAGCTCCCGCTCGACGGCTCGCCCGTTCTGGCCTTCCAGGGCCTGGTACCGCCCGGCACGTACACGGAGCTCGAGTTCGAGATCGAGGATCTCGACGACGACGAGGATGACGAGGAGTTCGCGGCCGAGATCGCGGCGCTCCGCGACGTGGTCCTCGATCGCTTCCCCGACTGGCCCCGAAACGCCTCGGCGCGTGTCCAGGGCAGCTTCCAGCCGACGGACGACCAGGGCATCCCGACGGGTGACCCCGTGGACTTCACGGTCTACCTCGAGGCCGAGATCGAGGTCGAGCGGACGCTGTCACCACCGCTCGTCGTAGCCGACGACGGAACCGGGGCTTCGGACCTCACCGTCGACGTCCAGCTGGAGGTCTGGTTCTCCCGGTCCGACGGGTCGGTGATCGATCTGTCGCTCTACGACTACGAGAGCACGGGCCTCATCCTCGAAATCGAGGTGGAGATGGAGGACGGCTTCACCGAGATCGAGTTCGACGACTAGCAGTGCCCCAGGAGGGGCCCCTCCCCGAGCGTCCGCGCGCCGGGAGGGGCCCCGCAGGCACCGGAGTGGCTCGCTCCCGTGCAGCCCCGCCGGACCGGTAGACCGCCGGCCGCAGGCGAACCTACCTTTCCGGCGCCCATCCACTCGTCGGTGATTCGAGCCATGACGCAGCGTCGCTCCGCTCTCCCGCTCCTCCGCCTCACGCTCTCCCTCGTCGCCGTGGGATTCGCGGCCACCGCCTGCGGCGACGACGATCCAGTCGAGCCCGGGAACCCCCAGGATATCTCGATCACGGTCAGCCCCAGTGCGGTCACCCTGACCCAGGGCCAGGAGACCGACCTGACCGTGACGCTCGAGAGCACCGGCGGCTACACGGAGACGGTGACCGTCTTCGTCGAAGACGCCCCGACCGGGGTTTCGGGATCGACCGAAACGATCGACGGGGGGTCCGGGACCGCGACGCTCACGCTCGATGCCTCCCTGGTGGCCTCGATCGGAACGGGCACCGTCACGGTGGCCGCGACCGGACCGGGCGTGGCTTCGACCTCGACCACCTTCACGCTCGAGGTGACCTACGCGGGAGGCCTGGGGCTGTCCGTCGCCCCGAATCCTGTGGGAATGACCCTCGGCGGGACCGAGACCGCCACGGTCGGAATCGCACGCTTCGCGCCCTTCACCGGGCCCGTCGAGCTCGCGGTCGGCGGCGCGCCGGAGGGGCTCACCGTCACGCTCGACTCGACGCTGGTCGCGGGCGACTCGACCGTCATGACCCTCGTGGCCGACACGGCGCTCGCGCTGGAGGGCCGCTACACGCTCCTGGTCAGGGGGCTCGGCGAGGGCGTTTCGGGAGATCTCGTAGGCTTCCTCGTCACGATCGTTCGGTAGCCGAAAAGCAGCTCGGACAACCCCGACTTCCCGCCCGGGCGCCCCGGACCGACTTCCTTGTATCGGTCTTCGGGCCCGTGAAATCTTGCATGTAGAGCTACGCCTTTACTGCGACCCGGGCTCGCACGTCCGGTGGCCCCGACGCGAGGGGCGATCTCGCTGAACCGTCGAACGGGCTCCGCCCCCCGACCCAGGCAGGAAGAGATTTGGACACCGCGTCGTCGAAGCGCCTGAGCCCGAACGTCGGATACTGGGTAGCGTGCGTTGCGCTCGGTCTGCTGATCCACAAGACCGAGCTGCCGGAGCCGCTCAACAATCCCTTCCCGTACCTCTCCACGGTGTTCGCCGTGGCCGTGCTCTGGCGACCCGCGTCGCGCATGTTCGCGTTCGGGTTCGCGGCGTCCGCGCTCCTCGAGATCTTCTGGTTCTACCCCCACATCTACAATCACGGGGTGTATCTGGCGACGGCCACCGCCTTCCTCCTCGTGTACCTGGCGCAGTCGGCGCGCGCGGAGACGGGGGAGCGGCAGACCGCGCTCGACTCCGAGCTCTTCTCCGCGATGCGGGTGGCCGTGTACGGGGTGTTCGTGATCGCCGTGTGGCAGAAGACGAACCTCGGCTTCCTGAATCCCGAGGTGAGCTGCGCCGTCGACCACTACAACACGCTGACCGAGCGCGTGGGCTTCCTTCCGGAAGCCGCCGGCACGGGATTTCGGCGCGCGCTGATCTTCGGCACCCTCGGGGGCGAGCTCTCGATTCCCGTGCTGCTCTTCTTTCGGGGGACCCGACGCCTCGGGCTCGTCGCCGCGCTCGTGTTCCACTTCCTGATGGGTATCAACGGCCATCAGGCGTTCTCCGGCTTCTCGGCGGCTCTCTACCTGCCCTTCCTCTCGGACGCCTTCGGCGCCCGGCTCGCCTCCTGGTCGGCCGACATGAAGCGCGAGGCCCGCACGGCGTGGATCCCCCGCATCGTGCCGGCGATCGGAACCGTGCTGGGCGTGCTCATCCTCGCTGCGGGCCTGACCGAGCGCTACTACCGGACGGTCCAGGTCGGGCTCGTCGTCTTCATCTTCCTGATCCCGTCCCTCTTCGCCGCCGGTCTCTGGATCTCGGCACGGCTCCGGATCGACGAGCTCGCGCGGGTGGGAGGCTCGGGCCGGTGGGCCGCGGTCGTGATCGTCCTGCTCACGCTGAACGGGCTGACGCCCTACGTGGGGTTGAAGACCCAGACGTCGTTCTCGATGTACAGCAACCTGCGCACCGCGGGCGACGACGAGTGGAACCACGCGTTCTTCCCGCCCTCCATGCGGTTCGCTCATTACCAGGACACTCTGGTTTCCGTCGTCGATGCCCCGGAGGACGCGGGGGAGCTGTACTCGGTCTTCACCCGCAGGGACCGGCTGGTTCCGTTCTCGTTCCGGCGGCACGTGGAGGAGGCCTGCCACGACCGCAGCGCGGCCCTTCCCATCAGCATCGAGATCGGTGGAGAAACGACACGCGTCGAGGACGCGTGCACGAGCCACCCGCTGACCGCCGAGGACAGCTGGCTCGAGAAGAAGCTGCTCTACTTCCGACCGGAGCCGGCGCTCAACATCTGCCGGCAGTAGCGGCAGGCGGAGCCGCCCGCTCGGCCCGGCTGCCTTCTACGGAAGGGCCTCGAGCAGCGGAACGGAC
>Ga0209536_100004428_pt1 | contig 22185 bp, 21 predicted proteins | sample DeeMarSeWOR28_12_FD_187461 | JGI IMG/M metagenome (GOLD analysis project Ga0209536, IMG submission 187461) | Marine sediment microbial communities from White Oak River estuary, North Carolina - WOR-2-8_12 (SPAdes) (version 2) | ecosystem: Environmental > Aquatic > Marine > Intertidal zone >... | reverse complement strand
TTTATATATTTTGTCTCCGGCGAGGTTGTAGGTGTAATTTTTGACAATCACCTTGTTCGGCACTATCGCCTCAACAACACCGGTACGTCCCAATAAAATGCCTTCACGAATAATATATCCCTGGTTATTTGAATCCTGAACCATTGCAAATATATCACCCGGTTGTGATACAATTGCCACTACACTCAGCTGCCCGGGTTCAAATTTTCGCATCCCGGTCAACTCTTCAACAGGCACCTCTGTTGCCACCACCCGTTCCTCGACAAAAGGCACAAAGGGATCATTCCTGTTTTCTCTTTTGTAGACAAAGGCATCTTCAGCCTCCTGAAACAGGATGGCCGCCATTTTTTCCGTAAATTTCAGCTCTTTTTTTTCTTCAGCTGCCTGCTCCTCGGCAGAGAAAACCAAAGCACTCTGTATGCCTAAGACCAGACAGGCGGCCAAAATTACAAAAACAATTTTATGGATGGCTTTTAAATACACTGTGTCTCTTTATCTCTTCTTTTTGCCCTTTTGGGGTTTTTGCGCTTCAATTTCAGATTCTTCCAGAAACCTATAGGTAATAAGACTGATGTTGGAGGCGAGAACCAACTCACCGCGCTGCTTATTGCCTCCACCCAAGTTTACATTTACGGCAGAAACAATCCGGTCAAGTTTGCTGACCTCGTACAAAAAGGTCCCGATATTGTGATAGGGTCCGTTTACCCTGAGGGAAACCGGTATTTCGGCATAAAACTCTTTTCTGCGCTCGCCACCTGGTGAGAATGTGGCCATGTTCAACCCTGAATTGGTTCCCAGGGCCGAAATATTAGTCAGCAGTGAAGGAATTTCCTTTTTCTGGGGCAGAAGTACTGATGCTTCCGCAAACAAGCGCTTGGTTTCCTCCATTTCCGCCAGATGCTCGTCAAGTTTAGCAGCCCTGGCCTTTGCGCCGGCAATCTCTTTCCGCAGTTTTGCCGCCCGGTTCTCCAACCCCTTTATTTCCTTGGTCTTGGCTGAATAATGCAGAAAATAAAAGGCTACCGTCGGCAGAATTATTACCAGGGCAAATATGGCAATAATAATTTTTTTATCAAGCGGTACGACTTTCTTCTCCAGAAAGGAGTCAAAAGCTTCTTTTATCTTGTTAATTTTCATCCTGTTTTAAGCGTCTCGCTTTACTAGTGAACTTGATAATGTTTTGCCAGGTGTCCCTGATCAATGACCGGTTGAAAATCAATACAAGGCTTTTTATTTGGCCTGTTTCTCTTCTGTCGGCTCTTCCTGGTAATCTGCGTTTATTACGTTAATAGTCAGTGAAAAAGATTTAAGCTGCCTTCCCTGAACTCCGGTTGTGGACGTTCCCGAGAGCTCAGCTGTTGCAAAATAGGGCGAGGTAGTAATTGTTTCCATATAGTCTGCAATTGTAGCATTATCGAGTGCTATGCCTGCAATGCGCAGTATGGATCCATTAAAACTCATGGAGTTGAGCCAAAGTCGGCTTGACGGCGTTAAAGAGGCGAGTTCATCCATAACCCGCACTGAAAGCTGTGAGCCTTTTTTCAATTGGCTGATGGTGTTGAGCTTTGTCTCAAGAAGAGTCTGGTCTTTTTTGAGCTGCTCGATCTGGTTGATGGTGGTCTGATATTTAGCCTTCTCCTTGTTCAGTGCTGCTATCGAGGCATTCAATTCGCCTACCTTAAACCCAAGGACCAGGGCTACCGCCCCTAAAATAGCCAGCACGGCAAGCAAAGTAATACCAAGGCCGAACACACGCTTTTGGGCCTGTATTTTCTTCTTTATCTGTCTTACTGGAAGCAGGTTAATATGAATCATGCCTATCTCACAATTCCGAAGGTCTGATAGCCAACCCAAGGGCAATAGCCATTTCCGGGCCAATATATTTCAGGTATTCCTGGTCAATATTTTTAGAATCTGCTTGGATTTTTATAAATGGATTCAGTATTTCCACTTCCAGTCCTATCTCTTCAGCAAAAAACTGATCCAAACCCTGGACCCTGGAACCGCCGCCGCTTAAAATAATCTTGCTTAACGCTATATCAGGATTATTAGTGTAATAAAGATCAATGGCCTTTTTCAGTTCAAGAGCCCACTGGGTACAGGTACTGGCAAAAATTTCATCAAGATCCTTCTGTTTTTCTTCAACAGGTTCATAACCCAGCTTAAGGCCCTCCGACTCATCAGAGGTTATGCCGAACCTGTTCTGGATCTGGTCTGTCAACTGCCGGCTGCCTACAACAACATCCCGGGCCAGTACAGATATGCCCTGGGAGACAATATTAATGCTCATCTTCGTGGCTCCGATATCAACTAAGGCCACGTTTTCATCCAGGCTGTAATTGGCGTCATAGATGTTTTCCAGGGCAAAGCCGCCTATATCAACAATGACGACTTTCAGGCCTGCAGACTGCAGCATCGATAGATATCCATCAACAACTTCCTTTTTTGCAGCCACCAGCATGACATCGGTTCTATCATAGTCCTCGGTATTGGTATGCAGGTCCTGGTAGTCCAGGTAGACATCCTCGATATCAAAAGGTATATACTGGCCGACTTCTGTCTGGATATAGTCATCTAGATCCTTTTCTTCCATCACTGAAAGGTTGATCTTTTTAACTATGACCGAATAACCGGAGATGGATATTGCTACCTTTTTTTCTTTTATCTTCAGGTTGCTCAACAGGGTCGTAATGGTTTTTGCGACTTCTTCCGGTTCCTGCAAAATACCGTCTTCGACCGCTCCCTCAGGAAGCTTTGCACTGCCCAGGCTTACAAGCTTAAAATCATCGCCGGATTTGGCAACCTGGCAAATCTTTATAGCATGCGATCCAATGTCTAATCCAAGAGGAAACTGCTCTTTCCTGGATGACAATAGTTTTATTTCTGGAAGCTTAATTTTGGGGAGAGGCAAACCGCTCATCGTTCACCGTTTTAGGAGGTTATTATTACGGAACACTGCTTTTTGTATAGCACAGCCCGTAATATTTTCATCAATAGAGGACATAATTTTATTTTCTATGTCAAGCGAAATCTCTACAACAGTCCGTATTATATAAAAATTTTAATATGAAGTATAAATTTCTGCCCAAGCATTTTCATCCTAAATCCTTAAAACCTTCTTTTCCAACTTTAGACATGAAATTTCTCCTCCGAATCTTTCTAAAAATTAAAAACGCCATAAACAAAAGCAAGTACTGTGCCATTTCGCTTTGCAGCATTTATTTTTTTTATGTTTCAGGAAAAAATGTTTTTAAAAAACTATGGCCACGCCCTTTCTGTTTTAACCTGAAAAGCCATAAAATCTTAATATCATATAATTTTTTGTGGGCAGGCGTGCATGGAGATTTTTGACATGCCTTTTTCTTTTTAAGTTACTGCCCTGCCACCAATCGTGCCCATTATGGCTTGCTTTATTGCCCATGTTCCGGGTAAACCTTTTTTACAAAGCTTTGGCAACAATCTGTTTTAGTTGCAAATAAAGTTTACTCTTTTCCCCAGGTATATTGGAGCTCTTGTGCCCAATCTTGTCTGTATTCTGACAAAAACTGGCCCCTTTTCATGCAAAGTTTCTTTCTTCCTTAAACAGTGATATCCGATTAAATACCTTTTCCCCGGAATCCTTCTTGTTTTTTGGCTGGTTTTGGTTTAAAACTTTGCCGATTTTAACAATGCCATCTTCTTAAAAGGAGTCCATTTATTGGCCGCGCAAAACATAAAACCAAAACGAAAGTCCACCACCCGTGAGTATGTCGAAGCAATTCTTATTGCTTTACTGCTTGCCCTTTTTATCAGGACTTTTGTGGTCCAAGCCTTTAAAATCCCCTCCGGATCTATGCTGGATACTCTCCTGATCGGGGACCATATCCTTGTCAATAAGTTTATTTACGGCGTGAAAAACCCGTTTAACGGCAATACCTGGATCCCAATTAAAAAACCTGGCCGAAGAGATATTGTTGTCTTCAAATACCCGGTAAATCCATCCCAGGACTATATAAAAAGAGTAGTCGCCGTGGAAGGGGACACCATTGAGATCAAAGACAAAAAGGTTTATGTCAATGGTGAACCCCAGAATGAAGAATATGCCATTTTTCTTGACAACAAAATCCTTCCAGCCAATGTGCAGCCCCGTGATAATATGGGCCCTATAACAGTCCCTGAAAACTCTCTTTTCGTAATGGGTGACAACCGCGACAACAGCTATGACAGCAGGTTCTGGAAGTTTGTCGACTTAAAGGCTATAAAGGGAAAGGCCTTTATTCTCTACTGGTCGTGGGATAAGGAAAAATTCTCGGTCCGGTGGAACCGGATAGGCGACCTTGTCCATTAAACGTATCTATGGAGCAGGACACAGCAGCGCAAACGCGATAAAGCGTTTTTTTGTTTCATTTGCTTGACTTTTTTTCACTCTTGTTATCCTATTATGCCAATAAAAATTAAATCAAACATTTGGATACGGCATGAATAAAGGACCAGCATGAGCAGCGAGTACCTTTTTGCCCATAAGCACATTCTCGGACTCGATCATCTAACTGTTCCAGACATCGAGCATATCCTCACTACAGCAGAATCCTTTAAAGAAATTTCATCCAGAGCCATAAAGAAAGTCCCTGTCCTGCGCGGCAAGACAGTGGTTACCCTCTTTTTTGAACCCAGTACGCGCACCCGTCTTTCCTTTGATATAGCCGCCAAAAGAATGAGCGCTGACACCTTCAGCATCTCTTCCGCAACAAGCAGCACCACCAAGGGTGAAACCCTGGCTGATACTGCCAGGAATATTGAAGCCATGATGCCGGACATTCTCATCATGCGGCATCCAAGTTCCGGAGCATCCCATTACCTTGCCAGGCATATAAAGACTTCCGTGATCAATGCCGGTGACGGCACCCATGAGCATCCCAGCCAGGGACTGCTTGACCTGATGACCGTTAAAGAGCGCAAGGGGACGTTTTCAGGGCTTAAAGTTGCCATAATTGGTGATATCAGCCACAGCCGGGTAGCGCACTCCGACATCATCGGATTTTCCAAAATGGGAGCACATGTCTTTGTCAGCGGGCCCGCCACCCTCATCCCGAAAAAGGTGGAAAAGCTGGGCGCAACCGTCTGCAGTTCAGTTGCAGATGCAGTCAAGGATGCAGATGTGGTCATGCCACTGCGTATCCAGAAAGAACGGCAGAATGATCCCCTGATCCCTTCCTTCAGGGAATATGCTACATTTTTCTGCATTAACCGGGAGATATTGCAGGCAGCCAAACCAGATGCGCTTCTCATGCATCCGGGTCCGATTAACAGAGGCGTTGAACTGGCGCCGGATGTGGCGGACAGCACCCAATCGGTAATTCTTGACCAGGTCACTAACGGGGTAGCCATCCGCATGGCCTTGATGTATCTTGTTCTGGGAGGCAAATAAAAATGTCAACGGTGCAAGCCATACTCTTAAAAAACGGCAGGGTTATAGACCCGGTCAACAAGCTGGATAAAAAGGCCAGCCTCCTCGTTGAAAAGGGCAAGATCAAGGCCATTTTCACTGCACGGCAGAAAGCAGCTGTGCTGCCCAAAAAACTTTTATCCATTGATCTCCAAGGCAAATGGATAGTTCCCGGTCTCATTGATATGCATGTACACCTGCGTGAGCCTGGAGAAGAACACAAGGAGACCATCGAAACAGGCACCAGGGCTGCAGCATCGGGAGGCTTTACCGCGGTGGCCTGCATGCCCAACACAAACCCGGTCAATGATTCGCAGTCGGTAACCAGGCTGATTATGGAAAAGGCAGAAAATGCTTCTGCCCGGGTATATCCGGTGGGGGCCATCAGTAAAGGCTCCCATGGCAAGACCCTAGCCGAATTTGGAGAGATGCAGAATGCCGGCGCCGTTGCTGTAACGGATGACGGCCGGCCGGTGACAGACAGCCAGCTCATGCGCCGGGCCCTGGAATATGCCTCGAATTATGGGCTGTTGGTCATTTCCCACTCGGAGGACGCCAGCCTCAGCCGCAACGGCGCCATGAATGAGGGTTTTCTCTCAACGAGTATGGGACTCAAAGGTATTCCGCATATCGCTGAAGAGATCATGGTGTACCGTGATCTGGCCTTGGCTGCCTACACGGGCTGCGCCCTGCACCTGGCCCATATCAGCACAAAAGAGTCGATAGATCTCATTCGCCAGGCCAAGAAACGGGGAGTTTCCGTGACCGCGGAGACTGCGCCTCATTACTTCATGCTGACCGAGGCGGCTGTCCAAGATTACAACACCAATGCAAAGATGAACCCGCCGCTGCGCACACCAAAAGACCGCGAAGCTGTTGTCCAGGGCATAAAAGATGGTGCTATTGATGTAATCGCCACCGACCATGCTCCCCACTCCACACTGGAAAAGGATATCGAGTTTGACCAGGCAGCCAACGGCATCATCGGGCTTGAGACAGCTGTGCCTCTTGCACTGAGCCTTTTCAGAAAAGGGCATATTAACGAGGCCAGACTAGTGGAGCTGCTTTCTGTCAATCCCGCCAGGATACTTGGCGTGGCAGGCGGCTCACTAGCCATTGGTGCAGCAGCGGATATTACCGTCATAGATCCCGGGCAGCGGTTCATCCTGCGTAGCGGGGACATTGTCTCCAAGAGCAGGAATTCACCCTTTATCGGCACCAGACTCCAGGGAAAGGCAGTACTGACTCTCTGCGGAGGCACAATAACCCATAACGCCCTTTAATGCGGCTGTCCGGCAAATCTCTCCCGCAGCAATGACACCCTATAAGTGCTCTCCCGCACTCTTGCCTGCAGTTCCATGCTTGCATGAACAGCTTTCCCTGTTTTCTCGAGTGCATCAATAGCCTTTTCATGGCTGTGGCAGATGAGCAGCAGATCTGCCCCGGCCTTAAAGGCATGCAGCGCTGCATGCCCCAGGTCGCCCTCCTTTTCAATAGCGCCCATTTCCAGATCATCGGTGATTATGACCCCCTCGTATCCCAGCCTGTCCCGCAGCAGGCCTGTCAGGATCTTCTGCGACAGGGTAGCGGGATATTGTGGATCGAGGTGTTTATAGATGGTATGGGAGGTCATTATGGAGGCCACACCGGCAGCAATAACCTGCTGAAAAGGCTGAATATCGTGCGCCAGTATATCCGACTCTTTTTTGGCAACAACCGGAAGCTGAATATGGGGATCAACAACTGCTGCCCCCAGTCCAGGAAAATGCTTGCCGCATGCTGCTATGGAGTTTGCCTGCAGTTCTATAACAACCATGCTGCCGAGCCTTCCAACACTCTCGGCGTCCCCCCCCAGTGAGCGCTTTTCCATGAAAAAATTTTCCCCCGCCTCGCAGATATCGAGCACGGGGGCCAGGTTGTAATTCACGCCGATTTCACTCAATTCGCGGGCACAGGTGCGGGCATAGGCTGTAAGCTCTTTTTCCGGGTCTTGTGACTCTGCCAATACCCTGGCATCGGGAAACTGCGTGAACGGGGGCGGCAATCGCGTGACGGTGCCTCCTTCCTGGTCAATGGCAATGAGGGGTGGGGCTAGATCAGCAGCTGCACAGGCCCTGCGAATATCTTCGGAAAGCTGCTGCAGCTGCTCCCGTGACCCGACATTTCTTTTAAAATAAATAAAATTGTTGATGCGGAATTCTTCGATCAACCGTTTAGTCGAATCATCCAATATAGTTCCGGGCAAACCAACTACAAAAAGCTGGCCAAGCAGTGCAGCATGTTCAGCATTTTGCTGGTCTGCCATTATCCCTTCCTCTTTCCGTAGGGCAGCGGGTCCCTGGCTCCTGCCTCGGCAAACCCTTTCAGTCGGAGCTGGCAGGCATCGCATTCGCCGCAGGCAAGCCCACCTTCACCCGGGTCATAACAGCTGTGTGTCTTTGCATAGTCAACACCCAGAGATAACCCTTTGCGGATAATCTCTTTCTTCGTCATGTGCATGAGCGGTGCATGGATATGCAGTTCCCTCTTGCCCTCGGTCCCGGCCCGGGTGGCAAGTTGTGCCATTTTTGCAAATGCCTTCAGGTAGTTCGGCCGGCAGTCAGGATAGCCGCTGTAGTCCATGGCATTGATGCCGATGAAAACATCGTCGGCCCCGAGAACTTCGGCCCAGGCCATGGCATAGGCCAGAAAAATGGTATTGCGACCAGGCACATAGGTCTGTGGAATTCCGGTTTCCATTTCAACAAATCCACGGCCCTTTGGCACGGCAATATCATCGGTCAGTGCTGAACCGCCTATCTTATCAAGATCAATCTCCAGCACCATCTGTTTCTCAACACCATGCTGGCGGCCAATCTCTTTCGCCCTCTGCAGCTCGATCGACTGTCGCTGCCCGTATTGAAAACTCAAGCAGTAACAGGCAAAGCCCTGCTCACGGGCAATAGCCAGCACAGTGGCGGAATCAAGTCCGCCGCTTAAAAGCACCACTGCCCTGGGTTCTGATGTGTCAGGCCCTTTTCCCTTCATGGCTACATATACACTATACTTAAGCAACTGCAGTACGACAACAACAAGCCCCCTTACTGCAGTTTCACAGGCAGCCGCCTGGTTATTTTTATCTCCTCAGGGCTTATTTTTGCCTGGTATGCAATGACCAGCACGCCTGCTTCCGCTACCTGCGCCAGGGTCCCCGCATAAACCGGATCAATATGGCTGGCTGGCATGAACCAGTCGGCATCCCCGCGCTGGACACAGAAAAAAACCGCACCACCATGCCCCTGGTTCTTTAAGGCTGCCAGTTCGTGCAGATGCTTCGTGCCCCTTACCGTTACGGCATCGGGAAACATTGCAACCCTGTTCTCTGCCAGTGAGCAGTTTTTTACCTCCATGAAAATACTCTGTCCGTCTTGCTGCAGCAGGAAATCAAGCCGCGTGTTGTCAGATGTTTTAACCTCCTGCATAATCGATTCGAGCCTGCCGAAGTCTGTAACGACTCCATTTTCCAGAGATTCCCGCACAAGTTTATTGGTCAATGAAGTGTTTACTCCCACCAATGTATCCCCTGCCTGGATCATCTCAAGGGTATGGGGATATTTCCTGCCTGGATTGTCAGAGCGGGAAAAAAGAACAGGGCTTCCTGGTTTGCTGCAGCCCATCATGGAACCTGAATTGGGGCAATGCACTGTCAGAAGGCTTCCATCTGCAAGCTCTATATCTGCCAAAAACCGCTTGTAACGGCGTATCAGTATGCCTGACTGCAACCGTTGTTCAAAACGCATGGCCAGCACATTTGATTATGTAATATGGAAAATTGCATACGAAAGTTACCATAATTGAATCATATCATAGCAAAATTTTTACTGATGGTCATTCATTAGCTCCTGGAATCGGCAGCAATACAGAAATAACTTTATGGAAAAAACACCTGTCTTTTCAACCAAATTATTACTTGCTTGATATTTATCTGGTTAATGTACCATAAGCCCCGTTATGCTATGCAATAATCTTATCGAAACTAAGCTGTCTCTTTCGCTGTATATTCCATTTCCGTGATCCGGGCTGCCGGGTAAGCTTTTGTAGATTGGAGATCCTGTCTAAATGATAGTCCAAAACTCTCCTGTACAGGCTTCCATCTGCAAGCTCTATATCTGCCCAAAAGCACTTGTAATGTCGTATCAGTATACCGGGCTGCAGTTGCTGCTTAAATTGCATGGTGCAAAATCCATTGGCTAAATTTTCTGGATTTTATTTTTTGTGAAATATTGTTACGTTATAATGCCCTTTGCAGTTACACAGTAAAATAAAACGGCTACCTTATTTCAAAATGAAAAAAATCTTCACCCCCTTCATATTCAGTTTCTTCATTCTCCTGTTGGGGGCTCAAGCCTCCGTTCTTTCCGCCGGTGAGGTAACCCTGGAAATTTCCACGGCAACCAGAGTCAGCGCCGGTTCGGTTACAGCCGATTTTACCATTACCAACCGGGGGACAGAGGCGGCCCGCAAGGTATCGGTACTTGGAAAGTTCCGGGAAATTGAACGGACCGTTAATATCGCCGACAGTCTGCCCCCGGGCCAATCAGCGCAAGCCTCCACGCACTTTGAGCTGCATGACTCAATCCAGGGTACATTTCCGCTCTTTGTCACGGTTTCATACCGGCATGCCGACGACACTCAAGCTTCCAGCGCTTCCGTGGCGCAGATCAATACAGGTGTTCAGGCCGAAAACAAGCTGTCAATCAAGGCGATCCTGGTCGATAAACCGGCCAGAGGAACCATTACCGTTCTGCTCAACGATGCTGAGCCGGGATTGGAACATGTTACCATAACCGCTCATGCGCCGGAGACCCTTGCCGTTGAACCGCCGCTTAAAACAGTAGCTCTCCGGCAGGATACCACCCGGACGGACTTCAAATTAATTAATATAAGCGCTAACCGGAACGACACCTATGGTATATTTTTTGTGGCGGAATACGAGGCCAATAATCTGTATAATCTTGCCACCGCCGAAATAACCGTTCCGGTAGCCGATATCATTCCGGACCTTGCCCCGGATGCCGAAACCCTCAAGGCCCGGTTCTATATTGTTCTTGCCGTCCTTGCAGCCGCCGGCCTCATTGCTGTAATTGTCAGCAGAAAAGCCAGATTCTGGCTTTTCAGGCTTGAGTCCATTCCCCACCTGCTCGATATAGTTGTCCTGGCAGCGGTAGAGTTTTTTATTTTCTCGCAGTTCGATCTGCCTTCGCTTTTCAGCGCAACGACAACGACAGGCGGGGATACCGCCTCCCATTACTACACTCTGGAATTTTTCCGTCATACCCTGCTGCCGACCGGCCGGGTTTCCGGCTGGACCATGGGAAACTATGCCGGCTTCCCCATCCTGCAGTTCTATTTTCCCTTGCCGTTTCTGGTCATGTCCATACTTGATCTGTTCATGCCGCTGCAGGTAGCCTTCAAAATGGTAACACTGCTGGGCACAGCCCTGCTGCCGGCGGCGGCCTTTACCATGCTGCGTCTTCTCCGCTGTCCCTTTCCCGGGCCGGGGATCGGCGCCGCCCTCATGCTCCCCTTTATTTTCAATTCGGCCAACTCCATGTGGGGCGGCAACATCTTAAGCACCCTGGCGGGCGAATTCTCCTACAGTTTCAGCATGGCTCTTTCCCTTATTCTAATCGGTAGCTTATACAGAGGCGCCCGCGAGAATAAATGGGCCATCCGCAACGCTTTTCTTGTTTTTCTCGTCGGTTTCAGCCATGGCTACACCCTCCTTTTTGCCGAGGCCTTATCACTCTTTCTTCTGCTTACCCCGTATGGGGTTTTCCGCCGCGTCTTCTATCTAATTCGGGTTTATGGATTGGGCTTCTGCCTTCTGGCTTTCTGGCTGGTACCGCTTCTGGTTTTTACAAAATTTACCACTTCCTATCACCTGGTCTGGACCATCCGCTCAATAAAGGAAATCGTACCTGAAATACTCCTGCCCGTTGCCGTAACCGGTGCCGCAGGTTCCGTTGGGCTGCTCATTCTTGGCTGGCTGCGCTACAAAAATTGCGGCCGTGAGATCCTGCTTGCTCTTGGGTACCTCTGGTTCGGCCTGGCAACCGCCATTGTTTTTTTTGTCGCCGCGCCGCGTATCGGTGTTGTCGATATCCGTTATGTCCCATACGGCCAATTGATGCTCTGCCTCATGGCGGCCCTCTTTCTGGGGTGGACCGCAAAATTCTTTTTAAGCCGCTGGGGTCTGAACTGGATATTTCTTGTCATAGCGGTTGCCGCTATTTTTCATTGGACGGCCCCCCGTGTCGGACCGGTGCCCGGCTGGTCCAAATGGAATTATGAAGGATTTGAAGCCAAGGCATCCTGGTCGGTTTTTAAGCGCATCAACGCTGAGCTGGCCGGCAATTTTCAGGATCCGCGGGTTGTTTATGAACACTCCCAGGATCATAATAAATTCGGTTCATCCCGGGCCTTTGAGTCACTGCCGCTTTTTGCCGGCCGGGCAACCCTTGAGGGGCTTTACATGCAGGCCTCGCTCTCGGCTCCTTTTGTTTTTTATATCCAGTCCCTGGTCTCCCAGGCCACATCGCAACCCTTCCCGCAATACAGCTACACCAGCATGGATTACAACCGGGCCCGCAGGTACCTGGAACTGTTCAATGTCCGAGACCTTATTGTCAAAAGCACACAGGCAAAAAACGCGATCCGTCAGGCATCCGGCTATACCTTGAAACAATCGATCGGTCCGTATGAGCTGTGGGAGATGACCTCCAACCAGAATCGCTACGTCGAAACGCTTCGGTTCGAACCAGCTTTATACACCGGTGATGTTCCATGGAAACAGGTGAGCCATCAATGGTTTGTCCGCGACAAACTGCTCGATACCCACCTTGTTTTCAATCAGGCCGACCAGTCGGGAAACATGCTTTTTGCCCTCAAAACGGACAATCTGGATACCATGCCGAAAGAGCCGCTGGATACTTCTAGTTGCAGGGTGCAGGAGGAGATAAAAAACGATGAAATCCTGCTGGAAACAAATTGTATCGGCAAGCCACACCTTGTTAAAGTATCGTACCATCCAAACTGGCATGTGGAGGGCGCGGGAAAGATATATCTGGCCTCGCCCTCTTTCATGCTGATCTATCCTGAAAAAAGCAGGGTGCGGCTTTACTATGGTCCCGGCCGCTGGGATCGGCTTGGCCAAATGATGACTCTGTTAGGGCTTCTTATACTTCTTATCAACGTGCCGCTTCCGGTTAAAAACAGGCGGACCACTTTGGCCATACTTGCAGAACGGTTCGGCTTTCAATCATGGCGGGGTTTTCAATTCCGGCTCGATCCGAGCCCTGCGGTTCGAAAAACCACCTTGGCCCTTGTTCTCTTAGGATCTGCCGCAACAGTTGCCGCAGGTTCGTACCGCGTATACATAAGCGAACCGTACCGGGTTTACAACCGCAGCATACACCTGAAGGACGCCAGACAGTACAGGGCGGCCAGGGAAGGATTCCGCCTTTTCATGCAGCATTATCCCCTGTCAAACCTCGCCAGGGAGGCGATCTATTATATCGCCATTACCTATTATCTCGAAAAAATGGACCGGGAGGCGATTGCCGGTTTTGAGGAATATATTAGAAATTTTCCGGAAGGGGGACGAGTGGCCGAGTCCCATTATCACATTGGACTTGTCCTGTTACGAAGCGGGGAAACTGAGAAAGGGATCATCAGGCTGCGAATGCTGATTGAAAAGTTTCCGCTTACCATCTGGGCCAGATATGCCCGGGATCGTCTTTCTGAGCGCGGCATCACTCCCGGCGGGGAAAAAATCAGTATTAACCGCGCCAACCTCCAACAATACATGGGGCGCGCCATTTCCTATTTTAACCAGGACCGGCTGGCTGAGGCCAAGCCGATCCTGCTGCAGATCAGTGAGCGTTTTCCTGATTTCAATGGCGCCCCCCAGGCACTGGCTGCATTGGCCCTATGCTACTATAAGGAAAACGACTGCACCAATACGATCAAGTATTACCAAAAACTGGTTGAACGTTACCCAGGAGACAGGTTAACTCCTGAAGCACTTTTTCATCTGGGACTGTGCCATGAAAGAATCGGCCAGAAGAAACTTGCCAATGAATATTTTGAAAAACTTTCAGAAAGATATCCACAATCGATATATGGAAAGCAGGCAAAAGATAAGCTGAAATAATAATTACCCTCTTTATGCTTTGCTATTTTTCTGCATAAACAAAAAGGGTTAAACCAAGTGGTGGACGAACATTATTTTCAATAGCATTAAACCAAGCACTTAATATAAAATTTATGAGTCGAGATCCCGGGCCTTTATTTTGACGAAAACTTTCTGAGACTTCGGTTTTTAAGAGTTTAACACTAATACATGTTGGAGCTAATCCCAAAAAATTCCAGTATCTTATATCTTTTATAATAAATCCGGCTGATCTGATTTTAGATACCAACTCCCTTTTCGCATAACGGCGATAATGCCCCACTTTTCTGTCTTTTTCACCATAAAGATAGGGAATTGCAGGAACTGTCAATAACAACCTTCCCCTCTTCTTTAACATTTTGTACATAGCGTTCATCGCTTCCAAATCGTCCTCAATATGTTCAATTACATCAAGGCATACAATTTGTTCATAATGCTCTTTTTTCTCTTTTGAATGATCGGAAATGCTTATTTTTTTTACCACAGTAATTGGGCAACCCTCTTTTATTAAATACCTTTTTCCAATACTCAATATTTCTTCAGACGGCTCTATGCCTTCAATCAAATGCCCCATCCTTAATAAAGGGACCAACTGAGCACACGATCCGCATCCGGCATCAAGGATTAGTTTGCCGTATTCCAAATAAGGCAGAATCAAATTAATTATTGAGCTGATACGAAAATCATTGGACTGGTGATTCCCGATTTTATCATAGTGATGATATAAGTCGGTTTGTTTCATTAAATTATTTCTGCCCAGGTGCAGGCTCAGAAAGCAGCCAATCAACGGCCTTTGTCACGAACTCGGCCGCACCTCTCTTGGCTTCCAGCTTGTTGGAAAGCAGATTATTCTGGCCCCAGACAATAATCCGGGCGTTACCTCTCGTTGCCGCAACAACGGAGGCGTAGCCGTTTTGATCCTCCACTATCGGAAAGGAGAAGCTGTTCCGTTGATACTCAATGCGGGAAAATGTTCCGTTCAGAATCTCATCGGGGTTGCTGACTTTAAAGTCAGGATGGACTGTCTTCATTGGCGGCTTCACATACTGTGAACTCATCTTTAATCCAAAGTCTCTGGCAATACGCGCATAAGGGAGTCGGTCAAGGGGTTTCTTGTCGTAATGCGTCCATACCCAGGCAGGACACAAAAGCAGGATGCGTCCACCGTTCACTATGTACTGTCGGATGATTGAGTATTCTGCATCGGTCAGCTCGGGTTGACCTATTGCGTACTGCATCACCAGCAGGCCGCTGTTGAACAGTCGGTCAAGGTTATCCATGAATCCTGTCGAGTATATGCGCACTTTGTTTTTGCCGTATTTCAAAGCCTCCAAATCAGAAGGTCGGGCGCCAATGTTCCCATCAACGTAGATCATACGGTTGCTTATCCCCTTGGCTATGGATCGAGTCAGTTCTTCACTGAAAAGTTTGTCGTCGCTCTGCTCAACATTCTTATTGCCATCTTCGTCCAGTGCAAACTGTTCTTTTGCCTGGTTTGCAATTAAATTTTTTCTCAACCCTCTTTCGAAACTCAAATCAGGACTATATTTGTATAAAGTAAAAGGACCTTTCTGCTGACTTACGACATATATGCCATCACTCTTCAGGTTCTCAAAAGTCTCGTAATTTTTGTCTCTTCGTGAATCAAGCAGCACGAAATCTACGTACTTAATATTTGTGTAAGGCGCTTTGCGGCTCAATGCCCAATAACTCCGCTCAAATGGATTCGGAAACTGAAATATCGTTTCTCTGTCAGTTAAATGGGGCACCACATTATAGGTTGCCGAAACTGTCGCATCTCCGGGTACTGAATCAATCAACTGTTCCAATTCCTTTTGGGGCGTCATTGCAACCTCAAGCCTTTTGGGAAACTCATCCAAATCCCTTAGCCTGGTTCTTGAGCCAATAAGCGAGTTGCCTGTTACAGATGCTGCGATGATCACAATAATTACTGGGAGTAAAAATTTTTTTGCCTTTCCCTCTGTGAGATACGACAATACATAAACAATTGATATGAATATAAATGGGATGAATCCGGCCACATAATGATACTTGATTGAATGGGCATAGGAATAATCACTCAATAGATTAACATACAGGGATCCTGCCAACAGCATCGTTGCAGGGCTGAGCAACGGTATGAAGGCAACAGGACCGAATATGTGCAAAAGGTAAATGCCGTTTCTTTCCGTAAACAGGTTCGTCAGGAATATTGTATACATCTCCTTATATGTTTCCAAGCTGAACGGATCAGAAAGAAATACCTCGCCAATCCTTAACCTGGAATAAAGAGCATACCCTTCAGGATTAAAAATAGGAAAAATCAGTTTCAGCAATATTGCTACATAAATTACCGGCAGCGCCATTGTTGCCACGCCGATTTTCTTATTCTGGAAAAAGGCATAGATACCCAGGAGAAATATTGTTATCGCTGCCTCTTCTTTTGTTATCAGCGCGAAAATAACAAAGGCGATATAAAGAAAATATCTTTTGGTGATCAGGAAATAAAAAGCGCAAAAAATAAAGAGCACCAGAAATGAGTCATAATGGAAATTTTCCATATTGAGATGTCCCAATGCAGGATACAGAAAATAGGACATCACCACTATGATGGCAATAAGGCCGCTTCCCATCTTTTTATTGGCAATCAGGAATAGCGGAACTGCAGCAAGTGCTAAGGAAAATGACTGCAGCAGCAACATCATTCTCGCATCCTGCCAGATCCACAAAAACGGCGCAGCAAAGACACTGATAAACCTGGCGTGTCCTGCAAAAAAATGGAGTCCGTTTACGGTAACAAACGGGTTTTTGAACCGGCTTAGCAGCCAGGTAGCCTGATGCTGGATGCCCAGGTCGAACCCGAAGGTGTTGAGGGTATTATGGGTGGACAATGCACACACAGCAAAGAGGAGCATATTGGCTGCAACCAACAGACCAAGTGCAATGTACCAGTACTTCGCTTTTTTTTGCTGTAATTTGTCCATATAGCTTAAGGCTTTTGTATATTAATTACGAACGTAGGAGACAGCAGTCCAACCCCTCTCCGGATTGTTTTCTTAATAATTATGTATGGGAAATAGCCATACACTTCAGCATCGGGACACAATTGTTCAATAGCCGCCATATTAAAAAAATGCAGATGGTCTGCTCGCTGCAGTCGCTTCGGGGGCAGGCCAAACAAACTGAATATTCTAAAGGGCAGCGCATAGCTGTTGGGTGTCGTGAGAATAATCTGTCCACCTGAAACTGTAACGCGCCTGAACTCTTTCAATGCGCGGAAGGGGTCCTTGAGATGTTCGATAACCTCGGAACACCAGACTAGATCAAAATGATTCGAAGGAAACGGCAAAGGCTGGTTCACATCAACAACCTGGCAATCAGGGATCTCGCAGGTTATATCAATAGGGGTAACTGTATACCCTTTAGCTTGCAGCCAAGCCGTCTGCTTCCCTTTGCGACAGCCCACATCAAGCGCCCTTTTCCCTTCACCCTCTCTCACAAGCCTCAACGCGATCTGCTTGCCTTCAGTGATTTCATTAACAGATCCCTGCCCGAGATCAATGGGAATTTTTTTAAGAGTGTCAATCAAGGATACAGACATATTTATGTATCGCTACTGTTGCTGCCATGCTGAATCTCAGCCATATCAAGTTGCGCAGAAAAGTTCGTTGAAGTCCCACCACTCTGCGGCTGTATATTGTACTCTTTTCCTTTATGCAGCCAACAGCGAACATAATAGGGAGGCTTATTCTGTGCTTCATGGTACGTCCTGGCGACAACTTCAGCAATCAGTCCTAGCGACACAAGTTGTGCAGCCACCAGGATCAGCAAAACACCAAGGAGCAACAGCGGGCGCTCTGCAAGGGCGACGTTGTACAAATATTTTTCCATCACCAGAAAACTGCAAATAAGAAATCCTACTCCGCCTAAAACTAGCCCGGCCAAACCAAACACTTGAATTGGCCGGGCTATATAAGAACGCATGAATAGGACCGTGAGCAAATCAAGAATAACACGGACAGATCGACCGAGTCCATATTTCGACCGACCGTGTTGCCGGGCCCGATGGTTTACCTTGACTTCACATATCCGTGCACCAACGAATGATGCTATGGCAGGAATAAACCTGTGGAGTTCGCCATACAATTTCATTTCTTTAACGAGTTCGCGCCGCATAACCTTTAACGTGCAGCCATAGTCGTGAAGCTGTACTTTCGTAGTATAACTGATTAACCAATTGGCAATTTTTGAAGGGAGGCGTTTATCGATATAACTGTCCTGCCGGTTGGCCCTCCAACCTGTAACAATATCGTATCCCTCGTCCAGTTTTTTTAGCATTTGGGGAATATCAGCCGGATCATTCTGAAGGTCTGCATCCATGGGTATGACTACACGCCCCTGTGCCGCATCAAAACCTGCCTGCAGAGCGGCAGTCTGGCCAAAATTTCGGCGAAATCGAATAACAACCAATGAATTTATCTTCCGACTTATCTCACGCAGAATCTTGTAACTTTGATCTTTAGATCCGTCATCAACGCATATTATCTCATAACTGTGACCGGAGGCCATGAGCACAGATGTGACTTCGTCCAGCAGCGGAGCAAGATTCTGCTCTTCATTGTATATTGGTATAATAATTGAAAGATCCATATTTCGCTTCCACCGGTAGGTGTATTGATATGTAATCTTTTTTCCAGCCACACTGAAAAACTAACAACCTATAATGGATTGCCAGACAGGCTGTCAATTAAAAAACCAGCCACAGACAATGCTTTTAGGCCAAATCGGACTATGATAGAAGCCTTTTCTATTTTTTTACACCAGCGAATACCCAGACTTTACTGATAAAAAAATTAACCAGGGTGATAATACCCATTGTAACAAACCAGACTGGCAGGTATGCCCAGCCAAGATAATCCGTAAATACTAAAAGAGATGCCGAGCTTAAAAGCAGGCAGAAGAGATTTAAGACCAGGAAGCGACCGAATTGCTTTGCTGTTTTCTTTTTTGCCGCAAATGTCCAGAGTTTGTTCCAGGTGAAACTATTGATTATTCCTGCGCTATAGCCTACGATGTTGGCTAAGGTGGCATCCAGGGATACGGCACCTGCCTGGAGAACAATATTTTCCAGATTCCTGCCGGCCTGGCCCAGAAGGCCATAAAAAATGCCTGACAACTTCCAGTAGTTATAAAAAAGGTAGAAGACCACAAAACTGACAATAAAGTTTGAAAAACCGACAACGATAAATTTGCTGAACTGTTTGAGATTGGATGAAGATACTGCAGATTTATAGGATTGCTGCATGTCTTCGGCCTACTATGCCTTTTCAGTCGCAGCCTTTTTGTCACGCACGAAATTATTCATGCCCGCCTGTTCTGCAATAAGGTATCGCGGTCTCTGCCTGACCTCCACAAGGATTCTGCCGATATATTCCCCGACAATGCCAAGCAGGATGAACAGCACCCCGAATAAAAACGAGAGGACGGATACTGCGGAGGCCCAGCCCGGCACCGCGGAATCGGTAAATATCCTGACAACAACGGCATAGATGATCTCGGCAAAGGCGATGACGCTGGTTATAAAGCCTAAAAATATTCCCAGCCGCAGGGGCACGATGGAAAAAGAGGTGATGCCGTTCCAGGCCAGCTTCATCATCTTTTTCAGGGAATACTTGCTTGTGCCGCTGAACCGGGCATTGCTGGTGAATGGCACTGTCGCCGACCTGTATCCGACCCACTGGGCGATGCCGCGGAAAAAAAGACCCTCTTCGTTGAATACAAGGATTTCCTTAGCAACCCTGCGGTCCAAAAGCCTGAAGTCAGCCATGCCGCTTGCAATCTTTACTCCGCTCAGGTAGGAAAAAATCCTGTAGTACAGGCCTGAGGTGAGCTTCTTGAAAAACGGCAGCGACGGCGGGTCGATTCTTTGTGTGTGGACGATCATGTTGCCGCGGCGCCATTCGTTGACAAGTTCCGGGATAATGGCAACCGGATGCTGCAGGTCGCCGTCCATTGTTATGAGGGCGTCGCCGGAGCCGTTTGCCAGGCCGGCCAAGAGGGCATACTGATGACCGAAATTTCTCGACAGCCGCAGGCCCTTGACCCGGTTGTCGCCGCGATGCTGCTTCTCAATTACGGCCCAGGTGTCATCCGAAGACCCGTCGTCGACATAGATAACCTCCCAGTCAGCCTCAAGGGATGCAAGAACCGCCACAAGTTCCCTGATCAGCCTATCCAGATTGCCGGCCTCGTTATAAACCGGGATGATGATGGAAATCCTTGTGGGCGCTGCCTTTACACTGTCATCCATATCTTCCTCAATAGCCCATAGAATATTTTTTCATTCACATGTTTCTGGGCATACTATACCCAATAGCATCCTGAAATGAAAGGAAACATTCTCTAACTGTCTGCTTTCATTCTCTTATTCGATCAGCCTCAGGTAAAAGGATAACCAGGCCATGAGAAAAGCCCCCGACTCGCAATAGTAAAACTGGAGGCTGATTCTATAAAAACATAACCAGCAGTTGCAACAGATTATGGTGTCAGCCGAAAGCGTGTGTATTTATTTTTTTAAATGATGCCGGGCAGTTGCTTCAAGAAAGTCTAAATGGATATCACCTTTTGACTGAATTTTTTCAAAGACCTTGAGGGCTGAATCGTAATTCTTCTCACCGATCAGCGATGTAACCCCAGCCATTGCCAACAAACACCTGAAAAAAATAAAGCCAGAGGTGGGACCCTAATTCCCTCTCTGGCTTTTTATATTCCAAGTCAAGATGTCCGTCTGTTATAGTTACTCCCAAAGTTACCTTGAAAAAGTAACTGTTTTGGCAAGACACCTGTAATGTTAAAAAAAAACTTCCCCTAATTCCTATCCCTTTTCTCTTATCTATAAACTTAACATTGCTTCATAAGTTCTTGTCTGGTACAAAAAATTACTATTAAGCTAAATTTTTTGGGGAGATTGATATGTTCAATATCAAGACTGGTTTTTCGTTCAATTGCCTAATTCTTGCATCGGCAAACATTCTTGCTTTCACTTTTTTAAATAGTTGCGGTGGTGGAAGCGGAGGAGGGGCCGCTCCTGGCACCATAACAGGTATTTTTTGGGATTCACCTGTTAACGGATTAAAATATAAAGCCAATCCTTCAGGCCAGACTGATACAACTCGAATGGGTGGTAAATTTGTATGCAAGGAAGGTGACACTATCGGCTTCTATGTTGGTGATGTGGCTTTAGGACAAACACTATGCAAAGAAATCGTGACCCCGATCGATTTGGTGCCAGGTGCAACTGATGTAACAAACCCGATTGTAATAAACATAGCAAGATTCTTGCAATCGCTTGATAATGATCAGGACCCATCCAATGGTATAAATATTAGCATTGAAACAACCGAAGAAGTCACTGGAAGACCAATTGACATAAATAATCCTGAATTGGATTTTGATAATAATGTTGATTTAGAAGCCCTGTTCATAATGTTAGACCGTACGCCTGTAACAGCTAACAAGGCACAATTTCACCTTAGAACTGCATTAATTTCTTCCAAATGGCGCGTGTGGGAATGGTGACATTGATAATGATGGAGATGGATATACTGAGATCCAAGGTGATTGTAATGACAGTTCAAGTTCAATAAATCTGGGTGCTGCTGACATATGTGGTGATGGCATTGACCAAGATTGTAGTGGCAGCGATTTAAATTGTAATTCAGATTTAATATCTAAATATATGGAAATAAAACAACCCAATGTTTCCTTCTTTTGAAGATGTTGAAAAATCGATTGTTTATGAATGTCTGCTTAAGGGTGGATAGGAAAACATTGCTCACGCCAATAAGACTATAGAAAATGCAAAAAATCATATAGGATAGGTTACATTTTCTATGATAGGTTAGAACTTGTGATGCCTACTGATATATCTGACAGTGTCAACTAGAAAAGACCTATCCATTGCCTCCGTTTTAGGGGGCATTTTCATTTCAAAAGCATGGTATTAGAGATTGATGGTTTCTGCTTCTCACGATGCAGATGCCTTGCGTCCTCTTCTTCTACACTCGGAGCTGTTAACACTTTCCAGACCTGCCGCTCATTGCCGTGATAACGCACCAGCAACCGCACGAGATTCCCTGCATCCAACCGGTCCGACTTGGCCCGCCTCTTGCGCCTGCTTACCTCGATACTCGATGAATCGACCACCAGGTTATCAATGCCCTGCTCAGAAAATATCGGTGGATCCAGAACCCGTCGCGGCCTGCCTCATAACAACTCTTAATTGGGATATCGCCTTTGAGGCCAAAACAGTTCTTTGCTCTTTCAATCTCTCGCTCCAACTGCTCTAAATCCCTGGCCTTGATAGTCACATGTCGCTTTTTATTGCCATCACTAAATGCCAGCCGCCACGTTTAATTGCTTAATTCAAAAGCTATGTACAGAATATCCAGGGATGTGGTACTTTGGGCCTGAAGGGTCTCCTGAATCTTTCGCATTGTATGCCTCCTTTGGGTTGTGGTTGGTGGGTTACAAATATTATACCAAAGGC
>Ga0209536_100004427_pt1 | contig 22186 bp, 20 predicted proteins | sample DeeMarSeWOR28_12_FD_187461 | JGI IMG/M metagenome (GOLD analysis project Ga0209536, IMG submission 187461) | Marine sediment microbial communities from White Oak River estuary, North Carolina - WOR-2-8_12 (SPAdes) (version 2) | ecosystem: Environmental > Aquatic > Marine > Intertidal zone >... | reverse complement strand
CGGGCTGCGTGACCAGGCGCATCAGGATGTCCAGCGCCGGGGTCAGTTTGTCCTTGTCCGACAGGCTGCGAATCCCCACGCTGGCCATGTCCAGATCGACATTGGTGCTTAATTCCGCGCCCAGTCCCTCGAGGCGTTCGGCGATTTCATTGGCGCCGAGTTCGGTTGTGCCCTCATCCAGCAGGTGGTTGGTGAGCAGCGACTGGGCTTCCAGCCCTTTTTCGTCGCGACTGCTGCCGGCATCGAATACCATCGAAACCCGGACCATCGGTAGTTCGTGGCTTTCGACAAAATAGACTCGGGCACCGTTTTTCAGGGTCCAGTGCTGTATGTCTGGTGATGCCCAGACACTTGAGCTCACCAATAAGGCGACCAGTAGAAATACTCGTTTAATGTCCACGACCGCCTCCCGGCATGGCGCGAGGGGCGCGTTTCTGTTTGCCAAACGCCTGTGGCTCCAGCACTGCTACCGTTAAGTTGGAATCAACCAGGTATTTTTTTGCTACCGTGCGTACCTGTTTGGCGGTGACCGCGTCAATGCGATCAACGTATTCATCCACATAGTGTCGACTCAGGCCAGAGGTCTCGAGCATGCCAATCTCCATTGCCTGGTAAAAAACCGAATCGCGCTGGTAGACGTCGCTTGCGGTTACCTGCGCCTTAACCCGCTGCAGCTCTTGCTCGCTAATTGGCTCGGTCTTGATGCGCTCAATCTGGTTCAGCAGTGCCTGCTCCAGCTCCTTGACAGTATGGCCGTTGGCCGGCGTGCCACTTAACAGAAACATGGACGGCGCACGCGACACGGCGTCGTAGCCCGCACCGGCGCTGCTGGCGATGCGCTGCTTACGCACCAGCTCGGTGGAAAACCGCGCACTCTTGCCGCCATCAAGAATGCCAGCGAGCACCTCGAGGGCATACGGCTCCCACTTCGGCTGCGCCTGGCCCAGCACCGGCGCATGATAGCCAAGCATGATCGACGGCACGGTCGCCGGCTCTTTTACCACAACACGTCTTGTCTCGGTTTGCTGTGGCTCCGCGGGCAGAACACTGGGTTCGAGCTCCTGGCGCGGAATAGGGCCAAAATGTTCCTTTGCCAAAGCCATGACTGCCTTCGGTTCGACATCGCCAACCACCACCAGGGTGGCGTTGTTGGGCGCATACCAGCGGCGATACCAGCTGGCGACATCATCGATCGTCAGCGCCTTCAGGTCTTCCATCCAGCCGATAATCGGATTGCCATATGGGTGAACCTTGTAGGCAGTGCTACTGAATTGCTCGAACAGTTTGCCTTCAGGCTTGTCTTCGGTCCGGAGACGTCGCTCTTCCATCACCACCTGGATTTCTTTCCTGAATTCTTTTTCGTCCAGAGTGAGATTGCGCATGCGATCGGCCTCCAGCTCGAACGCGATTGGCAGACGTGATTTTTCCAGCGTCTGGAAATAGGCGGTGTAGTCCCGACTGGTAAATGCATTTTCGCGACCGCCATTTTCGGCGATGATGCGCGAGAATTCGCCGGACGGGTGTTTTTCCGTGCCCTTGAACATCATGTGCTCCAGCACGTGGGAAACGCCGGTGATGCCCCGGGGCTCGTCGATACCGCCAATCTTGTACCAGATCTGGGAGACCACCACCGGCGAACGATGATCTTCCTGCACAATCACCTTGAGGCCATTGCTCAGGGTAGTTTCGTGGGTTTTACTGCAGGCGCTTAATAGTGAAACCAGGGCCAGAAGGCCGAGAAAAATCCGTAATCGATGCATTTCCTTAATCCGTCAGAACAACAATGTTAGGATACCGCACGTAGTGTTTACCTGTCATAAGAATGTCTGCCAATACACCCGATACACCGAATCTGCTGAGTGAAAAACTCGGCAAGTCCCGCCAGAGCCTGGGTCGCGGCCTGGGTGCCCTGCTATTGGGTGACCGCAAGATCGATAACGACCTGCTGGAAGAGATTGAAACTGTACTATTAAGTTCCGATGTCGGCATGGAAGCCACACAAACTCTGGTGGATGAAATCGCTGATCGCGCCAAACGCAAGGAGCTGGGCGACGCGCGAGCGGTCTACCGGCATTTGCGTCAGGCGATGCTGGATATCCTCACGGCGCATGAGCAGCCACTTGCGATTCCCGGCTCGGTTAAGCCATTCGTGATCATGGCGGTAGGCGTCAACGGGGTGGGCAAGACCACTACCTGTGGCAAGCTGGCTCAGCGTCTGAAGCAGGATGGTTACACGGTCATGCTGGCGGCAGCCGACACGTTTCGTGCGGCCGCGGTCGAACAGCTCCAGACCTGGGGTGAGCGGGTCGACATACCGGTCATCGCCCAGAAAACCGGGGCCGATGCCGCCGCCGTGACCCACGACGCCATGGAAGCCGCCCGCGCCCGCGGCATGGATGTATTAATCGTGGATACCGCCGGTCGCCAGCACACCCAGACCGGCCTGATGGACGAGTTGAAAAAGGTTCAACGTGTCATCACCAAACTCGATCCCGACGCGCCACATGAGGTCATCCTGGTACTGGATGCCGGCACCGGACAAAACGCCTTGTCTCAGCTGAAACATTTCCATGAGGCGGTCAATGTCACCGGACTGGTACTGACCAAACTCGATGGCACCGCCAAGGGTGGCAACCTGATTGCCATTGCCGGCAAGGGCAATCAACCGGTGCGCTACATCGGTGTCGGCGAAAAAGCGGAAGACTTGCGCGCCTTCAACGCGGAAGAATTTGTTGACGCGTTACTACCTGCCGATGGCGGCGAATAGGTAACCGCCGTGATTCAATTCGACAGGGTCTCCAAGCGCTATGAAAGTGGCCACGATGCACTGACACAGGTGAGCTTCGACATCGCCGACGAGGAAATGGTGTTTCTCACCGGTCACTCGGGTGCCGGCAAGTCCACCCTGCTGAAACTGATTGCACTGATTGAACGGCCAACTCGTGGCAGCATTCTGGTCAATGATCGCAATACCGCCAAAATTGGCCGCTTTCGCGTGCCCTACTACCGGCGTGAAATCGGCATCGTCTTCCAGAATAACCGCTTGTTGATGGACCGAACGGTGTTCGACAATGTCGCGTTGCCACTGGTGGTCTCGGGGTGTCACCACCGCGAACTGGGCCGACGAGTCCGCGCGGCGCTGGATAAGGTCGGGTTGCTGAAAAAGGAGCGCGACCTGCCGATTACGCTGTCCGGCGGCGAACAACAACGCGTCGGCATTGCCCGGGCGGTGGTAAACAAACCTCCCCTGCTCGTGGCGGACGAACCCACCGGTAACCTTGACGATGCCCTGTCTACCGAGATCATGGATCTGCTGGCCGACTTCAATCACCACGGCGTCACCGTGCTGATCGCCACCCATGATTTGCGCCAGGTAAAGCGCCTGGGCAGCCGGGTGCTGGAGTTACACAATGGCCAGCTTGATTACGACGGAGTACCGGCCTCATGAAGCACCCGCGAAGAGATTATGGCCATGCGTAACTATTTGCTACGTCATGCGCAGGTATTTTTCTACAGCCTCGGCCAATTGGCGCGCACCCCGTTTGCCAGCCTGATGACTATCGCCGTGATCGGCGTGGCGCTGGCCTTGCCCTCCGGCCTGTATGTACTGATTGACAATGTGCAGCACGTCAGTGGCGGCGTCGATAGCAGCGCCCGAATTTCGGTTTTTCTGAAAAAGTCGGTCAACGATTCCCGAGCGGAATACTGGGCCGGACGGGTGCGCAAGATTCCCGGTGTGGCCGCGGCAGAATACGTTCCGCCCGGCGAGGCACTGGCCGAGTTCAAGCGATTGTCCGGCTTTGGCAGCGCCGTTGACGCGCTCGACAATCCCTTGCCCGGTGTCGTGCTGGTGACGCCGGCGCTGTCAGAAACCGATACCGAAGCGTTAAACGGATTGGTCGAACGGCTAAAGAAATCGTCAGAAGTCGACCTCGTGCAGCTGGATTTCGAGTGGGTACAGCGGTTGAATGCCCTGCTTGAAATTACCCGCCGCGCGGCGACCTTGCTGGCAGTAGTGTTGGCCGCCTCAGTGCTGCTCATTATTGGCAATACCATCCGCCTGGCGGTTTACAATCGCCGGGATGAGATCGAGGTCATCAAGCTGATAGGTGGTACCGGTGCCTTTATTCGGCGTCCATTCCTCTACTCCGGCGCGCTACAGGGGTTTTTCGGCGCGTTCGCGGCCTGGTTGCTGATACAGCTATCACTGTCAGTGGTGGCAGGACCGGTAACGGATCTGGCGGTACTTTATGGCAGCGATTTCAGGGTAAAAGGCCTCGGTTTACAGGCAAGCGGTGCGCTGCTTGCTGCTGGCGCCCTGCTCGGCTGGCTCGGCTCCCGTGTAGCGGTTGGCCGTCATTTGGCCGAAATCGAGCCCAGCTAGGCCCGGAAAAATGTAAAAAAGCGTAAAGATTGCGCGGTATCAACGTTTTTCCTGTTGTTTGGCGCTATTATTACCTGACATGTTTAGTAGGACATTATTTGGAACTTATACTACAATTGGCACTCATATAGGACGAGTGCTAGTATAAGTTATCGCTAATATAGCGGAGGAGTAAGAAATGAGCACCTATTTACCTATACCGATCAGCGTGCAATCCGAGGGTGGTCTGGCCAATTACATCCAGATGGTCAACAGCCTGCCGATGCTAAGCGTTGAGGAAGAACGCGATCTGGCGACGCGTTACCGCGAGCAGGGTGACCTGGATGCGGCCCGTCAGCTGGTGATGTCACACCTCCGCTACGTTGTTCGCGTGGCCCGTGGCCTGAAAGGCTACGGCCTGCCCGAGGCCGACCTGATTCAGGAAGGCAATATCGGCCTGATGAAGGCAGTGAAATCCTTTGATCCCAGCCGCAACGTGCGCCTGGTCTCCTTCGCCGTGCACTGGATCCGCGCCGAGATCTACGACTACATTCTGCGCAACTGGCGCATCGTCAAGGTGGCCACCACCAAGGCACAGCGCAAACTGTTCTTTAACCTGCGCAAGTCACGTACGCGTCTTGGCTGGCTTACCCAGGAAGAAGGTGACAACCTGGCGGAAAACCTGAACGTTAACCGTGAAACGGTTGATGAGATGGAAATGCGCATGACCGGTACCGACATCGCGTTCGACATGGATAACGACAGCGACGACGACTCGGCCTATATCGCACCGGCAGGTTACCTGCAGGACATGCGCTACAACCCGGAATCGCTGGCTTCGGTCGCAGACCAGGAAAGCAGTCGTCAGGAGCAGCTTCAGGATGCGCTGGCGTCACTGGACGAGCGCAGTCGCGACATCGTCATGCGCCGCTGGCTGGATGAAGACAACAAGCCGACACTGCATGACCTGGCTGAAGAGTATGGTGTTTCAGCGGAACGCATTCGCCAGATTGAAAAGAAGGCACTTGGCACGATGAAAAACGTGCTGGCTGCCTGATTCCCGAGCGAAGGCTTCAGGAAAGCAAAAGGCCCCTTTCGAGGGGCCTTTTTTGTGGCATCGGCTATTGTTGAGCCGGATCAAGTTCACAGCCCACTAAATCTTCTAGACTTGCGTCTAGACTAAACCGGCTTTTCTGTTCATGTTTAAATTTTCCAGCATAGTTTCCGGCGCGACCTCGCCGGGCGAACGGCCCTTTCGGTATCTGAGCCACCACCTGCTCGGACTGGTACAAACACACCTCTGGGCAAGGGTGCTGGTCGGCATGATCCTGGGCATTGGTGTCGGTATCGCGCTCGGGCCCACCATCGGTATCGTCAGCCCCGACACTGCCACCAACATCACCAACTGGCTGGCACTACCGGGACAACTGTTTCTGGTACTGATTCAGATGATTGTAATTCCGCTGATACTCGCCTCGATAGTCCGGGGTCTTGGCTCGGCGGAAAATCCTCAGCAATTACGAAGGGCCGGTGCACGCGTTGCCCTGTACTTTTTGATGACTACGACAGTAGCAATTGCCATTGGACTAACGGTTGCGACCATCATTCAACCAGGGCAATTTATTGACCAGACACTGGTTCAGCAAACGCTCGGCAGCAGCATGCAGGCGGCACTGGCAGAATCCGCACCACCCGTGACACCGAGCCTTAACGATATTCCGAAACACGTGCTCAACCTGTTGCCCTCAAACCCGCTGAACTCAATGGTGGAAGGGCAAATGCTGCAGGTCGTTTTATTCGCCATCATCATGGGTGTTGCGCTGGTGTTAATGCCGGCCGAGCAGGCTAAACCGCTTACCGACCTGATGGCCTCACTACAACAGGTCAGCATGACAATTGTGGGTTGGGCCATGCGGCTCGCGCCGTTCGCCGTGTTTGGCCTGCTGACGCAGCTCACCGCAAAGATTGGCCTGTCCTCCCTGACCGGCATGGCAATTTACGTTGGCACTGTTCTGCTCGGTTTGGGTATCCTGCTCTGTTTTTATCTGTTGTTGGTGCTGGTTTTTGTTGGCGTACGCCCGTTGAAGTTTCTCAGCTCTGTGCGCGAGCTTCTGCTGCTGGCGTTTTCCACGTCCAGTTCTGCCGCAGTGATCCCGCTGTCGATTCGGACCGCTGAAGACAGTTTCGGCGTACGCCCGTCGATGTCGCAGTTTATTGTGCCTCTTGGCGCAACTATTAACATGGATGGCACAGCACTCTACCAGGGCGTCGCTGCCATGTTCCTCGCGCAGGTATTCGGGATTGATCTTAGCTTGGGCTCTATGTTGCTGATCGTCGTCACAACCGTCGGCGCCTCCATTGGCGCGCCATCCGCGCCCGGCGTCGGCATCGTGATCCTGTCAGTGGTATTGAGTTCGGTTGGTATTCCTGCCGTTGGTATTGCCCTGATTATCGGTGTAGATCGCTTGCTCGATATGTCGCGCACGGCGATCAATGTCTGCGGCGACATTGTCGCGACCACTATCATCAACAAGTGGGTCGACGACCCCGCACCTGAGCTTGCAGAAGTTCCGGTCACAGACGAGAACGTCCGTTGATCAGGGCCTGGAGAAAGCACGCGTGTGCGTTCTCAAGAACGTCACGCGTTTGGTCTTGCGGACTTTTCCAGTGCGAGACGGGTAAATACCGGCCCAACGATCTCGAAAAAGATGGTCGAGCCAATCACAATACCCAATAGCGTTTGACGATAGTGGGGAAACTGGTTCGCCGCGACCAATGCCATGCCGATGGCAGCACCAGCTTGCGGTAACATAGCCAGCCCAATCCAGCGACGTGTCACCCTGTCAGCCCCGGAAACAAGACTTCCCGCCCTTGCACCAATGTACTTGCCAACAATTCGCGCGCAAATATAAGCGGCGCCGATAACGCCTAACTGGCTCAGCGAACCAAACTCCAGCGAGGCGCCCGCCAGGACAAAGAACACGGCCAGGAGCGGCCACTCTATTCCCTCGATTTCATGAAACGGATACTCATGGTGTTTCGCGAAATTGGCAATCACCGCGCCCATCACCATGGCTGCGATTAGAAATGAAATCTCTAGCCAGATCGCGAGTCCACCACACACCAGAACGATGCCCAGCGCCTCGGTTAGCATCGGCTGACCTGGCTTGATGCGCCCGGTGAGATACGCAGCCGGAAAACCGATCGCAGCACCCAGCACAATGGCGCCACCAATCTCCTTCATCGCCACCAGGATCGGGCTGACCCCGTCGCTTGCGCCGGAAAGGGATACCACGACCGCGATACCGATACTGAAGAGAATCAGGCCCCAGGCATCGTCAAGCGCGACGATCGCCATCAACATATTGCCAAACTTGCTGTTGCTATTGGATTCAATAACCATGTCAACCGTCGCAGCGGGCGCGGTCGCGGCGGCAATGCAGGCAAGTAAAATGGCGGGCTCCGCAGGCACTCCAGCCGCTAGTAACCCCAGCATCACCACGATTGTTGTAATTACCGCCGCGGTCAATGAAATCCACAGAATCCTGCTTCCCTCGTTGCGTAGATTTGTTGCGGTCAATTTTCCACCGAGAAGGAAGCCCACCATCAACAATGCCACGTTGGCGATCAGCTCGAAACGGTCGGTGAAAAATACCGGGATCAGGTTCAGCACTTCAGTACCGATTAATATGCCAAACAAAAGCAGCAGGGTGACTCGGGGCAAGAATGTGCGACGACCGATAGTGTCGGTTAACAATCCAAGCAAGAGGATTGCACCAAGCGTAATCAGAAAATCCGGGATGGTAGACGTAGGCATGGCAGTACTACCCTGACTTGCGCTGGCGTATGATGACGACCATCAGCGGCGATAACATGGCAGTTAGCAGGACCAGTAGCCAGAGCTGTCCCGAAGCGATGTCATAACTTTGCAGCAACACCGGAAGGCCATTGCCCTGCAGCACCAAGATCATCCATGTTTCAAACATGACGGTCATTAATAACCAGGTCAGACCGATCCACAGTGCGGTCGCACGGTCAGGTATCGGCCAGCGCTTATCAACCAGCCAGGTGTAGAGAAAAAATACGGTACAGCCTGTAAGCGTCGAGAGCTGGTGCGCAGCAAGCTCACTAACGGCAGGCCCATATACCAGATCCCGCAGGGCGCCGTTAGCCACTGCAATACACAACAGACCAAACCACAGCCCGGCATAGACCCGGTATATTCTCATTTCATCGACTCAAGAATGCATTTGATAAGTGTGCCTTGCCATAATCGTGCTGCCACAAAGTGGTCATGGAATCCCGATACTAGCCAATGCGCCACTTCTCGATCAGGCGAAAGTGCAGTTCGCCGTCTCGTGGACTGATCCAACTGGCGCCATTCGCCTTGTCCGAACTCCATTGCCATTTGCTGCCCGAACGATTCATCCCGATTGCATACACAGTTGCGCCATCTGCACCGATCTGGATTCGTAAAAACGACTTGTGATCTTTATCCGCAACCGCTGAGAATGCCTCGGTACGATGAAACCCGAACAGCAGATTGCTTAATATCAGATAAAGCCCGAACACCACGCCACCAATCAGGGCACCACTCAAGCCGATCGCCAGACTGAAATAAACAGCCGATCCCCACTCGGGTGGATCCGGCGGTATCGTGATCCAGCTCTCGGTGGCGATATACCAGAGCGAACCGAGTAACACGACCAGATGCAGCACGCTGTGTACGATGCCGCCGAGCCACTTGCGAATTGGCTTGCGACCGGGGCAGCTCTTCCAGTCCGGCTGCGCGAACATGGCGCCACTCATCACCAATAACAAAAGAAACGCAACGGCGAGCAGGCTGGTGAAGGTCGACTTGATAAAGAGCGAAGGAATTTTTTCAACGTTCTCAATAGCGAACGGGATGGCTGACAATTCCGGCAGCAGCAAGGTTCGATTAAGTACCCAGGCGTATACCAGATAGAACCCGCCGATCACTGCCGCAAACAACGGATGGCGCAATGGCATTAACAGGTTGCGCCAAAGCATTGCCCGGGAGTCGCTGGCGCTGGGCAAGTACTCCCCGGTAGAGTCGTAGATCTCTTCATCGTCACCGAGATCAAGCTCATCAGGCAGATGGTGCGTGCCGTGGCTAAATGCGCCACCCCCGCCACAAGTGACCTTATGTCTTGCCTTCCCTGCATCGGGTGCGCGCTCGGTGTAGTGGGCGTAATGGTGCAGATCGCCGGACACGGTCAACGCCAGGTGGCCGCCATGCTTGTTTATGATCTCGTTCTCGACAAATGACAGATTTCGATGAAGGGTAGCATCGCCATTGTTGGCGAAGATCCAGCTGGGTTCGGCCACGCAAAGTATTACACGATCACCGGGCTGCATATGCGTCTCGGCCGTTTCGCGAAAATAGCGAATCTGTGCGTGATCGATATAGGCATCGAGCTGTGAATCAATGCCCCACAACCACCAGCGATGCGGTAGCTGCACTGCCCAGTAACTGCGCGTCTGTCGTGTGCGCCACCCGGCAAACCATCGCTGCTGGCCGAAATAGCGCATAAAACTCGACAGGCCGTCATACCAGTCGTGGTTGCCCGGGATGGCAAATACCGTGGGAGCAGTGCTCTCGTCCGAACAAGGCAACGCCGCCTGGTAAGGCCGGGCCAAACGGTTTTTATATTCGTCACTTGATGCATAGGGATATACCTGGTCCCCACCCATCACCAGAATCTCGCCTCGGGCAAGTGGCGTCATGCCGTCGTCGACGGTCAGCTCCGGTTGCGCCAGACCCCATGCCACGGAATAGGTCGAATCCCATCCGTCACCCAGATCGGCGACATAATCGACGGTAATTCGGTCCTGACTACTCCATTCCGTTACAAACGGCGTGGCATCATTGACGGCGGCGAGCAGCGTACGCTTGTCGGAGTAAGTCGCAAACAGTGTCGATGCAACTTGTCGTAGCGCGGTGCGTATCAGCAGTGCAGGCGAAAACCAGTCGGTCATGGCGATACCGGTATACCGGTCGATGTCGGTGTTTTCGGGCGGCTGCGGGCAATCAAAAACGCTGATGGCAGATTTTTTCTTTTTTGGCACTACACTCTCCCTGTATTCTTGTGGCCACAATTTAACGGGCTTGGCATCACGCTGGCAAGCCAGAATTTTGGAAACTAAATGGCCTTTTTTAGTCTAAGCTTTTAATGGATAGCTGCTGCGCTGTCACGGATCGATAGTAAGGGACGCAATGAAATTACCGATAATAAAAACTCTAAAATTCCAGGTGGCATTGGCGCTGGGGATTCAGTTTTTACTGCTCGCCGGTGTGATTGGAGCGACTATCTACCAGCTGGATCTACGTAAACATGACTATGTGATTCTGAATCTCGCTGGCCAGCTGCGTGTGATCAGCCAGGTCATGGTCAACCAAAGCCAGAGCTACATTGGCCAGGCACCTCGCGACTACCCGGCCTATCACCGCGATCTGAAGCTCTATCGTAACAATATCGACATGTTGGTTGCTGACTACGAGGAGATCATCGCCTCGTTCAAGGCGCGCAAACTGTCGCCAAAGCTAACCGGTAGAGATGCCCCGCTGGTTTGTACCTGGGACCGGCAGTCGCTCAATCAACTCGATCTCACCGCCATCGTCTGGGAAGACTTTCGCCGCGGGCTGCAGGGCGCACTTGGGCCAAACCGGGCGGAGCCACGCCTGGAATATGGTGCGAAATATATCTTCGAACAGAAAGAAAAACTGATGCAGGCCTCGACCAACCTTGCCAATTCTTTTCAGGCAATGATGGAAAACAAGCTGGCCTCGATCGAAATGCTAAACCAGCTTGCCATTGTGCTTTCCGTTGCCATTGCCGGAACACTGGCGCTATTGCTTCATTTCAAGGCATTTCGACCACTGGACAGGACTGTTGAAGGGTTCAAGCGGGTATCGCGCGGCGACCTCGCCTACCGGATCCCTGTTAGTGCCGACAATGAAGTGGGCTACATGACCAGCATGTTTAATCACTTGACCCAGCGGCTGGCGGCACTGTTTCACCTGACTGACCGGATCAATCAGGGCACCAACCTTGATGAAACCCTGCGCTTTGTCTACGAGGAGTTTCGCGGCTTTCTCCCTATCGAATGGACCGGCCTGTTACGCGTATCGCCGGAACAGGATCATTTTCTGCTTGACCGGGTATACACCTCGCTCACCGATTCACCGCAAGAGGGTGACCGGGTCGACTCGACGGATCCGTTGCTCGATGCAGTGCTGGATTCGCGCGAGCCACGCGTAATTCACATATCACAAAACGAAAAAGGGTGGCCGGATCGATTGCACAACCGACTCGCACAAGCAGGTATCGGTTCGATCATTGCGCTGCCGCTCGCCTCCAGCGGAATTCGGGATGCCGTTCTGGTGTTCGCCACCCGCGAACAAAATGTATACCAGGATGAGCACCTGGAACTCCTGAAGAATATTGGTGGCCAGCTGGGTCGCAGTTTTGACAAGACCTATGGCATGGAAGGACTGGTGATATCGGCGGTCGAGGGACTTGCCAAACTTGCCGAAAGCCGCGACCCAGAAACCGGGGACCATCTGGTGCGAATGAGCATGTATTCAGCGATACTGGCCGAACAGTTGGGTAGCAGCGGGCCTTACACGCAATTGATAACGCCTGCCTATGTACGTGACGTCTTCCGGTTCGCCCCCATGCATGATATCGGCAAGGTTGGCATCGAGGATCAAATCCTCCTGAAACCCGGCAAGCTTGACCAGACCGAACGTCGGCGAATGGAACAACACCCCATCATTGGAGCGCAGGTCCTTCGCCGTTGCGAGGACCAGGTGAAGGCAGTCGGGTACAGTATTTTTCAGGTAGGCATTGAAATCGCCGAGGGTCACCACGAACGATTTGACGGCAGCGGCTATCCCCACGGTCGAAGTGGTGATGAAATCCCGTTGTCGGCCCGGATTGTCGCGGTCGCCGACGTATTCGATGCCTTGACCTCCAAGCGCCCCTACAAGGAGGCCTGGCCAATAGACAAGGCGTTATCGGTGATGCAAGAGGAATCGGGCAAACAATTTGACCCGGCGGTCGTCGAGGCCCTTAGCGCGGCACTGCCCCGCTTGTTGGAAGTTTACGACCAACACAAGCATGTCTAGAACGGTATCAGCCCGCACTATAGTAGAGCGGATTGCAGTGCTTCGATGATGGTAACCCGGTAATGATCGATCAGCAGCAGGCCGAACAGCGCCGACAGGTACTGTATGGAATAGACAAAGGTTCGTCTGGCCAATGGCTCACTGTAGTTTCGGTAGAGTTTCCATGCGTAGTACAGAAATCCGATGTTCAGCAATACTGCCCCTGACAAATATATCCATCCGCTCATATGCGTAGCGAATGGCAACATCGTTACTGCCGCCAGCATGATCGTATACAAAAAGATATGCAGTCGGGTGAACTCATTACCGTGCGTCACGGGCAGCATCGGCAATCCGACCTTTGCATACTCCTCATGACGATATAAGGCCAATGCCCAGAAATGCGGCGGCGTCCAGACGAAGATAATCAGAAACAATAACAATGCATGGGGATCGACCGTACCCGTTACAGCGGCCCACCCGAGTACCGGGGGTGCGGCACCGGCGGCGCCACCAATAACAATATTCTGGGGTGTCGCGCGCTTGAGATAGACGGTATAAATCACTGAATAGCCGATCAACGACAAAAACGTCAGCACTGCCGTCAATAGATTCACCAGGACTGCGAGAATCACCATGGCCATTACGCCAATGACGGTCGAATAAATGACAGCCTGTCGGGTGGTGAGTTGCCCGGTAGGCAGCGGCCGCGCACGCGTACGCGCCATGTCCGCATCGGCCCGCCGATCAAGTATCTGGTTGAATCCTGCCGCAGACGCGGCAGCCATACCGATACCCAGCGTGCCAAAAATCAGTGCACCCAGCGGTACAAATCCGGGTGTCGCCATGAACATGCCAACCACGGCGGTGAATACGATAAGGAACACCACGCGCGGTTTTCCAAGCTCGTAATATTCCCGTGCCGTTGCCATAAAGCCGGGCGAACTACGGCTGACCTTAAGCATTTCTTCTTGAGTTTTCATATCATTTCACCCCGAACCGTTGTCGGATTATACCGGACTTGGCTAGCCAATTCGCGAGACCCGCAGCAGGCGACCCAGGTCCTTGCGAATACCCGCCGCGTCGGCGTCAGCCCCGTAAACCATCATGAAATTGCCCAACGGATCGACGAGATAGATCTGGTTGCCGCCATCGAGCGCCGTGCCGGATCCGGTTTTGAACTGTGAGCCAAACGCCTGGATGGCGCTGGCAGGCCCGCCCACCACGACCAGGCCGGGATATTGCTCGAGCAGCGAGCTATCGATTGCACCTGCACCGGTTGGCAGCACCAGCAGTCGCTTGATACGCATCTGGTATTTTCCCTGGGCGATGTGAGTCTGCCTCATTTTGTAAATATTTTTCTGGCAGGCGCTATCACAGGTGTCGCTGGCGAACGTTACCATCAGCCAATGATGCGCAAAATCCTTGAGACCTACCTGTTTTCCATCCAGTGTCTTCATCTGGACGTCGTTCAACGACAGCGCGGGCGTTACCAGTTCGCCATAGTTTGTCGTTTCGGCTGGACGCCAGTCAGTGGTTTTCAGGTACGCCGCGTAGCCGAATGGCAGCAAAAATATAATCGCCAACAATATGATCTTGGTTCGAAAATGCGTTGCCGCCTGTTCTGGTTCCTGATTGCTCATCACTCTATCCCGTTGTTGACGTGTCGGTTTGGTCGGAATCCCGGTTTCGACCGAACATAAAGAAAACAAATATTGCGCAAAGCGCTACCGCCAACGAAAACCATTGAAAGGCATAGCCCTGGTGCACAGCAATACCGGTATCCAGTCGCTTCCATTGACGGACGAATCCACCGGCGTCGTTGTCCGGGTCCTGCAGTACCACAATAGGCTGAATCGGAAACGAAACTGCCTCGGCGAATCGTTTCATATCCATGTGCTGCCAGACAGGCTGCCATTGGCTCGTCAGCGCGGGCGGTGGCGCTAATCGGAACACCTTGGCATGGGGCACGGTGGCGACACCAACCACGTACTGCGGCCCCTTCGGTGCCGGTACATCGGGTATTGTCGAACGATCAGCACCCAGCGGAACCCAGCCGCGATTGATCAACACCCGGGTTTCGCTGCCAGCAATGCGCAAAGGCGTCACAACAAAATAACCTACCTGGCCCTCGTGCACTCGATTATCCAGCAAGATCGTCAATGCTGAATCGTAAAAACCTTTTACCGCGACACGATAAAACTGCAGTTCCTCAGGCGCCTGTACCCTAGTACCAACCGATACTGGCGTGTCGCTCATGCGCGCATCGTACATCGACTGTAATTCCCGCTTTTGCTTGGCACGGTCAAGCTGCCAGAATCCCAGGCCAATCAGCAGCGGCAACACCAGCAGGAACGCGATGACCGGCACGGTTTTGTCTTTTAGCTGTTTGAGAACGACGTTTGACATAATTTCAGTGGAACCGGGCAGTTACGAGACAAGCCTCAGTGCGTATAATGCCCGGACACGAAACTGCCGGTACCCATAATGATTCTCTTCATCAAATATCTGGTCATATTCATTTTGCTGCTGATTGTCGGCAGCCTGTTTTCGGCGCTGACGTTCCTGGACAAGGACCGCGGAAACAAGGACAGCACCCGCATTGTAAAAGCATTGACGCTTCGCATCGGACTTTCCATGGCCCTGTTCCTGGCCCTGGGCGCCGGCTATTATTTCGGTATTATACCTGCGACGGGACTACGGGCCGCGCCTTAGCCTGTACTTAATCAACACAGAGAATATCCGGATATAAAAAAGGCGCCGCTTTTGCGGCGCCTTTTCTTATTATCTTCGCCCGTGATTAGAGCCAGTATACGAAGATAAACAGTCCCAACCAGACCACATCAACAAAGTGCCAGTACCAGGCGACACCTTCGAAACCGAAATGATGCTCTGCACTGAAGTGGCCCTTGATCGAACGACCCAGAATCACGATCAACATGATGGTGCCAATGGTGACGTGCAACCCATGGAAGCCAGTAAGCATAAAGAAAGTCGCGCCATATACGCCGGCTTTCAAGGTCAGGCCCATCTCCGTGTAGGCATGAACATATTCATACACCTGCAGGCTAAGGAAGGTCAGACCCAGAGCAACCGTCAGAAACAGGCCGGTAATCAGCTGTGCACGATTGTCTTTTTTCAGTCCCCAGTGGGCCCAGGTCACGGTAACACCGGATGACAACAGAATCATGGTGTTGATAAAAGGGATGCCCATCGCGCCCATTGGCGAGAACTGGTTTTCACCAACGTTAGTGGTATCAGGCGGCAGTACCGCGGGGCCTGCGGGGCCTGCGGTCGGCCAGGTGCTTTCATAGCCCTGCCACAGCAACTCGCTCTCCAGACCGGAACCCAGCCACGGCACCGAGAACTGACGAATGTAGAACAGTGCACCGAAGAAGGCGGCAAAGAACATGACCTCGGAACCGATGAACCAGATCATTCCTTGACGGAAGGACAAGTCCACCTGATCGTTGTAACTGCCGGCCTCGCTCTCCGTGATGACTTCGCCAAACCAGCGAATCATCATATATACGATCACAGCAAAACCGGCGAGCATAATCCAGCTTCCGGGTGCGATGCTGTTAATGGCCAGAATCAGGCCAAGTGCAACGAGAAACATCCCGGCGGACGTAACGATCGGCCAGGCACTGGGTTCGGGTAAGTAGTAACCACCTTTCGCGGACATACGAAGATCCTCTTGTTGTCAGTATTTAGTTTGCAAAGTCTCAGACACCAGGAATGGCCTGTTGCCCGGACACCGGATGGCCATTAACGGCAACCGGCCTCTCTCCATCGCTTTTCTCAACCGCCTTGTTCAGATTAAAGAACGCATAAGACAGCGTAATCGTGTCGACTTCCGGTGGAATCCTGGCGTCGACATAAAATTGCACCGGCATTTGTTTTTCTTCACCTGGCTTCAGCTCCTGCTCGGTAAAACAGAAACATTCAATTTTCTTAAAGTGCCCGGCCGCACGATTGGGGCTCACACTTGGTACCGCTCTTCCGGTTACGGCCCGGCTCGAAACGTTCCTGGCGACATAATTGGCAACGACCACCTGACCGGGATGTACGCGCATCGACGGCTGCTCCGGCCGAAACTGCCAGGGCAGTTTCGTGTCTGTGTGACCGGTAAACTCGACCGTCACCCAGCGACTGGTATCCACCTTTGCCTGCTCCATCGTTCCACGCTTGGTCTTGCCATTAATGCCGGTCACTTCACAAAACACATCGTAAAGCGGAACCAGCGCATAACCAAAACCAAACATGGCCAGGGCGACAATAAACAACTTGCGCATCGTGCGCTTGTTGGCCCGATCAAATTCGTTTGCTCTGCTCATCTAGCCAGCGCAAAAAAGGCAGACACGAAAAATGCCAGGGCAATGGCACCTACGATCAACGCAGTAACAATAATGCGTTTACGTTGCTCGGGATTCTGTTCAGCCAATTGCGTCATACTCTTTTCAAGTGACGGCGCCCCGGGACTACCCGGGGCGCCGAATTCTTATTTGACCTTCGGAGCGGTCTCAAAGGTGTGATAAGGCGCGGGCGAAGCTACCGTCCACTCCAGACCCTCTGCACCTTCCCATACTTCCTTGGTCGCCTTCTCGCCAGCGCTCATGGACTTGATCGCGACATAGAAGAAGATGAACTGCGCGCCAATAGTAAGGAACGCACCAAGGGTTGACCACTCATTAAAGCCGGAGAACTGTAGCGCATAATCCGGGATACGACGCGGCATACCGGCCAGTCCCAGGAAATGCTGCGGGAAGAAGGTCAGATTGAAACCGATCATGGTCAGCCAGAAGTGCAGCTTGCCCAGACCTTCGTTGTACATGTGGCCGGTCCACTTCGGCAGCCAGTAGAAGATGGCGCCAAACAGGGCGAACACGGAACCACCGATGATCACGTAGTGGAAGTGAGCCACCACGAAATAGGTGTCGTGGTACTGGAAGTCAGCCGGGGTGATGGACAGCATCAGACCGGACAGACCGCCAATGGTAAAGGTGAACACGCCACCAATCGCCCACAACATCGGGGTTTCAAAGGTCATGGCACCGCGCCACATGGTGGACACCCAGTTGAATACCTTCACACCGGTCGGAACAGCGATCAGCATGGTGGCGTACATAAAGAACAGCTCACCAGCCATCGGCATGCCAACGGTATACATGTGATGCGCCCACACGATGAACGACAGGAATGCGATGGTTGCGGTAGCGAAAACCATGGAGGCATACCCGAACAGGGGCTTGCGAGCAAAGGTCGGAATGATCTGAGAGAACACGCCGAATGCAGGCAGCACCAGGATATACACCTCAGGGTGGCCGAAGAACCAGAACACGTGCTGGAACAGAACCGGATCACCGCCACCGGCAGCATCAAAGAAAGATGTTCCGAAGTGACGATCGGTCAGCAGCATGGTGACAGCACCGGCAAGAACCGGAATCGAAGCAATCAGCAGGAATGCCGTGATCAACCAGCTCCATACGAACATCGGCATTTTCATCAACGTCATGCCCGGGGCACGCATGTTCAGAATGGTGGTAATGATATTGATCGAACCAAGAATGGATGACATACCCAGCAAGTGGATGGTCAGGATCGTGAAGTCCATTCCGATACCACCCTGTGTCGACAACGGCGGATAAATGGTCCAACCGGCAGCTGGGCCACCGCCCGGCATAAACAGGGACATCATCAGAAGCGAACCCGCAAACGGCAGGATCCAGAAGCTCCAGTTGTTCATACGCGGCAGTGCCATATCCGGCGCACCGATCATCATCGGGATCTGCCAGTTGGCCAGACCCACAAAGGCCGGCATGACAAAACCGAAGATCATAACCAGCGCATGCACGGTGGTCATTTGGTTAAAGAAGTGAGGATCGACAACCTGCAGGCCGGGCTGGAACAGCTCGGCACGGATAACCAGCGACATGCTGCCGCCTACAAGTGCCATGATGAATGCGAACACCAAATACATGGTGCCGATATCTTTGTGGTTGGTGGTAAACAGCCACCGCTTCAGACCAGTCGGATGATCGTGTGCCATTTTAGAGATCTCCTTGAATAATTACGCTTAGCGCAGGGCCTTGACCTGCGAGGGCTGAACCATGTCACCTTTACTATTGCCAAGCGCGTTGCGCTCATAGGTGACGACTGCGGCGATATCGGTATCGCTCAATTGCTTGCCGAACGCTGCCATGGCAGTGCCGGCCTTACCGTTGATTACGATATCGAGATGGGCCTTAACATCGCCGCTGGCGAGCTTGCTGCCGGTAATGGCCGGGAACACGCCCGGGATACCGGCACCGGTAGCGCCGTGACAGGCGGCACAGCTCTGGTTATAGACTTTCTCGCCCTGCTTCATCAGGTCAGCCTTGGACCAGGTCTTGCCGGCAGCCGCAGCGGCAGCCACCATTTGGCCTTTCTGACGGTTTGCCCATTTCTTGTAATCGGACTCACTGACGGCTTCGACCACGATCGGCATAAAGCCATGGTCCTTGCCGCACAACTCGGCGCACTGGCCACGATAAATACCGGGCTCGTCTATCTTGACCCAAAGCTCGTTAATAAAGCCGGGGATCGCGTCCTTCTTGGTTGCCAGTGCGGGTACCCACCATGCGTGGAGCACGTCGTTGGCAGTCACCAGCAGGCGAATTTTCTTGCCGACCGGCAGGACAACATTGTTGTCCACTTCCAGCAGATAGTGTTCGCCCTTGTCGGCCTTGTTATTGATCTGGTCTTTCGGCGTAGAAAGGGAGCTCATGAACTTGATGCCCTCAGCCGGATACTCATATTCCCACTTCCACTGGTAACCGGTGATCTTCAGCGTCATGTCAGAGTTGCTGGTGTCATCCATGCGGAGCAATGTGCTGGTCGACGGGATCGCCATACCAATCAGGATAATGAAGGGAACGACAGTCCAAAGTACTTCGAGCTTGGTGTTGTCGTGGAACGTAGATGGCTTGCGACCGCTGCTCTTGCGGTGGAACGCAATCGACCAGAACATCACGCCGGCAACCAGGACCATGATCACAAAAACGATAATGGTAATCAGATTGTGCAGCTCGAGGACGTCATGCCCGATCGATGAAACCGGCTGCTGAAAATTGAGTGCATATTCAGCGGCGGCGATGCCGGATACAAGTAAGAGTGAAGTGCCAACTACCAGGCGTGAAAAGATGCCTGTGGCGAGTCTGAAACGACTTATGGACATGCTCTGCTCCCGTCGGAAAGGATAATTATTAGTTTAACGATATACCTGGAACGCGCACTTTGGCCCGTCCGGAATTCTTTTGGTTCCGCGCCAGCTGGGCTACTCAACCCGCACTGAAATTTCCTAGTGGTCCCTGGCAGTTGCCGCGCTTCCCTATCTGATGGCGGCTGTATTTTTATTTTTGGTGTGCCGGCGTGACAAATTTCTGCCCCTCTGCCGCAAGACGAATTTTTCGTCTTTTCACCATTTTTCACTTATTTATTGGGGGCGGACGTTATCATACGGGATGCAGACGCTGCAACCAGACAGTTTAGTCAATGATCTATATCAAACAAGAACTTAAAACAGGGTCTTAAGTACGATAAAAACTATTGATAAGCGGAATGAGTTTCATTCTTACTATTGCATTACTCAGGTGCCGCTAAAAATTGCGATACCGCCTCGGGAGAGGCATTGTCGACCCACGGAACCGCACCCAAGAACGGGGCATTCAGGCGTTTCGTCAGCGTACGTAAATTATCGTTTACGCGTTCCATGTCAGGATCAATCGCGTTGGCGACCCAGCCCGCCAGATGCAGGCCTGCCGCCTCGATAGCGCGGGCCGTCAGCAGGGCATGATTCAGGCAGCCCAGGCGTAGCCCGACTACCAGCACCACCGGCAGGTTGAGCGCCTTGGCCAGGTGTTCGGTCGTAAGAATATGGCCCAGCGGCACCATCCACCCGCCCACACCCTCGACGACCACGCAATCCGCCTCCGTCCGCAGGTGCTCGAAATGGTTGAGCACGGTCTCCAGCTCGATCCTGACGCCTGCCTCTTCCGCCGCGAGGTGCGGGGCGATGGCCGGTGCGAACGCATACGGATTTACATCGGCGTAGTCGACCTCAATCGAGCTAGCGGCAATCAGCAACCGGGCATCGTCATTACGCAGACCGCTTCCGGATTCGACACAACCGCTGGCAACGGGCTTCATACCCACCACGCGTTCGAGACGCCGGGCCAACAACAGGAGCAGCGCCGCTGATACCAGCGTCTTGCCAACACCGGTATCGGTCCCGGTAACAAAGTATCCGGCACTCATCGGGGCCGCCTGGTGATAGCGGAAATCGGTACCGACTGATCACCGCCGGCGACCCTGCCGCTCGCTACCGGTGCCCACGCGTGGCCAAACACAGCCTCATAGGTGGCGGGAATTTTTCCCTCTATGGCCATGGCTTCGTAGGCACTATGGAAATTCCGGTAACTCTGTTTGCCGGTTAAGCCACGAACGCGGCCGGGATCCATGTTGTAGGCACCGATGCCCTTGAGGTCACGCATGACGCCAGCGACATCCGGGTACTGCACCACCAGCGTTTCCACGTCCATCACCGGCTCGGCAAGCCCGGCGCGCATCAGCGCATCGCCGAGATCATGCATGTCAACAAAGGTATGCACATGGGGCGCATCATTAACCTGTCGCCACGCCTCGCGCAATTCCATCAAGGTGTCGGGCCCAAAGGTGGTAAACATCAGCACCCCACCGGGCCGCAACACGCGCGCAAACTCGGCGAAGACCCTGTCGGGATCGCACCACTGGATCGCGAGATTGGAAAACAGCAGGTCAACGCTTTGACTGGCGAAGGGGAGCGCCTCGGCATCGCCGCTCAGGTAGCGGCTACGTCGACGCCAACCTCTCTGCGCATTTGCCAGGCTTACCATTGCCGGGGAAAGATCCATTCCGATGACATTGGCGCGGGGGTAGCGTTTAGCGAGGGCGCGCGTGCAATAACCGGTACCACAGCCGATATCGAGCACCGTGCGAATGTCCGTTCGAATCACGTCGAGTCGCTCCAGCACGCGCTCGGCAATGTCATATTGCAGCACCGCATACTGGTCATAGGTGTTGGCAGCGCGATCAAACGCCTGCCGTACCTGGCGCTTGTTCAGTTGCTGGATCGAATCAGAGGCCATGGATAAAGCTCCGGATATGCTCAGCTACGCTATCCGTGTGCGAAATAAATGGTGTGTGCCCGGCATTTTCTATCAGCCGCATTTCTGCTTCCGGTAGCGTTCGCGCCAGGTACTCGCTGGCAGCAGCCGGGGTCAGGCGGTCCTGGTCACCGTGAATCATTAGCGCTGGCGCCTGTATCTCAGCGAGCGTTGGCCTGAGGTCGGCGTCCTTCAGCAATGCCAGGCCGGCGGCCAGCGCCTCGACGTTCGGTTCGCCATGCTTGAACACTTCCTCGCGCAACCGCCGGATCAGTTCGCGCGAGGCACTGCCACTGCCCGTTTGCAGGCTGACGAAGCGGTTCAAGGTCGCACGATAGTCATCCGACAGGCCATCGGCAAAACTCGCAAAGGTCTCGGGCGCCATGCCGGCAGACCAGCCCGGGGCCTGAACAAATCGCGGCGTGGCAGCCACCAGTACCAGGCCACGAACCAGATCCGGATGACGCGTGGCCAGCCTCATCGCGACCAGGCCGCCCAGCGACCAGCCGA
>Ga0209536_100004426_pt1 | contig 22189 bp, 20 predicted proteins | sample DeeMarSeWOR28_12_FD_187461 | JGI IMG/M metagenome (GOLD analysis project Ga0209536, IMG submission 187461) | Marine sediment microbial communities from White Oak River estuary, North Carolina - WOR-2-8_12 (SPAdes) (version 2) | ecosystem: Environmental > Aquatic > Marine > Intertidal zone >... | reverse complement strand
GGGCGCGGGTACGCCCTGCCGGCCGCGCGCCTGGCCGCAGAGCCAGACGAAGACGCTGTACTCGACGAGCGCCAGCCCGATCACGATGGCGACCCATTCCATGCTGGATCCTCCCGCGCTCTCCCTCGCGCCTCATAACACGCGCGCGGGCGCGACACAATCGAAAGCGGAGCGGGGCGTCGCGCCCCGCCCTCCGGCGCCGGACGGCGTAGCGGATGCGCAGGAAGAACTCGTCGCGGATCCTCGGCGCGAAGACACGCACGGAACGCCTGGCGCTCTCCCGATCGCGGTCCCGAGCCGCAGCGCGATGCCAGACCCGGGGCCCGACGCTGGGCGGCGATCTCCGCGAGGGATCGGCTCAGACCTCCGGCGGCGGGTAGCTGTCGACGATCGGCTCGAGCTTCTCGAAGTACGGTCCGAGGTGGGCGTGCAGCCGCGCGAGGTTCCACGGCTCGTCGCTGTCGAAGGTGGCCGCCTTCGTGGGTCGCGCCAGCACCTGGACCTGCTTCCCCCACACGATGAAGACGTGCGCCGTGATGCGCTGCGCCTCCGGCGTGCACAGATACGCGAACAGCGGTGAGGAGTTGGCGGGGTCCATGTTGTCGAAGCCCTGCTCCGGCTTCTCGAAGAACACTCCCGTCGGCCCTTGCAGGGTCATGCGCGTGCGCGCGCGCGGCATCACCACGTTCGCCGTGGCGCCATACTTGATCAGCACCTTCGCCGTTCCCATCGTGAGCGACACGATGCCCGCTTTCGCCGCGGCGTAGTTGGGCTGCCCCGGGGTTCCGAACAGGAAGGACTCCGAGGCCGTGCTGACGAGCCGCCCGTAGACCGGTCCGCCGTCGCGCTTGCTCTTCTCGCGCCAGTAGCTGGCCGCGAACTTCATCGGCGCGAAGTGGCCCTTCAGGTGGACCCGCACCACCGAGTCGAAGTCCTCCTCCGACATGTTGAAGATGATGCCGTCGCGCGTGAATCCGGCGTTCAGGATCGCGATGTTCAGGTCGCCGAACTCGTCGACCGCCTTCTTCACCAGCGACTGCGCCACGCCGAAGTCGGCCACGTCTCCGAAGTGCGCGACCGCCTCACCGCCCATGGCCCGGATCTCGTCCACGACCGCCTGGGCCGCCGACTCGTCGCGGCCGGAGCCGTCCGCGGCGACGCCGAGGTCGTTCACGACCACCCGGGCGCCCTGCCTGGCGAATTCGAGCGCGTGCGAGCGGCCGAGGCCGTTCGCCGCCCCCGTGATGATTGCGACCTTGCCTTCGAGTGAGGACATCGAATCTCTCCTGTTGACGAGGATGCGACCCGCGAGAGTCCCGGGTCGTCCGGCTAGAGGCGCTCGATCACGGCGCCGGTTCCGACTGCCGATCCGCAGCACATCGTGACGAAGGCGGTGGTGGCATCGCGCCTCTCCAGCTCGTGGAGCGCGGTCGTGATCAGCCGCGAGCCCGTGGCTCCCACCGGATGGCCGAGCGCGATTGCTCCCCCGTTGACGTTCACCTTCTCCATGTCCGCGTCGAAGACCCGTGCCCACGACAGCACGACCGCTGCGAAGGCCTCGTTGATCTCGATCAGGTCGAAGTCGGAGACCTGCATGCCGGTCTTCGCGAGGATCGCGTTGGTGGCGTCGATCGGCCCGTCGAGCAGGTAGTAGGGATCGGTCCCGACCACCACGGCGGAGCGGATGCGCGCCCGGGGCCGCAGCCCCAGCGACTCCGCCTTCTGCTTGGACATCCACAGCAGCGCGGAGGCACCGTCGGAGATCTGGGACGAGTTGCCGGCGGTGTGGATGCCGCCCTCCATCACCGGCTTGAGCTGCGCCAGGCCGTCGAGCGTGCTCGGGCGGATGCCCTGGTCGCGATCGACCCGTCGCGTCTGCCCGGTCGGCTGCCCGTCCTCGCCCAGCACCGGCGCGTCGATCGGCAGGATCTCGCGCTGGAAGCGGCCCTCCTCGGTGGCGCGCAGCGCCTTCTCCTGGGAGGCGAGAGCCAGGCGGTCGACGTCCTCGCGCGTGATGCCGCGGTTGTTGGCGATGCGTTCGGCCGAGGTGAACTGGTCCGGAGAGGTATCCCAGGGCCAGTCCGACGGCTGGAAGTAGCCGGGGCCGTTGATCACGTTCGCACCGAGGCCCACGTGGCTCATCACCTCCACGCCGCAGGCGATGCCGGCGTCGATCTGGCCCGCCTGCACCAGAGCCGAGACGAGGTGGTTCGCCTGCTGGCCGGACCCGCACTGGGCATCGACCGTCGTGCCGCCGGTCTGCCAGCCCTTGCCGCGCGACAGCCAGGCCACGCGGGTGATGTTGTTCGACTGCTCGCCCGCCTGGGTGACGCAGCCGCCGATCACCTGCTCGATCTCGGCGGGGTCGATGCCGTTGCGCTCGACCAGGACGTCCTGGACGCGGGCGAGCAGGTGGGCGGGGTGGAAGCTGCAGAGATCGCCGCGGCCCTGCTTGCCGCGGGCGATCGGAGTCCGTACGGCGTCGACGATCACCGCTTCGCGCATGCTTGCTCCTGTTCTCGTGACCATGGGGTCGTTTCCATCTGGATACTCGCGGCCCGGCACCCTCGGAAGCCACCTCTTCGGCTTCGCTGGCTCGCCGGGAAGCTGGACCCGGGACTCGTCCCGGATCCAGGCGGCGACGGAAGACGGATCCTCGCCACCTAGTCCATCTTCCCGAGGATCATCGCGCTCGAGGGCACGCCGACTCCGGCGGTGACGAGCACGTGGTCGGACTTCTCGGGCTGGTTCACGGACGTGCCCCGGATCAGGCGCACGCCCTCGTTCACTCCGTTCATTCCGTGGATGTAGGCCTCGGAGAGCTGGCCGCCGTGCGTGTTCACGGGCAGTCGGCCGCCGCGCTCGATGTTGCCGCCCTTGACGAAGTCCTTCGCCTCGCCGCGCTTGCAGAATCCGTAGGCCTCGAGCTGGAAGAGCACGATCGACGTGAAGGCGTCGTAGATGATCGCGGCGTCGACGTCGTCCGGCGAGAGGCCCGAGGTCGCGTAGAGCTGGTCCGCGACGATCCCGAGCTCCGGCAGCGCCGTGATGTCGTCGCGGTAGAAGCTCGTCATCGACTCCTGGTCGCTGCCCGAGCCCTGGGCGACCGCGCGGATCAGCGCGGCGGGCTTGGCCAGGTCACGGGCGCGCTCCGGCGTGGTGACGATGCAGGCGCAGGCGCCGTCCGTCTCGAGGCAGCAGTCGTAGAGCCGCAGCGGGTCGACGATCATGCGCGAGGTCTGGTGGTCCTCGATCGTGATCGGGCGCTGGTAGAAGATCGCATTGGGGTTGGTGACCGCGTGGCGACGCGTCGACACCGCCACCTCGGCCAGGTCCAGGCTGGTGGTGCCCGTGTCGTGCATGTAGCGCTGGGTCACCAGCGCGACCCAGCTGGCCGGCGTCATCAGTCCGCTCGGGATGTACCAGCTCCAGTGGATCGAGTCCGAGGTGATCAGGTTGCCGGACACGCCGCTGCTGTAGCGCTGGCCCGAGCGGCCGTTCAGGTCGCGGTAGCAGACGACGTAGTTGGCGGAGCCGGTGGCCACCGCCATGGCCGCCTGGTGGAGCACCCCGAGGGCCGCTCCGCCGCCGTGGGGGATCTGGCTCTGGAAGCGCAGGCTGCCGATGCCCACCGCGCGGGCGATCTCGATGTCGTCGGTCAGGTCCATCGAGAAGGTGGTCATGCCGTCGATCTCGGCCGGATCGAGGCCCGCGTCGTCGATCGCGGCACTCACCGCCTCGCAGGCCAGCTGGAGGTCGGAGCGGCCCGAGTTCTTCGAGAACTCGGTCTGGCCGATGCCGACGATCGCGGCCTGGTCCTTCAAGCTGATCGACATCTCCGCTCCTACCTCGGCAGCGCGACGATCGCCGTGCCGGTCGCGTGGTCGCCCCAGGAGTTCTTCGCGGCGATTCGCACCTCGACGGTGCCGGCCTGCTCGTCGACGGCCGTCACCTCACCGCGCAGTTTCATCGTGTCGCCGGGCAGGTTCGGCGTGCCCAGCCGGATCGCGATCTTCGCGAGCGCCGCGTCGGGCCCCGCCCAGTCGCTGACGAAGCGGCTCAGGTAGCCGTTCGTCGTCAGGATGTTCATGAACACGTCGGACATGCCCGCGGCCTGGGCCGCGCTGCGATCGTGGTGGACCGGAGTGAAGTCGCGCGACGCGAGCGCACCGCCGACGATGATCGCGGCGGTGAGCTCGACATCGAGATCCGGGAGCGCGTCGCCGACCTTCACGTCTCCGAGCTTCAGGCTGCCCTTCACGCCGCTACCCCACCGCTCGGAAGACGGGAAGCCGGATGCCCCCGAGCTCTTCGATGCTGCACTCTACCTTCATCCCGATGTGGATGTCCTCGAACGGACAGTCGACGATGTTCGCGACGATGCGCGTGCCCTCGTCGAGGTCGATCAGGCCCACGGCGATCGGGAAGCCGTAGCCGGGCATCGGCGGGTGGTGCATCACCACGTAGCTGTGCACCGAGCCGGAGCCCGCCGAGGGCTGCCCCTCCCACTCGAGCGAGCGACACACGTGGCACATCGGCCGCGGGGGATGGCGCAGCGTGCCGCAGTGGCTGCACTTCTGGATCAGCAGCTCGCCCCGGTCGATGGCCTCCCACCACCAGCCGTTGTCGTGGCCGCGCGGCGCCGCGAAGCGGGTGGGCTTCGCCGGAGCGGCGGACTCGGGGGCGGCCTGCTGCGGCGGCTGCGAGGGCTTGAACTTCAGCACCCGGAACACCATCGAGCCGACGGGATCGCCCTGCTCGGTCTCGAAGCGCGTTCGCGTGACGACGAAGTAGCCGAGCCCGAGGGCGGTGGCCTTCTCCTCCGAGATCGACTCGATCACCGCCTTGGCGACCACCCTTTCACCCACCCGCAGGTAGCGCTCGAACTCCAGCTCGCAGTCGGTGGCGACCACCCCGGTGTAGCCGTGTCGGTTGAAGAGCGCGTGGAGCTCCTCCTGCTTGTCCCCGGGCGGCCGGTCCGGATCGGCCAGGCGCACGCCCGGCAGGATCCAGGCCTGGAGCATCGCGGGCGGTGCGACGAGGGCGCCGTGGGGCGTCCGGGCGGCCGCCTGCTCGTCCCAGTGGATCGGGTTGCGGTCGCCCATCGCGTCGCACCACTGGCGGATCATCGGCTCGTTGACCGGGTCCCTGGCGACCTCGGGCGGGCCGAAGGCCTGACCGACGAACGGGGCGAACGCCTGCTCGAGCGCGGCGTCGGGCATCGGAACTCCTTGCAGCGCGGAGCCGGTTCTCCGTCGCGCCCGCCGGACCGGGCCGGGCGGCGCCCGGGACGGGCGCACGCGGGGGCTCGGGCTCGGGGGGCTCGGGCGGTCTGGCTCGCGGATCCTGAGAGTAGAACATGTTGCAGTTGGCGTCGCGGCCTGGCCGATACACTCCGGCGCCATGCCCGGCTGGATCCGCATCGCGCTGTCCGACCTGCGCGCCGTGCGCGTGAACGACCCGGCGGTCCGTTCGACCGCCGAGGCCCTGCTCTGCCACCTGCCGCTGCACGCGATCTGGGTCCACCGGCTGGCCCACGCCATCCACGTGCGCCTGGGCTGGATGCTGCTGCCGCGCCTGCTCTCGACCCTGGCGCGGATCGTCACCGCGGTGGAGATCCACCCGGCCGCCCGCATCGGCGAGCGCTTCTTCATCGATCACGGCGCGGGGGTCGTGATCGGGGAGACCGCGCAGATCGGCGACGACTGCGTGCTCTTCCACAACGTGACGCTCGGCGGCACCGGCAAGCACCACGGCAAGCGCCACCCGAGCGTCGGCAACGGCGTGCTGATCGGTACCGGGGCCACGCTGCTCGGCCCGATCCGCGTGGGCGACGGCGCGAAGATCGGTGCGGGCTCGTTCGTCCACATGTGCGACGTTCCCGCGCACTGTACGGCAGTCGGCATTCCGGCCCGGATCGTCAAGCGCGAGGGGCGTCGGGTGGACGAGGAGCTGCCGCGCACGCGGCTGTCCGACGCATCGATCCCGGCGATCGAGCGCGAGCCCGGACGGGCGGTCGAGGGCTCGGCTTGAGCCGGGGAGGGCGCGCGGGGCCGGCGCAGGCGCTGCGCGAGCTGCTCGGAGGCTCGCGGCTGCAGGTCATGCCCTGCTGCTTCGACGCCTTGTCGGCGCGTCTGATCGAGCGCGCGGGCTTTCCGCTCACGTTCATGAGCGGCTTCGCCGTCTCGGCGGCGCGGCTGGGCCTGCCCGACACCGGCCTGATCTCCTACGGCGAGATGCTCGACCAGGGCCGCGACATCTGCTCGGCGGTCTCGATTCCGGTGATCGGTGATGCCGACACCGGCTACGGGAACGCGATGAACGTGAAGCGCACGTTGCGGGGTTACGCGCGCGCGGGCTTCGCCTGCGCGATGATCGAGGACCAGCTGGCTCCGAAGCGCTGCGGCCACACGCGCGGCAAGCAGGTGGTGGGCCGCGCCGAGGCACTGGCGCGCGTGCGTGCGGCGGTCGACGCGCGCGACGAGGGCTGCGACATCCTCGTGATGGCGCGCACCGACGCGCGCGCGACCGAAGGGCTCGACGAGGCGCTCTGGCGCGCCCAGGCCTTCGCGGATGCCGGGGCCGACGTGCTGTTCGTCGAGGCCCCGGCCTCGCGCGAGGAGATGGCCCGCATCTGCTCCCAGGTGGACGCGCCGCAGATGTCGAACATGGTCGAGGGCGGCGACACCCCGCTGCTGCCGCCCGCCGAGCTGGAAGCGCTCGGCTACCGGATCGCCGCCTATCCGTTGACGTTGCTCTCGAGCGCGATCGCCGCGATGCAGGACGCACTCGGGGCGCTCGCGCGCGGCGAGACGCCGAGCGGCCTGCTGCCCTTCGACCGGCTGCGCGAGCTGGTCGGCTTCGACGCCTACGATCGCGAGCGCGCGCGCTACGCCGAGGAGGGAGAATGATGTCCGACCTCGGCATCATCGTTCAGGAGGTCGGCGGCCCCGAGGTGCTGCGGCTCGAGGAGATTGCTCTTGCCGCACCCGGTCCGGGCCAGGTGCGCGTGCGCATCGCGGCCTGCGGTGTGAACTACATCGACGTCTACCACCGCACGGGCCTGTATCCGCGGCCGCTGCCGTTCGGTGCGGGCCTGGAGGGCGCGGGCGTGGTCGAGGCGCTCGGTGCGGACGTCTCCCAGCTGCGCGAGGGCGATCGCGTCGCCTGGTCGGGCATCCCCGGCTCGTACGCGAGCGCGGTGATCGCGCCGGCGGAGCAGCTGGTGAAGATCCCCGAGGGCGTCGACGAGCGGATCGCGGCCGCCGCGATGCTCCAGGGGATGACGGCCCACTACCTCGTGCACGGCACGCGCGAGACCCGGCCCGGAGACACGGCCCTGGTCCATGCGGCTGCCGGCGGCGCCGGCCGCCTGCTGGTGCAGATGCTGGTGCGCGCCGGTGCGACCGTGATCGGCACCTGCTCGAGCGCCGAGAAGGAGAAGCTCGTGCGTTCGGCCGGTGCGCAGCACGTGATCCGCTACAGCGAGACCGAGTTCTCCGCCGAGGTGCGCCGCCTCAGCGATGGTCGGGGCGTGGACGTGGTCTACGACTCGGTCGGCCGCACCACCTTCGACGGCAGCCTCGCGAGCCTGCGCCCGCGCGGTCTGCTGGTGCTCTTCGGCCAGGCGAGCGGTCCGGTCCCGCCGCTCGAGCTGGGACGCCTGGCGGCGGGATCCTTCTTCCTGACCCGGCCCTCCCTCGCCCACTACAGCGCGGATCGTCGCGAACGCGAGCTGCGCGCCGGCGCGGTCTTCGATGCGATCCGCGCCGGCCAGCTCGAGATCCGCATCGGCGCAGAGTTCCCGCTGGCCGAGGCCAGCGAAGCGCACCGCGCGATCGAGAGCCGCGGCACGACCGGCAAGCTGCTGCTGGTGCGTTGATTCCTCGGCGTCGCTCGCCGCGAAGGCGAGCGACGCCGACCAGCGGCTCAACGCGGTCTCCACGCGTAGCGGGACAGGCTCACGCGCCCCGCGTCGTCGAACGCGACCCCTTCCGCCTCCAGCAGCTGACGCTGGACGTCGTCCCAGCCCGGATCCGCGCGCGGGCTGACCCGTCCCTGTGCGTTGATCACGCGGTGCCAGGGCACGCGGCTCGCGTCCGGCAGCGCGTGCAGCGCATAGCCCACCTGGCGGGCGTGACCCGGCAGCCCGGCCAGGCTCGCGATCTGGCCGTAGGTGGACACCCGCCCGCGCGGAATGCGGCGTACCACCGCGTAGATGCGCTCGTAGGATCGCGCGTCGCGCCGTACCACATCGGCATTCTGACAGGCCGGCGAACGCGACGTCAGCCCGGGGGACCGGCACGACCGCCTCGGGTATTCTTGCGTCCGGAGGATGCTCCCGGTGAGCCTGGTGCGCGTCGAGCAGAGCGACGGGATCGCAATCGTGACGTTGAATCGCCCGGACGCGCTCAATGCGCTCTCGCGGGCGCTGCGCGCCGAGATCGCGGCAGCCTTCGAGGACATCCGGGCGGATGGCCGGACCCGGGTGGCGATCCTGACCGGGGCCGGGCGCGCGTTCAGCGCGGGCATCGACCTGAAGGAGCTCGGATCGGCCACCTCGATGGGCGGCTCGGGCGTCGGCGAGGCGTCGCCGGTCTCGGCCATCGAGGCGTTCGAAGGCCCGGTGATCGGGGCGATCAACGGCCACGCGATCACGGGGGGCTTCGAGCTGGCGCTGGCCTGCGACGTGCTGATCGCCTCGACGCGGGCCGTCTTCGGCGACACCCACGCGCGCGTGGGGATCGTGCCCGGCTGGGGCCTGTCGCAGAAGCTGCCGCGGCTGATCGGCATCGCGCGCGCGAAGGAGCTCTCCTTCACCGGGAACTTCATCGACGCCGAGCAGGCGGAGCGCTGGGGTCTGGTGAACCGCGTGGTCGAGCCGGAGGCGCTGCTGCCCACCTGTCGCAAGCTCGCCGAAGACATGCTCTCGTGCGACCCGCCCTCGCTGCGGCGCTACAAGCGGATGATCGACCTCGGCTACGCGCAGACCTTCGCCGAGGGCATGCGCCTCGAGGCCCGGGAGTCGCGCGAGCACCTGGCGGGCGTCACGCCGGACGCCGTCGCGGCCCGCCGCGCCGACATCCAGCGCCGCGGTCGCGCGCAGCAGTCATGATCACGCTCTATGGGCCCGCGCAGGCGCCCTACACCGAGAAGGTCCGGCGCGCGCTCGTCTACAAGGGCTACGAGTTCGAGCTGCGCGAGCCCCAGAGCCCCGAGGACTACAAACGCTGGAGTCCGAAGACGGGCATGCTTCCCGTGCTCGACCTGAACGGGGAGCACGTTCCCGACTCGACCGACATCCTCTACCGCATCGACCGCGACCGGCCCGACCCGCCGCTGCTCTCGGCGGATCCCACGGCGGCGGCGCAGCAGCGACAGCTCGAGGACTGGGCCGATGAGTCGTTCCTGTTCTACTACATGAAGTACCTGCACACACTCCGATCCCAGGGACCGGCGGTTCCGACCGCGGGGGGTGGACCGGCGCCGCACCGCACGCGCGAAGAGCCGCCCTCGGGCGCGCTGCGGCGGCTGGCGGCGTGGCTGCGCGCGGGAGGTACCTGGGAGCGACCGGAGACGGCGATCCTGCGCGGGCTCGGACTGCGCCTCGACGACCTGACGAAGTTCCTGGGTGCGCGCGCGTTCTTCTACGCGGAGCGCCTCTCGATGGGCGACCTCGCCGTCTACGCGATGCTGTTCACGATGCGCAACGAAGCCATCCCGGGCTCGAGCCTGCTGGTGGCACAGCGCCCCTCGCTCGTCGGCTTCATGGCGCGGGTCGAGGAGGTGACGGGCGGGTGACCCGCGCCGAGAAGGCGCGGCGCATCGGTCGCATCCTCGACCGCCTCTATCCGGATGCGGACGTACCGCTGCAGCACGAGGATCCGTTCACGCTGCTGGTGGCGGTGGTGCTGTCGGCCCAGTGCACCGACGAGCGCGTGAACCAGGTGACCCCCGCGCTGTTCGCGGCGGCACCGACGCCGGACGCGATGCGCCGGCTCGGTGTACGCCGCATCCTGCCGCTGATCCGCTCCTGTGGCCTGGCGCCTTCGAAGGCGAAGAACCTCGCCGCGCTCTCGCGGCGCCTGGTCGAGCAGCACGGCGGACGCGTTCCCGCCGACGAGGCGGCTCTCGAGGCGCTGCCCGGCGTCGGGCACAAGACCGCCAGCGTCGTGCTGAACCAGGCCTTCGGCCGGCCGGCCTTCGCCGTCGACACGCACATCCACCGGCTGGCCGGGCGCTGGGGGCTCTCCCGCGCGCGCAACGTGGTCGAGACCGAGCGCGACCTGAAGCGCCTGTTCGCGCCCCAGCAGTGGGGTCGCCGCCACCTCCAGATCATCTACTTCGGGCGCGAGCACTGCCCAGCCAGGAGGCACGACCTCGCCGCCTGTCCGATCTGCGGCTGGGCCGCCTCGAAGGCGCGCATCGCGAGAGAGCGCGAGCGGGCGAAGTCGAGCACCGGACGCGCCGACTGACCGCGGTCGCGCCTCGCGGGAGCAGACTGCGCGCGCAGCGAGCCGCCGCGGCGCGGAGTCGGAAGGGCTACCAGGCGCGCCAGGCGATGTAGCCGACGTAGCCCGCCAGCAGCAGGGCGGCCTCGCCGCGGATGATGCGGCGGTTGGCCGTCAGCGACACCACGAAGAGCAGCAGCGAGAGGATCCCGACCATCAGCAGGTCCAGGTGGCCGCCGGCCGGGATCGCGATCGGCCGGATCAGCGAGGTCACCCCGAGCACCAGCAGCAGGTTGAAGATGTTGGAGCCGACCACGTTGCCGATCGCGAGCTCGGCATGTCCGCGCACCGTGGCGGTGACCGAGGCGACCAGCTCGGGCAGGCTGGTCCCGACCGCCAGCACGGTCAGGCCGATGATCACCTCCGGAACGCCGAAGTTCCGCGCCACGTTCGAGGCGGCGCCGACGGTCAGGTCGGCTCCGCCGACCAGCGCCACCAGTCCGACCGCAGTGACGATCAGATGGCGAGCGCCGCCTCCGTCGGTCGGGGCGAACTCCCTGCCGAGCTCGCCGTTGCCGTTGCCCGTGCGCTGCCGCACGAAGTCGCCGACGGTGTAGTAGAGGAAGACGAGGAAGAGCAGCAGCAGGAAGATGCCCTCCCCGCGCCGGATCGCGTCTGGCGTGCCGGGAGCCAGCAGGCCGTCGAACGACATCACGACCACGGCGGCGGTCGCGAGCAGCATCATCGGAATCTCGCGCGCGATCACGACGCCCGTGATCAGCAGCGGGCGCATGATCGCGGTGCATCCCACGATCAGTCCGATGTTGGCCATGTTGGAGCCGATGATGTTGCCGAACGAGATGTCGCCGCGATCCTCCCACGCGGCGATCACGTTGACGGCGAGCTCGGGGGCACTCGTGCCGAAGGCGACGACGGTGAGGCCGATCACCAGCGGAGAGACGCCGAGCGCGCGCGCCAGACCCGTCGCGCCGCGCACCACCGTCTCGCCCCCGACCATCAGGAGCAGGAGGCCCGCGGTGAGCCAGAAGAAATCGAAGGCCATTTCGCGACGATCCTAGCCTCGATCCGGACGCTTCGGATCGGGGCCGCTCGGGATCCGTCGCGCGCGCCGGCGCAGGGCTCCCCGGCGCTCGAACCGGGGCGGCCGAGTCGAAGCCATCGCAACGGGGGTGGAATGGCGGCCCCGCCCCTCAGACGCCGATTCGCACCAGCGCCACCAGCGGGCCTTCGGGATCGCGCGCCGCGCGCAGGTCGACCTCGCCGTGCACGGCCCAGGTGTGGTCGCCCGCCGGGTCCAGCAGCACGTGGCTCACGTCGAAACGCCGCGGCTCGCTGCGGACGACGCGCGTATGCTGGGCGAGCCGCGCCTCGGGCGTGCACACCAGCTCGCCATACTCCGCGAAGAAGGGGGCCAGCGCGGTCTCCAGCTCTGCGGCGAGCTCCGCCGGCGATCCGTCCCAGCGCAGCTGCAGCGCGGCCTCCTCGAAGTCGCGTCGCGCCAATGCGGCGACCAGCGCGTGCATCTCCTGCCGCACGCGGGCGCGCAGGGCGCGCTCGTGGCTCGCCAGATCGAAGGGCGGCGGCGGTGGCGTCCCGTCGGGCGGCGCCGGGCCGGTCAGGCTCTGCCACGCTTCGACCAGGCTCGAGTCCACCCGGGACAAGGTGGTGCGCAGGAAGGCCAGCACATCGTACACCTCGTCGGTACGCGACCGCTCCGGCACCGACTTGGCGAGCGTATTGTGCACCTGGCTCAGGTAGCGCAGCAGCACTCCCTCGCTGCGCGCCAGCGAGTACTCCTTCACGTAGTCGCGAAAGCCCAGCAGGCCCTCGAACATCTCCCGGGCGATCGACTTGGGTCGGACGTCCTGCTCCTCCAGCCAGGGGTGGGCCGCGGCGAACAGCCGGAAGCTCTCGCGGATGAAGTCCTCCTCCGGCCGGGGATGGGTCACCTCCTCGGCGCGGCGCCGACGGTCCTCGTAGTCCACGCCCTGTGCCTTCAGGCGCGCCACCAGCTCCCTGCGGGCTCGCGCAGTCTGCTCGCGCAGGATCGGCCGGGGGTCCTCCTGGATCGCCTCGACCAGCGAGAGGACCTGCAGCGCGAAGTCCGCCGTCTCCGGGTCGAGCGCGGTGAGGGCCTCGACCAGGTAGAGCGAGAGCGTCCTGTGCAGCGAGAAGTCGGGCTGGAGATCGGGGCCGATGCGCACCTGGGGCGGGCCGAACGGCTGGTCGACGATCTCGACGATGCCCGCGCGCCGAAGCGAGCGGAACAGCACCGCGCAGCGTCGTCGCAGGCGCGCCTTCGACGCGGGCGACTCGTGGCTGCGCTCGATCAGGCGGAGCAGCGCTCGGTAGCCCCCGGCGTCCTCGCCCTCGCGCTGCAGCACGGCCACGAGCGTGCCGTGGCCGAGGTCGAAGCGGGATTGCAGGGTCTCCGGGGGGCGCTCGATCAGGCTGCGGAAGTTGGTCTCGTTCCAGGGCACGAACCCGGGCGGCGGGCGCTTCTTCGCGGGTCGCCGCCCGCCACGCGTCTCGGCACGGGCGAGCAGTCGACGATTCTCCACCACGTGCTCCGGGGCCTGGCACACCACCGCGCCGCGTACGTCGAAGCCCTTGCGCCCGGCGCGACCCGCGATCTGTTTGAAGTCGCGCGCGGACAGCACCGACACCTTCTCTCCGTCGTACTTCGTGAGCCGCGTGAAGACCACGGTGCGGATCGGGATGTTCACGCCGACTCCGAGCGTGTCGGTGCCGAGGATCACCTTCAGCAGGCCGCGCTGTGCGAGCTGCTCGACCAGCAGCCGATAGCGCGGCAGCAGTCCGGCGTGGTGTACGCCGATGCCGAATCCCAGGACCCGCTTCAGCTCGCGACCGTAGGCCGTGTCGAAGCGCACGGACGCGATGGCGCGGGCGATCGCCTGCCGCTCCTCCCGCGTGGCCAGGCGCGCACTGGTGAGGCCCTGGGCCAGCTCGGCGCACTCGCGCTGGGTGAAGCTCACGACGTAGATCGGCGCGAGGTGGCGCTCGTGCAGGTACTCGAGCGTCTCGAGCAGCGACGTCTCGCGATATTCGAAGTCCAGCGGCACGGGCCTCACGTCCGAGTGCACGTGGGCCACCTCGCGACCGCTCTGCTCGTACAGTCGTTCCTCGATCGGCGCCGTGTTGCCGAGGGTGGCCGACATCAGCAGGAACTGGGTCTGCGGCAGTGTGATCAGCGGAATCTGCCAGGCGGCGCCGCGGTCGCGGTCCCCGTAGTAGTGGAACTCGTCGAGCACGGCGTAGGGGGCGAGCAGCGCGGAGCCCTGTCGCAGCGCCATGTTCGCGAGCACCTCTGCGGTGCAGCAGATCACCGGCGCGTCCCGGTTCACGCTGGCGTCGCCCGTCAGCATGCCGACCCGCTCTGCCCCGAGCTCGGCGCAGAGCGCGAAGAACTTCTCGCTGACGAGTGCCTTCACGGGCGCCGTGTAGAACGACGGCCTTCCCTCGCACAGCGCCTTCCAGTGCAGGGCCAGCGCCACCAGCGACTTCCCCGACCCGGTCGGGGTCGAGAGCACCACGTGGCGGTCCGCCAGCAGCTCGAGGATGGCCTCTTCCTGTTCGGGATACAGCTCGAGGCCGATCTCCGAGACCCACTCAAGGAAGGACTCGAGCAGCGCGTCCGGGCCGGCGTCGCGGGAGGAGCCGGGGATGCGCGCCGAGAGCGGCCGCGCCGCGGGGCTCACGGGACGATCGGGCGTGCCGGGCGCCAGCGGATGCGCACGTTCCGCACACCCCAGTGCCTCGCCGCGTCGGTGTCCTCACCCATGTAGATGTCGATCTTCCGGGTCCAGCGCCTCGCCATCTTGTCGAGCACCACGTACTCGCCCGGCATGCCGTCGATGCGCACGCGCGTGCCGCGCACGAGCCCGAGCTCGAGCAGGTCGCGCGAGACGGCGATCGCGCGCATGCCGGGCTCCAGCGAATCGCCCCAGGCGGCCACGAAGGGCTCCTCGTTGGTCTGCTCGGGGGTCGACGTGTAGGCGCTGGCGACGACCGCGAGCGAGTGCTCGGGACCCGCGGCACAGGCAGTGGGAAGCAGGATCGCGACGATGCGGGCGAGCCAGAAGACGCGGACGCTGCGCGGGCTCCCTCGCATTGCAGGGGCAGTGGTCACGGCGGCGACCAGCGTACCCGGAATCCGCTGCTCCAGCGAGCGGCGCTCGACCGCAGCCGCGTGTGGGGTGCGGGACCCGCTCAATCCTCGCCAACGGGCGAGAAGCTGGCGACGACCCGCTCGATGGCCGCCGTGTAGAGGTCGGGCTCGGCGGCATCGACGATGGCCTGCACGAGGAAGTAGCGCTCGCCGTCCGTGGCCACGATGTGGGTGACGCGCACGGCTCGCTGCGTCTCGATGTCCCGGGCATCCGCGAGTAGCTCGTGAGCCGTGAGACCCCCGAGTGTCGTGGCGCGTCCGGAACGCACCTCGATCCGGTCGATCGTCGCGGTCTCCTCGAGTCGCTGCCTCGCGAACGCGGGCAGGTCGGCGATGTGGACCCGACCGAGTGACGAGCCCACCGCGATCAGCGGAGGCACCTCGCCCCCGCTCGCGTCGTGGTCGGCGTTCGCGAGCACCACCGCGTTGGGCGAGGTCGTCACCACCTCGAAGGGCGCGGCGCCGCGGATGCGGAATCGCAGCGCCCGATCGCTGGCGAGCTCGCTGCTCGGCTCCCAACGCGCCGAGCGGAGCACGGCGACGAGCGCCTCGCCGTGGACCGACTCGAGATCGAGGGGCGTGGTGGCGGTGATCAGCACGCTGGCGCCGCCCTCCCCGAACAGCAGCAGCCACTTGCGAAAGGTCGTGCCCGCGGCGCGCTGGGTGGCATGCAGCAGCGTGCCGCGGCGCGATCCCACCTGCACCGGCACGCTGCGGTGGAGATCGACACCCCGCTCCGCCAGCGCCTCGCGCGTGAACGACTCGCTCGCCGTCTCGAGCGGCAGCGGAAGCTCGGTCACCAGCACCGAGCTGAGGTCCTCGTCGCGGCCGATCCCGGGGAAGTCCGGGGATGGCGCGAAGCCGGCGGGCACCTCGAGCAGCACGTGTGTGCCGCGTATGCGCACGGGCTCCGCCGCCGCGAGCTGCGCGGCGAGCAGGCCGAGCGCGAGTCCGAGCGCGGCGCCGCGACCCGTCACGACTGCGCGACGACCCGGTGGATCGCCACGAGCCGACCGATCGGCGCGCGCCGCGGTACCGACTCCGCCACGTGCAGGTCGACCCGGGGACCCACCGCCTGCACCAGGCGCAGCCCCGCGGAGGTGCGGACGAATCCCTTCACTCGCAGCGCCGCCAGTGCGCGCACGCTGCGCACCACCTCGTCCGGCGAGGCGCCGTCCGGGAGCTGTGCGATCCGCGTCTCGAAGTGCTCGTGACCGTGCTCGCGCGGTGCCGGGGGACGGCGGCGTCGCGCGCGCAGGCTCTCCGCGTCGGGAGGGAAGAGCAGGTCGGTCGCTACGGCACCGTGGACGCTGCGGACGATCGGCGCGTCGGGCTCGATGGCCCGCAGCTTCGCCTCGAGCGACGCGAGCTCGTCCTTCGCGACCCGGTCCACCTGGTTGAGCAGCAGCAGGTCGGCCGACGACACCTGCTGCACGAAGGTGTCGTCGAGATCGCGTCCCGCGGCGAGCTGCTCGGCGTTCACGACCACGACCGCCAGATCGCCTTCGATCCAGGCGCCGATCGGCGGCCGCCAGAGCTGGAGCTGGGTCTCGAAGGGCAGCGCCACGCCCGAGGTCTCGATCACGATCCGGTCGGGTCGTGCGCGCTCGCGCAGCTCCTGCAGCGTGCGCACGAGTTCGTCGGAGAGGCGGCAGCAGACGCAGCCTCCGGAGAGCTCCACGTAGTCGTCGGGGCGTCGCGAGAGCAGCTCCGCGTCGATGCCGAGGTCGCCGAACTCGTTCGAGACGATCGCGACGCGCACGCCCTGCTGGCGTGCCTGCTCGAGCAGGTGGCGCACCAGCGAGGTCTTCCCCGACCCGAGGAAGCCGGAGACGACGAGTGCGGGGACACGATCGGCCATGCGCACGAGCGGACCTCTGGCGGCCGCCGCTGCGAGCCGGGTGCGCTGCTTCTGCGTGGCCGCCCTGGGAGAGCCGGGACACGATAGCTCGATATCCTCGTGCCACGGCGGACGTGCCGGGAGTCGGGAGGGAGGCCGCGATCGTGCGATGCCTGGAAGCACGGGTGAAGCGCATCCTCACCCGCGCCGGCGGATACCTGAAGGACGTCTGCTCGCACTCGTTGCAGCCCTATCGCGGCTGCGCCTACGGACGCTCGCTCTGCGGCGTCGGCTGCTACGTGCAGCACAACGGCCTGCTGACCCGGGGCGCCGTCTGGGGCAGCTTCCTCGAGGCCCGCGTGAATGCGCCCGAAGCCTACGCCGCCGAGCAGGCGAGCGAGCGACGCTGGGCGCGACGTTCGCGCGGCGCGTTCTCCATCTTCTTGTCGAGCTCGACGGATCCGTTCGTCCCCCAGGAGCGCGTGCAGGGCGTCACGCTGCGCGTGCTCGAGGCGATGACGCAGGCGCCCCCGGACGTGCTGATCGTCCAGACCCACTCGCCCGACGTCGCCCGGGCCCGCGCCCCGCTCGCGGCGCTGGCGCGGGACTGCCAGGTCCGCATCCACCTCTCGATCGAGAGCGACCGGGACTCGCTGCCCGGCCTGCCGCCTCCGGCCGCGACGGTCGCGCGCCGGCTCGCGGCCGCCGCCGCGCTGCGAGCCGCGGGGCTGCGGACCGTGGTGACCGTCGCGCCGCTGCTGCCGATGCGCGATCCGCAGGAGTTCTTTCGGCGCGTCGCGGACGTCGCGGACGCGGTGGTGATCGACCACTTCATCGGAGGCGACGGCAGCCTCGACGGTCGCCGGACCGCCAGCACGCCGCTGCCGGCGGCGATGGAGCGCGCGCTCCCGGGCTCGAGCGAGCTGGCCTACCGGGATCGCATCGTCGCGATCGCGCGCGAGATCATGCCGGGTCGGGTCGGCGTCAGCCGCGATGGCTTCGCGGGTCGTTACCTGGACTGAGCGCGACCGTCGCGCCGTCAGGGCGTCGCGTCTGCGAGCCGCGCCAGGTGATCGAGGGACTCGAGCACGTCCAGCTCGTCCACGCCGGGCAGCGCGGGTCGCGCGATCAGGTGGGTGATGCCGAGGACCTCGCGGTAGCGCGCCAGCTGGTCGGCTACCGCGTCGGGCTCGCCGACCAGCGCCCATTCGTCGAGCGAGGTGGGCGCCGCGTTGCGAATCGCCGCCTGGCGGGCGCCGGCCAGCGCCGCCGCCTGGCGTTCGAGGCCGGCGCTCACGCGCTCGCGCGTGGCGGCATCCGGGTGTGCGAACACGCTGCGCATGATCGGCACGGCGAGCTCGAGCTCGCCGTGGGTCTGCTCGATCGCGCTGCGGTGCGCGGCGTAGTTGGCGCACAGCCGCGAGAAGGGCTCGATCGGCGAGGCGAGGTAGGGCAGGCCGAGCCGCCCGGCCTGGGCCAGGGCCTTCGGACCGAAGGCCGCCACCCAGATCGGGGGATGGGGCTGCTGCACCGGCAGCGGGGCCAGCAGGACGGCGCCGCCTTCGCCCTCGGGTGTGACGGGCTTGCCGGACCAGGCGTCTCGCATCACCGCCAGCGCTGCCTCGAAGCGGTCGCGCTTCTCCGCCACCGGCACGCCGAAGGCGGCAAACAGCGGCGCGCGGAATCCCCGGCCCACGCCCAGGATCACGCGCCCGCCCGACAGGCAATCGAGCACGGCCACCTCTTCGGCGACTTGCAACGCGTTGCGGATCGGCAGCAGGAAGGAGGTGGTCGCCAGTCGGATCGTGCGCGTGCGCGCGGCCAGCGCGGCCAGTAGCAGCAGCGGTGCCGGGTTCGCGCCGGAGCCGGTGAAGTGGCTCTCGGGCAGCCAGAACGAGCCGAAGCCCAGCGACTCCGCGCGCACCGCCTGCTCGGACAGGGCTTCGGCCGGCGACGCCGCGTCGTAGCGCCAGGGTGTGAGACCGATCTCGAGGCGGGCCACGCCGTTAGCCTAACCGAGAGGGGCACCGGGGCGCGCGGAGATCCGGCTCGCACCACCCCGGTGGAGCGAATAGAGTACGCAGCAGGCCCGCCAGGGGCGCTCGGAGGTGCAGTGGCCCACAAGACGCTCGCGATGGTGCAGACCGGCAAGCGCCAGCTCGAGCCGCGCGATCTCCCGATCCCGGAGATCGACGACGACTCGGCGTTGCTGCGCATCGAGGCCTGCGGCATCTGCGGCAGCGACTACGAGCAGTACGAAGGGCTGCTGCGCACTCCGATGCCGGTGATCCCGGGTCACGAGCCGCTGGGTCGCATCGAGGCGATCGGAGATGGCGCCGCGCGGCGCTGGGGCGTCGACGTGGGTGACCGCGTCGCGGTCGAGACCATGCTCTCGTGCCGCTTCTGCGCGCCCTGCCTGTCCGGCAGCTATCACCTCTGCCGCACGCGTCGCATCTACTCGTACATTCCGCTCTCCGAGCCCCCTGGGCTCTGGGGCGCCTACGCGCAGGTCATGTTCCTGCACGCGAATTCCGTCGTGCACAAGGTCGATCCCGCGCTCGCAGCCAGCACGGCGGTGATGTTCAATCCGCTGGGTGCGGGCTTCCGTTGGGCGGTCGAGATCCCGGGCACCGGACCCGGCGACAGCGTGGTCATCCTCGGACCCGGGCAGCGCGGCCTCGCCAGTGTGCTCGCGTGTCGCGAGGCGGGCGCCGATCGCATCATCGTCACCGGCCTCGCCGCGGACTCGCGCAAGCTCGAGCTGGCGCGGGCGTTCGGCGCCGATCACGTGATCGACGTGGAGAACGAGGACGCGAAGCGCAGGGTCCGCGAGCTCACCGACGGCGTCGGGGCGGACGTCGTGATCGACGTGTCATCGTACTCGACCGCGCCCGTGGCCGATGCGCTCGACTACGTGGCGCCGGGAGGCACGATCGTGCTGGCCGGTGTGAAGGGGTTCGAGCCGATCCCCGACTTCGTCTCCGACAAGATCGTGATGAAGGAGATCCAGATCCGGGGTGCGATCGGCGTCACGTCGAGCGGCTACCGCAGCGCGATCCGGCTGATCGAGGCGCGGCGGCATCCGATCGAGAAGATGCACACCCACGACTTCGCACTGCGCGACGCCGAGCTCGCGATCCGAACGCTGGCGCGCGAGATTCCGGGGGACGAGTCGATTCACTCGTGCCTGCTGCCGGAGCTGGGCTGAGATGGAGTCGGTGAAGGGCTGGCTGGAGGGTTCGGGCTATGCACGAGGTCTGGGAGTGCAGCTCGCCTCGCTGTCGCAGGAGGCGGCGGAGCTGCGCCTGCCGTTCCGCGAGCAGAACTCGAACCCGGGCAAGGCGCTGCACGGCGGCTGCGCCGCGTCCCTGGCGGTGATCGGCGCGCACGCCGTGACGCGCTGTGCGCTGGGCGAGGAGTCGGGTCCCTGGCACACGGCCGCGGTCCAGATCAACTACCTGGCGGCCGCGATCGACGAGGACGTGGCGGCGCACGCCCGGCTGCTGCGGCGCGGCAAGGAGATGTGCTTCGTCGAGGTGGACGTGTCGCGCTCCGACGGCAAGCCGATCGCCCACGCGACCACCGCGGTGCGCGGTCGCTTCGGGGCCGAGCCGGCGGAGCTTTCGCTCTGCGCGGGCGATCACGGCCGGGCCGAGCCCGGTCCGATGGGACCGCACGTCGGCAAGATGCCCTACACCGCGGCGCGCGGGCTCGAGGTCGAGCACATGACCGGAGGGACGTCGCGCATCCGCATGCCGGCGCACACGGCCAACGCCGACGCCGCCGGTGGTGTGCACGAGGGCGCCGTGCTGGCGCTGCTCGACACGACCGGAGCGATGGCGGCCTGGGCCGAGACCGGACCGGGCCGCTACAAGGCCTCGACGCCGTCGCTGCAGGCGCGCTTCTTCGCGCCGCCGCCGGCCGACGGCCTGGTCGCGTACGGACGCATGGTCCAGCGCGACGGGGAGCTGCTCTGGAGCGACGTCGAGGTGGCGAGCGCCCGCAGTGCACGCGTCTTCGCGCGCGGCACGGTCGTGTACCGCATCCTGACCTGATGCCGCCGGGCGGGGTCCGTTCGCTCAGGCGGCGGGCAGCCGCACCACGAAGAACGTCGTGCGGGCCGTCGCCGCGTCCAGGCTGCCGCCGTGCTCGCGAACGATCTCGTAGGCGGCGGAGAGCTCCGCCTCGGCGCTCGAGCCGCTGGGAGCGATCTCGGGCAGCGCGCCCTGCCAGGGCTCTCCGGAATCGCTGCGGATGCCGATCTCGATCGCCACGCCGCCGCGCTCGCTGCGCGCTTCGAGCGCCACCGCGCTGCCGGTCAGCGACTGACAGGCCGACTGGGCGTTGAGCAGCAGGTTGAGCAGCGCCTGGGCCAGGCGCTCGGGACAGCCGTCCACCGGCGGCAGCTGGGCGAGCGGCATCACCAGTGGGCCCTTCGCGTATTGCCCGTGCAGCTCGACCATTCGCACGGCGTCCTGGATCACGCGGCTGACGTCGAGCCGTACGAAGTCGTCCTCGGAGAGCGTGCCGGGTCGGATGATGCGTCCCACGATCTCGGTGATGCGGGCTATGCCTTCGATCGTCTCGCTCACCACCTCGGAGAGCTCCGACAGCTCCTCCGCGCGCCGCTTGGCGAACGGCTCGAGCTCGTCCGGCTGAAAGGTCGCGATGCGCTGGATCTGCTGGAGGTTCGACGCCACGAAGGCCAGTGGATTGTTGACCTCGTGGGCGATGCCCGCGGCGAGCCCCCCGACGATCACGCGCTGCTGGCTCTCGCGCAGCATCCGCTCGTAGCGTCTCGCCTCGGTGACGTCGCGGATCAGCGCATAGCGGCCCGAGGGATTGCCTTCTCGATAGACGGTGTCGACGTGGATCTCCACCTCGCGTTGATTGCGAGTCCGCAGCGGCATTGCGACCGGCGAACCGCTGGCGAGCGCGTCCGTGAGCGCGCTCTCCACGCCGGCCTTCAGGTCGTCCGGTGCGAGTCGCGCGAGGGTGCGCGCCAGCGGCGGTCCCAGCCTGGCGGCCTTCTGCGTCAACAGCAGCAGGCGCGTGGCCGGGGGGTTCAGGTCGAGGACGTTGCCGTCGACGTCCGCGAGCACGACGGCCTCCCGCAGTGCCTCGATCACCTCGCGCCTGGCGACCGGCAGCACGTCGGCGAGCCGGTAGCGGGTGGCGATCAGGACGATCGCGCCGACGCCGAGCCCGCACGCCAGCGGGATCGGGTCGGCTTCGAAAGGGAGCAGGTCGAGGTAGTGCGCGATCGTCGCGAGCACCGGGATCGCGGCCGACAACGCGATGGCGTATGCGTGCCGGCGCTGACCGGGAGCGAGCTGCACCGCGTAGACGGCGAAGATCGCGACGCCGGCCAGCCCCACCAGCAGCTGCCAGCCGAGCGCGAACCAGAAGATCGGCCCCGCCCACACCAGCGGCCCCTGCTGCAGCGCGACCTGGTCGAGGCTCGTCGCGAACAGCCGATGTCCGTCGTTGGTCAGCAGCGCCAGCAGCGCGAGAGTGATCGGAATCGCCGCGGCCAATGCGAGGCCGGGTCGCCGCTCGGCGAACTCGGAGCGGGTGAAGCGGGCGGAGAACCACAGCCAGCTCGGCGTCATCAGGCAGACCCCGACGTAGCCGACGTAGAGCGAGGCGCGGGCCTGCAGGGCGTTCTCCGCCGCGGCGATGCCGGCG
>Ga0209536_100004425_pt1 | contig 22190 bp, 20 predicted proteins | sample DeeMarSeWOR28_12_FD_187461 | JGI IMG/M metagenome (GOLD analysis project Ga0209536, IMG submission 187461) | Marine sediment microbial communities from White Oak River estuary, North Carolina - WOR-2-8_12 (SPAdes) (version 2) | ecosystem: Environmental > Aquatic > Marine > Intertidal zone >... | reverse complement strand
CCGTACCACTGACCGGTACACTTGCTTCGCCCTGATTATATACAGAATTCAGGATTAAACGAAGGGAATCAACTTCAAATGAATCTGCTGGTACATCAAGGAACTTGATCAAAATTCGGGAATCGAAGTCCTCATAAGATCCTAAAAGTAGTTTTCCACTAAAAGCGGTCGATATTTTTCCTTCTACAATTGATGTGTCAGAAACCGCATAGAGAGTATCTAAAAAGATACCGCCGTTATTGATACGTTCTCCTGTGATATCATGTAACGGCTCACCTTCCATACAGGACCAAACGACAATCATCGGAAGCAAGAATATTATTGTTAATTTTTTCAACCTGTACACCTGTACTATGGATAAAAGGACAATGAATTTAACCAAATATGTTTTCTATGTCAACGCTGTAAACTTCTGTCTGTTCCAAACAAATTGACGATTCAAAATTATTTCTTTTTATGTTTATAAAGAATTTACTCACCGGTTTTTCTTCATTATCAGATTTTCTACCCTTTTTCTGCATGAATTTTAAATTGCTGAGCTACATCCAGCAAATTTTTACCAATATAATCCGGTTGAAAATCCCAGTTACTTTGATCATATGTGTATTCACCAAGACCATAACCGGTCAGCACAAAACCACTCATCATGCTTAAATTTCTGGCAAATAAAATATCTTTATAACGATCTCCTATCATAATCGACTTTTCTGTGTCAATATCGTACTTTTCAACGGCCTTTAGTACCATTCCCGGTTTTGGTTTACGGCAATTACAGTCTAGTCTATAAATACCCTGGCCTTCATCAGGATGATGAGGACAGTAGAAAATTTCATCTATTTTTGCACCTTTTTCACTCATCTTTTTCAGTAATTTGTCGTGTAATTCCAAAACCAGTGATTCCTTAAAATATCCACGGGCGACCCCGGATTGATTAGTAACGACAATGACTTTCATTTCCAGTTCATTAAAAATTTTAATACTGTCTGCTACAAAAGGAAAAATAACAAACCGTTCCTGGTGATTAATATAACCCATCTCTTCATTGATCGTACCATCCCGATCTAAAAAAACAGCGCCTTTGTTCATCCGTCAAAGACCTCTATTAATTGTACTTTTGTTGATTTGTTTTGTTCACTCCGATTATTAGATTTCTTGGTGGGTTGACAAACTTTGACTTATTTCACTGCTACCAAATCTATAGAGAAGATATATTATAAATAGAGAGATTATGAATTCTCATGCATCTTGATATAGAGATCGAGATAGTTTTGGGCGGACTTATCCCAGGAAAAATCTTCTTGCATAGCTGATATCTGCAACTCTTTCCAAGCATCGGATTTTTTATACAATTTGAGCGCTCGTTTTACAGCTCGTAATAAATCCTTCCCGTTATATTTTTCAAAAACAAAACCATTTCCAGATTTGTCTTCTGGGTTATATTCTTTAATAGTTTCTGCAAGTCCACCGACTTTATGTACAATTGGTATTGTTCCATATTTAAGACTGTACATTTGATTCATCCCACATGGTTCATAAGAGGATGGCATTAGGAATATATCAGATCCCGCTTCGATCATATGAGCAAGAGTCTCATCGAATGCCTGGTTAAGGCTTATTTTATTTGAATACTTCTTTTGTAAACTGAGAATTTGTTTTTCGATTTTTTTATCACCAGTTCCCAGTATAACCAGCTGGGTATTTAATTCCATTAACTGACTCATCGCCTCCAGAAGAAGATTAAATCCCTTCTGTTCCACGACCCGTGAAATCATTCCGATGACAGGCACATCTTCCTGAAATGGTAAGTTTACCCTCGCCAGAAGTGCCTGCTTGTTTTGCTTTTTCCCTTCCATATCCTCCGCAGAATATTTAAAGGGAATCTGTTTATCAAGCGAAGGAGACCAGACTGAATAATCGACTCCATTTAGAATACCAGAAAACGCATCTGATTTTTTATGTAGAACATTTTCCAGCCCATATCCGAATTCTTTTTTCGTGCTAATTTCCTTTGCATAGGTCTCAGAGACTGTCGTGATCTGATCAGAATATAGAATCGCCCCTTTTAAGAGGTTAAGATCTCCGTTATTTTCGAATGCGCCATTTTCTTCCATCTCAGTCGATTGTATATCTAAAGCTTCTGCAACACTCTTTTTGAAGATTCCCTGGTATGAGAAATTGTGGATCGTAAAAATGGTTTTAATATTCTGTAAAAAATCGTCATCTTTATATATCGTTTTCAAATAATAGGGAGTCAGTGCCGTCTGCCAATCGTTGCAATGGATGATATCTGGTCGCCACGATAAGATTTTCAGCGTTTCCAGAGCACCTTTACAAAAATATGCAAACCTTTCCGCATTGTCAGGATAGTCGCGACCGCTTGTACTATCTGTATATAGATTTGACCTGCCAAAGAATTCAGGAATTTCAACAAAATATATCTGTACCTTACTATCCGGCAAAAATGCGGATTTAACATTAATCCTGCGAGTGACATCATTTATCGTCACCGGAATATCTTTTAATCTGATTACTTCCCGTAGAACATACTTTCTCTCGTTAATTGATTTATACTTGGGCATGATAACCCGAATTTCCTGATTTTTTGTTTTAAGCGCTTTCGGGAAGGATCCCGTTACATCACCCAGACCACCCGTTTTGGCAAACGGAGAAACTTCTGACGCAAGATACCATACCTTATACTGATTCATACTCTCTCCACTTTTTTAATCATGTCTAATCGCTTAGGTGTTCTGCAATGTTGCTTGTTATTTGATTCTCTATTATCGTTTTTGATAAACGAAGGTAAAATTTCAGAAAAAAAATTATTCATATAATGTTTTTGGTTTATTGATTTACCATCAGGGGAAATAACTGAAAACAAATTGAAGATACCTTTTAAGAAATGTTGGTATTATACAAGCTATATAATTAGATAACTTTATAATTTAATTAATTTTACGGGATCAATCAAGCAAAATAGAAAGGAGGATTTTAAGTCAAATGTTTTATCGTGAGTTTTTAAGAGTCTTCAGAAAATTTATTGTTTCTCTAAAAACCTGTTCTTTCTCTACATCTAAGGTTATTATATGGTATGAATCCTTCAGACTTAGTATTCGTTTATTTTTAGAGGATACTTTTTTATAAATATCTTGCGCACTTCTGCCATTAATTACATGGTCTTGTTTTGCATATATAATGAGTAAAGGAGAATTAACATCCGGCAGATCATCACGGATATGTTTAAACATTTTAAGCAATTCTGATAATGATTTTACCGGAATCTTATCATATGTAATTGTCTCTACATCTGCTCTGATATCCGGTCCAAACCATTTTTTGGAATACGGGTAAAATGGATATAGAAAATAACTTAAATATGATAATTTATTTTTTAGATATAATCCTGGAGCCAGTGCAACAATGCCATCGACTTCATAGTGGGCAGCCAGATGTAAAGCGATAGAGCCTCCCATGGAGAGTCCGATCACATAAACAGTTTGGCACGTTTTGCGCAATTCGAATAAGGCTTCTTTTGCCGATTGATACCAATCCAGCCATTTATATTTTTTCATATCTTTCGCTGAGGTTCCGTGTCCAGGCAATAAAGGAACGGAAACGGTGAAACCCTCTTCCTGCAAATGATCACCCAGTAGTCGAAGCTCAAAGGGACAACTTGTAAAACCATGTAATAACAGACATCCTCTTGAACCGTTTTTTTTAAACATCGGCTCACAACCCGGTAAGATCTTCATATTCATTTTAATCCTGAATTTTTGCAACACCAGATTTTACAAATGCATATTTTAACAATACAGAACCGGGTATTTAATTAATTACCACCTTTGGTATTAGTATAGTCAAAAAATATGCCCCTCTTTTATCAGGTAAATTTTGCTCAATTATTACACCAAGACTAAACACTATTCCGGCCTGTCAAAAATACCCCATTCAGAATTAGCGCTTAATAAATTCAAGTTCACGAGCAAGTACGGTACCGACATAATTTCCAATAAATTTACTAAAAATCTCACTATGATGAGAATAAAAGTAATAATCGGTGCTTCTCAAAGAATTCAATGTGCTGGCTGGCCCCAGCAAAACAAAAGATTATAACATATCTTGGTGGTAAAAATATTTCGATGCCTTTAATGAGTGACTGCCCATGGCGGTAAATATTCTTAACGATAATACCCGGTGCTCCCGTAAGTATGATCACCGGACGTGCCAGTGATAAATTCAGTATGTAAACAAGCAAAAGTATAATTTTAGTAGTACCGAACAAAGATGATGCCAAGAACTGGCGTCATAAGTCATTGTAAATAAATGATTTGCATCGAAAACATACTGCGATTGTGCACATGTTATGTTTTATTTTATAATATAAATGGGAATTAAAGCGTTGTTGATTGGTTATGAGCTTTTATCGATGATAACTCTTTCCGATATAGGCGTAAATATACATATTGCTTCAACTTTCTCATCACCGATGACAACAGAAGAATGACTGACGTTAGGGAGAACTGAACATATGTCTCCGGTCTGCAATTCAACTTTTTCGCCAGCTATCGTCAAAAGTAGACGCCCTGATTGAATAATAGTTACCTGCTCCTGTGGGTGTGAGTGTTCTTCAAATTCTAATCCAGGATCGTATACATAATGGACAACCATTATATTCTTTGCTGTAAAAACTTTTTGCTTAAGTTTTGGATCCAGAAACTCGTGGTTTGTTTCTTTCCAGCTTGATTTGATATAGTTTTTCATGAACACCCCGGATTATTTTTGACAGCTTCAACCATGGTTAAAATAAAAGAATAATCGAAATTTGATAAAATTGCAAATTAAATTTTTATCATTTTTGTTCATCCCGCCACCGGTAAAGAGATTTTTTTATGAATCCTTCATTCCTGTCTAATAGCAATTTTGCCTTTGCCAGATCAATTCCGGTAAGTGCCATTAAGATAGCAGATTTTACATGGCCTTTTGATTCATTGAGGTAGTAGCTAGCTTCTTCATAGTTTTTCTCTGTGGCCAGCATGATGATTTTTTTGGATCGCTCTATCAATTTTTGAGAATTTTGCTGCAGATCTATCATCATATTTTCATAAACTTTACCCTGTTTGATCATCGCAGATGTTGTAAGGATATTTAAAACCATTTTCTGCGCTGTACCAGCTTTCATTCTGGTTGAGCCCATAATCACTTCCGGACCGGGAACCGGACAAATGGCCACATCCACATTGACTTTGACGACATCACGTGGATTACAAATTAAAAACAGTGTTTTTGCTCCCAACTTTTTTGCTTCTTCAAGTGCACCAATGACATAAGGTGTTCTCTGGCTGGCAGCGATACCACAGACGACATCTTTTGGGGTAATATGTTTATCCAGCAAATCTGAAATTCCCTGCTCTTTTAAATCTTCACTTCCTTCTTGAGCACGATATAACGCTTCAATTCCCCCTGCGATTAATCCCTGTACCATCTCCGGATCTGATCCAAAAGTCGGAGGACACTCGGAGGCATCCAAAATCCCTAACCTTCCTGATGTTCCCGCCCCGATGTAGATAAGACGTCCACCCTTTTTAAATGACTCTGCTATGATATCTACCGCCTGCACAATGTAGGGTATCTCTTTTGCCACTGCTTCAGCAACCAAATGATCTTCCTGATTAATAAGGCGGACTATTTCTTCTGTCGTCATGATATCTACATCATAAGAATTGGGATTGCGACTTTCAGTCACCAATCCAGCCAGTTCTTTAAAAACAATATTTTCGGTCACTTATTTCTCCAATTTTATAATAAACTTCTGTTTTAAATATTCTGAAGCCTCTACCCACTCTTTGTTCGGAATAATAACCTGTGATTTTAAATTGAATGGATTCAATTCTGCAAGCTCCCGTTTATACTCACCACCCTTAAAAGCGTACAAATGTCCATGTGGAACTATCATGTGCTCACACCATTCCCACAGCATTTTAAGTCCGGCCACGGCTCTTGATATCACAATCGTGTAACGTTCCGATGCCGGTGGGAAAAATTCCTCACACCGATGATTTATAATGGGACAATTCAGATTTAATTGCTCACAGACTTCTTCTAAAAATAGAACTTTTTTGCGTGATGAATCAAGAAGACTTAGGGAAATTTCAGGCCGAATAATTTTTAGTACAATACCAGGGAAACCGGCGCCGGTTCCAATGTCTATTACTTTGCCAGTTAGAGTGTATGGGAGACACGTCACAAGAAATGCAGAGGTAAGAAAATGTCGCTCAACCAAATGCCAGATATCATTCTTTGAAACCAGATTCTGTATTTTAGCCCGTCTCTTTATAAGGTGATAATAGCTATCAAACTGACTCTGTTGTTTCACAGAAAGAATGATGGATTGAGATGATAGAAACAGAAAGAACTTCTCCAGATTAAACGGATGTTTCACGTGAAACCTTTTTCTGATATTTCGCTTTTTCCATATATATGAGTAAGACAGATAAATCTGCCGGGGAAACACCGGATATTCTTGAAGCCTGCCCAAAACTATCGGGCCTGATTGTTGCTAATTTTTCCCGCCCCTCGGCAGAGAGTGCCTCAATTTTATTATAGTCAAACGATACAGGGATTTTTTGGCTTTCATGCTTGTTAAATTTTTCAATCAGTGATTCATTTCTTTTTATATATCCCTCGTATTTAATGCTAAACGCCACCTCCTGAACAGCTCCCGCGCTATAATTATACTGATGACAAAGGTCCAGCAAGTCTTGTAGATCGATTTCCGGACGTCTGGCAAGAGCAGACAGTCTTTCTGCCTGTTTTAGCGGAGTGCTTTTATGAGAAAAGGAATCATTATATAATTTAGGATCCATATTATTCTTTTCTACAAACTTCTTTAAAGCCTCTATCTGCCGTTTTTTCTCCTTCAGATTCCTTACTTCTGAATTAGATAAAAGACCTTTGTTTATGCCATAGCCGGCAAGGCGCAGATCAGCATTATCCTGTCTTAACAACAATCTGAATTCTGCACGGGAAGTAAACATTCTGTAGGGTTCCTTTGTACTCTTATTAATTAAATCATCTATCAGGACGCCTATGTATGCTTCAGAACGAGACAGTTTTATCGGTTCTGTTTTTTGAATCTGGCTGGCCGCGTTAATTCCGGCAATGAGACCCTGGGCTGCTGCTTCTTCATAGCCCGATGTACCATTAATCTGTCCGGCAAAGTACAGGTTTTTAATTCGTTTAGTTTCCAGGGTAAATTTGAGCTGGTGCGGTGGAAAAAAATCGTATTCTACCGCATAGCCCAGTCTTACAACCTCCACTTTTTCCAGACCAGGAATTGTTAACAACGCTTTTTTTTGAACATGCTCTGGCAGGCTTGTTGAGAATCCATTCAAATAGATTTCCGGATCGTTATATCCTTCAGGTTCTAAAAATAACTGGTGCCGATCCTTGTGTTCAAAGCGGTTAATTTTATCTTCTATCGAGGGACAATATCGGGGACCGACAGATTTTATTCTACCAAGAAACATCGGTGATTGATCAAACCCTTCTCGTAGAGCATCATGTGTTTTTAGATTGGTGTGACCAATAAAACAGGATACTTGTTCTCTTTCAATATTCTCCGTTGAATATGAAAAGGGTATAGGAGGTCTATCCGGTTTTTGCTCCTCAAACATCTCAAAATTAATTGAATCTTTTAATAAACGTGGGGGGGTGCCGGTTTTCAAGCGACCTGATTCAAATCCGGCGGCGATCAGGGCTTCGGTTATTCCAAGAGCAGGTTTTTCGCCGGCTCTTCCTGATTTGAAGTTTTTCAAACCGATATGTATAACACCATTAAGAAATGTGCCGGTGGTCAATATGACCGTTTTTGAGAACACTTTCTGACCATCCTCCATACAAATTCCGTGAACGCTGTCCTTTTTTAGAAGAACATTGTTCACAGATCCTTGAATGATATCTAAATTGGGAATGTGTTCCAGTCTTTGCCTTGCAACCACAGCATAAAATTTTCTGTCTGCCTGGGCCCTCGGAGACCATACGGCCGGTCCTTTGGATTTATTCAACATCTTAAAATGTATTCCACTGCGGTCGATGATCTTGCCCATCTCACCGCCCAAAGCATCTATTTCTCTTACCAGTTGACCTTTAGCCAATCCTCCAATTGCCGGATTACAGGACATCAATCCAATTTTATCAGGATCCATGGTAATCAGGGCAACTCTCAGGCCCATTCTCGCCGGAGCTGAGGCCGCCTCGATTCCTGCATGCCCGCCACCAACAACTATTACATCAAAATCATTCATATCATCATATGTTTCACGTGGAACATTTTTTTAACCACAAAGACACTAAGAATACACAGGGGTCACATAGATAAATTTAATATTTTATCCTAGCTATAAATATTTACTTATTTACGATAAATTGATCGCGACGATACAGAAGCAACAAAAAACCTTGTATTCTTTGTGCGTTCTCCGTGTCTTTGTGGTTATCTTTTTATTTACCTATGCAAAAATTAGCAAATATATGATTCAAAATGTCATCGGTCACCGTTTCACCGGTGATTTCGCCCAATTCATTCAGTGCTTGTCGCAGATCTACTGCTGCAAATTCAAATCCGCCATCATTTTCAAGTACATGTCTGGCGTTTGCAAGATAGGCTGATGTCTTTACAATGGCTTCCTTCTGTCTTTTACTTGTTATAATCAAATCATCTGAATAGCTTTCGAAGCCTTCAGACACCTGCTTGACGATCGCTTTTTCTAATTGTTTCAATCCCTTGCCACTAATCGCTGAAATCTGAATGAGTTTTTTACTTAACCGGGAAAGTTTTTTTATGGTTGTCTGATTTATACCTTTGTCAATTTTATTGGCCACTAAAACAATTTGACCTTTAATCCAGTTAACCGATTCATTTATCAGCTGAAGTGATTCCTCTGAGATTGATTTACTGATATCAATAACCAGCAAAACAATATCTGCCTGGGATGCTTGAGATTTGGTTCTCTGAATCCCTTCAGATTCAAGTTCATCTTTTGTTTTTCTTAGACCTGCTGTATCAACCATCTTGATCAACACATCGTTAATAACAATATTTTCGTGTATGGTATCGCGCGTGGTTCCCGGAATATGACTGGTTATTGCTCTGTTTTCACCGAGAAGTTGATTGAGTAGCGTTGACTTTCCAGCATTGGGTTCTCCAATAATAGTGAGATGGATTCCCCCTTCTAATAGCTTTGCATAATTATAACTGTCTTTTAAGGCATTGAGATTTTTTTCGATTTCGCTCAAACTGTAAATAATCTGTTCATTTGGGATGATCTCTATCTCTTCCTCAGAAAAATCAAGATCAACTTCCATTAAACCTATTATATCAATCAGTTGTTTTCTGACATCCGATATGCGGTTGGCCAGTTTACCATTTAACTGATCTAGGGAATTTTTAATACCGAATCTTGATTTTGCCTGAATAATTGCAGCGACTGCTTCTGCCTGGGAGAGATCCAGTTTTCCATTTAAAAATGCCCGCAACGTAAATTCACCTGGTCTGGCAGAGTAGGCACCATGCTCCATCAATACTTCTATAATATCATCAACAATAAACGGATTCGCATGACAGGATATTTCAACATAATCTTCTCCAGTATAAGAATTGGGGCTGCGGAACACAGAAATCAGTACCTGATCAAACTCTCGTTTTCCGTCTACAATTCGACCATAGTGAATGGTATTGGCATTTACTTTATCTAAATTCTTTCCTTTAAATACACCGTTAATAATTGAAATAGCCTGTGGTCCGCTCATTCTGATGACCGCGATACTACCGGCTCCCAGAGCTGTTGCCAGAGCAACAATCGTTCTTGAAAAATCGGTTATTTTTTTCATAAAAAAAGCTCCCGTTGGGAGCCTGTTAAAATTAATCCAAATCTAAATCTTCATATCTATTTGTTTTTCTTAGTTTTATCAGTACCATCTGTAAATTTTTGTTGTATGATCGTCAGGACATTGAACATGGTATAATACAGATTAAGTCCTGATGGGAACTGATTAAAAATCAATAACATAAAAATCGGCATAATATAGACCATTGCCTTCTGCTTTGGATCCTGCATTGTCATTTTTGATTGGAACATCATGGTGCCTGCCATCAGAATTGGTAAAATATTGAATTGATCACCATATAATGGAAGTGAAAAAGGCAATGTAAAAATTGTATCCGCACTTGACAGATCATCGATCCAGCCAGGTATAAAAGACGCGCCACGAAGCTGAATCGTAGAGCGAAAGACAATAAACAAAGCACCAAGCAACGGTAATTGAAGCAACATTGGTAAACAACCGCCAAGTGGATTTATACCATGTTCTTTATAGAGCTTCATTGTTTCTTTATTCATGCGTTGTGGATCACTTTTATACTTTTCGCGGATTTCTGCCAGCAGAGGTTGAACCCGGCTCATTTCCTTCATCGATTTATAACTCTTTTTAGTAAGCGGGTAGACAACAATTTTCACCAAAATGGAGAAGAGAATAATAACGATACCATAGTTCGGAATAAACAACTGAAAAAATTTAAAAACACGAAGTATGAGAAGACTAATTGGTCTAAAGGTTGTTTCATACCAGCCATGATTCATAATTAAATCCGTGAGACCGTTTTCATAATCGGATAATACCGAATAATCAAGTGGGCCCATATAAACGCGATATGAATCCTGGATTGATTCACCTTGTAAATCACTAATGATTGAGGTTGTGTACCTTCGTTGAATAACGTCGCCAATTTTTACACCTTCACCTGCAAAAATTGCACCGCTTGTTTTTACCTCTTGTGGTAGAATGGCTGATAGAAAGTATTTTGTTCTTATAGCGATCCAATCTGTTTGTCCATTCATCGAGACCGGTCGCACCCTTTCTTCTGAATCAATATCAAAGGCTTCTAATTCTCCTCCCATTCTTGCATAGGATTCGCTATAGGTATAATCCTCCGAAACATTCTTCTCATTCGATGGTAAACCATTTACCCAACTCATTTCATAATCATCATTCAAGAATAAACGACTTGCACCTAATATCGTTAGGTCTACATCTGCATGATAGGCATTACCAAAGATTGTGACATACTTCTGTATTTTAGTGTTTTCATACTCCAGGGAATATCTAAAGGTATATGATTCTTCTTCGCCCAATTCTATGATTTGTGGTGATGATCCCTCCAGCATAAAATTAAAATCACCTAAATTTACCCTCTCCCCTGAAATTGTGGTAAAAGTGACAGCGATTCCATTCTGTAATAATTCACCATCCACGATTTTTGCAGAGTTTCCTTCCCAGGTATCATATTCGTTTAAATTCCACCACTCAAAATTCCCTCCGCCCATGCTTGTAATTTTTGCTGATATGAGTGGTGTGTGGATTTCTGCTGTTTTAATTTCATCTGCATCAAGAATATTCTTTTCAGGTTTTTCAGAAACCTCTTCGCTTTCCGTTTCTGAATTGACGATATCAGGTATTGTCGTTTTCTCTGGTTGAGCAATACTATCCCGGATCGGCGTGACAGGTTCTCTGCTTGTCTCTTCTTTTACAAGAGGTGTTTCCTTCTCATCAACTACCGGTTCATCATAAATCAAATTGTAATAATATGGTAATGTAAGAATGACGATTGTGATTAATACAATTGCCAATAGTGATTTTTTATCCATAATTGGAGCCTAAACGCTAGTTTTATTTTTTAACCGGATCAAATCCGCCTTCATGAAATGGATGACATTTACTAATACGTACAAGACTATACCACAATCCTCTTATTGCGCCATGATATTTTATAGATTGGTAACTATATTCTGAGCACGTCGGATAAAACCTGCAATGTGGAGGAAAAAGAGGTGAAACGAATTTTCTATAAAACATTATAAGAAGTAATAATATCTGTTTCATTCTATGGCCAGTTTAGTATCAAATTCATTCATTAGAAGATTATAGTTTATATCACCAACAAAATTATACATAAAAATGACTTTATAATTTTTTATTTTTGTATTTAATCTATTTCTTATATATGCGCGGACAATCCGTTTACAATAGTTTCTTTTAACGGCATTCCCAACCTGCTTTTTTATTAAAACGGCAAAACGAAATGTCTCATCATGTGTTTTATCATAAAGAAAAAAAATACCATACTTTGTATGAACTTTTTTACCCTGAGATAAAACCTCTTTTATTTCAGAGTTTTTCTTGATGATATGAATTTTAGGATGAACGCGTAAATTCATCACTCACTGTGAGTTTTTTTCTGCCCTTCGATTTTCTTCTGGCAAGAACTGCACGTCCATTTTTCGAACTCATTCGCTCTCTGAATCCGTGTTTATTTTTTCTTTTTCTGTTGCTGGGTTGATATGTTCTTTTCATTTTATAGTCCTTTTATATATCTCTATTATTCTCATTATAACCACTAAGACCACTGAGTTTTTTTAATAAATTTACATATATATTGTAATATACTCCGTTAACTTAGTTTTTATCTTTTATATATCATTTATTTATAAATTCTTTATATTCACCCAATTTGTCAGATGAATATTGTCGAAACTAATAATTTTAACATATTAGCGCTCAAGAATCAAGATGTACTATTATTTTTCAGTAATTCCAGTATATTAACATAAATCTGTTAATAATAAAGTATAAGATGTGAATAAGTTTATTTTTTTTAAAAATATATTTTTTTTTATTGTTTTTCGTCTGCTTATTATACCTTTACTCACATAAAATTATTAACTACTATTACTCTAAACGACCACAAATAACATATAAAAATAGTTATTCACATATTCACAGGATTATATACTACAACTATATTATATTACATATATTTAAGAGTATAATTATCACCTTGATATAATCGCATTTTTTAAGTATTTTTAAACTTCACTTTACCATATGGAGGAACCATGAATATTACGGTCTCAAGAGATGGATTATTCAGAGCGTTACAAAAAATTGTGAATGTCATACCCAGTAAAACAACCATTGATATTTTATATAATATTTTACTAAATACCGAAGACAGTAAATTAAAAATTGTTGCAACTGATCTGGAGATTACTCAAATATCCTGGTGTGACTGCAAGACAGAAGAAAATGGATCGATTGTTCTTCCGGGTAAACTTTTAATGGATATATTAAGAGAAATGCCGGAAACGAATTTGACGTTTAAAGTAGATTCGAATTTTAAAATAAGTTTAGAATCACAGTTTGGAGAGTACAAAATTGCCGGGCAAAATGTCAACGATTATCCAAGCATTCCTTCACTTGAGACAGAAGATACAATTAAAATTAAGAATCAGTATCTAAAAAGGATGATTGAAAAAACACTGTATGCCTGTTCCACAGATAATCTTCGCCCAGCTCTTACCGGTGTTTTTTGTCAGATATTTGACGATAGTATACGGATGGTGTCAACAGATGGTCATCGATTGGTAAAAATTTCAAATTCTGATTTTAATTCTCCTGATGTTCAACGCGAATTAATCATTCCTACGAGGGCCTTAAATCTGGTTGCCAGAAATATTTCTGATGATGGCGAACAGGAATTAATACTCGGTAAAAACCATATACTTTTCAAATTTGAAGATACACTACTATACTCTAGAATTATTAACGAACCGTATCCGGATTATGAAAGAGTAATACCACAGAACAATACAAAAGAACTGACAATAAATAGAGATTCGATGATCGCTTCAGTTAAACGTGTTTCTCTATTCTCTAATCCGATAAGTTATCAGGTAAAATTGAAATTTAGTGAAAATAAAATAGATATTTATGCTCAGGACATTGATTTTGGTGGTGAAGCGCATGAAAGTTTATCCTGTAATTATGCCGCACCAGAATTGGAAATAGCTTATAATGCCAATTATTTATTAGATACGCTCAGACATGTAGGTACGCCAGAAGTACGTATTTCCTTAGAATCATCTGATGGTCCGGGATTAGTATTTCCGAGTGAACAGAAAGCGAAAGAAGAACTTTTAATGTTGGTGATGCCAGTTAGATTAAGCGGATAGTAGATGATTCTAAAAGAACTGGAAATTGAAAATTTCCGTCTTTTTCCATATTTAAAAACAGAATTTTCCGCTGGAATTAACATCATCTCTGGATTAAACGGGCAAGGAAAAACAAGCATAATAGAATCAATATATTACCTTGCTCTCACAAAAAGCTTCAGAACATCCAACGATAATCATGTGATTTCCTATAACAAAGATTACTTTAATATTCATAGTGGTTTTTACTCAGGAGAATCAGATAAAAAAAATATTAGAATATATCATTCGAATTCAGAAGGAAAACATCTTTTTATAAATAAGAAAGAGATATCAAAATTTTCTGAATATGTGGGAACGGTTCCATGCGTCACTCTGACATTGGATAATTTGAAACTTACACTCGGTGGGCCTCAGGAAAGAAGAAGGTTTCTTGATATATTGATTTCTCAGATAAGCCCTTTGTATCTTGAGGATTTGAAAATCTATCGCAGAATTATCATGCAGAGAAACGCTTTACTGGTCAGCGGACGAAAAAGCGAAATAAAGAATCAAATTAACATTTGGAACGAGAAAATGATCGAACACGGTTCTCGCATCATTTCTCAACGGTTGAAATTTATCAAGTTTTTAAATATTCATATATCAAATTTTTATAATCGTATTTCATCATTAGATGATAGAATAGGATCCGACTATAAATCAAGCTTGGGAAATTTGAACAATAAAAGCATTGCTGAAGTTTTCTTCAAAAAACTTGATCAATTTTTCGAATATGAAATTGAAAGAAAAAAATCAGTAATCGGCCCTCATCGGGATGATATCCAGTTTTTTAAGGATGAAAAAGTATTCAAGGATTTTTGCTCACAGGGTGAAAATAAAACACTGGTAATCGCCTTAAAATTTTTGGAGTGGGAGTACATTTCAAAAGAACGAAAAATAAAACCAATACTGTTATTGGATGACATTTTTGGTGAGTTAGATGAAATAAGGATGAATGGACTTTTGGATTTTCTGGAAGTTATTGGACAAGCATATATCACGACAACAATGCAGGACAAATTTAATTCACACAGAAATAGTCGTAAGTATATTCTTAGGGAAAAAAGATTATATGACGCGTAATAAAAATTTTCAGGATTTGCCGTCTATTCTGGAAAATGTTCTTAAAAAATATGATTTAACAGAGTCTATACAAAATAATCAACTTTTCACTCGTTGGGAGATATTCGTCGGTGAGAAAATTGCAAAACAGTGTAAACCGGTTGAGTTTATTCATGGTGAATTAGTTATTCAGGCAAAAAATAATATCTGGAGGGAGGAACTTGCACAAAGACAGGATGATTTACTAAATTTACTTAATGGAAGGATAAAATCCTCCCTTGTGAAAAAAATCAAAATAATTTAGGGGTTGATTGAATGTCGGAGACGATGATTAATAAAAAAGATTATACAGCTGAAAATATTCAAATTCTCAAAGGATTAGAAGCGGTTCGAAAAAGACCGGCAATGTATATTGGAGATATAACCACACGTGGTTTACATCACCTTGTGTATGAAATTGTAGATAACAGTGTTGACGAAGCCCTGGCAGGTTATGCAACAATGATTAAGGTAACCATTGGTGATGATGAGTCAATAACGGTTGAAGATAACGGAAGAGGTATACCGGTTGATAAACATCCGCAGGAAAAAATTCCCGCGGTCGAAGTCATCATGACGATGTTACATGCCGGAGGAAAATTTGATAAAAGTTCTTATAAAGTTTCCGGAGGATTACATGGAGTTGGTGCGTCCGTTGTAAATGCACTTTCTGAATGGTGTACGGTTGAAATATGTCGGGATGGGAAAGTCTATTTTCAAAGTTATAAACGTGGTGCTGTGGATAAGCCATTGAAAGTAATCGGCAAACGTAAAAAAACAGGCACGATCGTAAAATTTTTAGCAGATAATGAAATTTTTCCAAAGATTGTATATAATTATGATACGTTAGCACAAAGATTAAGGGAACTTGCCTTTCTCAATAAAAATCTCAATATAACATTAATAGATGAACGGGAAGACAAAAGTGATGAATTCCATTACAAGGGCGGCCTTATCGAATTTGTGAATTATCTGGATGAATCAAGAAATCCCATCCATAGAAAGCCAATTTACATAGAGAAGCTCGACAGCGACACACCTGTTGAAATTGCCCTTCAATATAATTCAACATTTACTGAAAATATACTAACCTACTGTAATAATGTGAATACAATTGAAGGGGGTACACATTTATCCGGATTTAAATCAGCTTTAACAAGAACGATGAATAATTATGCCCTGAAAAATAATCTAATAAAACCGAATGAAAAAATAAATTTACAGGGAGAAGATACACGAGAAGGACTAACAGCGATTATTAGTGTTAAAGTACCCGAACCTCAATTTGAGGGTCAGACAAAGACAAAACTTGGGAATTCTGAAATAAAAGGTATTGTCGAATCAATCGTTAATGAAAAGCTTTTTGAATACATGGATGACAATCCACCGACGGGTAGAGCAATTATTGAAAAATGTAAAAGTGCTGCCCGTGCCAGGGAAGCAGCTCGTAAAGCAAGAGATCTTACCCGCCGCAAATCAGCTCTGGAAAGTGGATCTTTACCAGGAAAACTGGCCGATTGCTCTATTAATGATCCTGAGCATTGTGAGATATATTTAGTTGAGGGAGACTCAGCCGGAGGTTCTGCAAAACAGGGACGTGATCGACGGTTCCAGGCGATATTGCCTTTAAAGGGTAAGATTTTAAATGTAGAGAAAGCCAGATTTGACAAGATCCTATCAAATGAAGAAATCAAAACAATTGTTACTGCACTGGGAACTGGCATAGGGGATGATGATTTTGATGTGGCAAAACTGAGATACGGTAAAATTATTATTATGACTGACGCGGATGTGGACGGTTCTCATATACGAACACTTTTACTCACTTTCTTTTATCGCTACATGAAAGAGTTATTTGACTATGGTAAAATATATATTGCACAACCACCACTCTATCTGATTAAAAATAAAAACGATTCAATCTATGCTTTTGATGAAGATGAAAAAGAAAACTTTATCAAAAGAATGAATGGCAAAGGTAATATCACATTACAAAGGTATAAAGGTCTTGGTGAAATGAATCCGGATCAATTGTGGTCAACGACAATGGATCCGGAAAAAAGGACCATACTTCAGGTGTCATTAGAAAATGCTGCAGAAGCGGATCATATTTTTTCGACATTGATGGGTGATGACGTAGAACCTCGACGTGCCTTCATTGAAGCAAATGCGAAGTATGTTAAAAATTTAGATATATAGTCAGGAAAATATATGGCAAACGGTGAAAAAATTATACCGACTCTGATTGAAGATGAGATGCGAAGTTCGTATCTCGATTATTCGATGTCTGTGATTGTATCTCGAGCACTACCTGATGTACGTGACGGATTAAAACCTGTTCATCGTAGAATTTTATATGGAATGCGCGGTCTGGGACTTAGCTATAACAGATCCTATAAAAAAAGTGCAAGAATTGTTGGGGAAGTTCTCGGGAAGTACCATCCACATGGTGATGCAGCTGTCTACGATACCATGGTCAGAATGATTCAGGATTTTTCTTTGCGTTATCCTCTCATTGATGGTCAAGGTAATTTCGGCTCGATAGATGGAGATTCTCCCGCGGCCATGCGTTATACAGAAGCAAGAATGGCGAGAATCTCCGAGGAACTGTTACGGGATCTGGAAAAAAACACGGTTGATTTTACAGCCAACTTTGATGATACTTTAGAAGAACCACAAATTCTTCCTGCTTTGTTACCAAACTTATTGGTGAACGGAGCCTCTGGTATTGCAGTAGGAATGGCTACCAACATTCCTCCTCATAATCTCTCCGAGGTCATATCAGGCATTCATGCCGTTATTGATAATCCCGATTTGGAAGTAGAGGAGTTGTTAAAATATATTCATGGTCCAGATTTTCCCACATCAGGAATTATATTTGGATATCAGGGAATTAAAGATGCTTACTTAACCGGTCGCGGTCGGGTCATTGTCAGGGCAAGAGCCAATATCGAGGTCGCCAGAAATAGCAGAGAAAATATTATCATATCTGAAATTCCATATCAGGTGAATAAAACTAATCTGATCGAAAAAATTGCTGAACTTGTGCACCAGAAAAAGGTGGAAGGAATTTCTGACATCAGGGATGAATCAGATCGTGACGGATTGAGAATAGTGATTGAACTAAAAAGAGACGCCAATGCAAAATCAATTCTCAACGCACTCTACAAGCACAGCCAAATGCAGACAACATTTGGAATTATTATGCTTGCTCTCGTAAAAGGACAACCAAAAATTCTCAATCTCAAAGAGATTCTTACAAATTTTATAAATCACCGACATGAGGTTGTAGTTCGAAGAACAGAATTTGAATTGGACGAAGCTGAAAAGAGAGCACATATCCTGGAAGGTCTTAAAATCGCATTGGACAATATTGATGAAATCATTGAATTGATTAAAAAATCACGTGATCCCGAGACAGCAAAAAGCAATCTGATGCGTCAATTCAAGCTCAGTGAAGTTCAGGCGAAGGCGATTCTGGAAATGAGATTACAACGGTTGACCGGTTTGGAACGGAAAAAAATAGAGGAAGAATATAAGGAACTTCTAAAACTGATTGAAAAACTGCGGGCAATTTTAGAAAACCGCGGACTGCGGATGCAAATTATTAAAGAGGAGCTTAATGAAATAAATGAAAGATATGGTGATGAACGACGCACCGAGATTATTACAGACTATGAAGAATTAACCGTCGAAGATATGATCGCTGAAGAAGATATGGTAATTACCATTTCTCACCGGGGTAATATTAAAAGATTCCCTGTAAGCGGGTATAGACGTCAAAACCGTGGAGGACGAGGCTCTACAGGGGCAACAACCCGGGAAGAGGATTTTATCGAACATATGTTTATTGCAAGTACCCACCATTATATCTTGTTCTTCACAGATAGGGGACGACTATACTGGTTGAAAGTACATGAAATCCCACAGGCCGGAAAAGCATCGAAAGGAAGACCAATCGTTAATTTGATCGATATCCAAAAAGGTGAAAATATTCGTGGATTTGTCCCGGTTAAAAATTTCGAAGATGAGGGATACATTATGATTGCTACAAAATCCGGTATTATAAAGAAAACAGAACTCAGTGCTTTTAGCCGGCCACGAAAAGGCGGTATTGTTGCTGCGACGATTCGAGATGATGATGAATTGCTAAGCGCAGCCGTCTCAGCCGGTATAAATGATATCATCCTGGTGACCCGAAAGGGGTACTCAATCAGATTTAATGAGAGGGAAGTCAGAGATATGGGCAGAACAGCCACCGGTGTAAAAGGTATAACCCTTAGAAGTGATGACCATGTAATCGGAATGGTCGTGGTTAAACGGGAAGATACCCTGCTTACGATTTCTGAAAAAGGTTTAGGTAAGAGAAGTAACGTAAGTGATTATCGGACACAAAGCCGCGGTGGAAAAGGTATCATTGCCATGAAAGTGAATGAGAAAACAGGTCCGCTGGTCGCTGTGTTAGAGGTGGTTGATAATGAAGATATCATTCTTATAACCGGAAATGGAGTTGTGATACGCCAGCATATAGGAAAAATATCTATTATTGGGCGGAACACACAGGGGGTTAAACTTATTAAACTTGATGAAAATGATAAGATCGGTGATGTCGCAAAAATTGTTATTGGAAATGGAGACAACAACGTTAATGGTTCAGATTTTGTCGCAGAGAGCTAAATATACAAAGGTATATATTTTTATAAATCTTTCTTATCGGAGGCCAGAATGAAAAAAATCTCAGATTCAACGATAAGCCGCCTTTCAAAGTACTACCGAACTTTAGGACGATTAATTGATAAAAAGGTGAAAACAGTATCATCTGATGAAATCGCTGAAATTGACGGTGTTACATCCGCACAGGTAAGAAAAGACCTCTCATTTTTCGGTACCTTCGGTAAAAGAGGATTGGGTTACAATACAATCGACCTACAGAATAATATCGGTACAATTCTCGGACTGTATAAAAAATGGAATGTCGCTCTGATTGGAATTGGAAATATTGGACGAGCGCTGGTTGATTATCAGGAATTTAAAAAACAGGGATTCATTATTAAATTACTGCTGGATAACGATGAAGACAAAATTGGTTCGATCGTCGGTGGACTGGAAGTCAAAGCATTTGCCAACGCCTTAGAATATCTGGAAGAAGAAAAAATTCAAATAGCCATTATTGCTGTTCCTGCCAATGTTGCACAGGGCGTTGTGAATAGTGTAACAGACGCCGGAGTGAAAGCAATTTTGAATTTTGCTCCCCTGAGTTTGAAAGTACCTAAAGGTGTGACGATCAAAAACGAAAATATGTCAATTGAGCTAGAAGCCTTATCTTATTTCCTGACAAACCGTGGAAAATAAAAAGGGCAAGATCACGCAACAGACCCTGCCCCATTAAGTTGAATTAATATAGAGTTAAATACGTCTATTCTTCCTGAAGCTGTTTTGATTTCTCAAATGCTTCTTCAGCCCTCTTTTTATCCCCTAATTTAGCATACAGGAAACTTAGGTTTTGCCATACGGTAGAGGAATTCGGATAAAGTTCAACTCCCTGTTCGAGAATCGCTTTTGCTTTATCATATTGCTGTAACTGAAGCAGAAGCGTACCAAGGAGATCATATACTTCTTTAATATTAGGATCTATCTCTTTTGCTTTTTCGAAATAGAATATTGCATCTTCCATTGTTTCTTTCTTCTTCGCTTCATCATTTTCTATAGCATTTGCCTGTTTGAAAAGTAATAAACCAAGATTAAATGGAATGGCCTTTTCATCAGGGACGACTTCAAATGCTTCTTTGTATGCTGCGATCGCTTCTTCCTTTTTCTCAGCCATGTCTAGACTCTCGGCATATCGAATGAGACATTCCTGATTTTTAGGATCAACTTCAATTCCTTTTTTAAATTGTTCGGCTGCTTTTAGAAATTCCTGTTGCCTTTGAAAATGATATCCCAGATCGATATATGCCAATGCCGTATCCGGCTTTGCTTCAGCAGCAGCGTATAAATATTTCAAAGAATTTTCATCATCTTCCTTGAATTGATAAGAGATCGAAATCAACCGGTTTGCCATATAGTCATTTTTGATATAATTTACATTCGTAAAGTCCTCTATCACCTGATCAAGTCTTTTAATACCCTGTTCGCTTTTTTTATCTTCAATTTGAATCACCGCGTTGTAGGCGGAGACACCATCATTGTAGTATTTACCATAGTAATTCGATTTTGCCATATCAATTTCTGCCTGATAAGTATTTTTGAGCGAAAGGGATTTATTAAAAGATTCCATCATTTCTTTAATTTGGCCCTTTTTACCCTGGATTTCTCCTAAATAATACCAGGCTTCTTCATTGTCGGGATACTTTTCTGTCGCTGACAATACTTGTGTATAAGCATTATCATAACGACCACCATTGTAGTCGATAACAGCTTGTTCAAGTTCTGGCGGACGACAAGATGTTACCATTAGAGCAATGGTTAAAAGTACGACAGCAAAAACAACGTTTATACTTCTCATTTCCTCTCCTTAAAAATTACATTATTAATTTGGGTAAATTTTCTGATATTGGTTGTTCTATAATACCTCGTTCCGTAATGATTCCAGTAAGGAACTCGGCAGGGGTTACATCGAAAGCTGGGTTATAAACTCCTACTCCAACACTTAAGTTATCATTATAACCATAGATATGCAATATTTCATCGGAATTTCTCTGTTCAATTTCAATCTCATCTCCACTGGCCAGGTTAAGGTCAAATGTTGAACTGGGAGCAACCGCATAACAAGGAATTCCGTGTATTCGTGCTAAAGCAGCCAGATTATATGTACCGATTTTATTTGCAACATCACCATTCTTACTGATTCTATCAGCGCCAAAAAGAACCAGATCGATTTTTTCATCCTTCATGAGAGATCCGGACATACTATCCGTAATCAGGGTACAAGGAACATCATTCTGCATTAGTTCCCACAACGTTAATCTGGCTCCCTGACCCAGAGGTCTGGTTTCATCTACA
>Ga0209536_100004424_pt1 | contig 22192 bp, 19 predicted proteins | sample DeeMarSeWOR28_12_FD_187461 | JGI IMG/M metagenome (GOLD analysis project Ga0209536, IMG submission 187461) | Marine sediment microbial communities from White Oak River estuary, North Carolina - WOR-2-8_12 (SPAdes) (version 2) | ecosystem: Environmental > Aquatic > Marine > Intertidal zone >... | reverse complement strand
GCTTGCACAACATCAACATGATCCAGACCGCTTTCACCATCCTGAACTGTGATCTCGATAGATTTTGGCGGTCCGGGGATTACTGCGGTTAATTCACAACTAGGGGAAGTACTATCTGGACTTATAAAAGGATTTACAGTGATATCTACAATACACGTATCCGCTTTTGGATTTAGACTATCATCGTCAGTCACAGTAAAAACAACAGTATAATTACCTGCTTGACCGGTAGTGGGTGTCCAATCGAAAGTTGAGGATATTCCTGTATTTGGACCAGGTAGAGGTAGTGATGGCGTCATTGTAGCACCAGCAGGCAAACCACTCACGTCAAGGGTAATTTGATCTCCGACATCAGGATCAGTTGCAGTAGCTGTAAATGTCAGCGATTGATTCTCATCGATCGTAAATGGACCGGGTGGATTGATTTGACATATTGGCGGATTATTAACTGCAATTGTTATCTCTCCAAATACGGCTAAACCAAAAAGAGTAGAAGTTCCCGTTCCTGTATTGACAGGTCCTAATAATATAGAACCAGTTGCAATATCGAATTTATAAAAATTTGCTGATGCAAAGTCTCCACTCCAGAATGAAGTTCCATCAGGATCTAAATTCAATGCAAACCAAGAATCTTCACCAGGCGCATCATAGGTTTGAATCACAGTACCTGCGGCGTCTAGACGGAAAACTCCGGCAGATACCGCTACCAGTAAACCGCCTGCCGGTAAGAGCCGAAGTGCAAATGCAGGTGCTGCAGGAAGTGTAGCAAAATCTGGTAATTGAACGTCTGCGACTACATCATATCTTTTAACTAGGAATCCTTCCGAAGTATAAAACATTGTACTCTGATCAGCAGCAAGGTCTATCCAGTCTGAACCCCTTGCTTCAGTTGCCGCATCAAACCTTTGGAGAAAATTTCCTGCGGCGTCATATTTAAGTATATCGGCCGTACCATCGGCTTGACCTACCTAAATATCACCATTCGCATCAAATAGAATTGATTCCACTGCACTAAGAGGATCTGTTGTAAAAAATACAGAATGAACATGAGGAATACCTTTACCAGTAAACTGAGATACAGATGCTACCGAGAAGTTAGTTACGTACAAATTATTTCCATCATCTGCCATACCGGTAGTAAATCCACCCAAACCGGTATTCAGTGTTTCCAATAGATTACCACTCCCATCATAGTGTTGCACCTGCCCGTTGCTTACCGCCGCAAAAACGTCTCCTCCGGCAAAAGGGGCTTGAGCAAAAGGGGCTTGAGCAAAAGCTGTCGTTCCTAAAAATACCGGAGAAGGGGCTTGACCAAAAGCTGTCGTTCCCAAAAATACCAAAGAAATTGTCATTATAAAAAATAAGAATTGTCTCTTAGATTTCATATTGCCTCCCACTTTGTATATGTTGGGGCTAAAATATCCATCCCTGAAATAATTTGTTATCCATTAACGATTGAAATTACATTATACAATATCTGTAGCGTAAAAGGATACTCAAATTACACCACCTCCTTTCAGACTACTTAATTATCTTTTTCTGTTAAATAAAACTCTCCTTCTTGAAATCTCCACACATCTTGACAGGAGCAAGAATAATGATTTGTTTGCAAGTAATATTTTATCGAGCTTTCAATTCGACCTTTAAATAAAATATGGTCTGAATATTTCTTCATCATGTGATTCAAATCACGATAATGATTAAAAAGGAGCTGATCTTCTCAAATAAAATTATGGTTATCATTTCCACTTGAAATTCTTTAAAATCAGTTATCGTTTTAAATCTTTGAGAAGAAGAAAACAGGATAAATTGCAAAATTTTCATAGAAGAATTCGAGTGGCTCATGTAGTTAACGAAATTACGCCTGCTGGAAAAGAAATGGGTATTGTAAAACTCCTGAGTAATCTCGATAACAAAAAGTTTGATTGTTCGTTAATTGTATTTCAAACAACCGAACAATCCAGGTTAGTGAATGTAGGAAATCTACCTATAATTCTCACAAGTAAAAAAGACGGGAACGATTGGCAGGCTCCCTTTAAACTTTGCAAAATATTTAAAAAATCTAAATTTGATATTGTTCATACCCATTCCTGGGGAACTTTAATTGAAGGAATACTTGGTTCAAAATTGGCACGGGTTCCAATAATCATTCATAATGAACATGGCAGCTTTCCTTCAAAATGGTACCATAAAATATTACAACGATTCTTTTGGAATTTATCGAATCGCGTTTTATCAGTATCCCAGGAGCTAAAGCAAAGGATCTCTCAGACTACTCACTTCCCAGCAAGTCGGATTGATGTGATTTTAAACGGTGTTAAAGAAAGCAACTTTTTCCCCTCCGCTACATTGCGAAAACAGTTTCGAAGAAAATTTAATTTTTCACAAGAGGATTTTCTAATAGGAACAATCGGTCGTTTTAGCGAGGTGAAAAACCAAAGTATGCTATTGCGTGCTGCTTCAGAGTTAATCCAAAAAGGCGATAATATTAAGATTATATTGGTTAGCAGTGGTAAGAAAAAAGAAGATTTAAGATTACTTTCAACTTCTTTAGGGATTTCACATTTTACGCATTTTCTTGATATCCAGATGAACGTCAATATGCTTTTAAATGGATTTGATATTTTTGCCCTTACCTCATTTAGTGAAGGTTGTTCGAATGTGATACAGGAGGCAATGTTTTGCCAAAAAGCTATTATCGCTACTGACGTTGGCGGTAATCCCGAATTAATTCAAGATCAATATACCGGTTTTTTGGTGGAAAGTAATAATCATGAGCAACTCGCTCAAAAACTACGCCTTCTAAAAGAAAATCCTGATTTAAGGGAAAAGCTCGGTAAAAGAGCACAACAGACGGCACAAGAAAATTTTACATTAACAAGAATGATTCAAGCATATGAAAAGTTATATGAAGATGAATTTAACAAAAAATACCTTCATCTTCATAATTAACTATAAAATTTTAATAAACATAGTTTTAATTATCATTACTTTATCTGAAGATATTAGAGTTAATATGTTTAATCGACTAATTTATCATATGATGTTTGGAAATTTCCTACTCGAAAAGGGAAATAATTTTCTAAAAAAAACGATTAGTGGTGTTGACCTTTATGAGGAGGAATTAAAGAAAGAAAATGAAGTTTTGATTGAAGCGGCAAAAAAATTGAATATTACAGTGATTGATCATGGAAGCGGAATGCTTGAATTTCGCCACGGCGGAAAGCAAACATTTATAAAAGGAAATGCCACTGAGATAGAAAGCGCTATATCCCACAAAATTGCTGGTGACAAATTTTTAGTCAGTCAAATTTTATCCGAACATAAATTGCCTGTTGCCAAATCAGCATATTTTACCCTTGAACAATTTGATGAAGCTAAAGAATATTTTCATCAAAGCAAAAAACCAGTGGTTATTAAACCTCGCCGTGGGACAAGCGGTGGCGTGGGAATAACGGCAAGAGTTACCTCCCTAAGACAATTCAGAGAATCCTTCTATCTGGCCACCTTCTATGATAAATATGTGATGGTCGAGGAGTTTATCGAAGGGGAGAATATTCGTATGTTAATTCTAAATGATCAATTATTAAGCGCTGTTCGAAGAGTTCCGGCATACGTTATAGGTGACGGGAAAAGTTCAATTCGCCAGCTTATTAAGATAACCAACAGAGAAAGGGTAAATTCTAAAGCGTTTCCTAAATTATGGCCAATAACCATAAATACTGATTTTTACAACACACTGAAAGAACAAAAATTAACACTTGGCTATATCCCGGAGAAGAATCAACGCATCTATGTAAAAACGGTCTGCAATGGACATCAGGGCGGCATTGTTGAAGAGGTCACAAGGACCGTACATCCAGATTTTATTAGCATGAGCATTAAATCTTTAAAATATTGCAGAGTAGCTTTCGGCGGGGTCGATCTTATTACCGGAGACATATCTAAACCTTTTAAAAAAACATGGGGTATTATTAACGAAATCAATACCACCCCAAGTTTTTATGGACATTATCAGGCTAGTAATCAATCCGATGTTGAGGACGCTGCAGGAAAATTCCTGAAACTTGTTCTTAACATTTCTGATCACTAAATCAAATTCAGCGATTTCAAATTCTCTCTAATACAAACTGTTAAGTAATAGGTGAATCTATTTTGGAAGTAGAAATAATCGATGATTATCATAGTCTAATCCAATTTAGAAAAGAATGGGAGGATTTTTCACAGAGCCACTTCCCAGAGTTATTTAATTCATTTCTCTGGAATGTAAATTCCCTACAAAGTTTTTTCAAGGATTCGCCTTTCATTGTCTTTTTATTTTATCAATCCAACAAACTTGTCGGCATTCTTCCATTATGCCTCAGCCGCTCCACCTTTGTAAAAATGCCGGTTCGAAAATACGATTCGTTTGAACAGGCGATTGGTCTCTCTTCATTAATGATTTTGGACGGGCATTTGGAGAAATGTTTGAACATTTTCTTCGATAATATAAAGCGCTACCTCTCGCGGTTCGATACGCTTCGCTTGACACTTACGGCCGCGCAATTTGATCAATTACATAACTGGCTGAAGAATCTGCATTCCAGAGGATTTAGACTTTTTTCCCGGGAAAAAAAAGTTATGGGTCTGGAAGGTAAATCCAAAGAGGATTTGTTAAATCAAATGTTCAGTAAAAAGCGCCGCCATGAATTTCGGAGAATGCAGAGGCGGTTGCGAGAACAATTTCCACTAAAAATAGAACATGCCGATGCCAGTTTTTTGTCAGAGAATTTGGATGGGTATTGGCAGCGATTTATTAAAGTCTATAAAAATAGTTGGAAAATAAGATCTCATCGGTCGGTTAGTGAAAAACCAATGGAATATAATTTTTACTACTCGTTGTTCAGCGAACAGGGTCAACAGAAAAAGCTCTTTTTTTCTTCCTTGCTTGATAATGATAAAGACATAGCTGCGCTCTGGAGCATTGAACACCAGGGAATCATTTATCCTCTGCAAGTAACCTATAATCAAAACTATCATAAATACTCTCCAGGTACATTTCTAATTCAAAGTCATTTATTTTCACTCATAAAGAATGGTTTTTATTGTTTCAACTTCATGGGACCCCAAACAATCAAAGCCTATTTTGGCAATATTGTGAAATGCTATTACGATATTAACATCTTAAATAAAAATCTCTATCCGAAACTGTTAAGCCATTTAGCCCCATTTTCGCACAAAAGATCAATTCCCCTTAAACTTTAATCCACTCAATTTGATTTCAATTTGACTTCTTTGTCACCCTGCATTAAATTCAAAAATTATTTCTTATGCCGGGGCCGTAGCTCAGTTGGGAGAGCGCTAGAATCGCACTCTAGAGGTCAGGGGTTCGACTCCCCTCGGCTCCACAACATAAAGCGAATTTGATGATAGAATCTTACAGAAAGCAAAAATTTACCACTGATTTTGACGCCAGGTCCCGCGCAATATTCACCTGCCTAACCCCGCCAGGTCCGGAAGGAAGCAACGGTCGGCAGGTCAGATATGTGCCGTGGGGTAACCTGGCGTTTATAAATTACTAACCTACTAAATCGATCTTACTATGACCTACATCGTCCTTGCACGCAAATGGCGGCCCATGCAATTTGAAGAAGTGGTGGGTCAGGAGCACATCACCCGCACGCTCAAGAACGCACTTCAGGGTAATCGCATCGCTCATGCGTTCATTTTTGCCGGTCCTCGCGGGGTTGGCAAAACTACCACAGCGCGTTTGTTGGCAAAGACGGTGAATTGTGCGAAACAACCCTCTGTGAATCCTTGCAACGAATGTTCATCCTGTAAATCCATTACAAACGGTAATAGCCTTGATGTGATTGAGATTGATGGCGCCAGTAACCGCGGCATCGATGAAATCAGAAACCTGAGAGAGAATATCCGCTTTGCTCCGGCAAGCTCTAAGTACAAAATCTATATTATCGATGAAGTGCACATGCTCACCAAAGATGCTTTCAATGCGCTTCTGAAAACACTGGAAGAACCCCCGTCGCACGCCATCTTCATTTTTGCCACCACCGAAATTCACAAAGTCCCACTGACCATTCTCTCCCGCTGCCAGCGTTTTGATTTCAAGCGCATTCCTACTACGGATATTGCGCATCAATTGGAAACGATTGCGAAAAGCGAAAAAATCAAAATTGATAAAGACAGCCTGATCCTTATCGCCCGGAAATCCGAAGGAAGCATGCGCGATGCGGAAAGCATTATGGATCAAATGATCTCATACACCGATGGAAAAATTACCGTTGAGGAAGTACAATCGTCATTGGGACTGATCAGTGAAGAGTTATATTTTGAATACACCGATCTGATGAAGCAAAAAACCGATCCACGATCTGGCAGAGATGCTGGCATTATCAATTTCGCGCAGAAAGTATTTAACCAGGGACATGACCTTCTGGACTTCATCTCCGGGTTGCAGGAACACTTTCGAAATCTATTGGTCACCAAAGCAACCAATTCCATTAAGCTGCTGGAGACATCGGATCATTTCAAGAATTTGTATCAGGAAAAATGCGGCCAATTTTCCGAAAACGACCTTCTTCACTACATCGATTTGCTAACCCAATCCGAAGCCCTGTTGAAGTTTAGTCCCAATCCGCAATTAATTCTGGAACTGCTGCTGCTGAAATTAGCCCACAAACCGCTCAGCATAGAATTAGAAGAACTTCTGAACTATTTGAAATCAAATACATCGCCTAATTCTGCCAATACTTTAAAGCCCGATTCAGCCGGAAAAAATAAAAATCCCTCACTGGATTCCCCGAAAAAAAAAATTGAAACCTCCGACGGCCGGATGACTTATCAAACAGTCAGTTCCCATGAATCTTCCAATTCTTTTGACAGTTTGAAATCTGACATATTTCCAAAACCATCCAATACAGTTCAAGAAGATCCAATCAGGAAAACCTACACCGTCGATATTTCGATTAGTGATGTGCAAAATGACTGGGATAAGATTGTCGAAGAAATTAGAAAACAAAAAATTGCCCTAGCGTCATTCTTAATCGATGGATTTCCTTATAGAATGGAAGACAACCTTCTTGAAATTGCCTTCGATCCAAAAACGCAATTTCATATGGAACACATCCAAAAAAACGCGAGCGTGATTGAAAATCTGTTGGAACGTAAATTTCAGGCACCGATCAGAATAAAATGTACTTCGCTTGATTTTGAATCCGCCGGCATTCATAAGAAGATACATTCAGCAGAGGAAGTCATCGACGACATTAAAAACAAAGAACCAGTTCTAAGGAAAATTATTGATGTTTTTGACTGTAAAGAGATTGACGATGGAGATTAACCAAAAGAACGCCTCCGTCACAAACTGTCATTCCGAACTGTGTTCAGAATGACAATTCTGTAGCAAGGAAAAGGAGAATAAATGAAGCCCAACATAAATCAGTTGTTAAAGCAAGCCCAGAAAATGCAGGAAAATCTAGCCAAAGTCCAGGAGGAATTAGCCAACATCACTGTGGATGGGACATCCGGCGGGGGAATGGTAAAGGTTGTTGCTAACTGCCAAAACCAAATCGTGGAGGTTAAGGTCGACCCTGAAGTGATCAATCCGGATGACAAGGAAATGCTGGAAGATTTAATTGCGGCTGCAGTTAACCAGGCATTGGAAAACGCTTCAAAACGCTCTCAGGAAGAAATGGCTAAGGTAGCCGGACCGTTGACAGGCAATTTACCGGGCGGATTTAAGCTACCCGGAATGTAAACCCGTCTTAGATTCATCAATCCCTATGATTTCACTTCCCAAAGCCCTGGATGAGTTGGTTAGCGCTCTGAACCGGTTGCCCGGCATCGGTCGAAAGACCGCCGTACGATTGGCATTTCATATCCTGAAAAGCGAATCGAGCGAAGCCAGCGAACTCGCAAATTCGATCATGCGGGTGAAAAACCAGATCAGTCTGTGTGCCCGGTGTTTTAATCTTACCGAAAGCGAATTGTGCGGGATTTGCCGCGATCCCAACCGGAACACCAAAATTATTTGCATTGTTGAAGATCCTCAGAATATACACCTTATCGAAAAAACAAATGAATACAACGGGCTTTATCATGTTTTGGGCGGTATTATTTCCCCTCTCGACGGCATCGGACCGGAGGATCTGCGAATTAAGGAGCTTTTGAATCGTCTCGAGGGCGTGGAAGAAGTTATTGTAGCACTGAATCCCAGTACGGAGGGAGAAGCCACCGCCATTTACCTGGCAAGGTTGGTTAAAAATATGGGCATTACCATTACCCGTCTTGCCCGCGGCGTCCCGTTGGGCAGTTCATTGGAGTTTGTGGACGAGCTCACATTGAGCAAGGCATTACAAGCGAGGGACAAAATTCAATAATAGGAAATCAATCAAAACCTCAAATCATCCTTGCTTAAAGTTCTCATCTTTTAGATATTTTGCAGACTCATTAAAAAGGCCGGTCGATGAAAATTGCACTCATTTGTGCGTCAACCATTTTATTGTTTCTAAATTGCAGTCTCCAGAAGATGGCTCTCAATACCACTACTGGTTTAGTCGCTTACGGAATTGATGCCATCTATGCTGAGCCCGATTTAACAATGGCGGAGCAAGCCATAGCCTCCAACCTAAAATTGTTGGAAGGATTCCATCTAGCGGACAAGAAAAATAAGAAACTGTTATTAATGTTAACCCAGGGATTTGCCAGCTACAGCCTGGGCTTCTTGGAAGATGATCAACCGGATCGAGCCAGCCTATTTTATTTACGCGCCAAAGACTATGGACTCCAATTGCTCAGCCATACCAAGGCCTTTAAAGATAGCATTCCGACCAAAGAGGCTGATTTCCGCAAAAACCTGGAATTGATAAAGAAACCGGATGTGCCTGCCCTGTTCTGGTGTGCTTTTGCCTGGGCGGGATGGGTCAATTTGAACCGGGATAATCCACAGGCAGTATTCGAACTAAACATTGTAAAGGCGATGATGAAGCGGGTGTTGGAATTGGACGAAACATTCTTTTTTGGCGCAGCCCATCTGTTTTTCGGCGCAATGAACGCTTCCATGCCCAAAATGCTGGGGGGCGATCCTGAAAAAGCCGAAGAGCACTTTAACCGAAGTCTTGAAATTTCTGATGGAAAATTCTTAATTGCCAAGGTCTATCTTGCCCGGTACTACGCTGTTAGCACGTTGGACGAGGATCTATTTGACCGGACTTTATCCGAAGTGTTGAATGCGCCGCAGGATATTCTTCCCGGCTATGAACTGCTAACATCCGTTGCAAAAGACAAAGCAAAAAAGCTGATGAATAGGAAAGAGGATTTGTTATAGTACGGAGGAAAAAGATTTCAGATTTGCGATTGCAGATTGCGGATTTAATTCTAAGTACGAGAAAAAAGGAGTTATTCTTATCTTGAAACTCCCCTGTATTTAACAGGTTAAATCATGAGCATAGAAAAAAGGAGATAAGTTGTGAAATTTAATGTAACAGTGTTTCTAATCTTGATTTCCCTCACCGGTTTTGTAAACAGCCAGGTTGTGATCAAATTTGCCACCCAGGCTCCGGAGGGCTCCGCTTGGATCAAAGTGATGGAAGAATACAATAAACAGGTTCAGGAACTTACCAATGGGCAGGTGAAATTTAAGATTTATCCCGGTGGTATTCAGGGAGACGAATTAGGCGTTCTTCGCAAAATACGTTTTGGCTCCCTTCACAGCGCCGGATTTACCGGTGTGGGGGCCGGAGAAATCCTCCCCGAATTCCGCATCCTGGAGGCGCCAATGCTGATCCGGACTTATGAAGAGGTTGATTATATTACTTCTCTCCTCTATGATGAACTGGCAAAAAAATTTGAGGCAAATGACTTTGTGTTGCTGGGATTGACTGAAGTGGGTTTTGTTTACGTATTTGGCCAAAAGCCTATTACCAGCATCTCCGATCTGAAAAATGTAAAGATGTGGATGTGGGAAGGCGATCCCCTTGCCGAAGCTGTATTTAAATCCATGGGGGCAAACGCGATTCCACTGTCGATTACCGATGTCTTAACCTCTCTGCAAACCAACCTGATTGAAGCGGTTTACACATCGCCGTTGGCCTGCGTGACGCTGCAGTGGTACACTCGGGTTAAATATATGATGGATCTCCCGCTGACTGATTCGTTTGGGGCTATACTTCTTTCCAAAAAAATGTTCGACAAGATTCAACCTGATTATCAGAAAATCCTGGTTGAAAAAGGACGTGAGAACATGAAACGGCTGGTTCAACTTAGCCGACAATCCAACCAGGAGTCTATTGAGTTAATGAAAAAGAACGGAATTCAGATTGTGAAAGTTCCGGAAGCCAATCTAAAAGGATTTTACGAGGCCGCCCGGTTAGCTCGAAACGATCTGGTTGGAAAACTGTATAGTGCGGAATTGTTGTCCCGTGTGGAAACAGCCTTGCAAGAACTGAGAGCAGGAAAAGTCTCAACTCAGTAAAAATCGCACCGGAACCATAAATTAAAATCAGGGATGACAGGCAGTTGTTGCATTCACGGTTCCTTATCAAAAATCCTACATTTTTTCATTGTTTTAAGCTATGTTGACGCCTTAAGTTTTGCTAACAAAACCAAAGGGTCTTATTCGTTTAGTTTCATCCAATTGAAAATTCGACCGGAACAATGCAAAAAATAATCTCAGGCATCGATAGGGGTTTACTTAAGATTGAAAATTTTCTGATTATCGTGCTGCTCAGCGTAATGGTCCTGTTTGCATTTTCCCAGGTGATTCTTCGCAATGTCCTTTCAACCGGAATCTTGTGGGCGGATATTTTCTTGAGACATCTGGTTCTCTGGGTCGGGTTCATTGGTGCATCTTTGGCAACCCGCGAATCCAAACATATCAACATTGACATTCTCACCCGGTTCGTGTCCAAATCAAAACAACCTTATTTTAAGATCTTTATTGACCTAATCTCCGCGGGAGTTTGTTTTGTATTAGCCAAGGCAGGTTACAAATTTCTGTCCTATGAAATTGAAGCGGGCACAACATTGTTTAACAACGTTCCGGCATGGATATTCCAACTCATCATTCCAGTCGGGTTCTTCCTGATCGGGTTCCGGTTTCTATTAAATTTGATTGAGGAAGTCATCCGAATTTCCTCAAAGAGTGACAAATAAATTAATCGCCCGATATGACAACTATTCTGATCGGATTAATTCTCCTTTTGCTGGCGCTATATGGGACTCCCCTCTTTGCCATTATCAGTCTAATTGGAATGCTAGCGTTTTATTTTGCCGGTATCGATATTACGATTGTGATTGTTGAGCTTTACCGACTCGCCAGCATCCCCATCCTGCTTGCGATTCCTTTGTTTACATTTGCCGGATATTTGTTGGCGGAAAGCAATACTCCACGCCGGTTGGTCAATTTATCACGCGCATTTTTTGGCTGGATTCCGGGAGGATTGTCTATCGTAACGCTGGTTTCCTGCGCAATTTTTACCGCATTTACCGGCGCATCCGGTGTGACCATCATCGCATTGGGCGGACTGCTATACCCGGTTTTGTTGAAAGAAAACTATCCCGAGAAATTCAGTCTGGGCATGTTGACCGCTTCGGGGAATTTAGGACTGCTGTTTCCCCCCAGTTTACCCATCATTGTTTACGGACTGATCAGCGAAGTCAGCATTGACAAATTGTTTATTGCCGGCATCCTTCCCGGAATTCTGATGATTGTATTGTTATCCGGCTACAGCGTCTTTTATATGAAGGATCAGAAAGCGCCGACAACACCGTTTGATTGGAAGAATGCCTGGCAGGCAACCAAGGAAGCCGGGTGGGAAATTCCCTTGCCGTTCATTATCCTAATAGGCATTTACGGCGGGTTCTTCACTGTCACAGAGGCCGCCGCTGTCACAGCCTTTTACGTTCTGGTAATCGAAGTATTCATTTACCGTGATATCAAACTTAAGACTGACTTACCCAAAGTAATGCGGGACAGCATGGTCCTGGTTGGTGGAATCCTAGTCATTTTAGGTGCGGCGTTGGGATTAGCAAACTACATGATCGATGCCGAAATTCCCATGAAAATCCTGGGCTACATGAAAACTTTTATCACCAGCAAATTGGTTTTCCTGATGGTGCTTAATATCTTCCTATTAATCGTGGGCTGCCTCATGGACATTTTCTCCGCCATACTGGTGGTAGTTCCCCTAATTATTCCCATCGCCGACAATTTTGGGGTCGATCCCGTTCATCTTGGAATCATCTTTCTGGCAAATTTAGGTATCGGCTATTCCACACCGCCGGTCGGCATGAACCTTTTCATTGCCAGTTTCCGTTTCGAAAAACCTATTCTAAAGCTATATGCCGCTACAATCCCCTTTCTGATTATTTTACTGATCTCGCTGGTCTTGATCACCTATATCCCTGATCTAAGTCTTTGGCTGGTAAGGATCGTTTCACCCGGATAAAACAGACGCAACCGTATGTCACATAAGAAGCTTGAATTCGAAATCCGAAAGGCTGACAAAGAAGATGCGCCCAAGATTCTTGAATTGGTGAAAGCGCTGTCGGTTTATGAGCGGTTGGATCACACCGTTAGCGCTACAGTGGAATTATTTCAAAAGAACGGATTCGGGGAACACCCTTACTTCCACACACTCTTAGCCGACACCCCCAAAAACGGAAGGGCACAAACTGTTGGGTTTGCCCTTTATTTTTTCACCTTTTCTACTTTCACCGGGAAACCGACACTTTATTTGGAAGATCTCTTCGTGAAGCCCGAATTTCGTGGCAATGGTATCGGTAAACAACTATTGATTGAATTGGCAAATATAGCGTGCGCCAAAGATTGCGCCAGAATGGAATGGGCGGTTCTGGATTGGAACAGACCCTCCATTCAATTTTATGAATCGATCGGAGCAAAGCCAATGTCAGATTGGACGGTCTTTCGCTTGGAAGGATTGGAGATCAAAAAGCTCGCTAAAACTTCGAAATGATACTTGAGAAAACTCTATTATCCGAAACAAAAACATGTCAGCTGCTCAACTAACAATCCAGCTTCAAACTTTCTTTCAAACCGATCAATTCGAAATCATCCCGATAAACAGCGGCGCATCTTCCCGGAAATATTACAGACTTAGTTTTAAGGAAAAACTATATTTCCCGGAAGCCCAAATTATGTTAATGACCATTCCTGTTAACGAAATAAAGACCTTAACAGACTACATGCACATCGATTTTTATTTAACTCGAATGGGTATTTCAACTCCGAAAGTATATGAGATGAAAAGACAATTCGGGTGGATATTTTTGGAATACCAACATCAGCCCACTTTGCAGGAGTATTTGAAGCAAAAGCGCGAAAAAATTCCGTACATGATTGACAGCCTCATCGATTTCTTGATTTACATGCAGGAACGATGTCAATTTGAAGAGAGATGTCCGGCATTCCGGCGTTTCTTTGATGCAGAAAAATACCGCTATGAATTTGACTTTCATGTCCGCGAGCAGTTGCTATCTCACTATTTTAAACATGATTTCAGTGAAAAGGAACTTCAGGTTTTCAACTCTTTTTCTGCGGAAGTTAGTGAAACGCTTGATATTGAGGCAAAAGTATTCGTCCATCGGGATTTTCAGAGCAGTAATATTTTTTATGATGAGACGAGACAAGATATTCCGTTTAAGATTATTGATTTCCAGGATGCCCGATACGGTTCTCCGATTTATGATCCGGTTTCGTGCCTGTGGGATTCTTATATCCCAATAACGGAAGATGTTAGGGAAAGCCTGCTGGAAAAGTTCTTTAATTATCTAATAAAGACCGGTACCCGGCTAACGAATAATAAGTTCCAAAAATTAGTTGATTACACTGTAATCCAGCGTAAGTTACATGATGCCGGTGCATTCGCTTACAATTTTCATCGCACCAGAGATGTAAGATTCACTGCATTCATACATCCGGCTATTCAGATGGCGGTGGAAAAAATGAAGGGTTACAATAGCTTTAATGAAGTTGTTAACATATTTGAGAAACAAAGGGAAAATTGACAGTGATCAAAACAGTGTTTTTCGATCTGGACAACGTCATAATTAATGAAGATTTGTTATACTTCAAATATTTTGAAATCCTATGGATGTTTTTGAGAAAACAGGATTGGAAATGGACTTTTAAAAGGATCATGGAAGAAAAAGAAAATGTAGTTCAACGGTATGGTGATCCCAACCCCCATATTACCATCGCCAAATATTATCTTTCGGAAAAAGATGCAAAAGATTATTTATCTCAAATTCGTTACTTCGCCAAAAAGCATCGCAATAAATATATCAAAGTCATTCCGGGCATATCCTTCGTAATCCGCAATCTAAATCATGCCTATAATTTGGGCATCATTGCCAATCAATCGGTGGATGACTATAACTTTCTGACCAATTTCAAAATCACCGCCCCTTTTAAGACGGTTGCCCTCAGCTCCAAACTAAAACATGCAAAACCGGATCCGGCCATTTTTCTCTGGGCGCTAGAAGATGCCAAAACCAGACCTGAAGAAGCCGTCATGATCGGGGATCTTATCGATTTGGATATTCTGCCCGCACAGCGGTTAGGGATGCATACCATCCAGATTTTGTTTAATTACAAAACAAAGGGGATTTTTCCGCAGAGCAACAGAGAAAAAGAATATTTCAACTCCAAACGGATAGAATCAGATGGCTCCAAAGAGAACATCCTTTCGGCCATTTCCTCACTTCAAGCGATTCGCCGTAGCGATGACCTCCGCCAAATCGCCACGCCCTCTGTCATCGCCAGAAGTCCTGATGAAATTCTTAAACGAATTACAGAATTTGAAACAGAATCTACCAAATCTCCTGAAACTGCATTCGAAGAAGGAGGAGAAGAATCCCCGGAAGAAGTAAGGGAAGAAAAAGGTTGGCGGGATATCTTAAAGGAGATTATAGCGGAATTATCAGAACAACCTTAGGGAAACCTATAAATAAGGATAAAAGAATTTTGGAAGGAAACTACAACTTTCTCATTTTCCGGCGAATCTCACGCAACGTCTCAGCAGCGCCGTCATCATTCGGGCTCAATTGTACCAACTGTTGATAATAATTCTCCGCTTGCCCCAATCTCCCTAAGCTTAAATGGATTTTCCCAACTACCTTTAATGCTTCCTTATCCCGTGGATTGTTTGTTAACCTCACTTGGTACTCCTGTAAAACGGTTTCAATGATATTTATGTAACGATAAGACTCACCCAACCTTGGGCTCCCCGAAAAATATTCAGGCTCATTTTTTACAACTTCTTTATATTCCACAAGAGCCATATCATATTTTGTCTGACGATGGTAAATTTTAGCTAACTTCATATGTGCCTGGGCAAGGTCGGATTTAATGGAGATGGTTTGTTTGTAGAAATACTCCGCACTGTCCAAATTACCATCATTTTCGTAGGTTAACGCTAAGTTGTAACATGCTTCATAGAAATTTTTATCATACGTCAAAGCATTGCGATAAGCTGACACCATTTGTCTGGCAATTGCATCTGCATCACGATTGCGTGATTTTTCTCTCAGATCGCTTAAATCATCAACGGGAGAATTTGAATTGGATTCGGATCCGCTCCCAATATATTGATTTTCCAGTATAGACCAATATGCATCCACAATTTCTTCCAATGCACCCTTTTTATAAACCGCATTTCCCAAATTGAAGTATGCTATAGAGTAGCTTGGTCGAAGTTTGATAGCCTTATTAAATTCAATAACCGACTCCTCAAACAGGTTTAAAGCATAATAGCATTCTCCCAACGAATTGTTTGCCTGATAAAAACCAGGATTTAGTTTCAAGGCTTTCTTGGCAGAGTTTATTGCTTTTTTAAACCAGCCGCGATTCCTTTCCGTGACGCTTAATTGATAATATGCGGGCGCATAATTGGGATTCAATTCAATCGATTTGTCTAAATATTCCGAGCCTTTTTTCAGAGAATCCAATTCAGTATAGATAATTCCCAGATAATAATAGCTTCGATCATGATCTTTATTTATTGCTAACACCCTCTTAAACTCACGCAACGACCTTTCATACTCTTTTTGAAGGAAATATATGACAGCTTTCCCATAAAGGGGTTTATAGAAATCCGGCTTGCGCTGAATAACCGTATCAAACTGTTCCAATGCCTTTTTATACAGGTCAAAATTATAATAAATGACGCCAAGGTTATATTGGGCTTCCCAAAAGTTTGGATCACTTTTCACCGCTCGCTGGAAATACCCGGCGATTATTTCCATTGTTGAGCCTTTGTCAATTTCTGAATACGCTTTACAATAGTATTCAAAGGCCACAATGGAGCTTGTTGACCGGTTGTGTAAAATGCGGATATCCGAATCAGAAAGAGGGAGCTGCATAACGTTCATTGCCTGGCTGAGTGCGCTCTCAAACAAGCCAAAAATATCAGCTAATTGCCCTGAAAAAGTCTGTTGCATTAGCGGCGCACCTGTGTAAGTACTGACAAGCTTAAAGCCAAGCGTAAGATTATCATTAACCACACGGTAATTTCCCAGGATTAGGACCTCGATTCCGGTTTCTTTGCCTATGGAAAAAGCCTGGCGGGTGCCAATTTGTCCGGAGGAACTAACGCTGAGTTTTTCTAAAACGCGAGATAAAGTTTCTTCTTCAAAAACGGAAAGTGAACTGATTTCCTTTAGTTTATCATATAATATTTGTTCAATTCCATTTGAGACCCATTCGTATTCGGCGCTGGATGCATTATCAAATTCCAAAATACCTATCACCCTCTTGGTCTGGGAATATCCGGAAAAACTTAGAATAAGGAGGAAAGCAACAAGAAGGAATTTGTATCCGTGATATGCTTTCATAATTAAAACCATATCGAAAAATTTAGCCAAACATGCATCTCAAACCAAATGGAAATTTCTAATAATCTGTCTGATTCATTTTCGTCGAAAAAATGCGTAACTTAAAATCAATAAGTGTGCAATCCCAAAGCCAAAAAAGAGCCGGTATTTAATTAATCTCTTTGATTCAAGGAACTTATCTTTTTAATTTGAAAAAAACTTTGTCGCTCTTGCTGATGATTCCGGACTATCTAAATTTTGAGGAAAATGACACTTTCACTCGTTGACATTCACCAAAAATTGGAAGAATTTGAGGTAAAATTCAGCGAGGTTGAGCAAACCAATAAACTTCTTTCTCGCCAGATTAAAGAACTGTATTTGCTTTATGATGCGGTTACAAAACTAAACCTGACAAAACGTGTGAAGGAAGTATATGCTGCACTAAGCTCAATCCTTCGCATCAATTTTAACATCGAAGAATTTGCCGTTTTTCTCCATAACCCTAAGTTACAAATCCTGAATATTGAGGTTTCAAATGGGCTTCCCAAACGAGACATAAAGGAGTTTTTTTACAAAGCAAACGAAGGATTTGTTGGCAAGGTGTTTAATTCCGGCAGTCCGTTCTACATGCGGGATATAAGCCTATACAAAAATTTCCAATACTATCAAATGGAGAAAAAAATCCAGGGCTGCATTTATTATGTTCCGCTGAAAGTATCCCCTGCGGAAATCTTAGGTGTACTTAAACTCCGAAGGCCAGTTCCGGATTCATTTTCCGATTTGGAACAAGATATTTTAAGTAAGCTTAGCGAGCCACTTAGCATTGCCATAAAAAAAGGAATGGCCTTTGATAACATCGACCGAACAGCATGGATTGATGACTTAACCGGTCTATACACTAAGAAATACTTTGAAAAAAGATATGACTCCGAAATCCGGCGTTCCCAGCGATATCAGCACCCGTTGTCAGTTATCGCTTTAGCCATAGAGAACCTAAAAGAAATCACAAAGCAAAATGGGAAACAAAGCGAAGATTTAATCATGCGAGAATTGGCTTCCTTCCTACAAGAAAATACCCGAATGTGTGATATCTGTTTTCGTTATTCAGGGAACCAATTCATCATACTGCTTCCGGAAACACTTAAACATGCTGCCGATGGAGTCGTCAAAAAGATCCATCGCAACTGGACAGATAAAGAAATTCTTTTAAATGAAGAACAGCCGTTATCCGTTAGAATCTCGCTGGGGTCGGCTAATTATCCCAAAGACACTATTGAACCGCCTGTATTATTAAAACTTGCATTGGAGCCTTTGGAAGAATTATAAAAAACGTTGGCAATCCCGCTCACAATTTATCTTATTTAAAGTCTTTTTTCGATCTCATGGGCTTAACGATATTTTAAAACATAAAAGGAGACAAAGCACAATGAACTATGACGTTAAAGATTTGAATTTGGCCGCAGAAGGAAAAAAAAGAATAGAATGGGCCGACAACGACATGCCTGTTCTGAAAGAAATTCGAAAGAGATTTAAGAAAGAATTACCCATTAAAGGTAAAAAGATGGCAGCTTGTTTACATATTACGGCTGAAACTGCAAATTTAGCCCGCACCCTGAAAGCAGGCGGGGCTGACCTGGTTCTGTGCGCATCGAATCCACTCAGCACGCAGGATGATGTATCTGCGGCTCTGGTTAAGGAATACGGCATTTCCATTTTTGCTATTAAGGGTGAAGATAATAAAACCTATTATGAGCATATTCACTCATGTTTGCAGCACGATCCCATTGTTACCATGGACGATGGCGCGGATTTGGTTTCAGTGATGCATACCGATTATCCCGAAAAATGTCAAAATATTTATGCCTCAATGGAGGAAACAACCACGGGGGTTATCCGTCTTAAGGCGATGGACAAAGACAAAGCCCTGAAACTTCCCGTGTTTGCTGTTAATGATGCCCAGACAAAATATCTATTTGATAACCGATACGGAACAGGTCAGTCAACTGTTGACGGCATCATTCGCGCAACCGATATTCTCCTGGCGGGCAAGAAAGTCGTCATATCAGGATATGGCTGGTGCGGACGAGGCGTTGCAACGCGAATGCGCGGAATGGGCGCCAACGTAATCATTACCGAAGTGGATCATATTAAAGCTTTGGAAGCTGCAATGGACGGTTACAGCGTAATGCCAATGATGGAAGCGGCTGCAATCGGCGACTTGTTTGTCACGCTTACGGGCAATAGAGACGTGCTGCGCAATGAGCACTTTGAGCGCATGAAGGACGGGGCAATTGTTGCCAATTCCGGACATTTTAATGTTGAGATTGACATCCCTGCACTGGAGAAATTGGCAGTCAAGAAAGTGGCTCAGGTTCGAAACTTCGTTGATGAGTACCGCCTTGCCGACGGCAGGAAAATATTTTTGCTGGGCGAGGGGAGATTGATCAATCTTGCTGCCGCGGAGGGGCATCCGGCGAGCGTGATGGATATGAGCTTTGCCACCCAGGCATTGACGACCGAATACGCGCTAAAGCAGAAATTAAGTCCCGGCGTTTATTATGTACCCAAAGACATCGAGGATTATATTTCGCACTTGAAATTGGAAACGATGGGCATCAAGATTGACACCCTTACCCCTGAGCAAGCTAAATATTTGAGCTCCTGGGATGTGGGCACATAGATTGATTTGTCTATCTTAAAAAAGGGCTTCTTCCAAACCGGAAAAGGGCTTTTCCGTATCAGTTAAGCCGCAATTTCAAATTTTGAGTATCAATCTTCAAGACCATGACGAATAATTTTCGCTTCTTTCATAAAGACGACATCTTCGCCAATATTGGTCGATAAATCTGCTACCCGCTCAAGTGATCTGGCGACTTTTGCCGCATTGAATCCCTGCTCCAGTTTATCCGGCTGTTTTCTAATTATTTCAATATTTTTCTTAATCATCTCATCATAAAATTTATCCACCGTGCTGTCCCTCTGACAAACGCTTCGTGCCAATTCAGGATCCTGGTGAACAAATGCATTCACCACATCATGCAACATGCTGCAAGCCATATCGCTCATTTCGGGCAAATCCTCAACCGTCTTAATTAGAGGTACACCGACCAAATCTTTAACCGTTCGGGCAATATTTACGGCATGATCACCGATTCTTTCCAGATCATTATTCATTTTCAATCCGCCCACAATGAACCGCAGGTCAATGGCGACGGGCTGCTGCAAAGCTAAAAGAGTTAGAAATTTATTCTCAATATCCACTTCCATTTTGTCGATGTCTCTGTCCTTGTCAATTATTTGATCCGCTTGGACAGCATCTTGTTTAATAAGCGCTTTTATGGACATCCGAATGTTATGCTCAACTTCGTTTGCCAAGAAAATCAAATCTCTTTTAATCTCTTCAAGGAGACGTTGCATTTTTTCTTTCACTGGGTTTCTTCCTATTTCCTAAATTGAATATTTCTGACTATCAATTTATTATTAACCAAACCTTCCGGTAATGTAATCTTCCGTTAATTTTTCTCTCGGATTAGTAAACATTCGCTTTGTCTCGGAAAACTCAATCAATTCACCAAGCATCATAAATGCAGTGTAATCCGAGATGCGTGCTGCTTGTTGCATGTTGTGTGTCACGATTACAATTGTATATGATGATTTGAGTTCATTAATGGTTTCTTCGATCTTACCCGTGGAAATGGGATCAAGCGCCGAGGCCGGCTCATCCATTAAAATAATGTCCGGTTTGTTAGCCAACGCCCTGGCAATGCAAATTCGCTGCTGCTGCCCCCCGGACAAATCCAGTGAGGATTGATCTAATCGGTCCTGAATTTCCTTCCAGAGATCCGCCTGTTTTAAGGCATCCTCGACGATTGCATTCAATTCCTCATTGTTGTTAATGCCGTTGACTTTGGGACCAAAGGCCACATTTTCCCACACCGACATGGGGAAGGGATTGGATTTCTGAAATACCATTCCAACTTTTTTCCGCAGTCTTTCTAAACGAATTCCATTCTCATAAATATTTTTCCCTTCAATTGACACCTCGCCGGTTAGGTAGGAGCCGGGGATTAAATCATTCATGCGGTTAAAGCATCGCAGCAGCGTTGATTTTCCGCAGCCCGATGGCCCTATAAAGGCGGTCACCTTTTTCTCGGGAATTTTTATGTTAATATTCTTGAGCGCCTTATTTTCCGGGGAATAATAAAAATCCAAGGCTCTTGTTTCGATTACAATACGCTCAGTAAAGTTAACCTGCGTTGATGATTGAACAGATTTTTGAGTAGTCTCAAAATCCATTTATCTTCCTTCTATCTTATTTGTTGAGTAAATCAATTTTATGCAACCGCCTCATCGTCATATATTTAAAAAGTGGCTGTCTTATACTTTTTTCGCAACCGATTGCGAAAATATATGGCTAATATATTCAACAAAACAACGATTAAAATGAGCAGCAGCGCCGTTGTGTAAACCATGGGTTTCGCTGCCTCCACATTGGGGGACTGAAACCCGACATCATAAATATGAAAACCCAGATGCATGAATTTCCGATCCAAACGTAAAAATGGAAATACCGTGTCCAAAGGTAAAGTGGGCGCCAATTTAACCACACCCGTAATCATCAAAGGGGCAACCTCCCCTGCACCTCTACTAATAGCTAAGATCACTCCGGTTAAGATTCCGGGCATAGCGTTGGGTAAGACAATTTTGCGAATCATTTGCCATCGCGTGGAGCCGAGCGCCAATGCGCCCTCTTTATTCGAGCGGGGGACGGCAAGAATTCCCTCCTCGGCAGCCACCACCACGACGGGTAGTGTCAAAAGCGCTAAGGTCAAAGATGCCCAAAGAATACCTCCGGTCCCGAAAGTCGGTTCGGGAAGTTTTTGGCTGAAAAAGAGTTGATCCACACTGCTACCAATCGTATAAATGAAAAATCCCAATCCAAAGACGCCAAATACGATGGACGGCACTCCCGCCAAATTGTTTACCGATAGTCGGATTAAACGAATGACGGCGCCTTGTTTGGCATATTCATTCAGGTAAATTGCTGCCATAACCCCGAAGGGAACCACCGCAATGGACATGAGAAGCACCATCATGACGGTTCCGAAAATAGCCGGGAAAACGCCTCCCTCCGTATTTGATTCCCGCGGATCGGCGGAGACAAATTCCCATAATTTTGCTGCGTACAAACCGCTCTTCTCAAAAACGTTCATTTCATTGGGTTGATAAAATCGGACGATATCGGCAAGCTGAATTTGTTTGCTCCCTCCATCGGCAGTTTCGACCACTACATACATGTTCATATTTTCCCGGTAAAGTTTTTCAATTTGAAGGCTGAGATCCTGATACTCATCCGAGATTT
>Ga0209536_100004422_pt1 | contig 22198 bp, 22 predicted proteins | sample DeeMarSeWOR28_12_FD_187461 | JGI IMG/M metagenome (GOLD analysis project Ga0209536, IMG submission 187461) | Marine sediment microbial communities from White Oak River estuary, North Carolina - WOR-2-8_12 (SPAdes) (version 2) | ecosystem: Environmental > Aquatic > Marine > Intertidal zone >... | reverse complement strand
TTGTTCATTTTCCCGCCGATGACCTCCGGTGAATCGTGAATGAATATGCACGTGTCGGGATTCGATTTGCTCATCTTGGACTCGGCCGCGTCCATCCTTCCGCCGCCCTGGAGGCCCATCAACAACGGCCAGTGGAGGGCCACCGGCTTCTTCGCACCCAGTTTTGGAGCGACGTCGCGCGCGAGCATGTGGGCGTGCCTCTGGTCCATTCCCCCGATGGCCAGGTCAAGGTCCTGGTGGAATATGTCGGCCACCTGCATTGCCGGGTAGATGAGCATCGATGCGTCCGCATCCGCGTCGTCCTCGCTGCGGCCCATTATGGTCATGGCGCGCTTGATCCTGGCCACGCTGGAGGCCTTGGAAATCCTGAGCACGCGCTCCCAGTACTCCTTGCCGTCCACCAGGTCGGTACCCAGGATGAACTCAACGTTGGGCGAGTTCACACCGAGCCCCCTGAGGCCGTCCTCGAGGTATTTGCCGCAGGCGCGGATGCTCTCGATGTCGCCGCCGAACTTGTCGTTGATGAAGGCGTGCCAATCGGCCATGAGTATGTTGACCTTGAATCCCAGCGAGGCCAGCTCCTCCACCTTCCTCGCGCCGACTATTGCCTGCCCGATGTGGAACAATCCCGAGGGCTCTATTCCCCAGTAGGCCTTCAGTTCTCCGCCAGTTTCGAGAATCGCCCTGGCTTCATCCTCAGTGACCACCTCGTCCATGTTCCTTGTGAGTGTCGATAACTTCTCCTCTAGACTCATCGCAATCCCAAAAGCGCGCTCGATTAAATGGTTTCCTATGAAAATGGTCTAATACATGAAGGTCCATACACTATCCAATGGATAAGATTAGAGACTTGATACGTGATGTTCCAGATTTTCCCAAGAAGGGCATAATCTTCAAGGACATATGCCCGGTGCTGCAGGACCCGGAGGCCTTTCACGAGGTCGTTGACACATTGGTTGATCGATACAAGGGTCATCACATCGATGCCATCGTCGGCATGGAGAGCCGCGGCTTCATCTTCGGGGCCCCCTTGGCCCTCAGGATGGACATCCCCTTCGTGCTCGTCCGGAAGGAGGGAAAGCTGCCGGCCGAGACCATGAAGATCGATTACTCGCTCGAATACGGCGAGGCGACCATCGAGATGCACAAGGACGCTCTGGAGCCGGGCGACCGCGTGCTGGTTGTGGACGACCTTCTTGCGACCGGGGGAACTGCCGCCGCTACCGTCAAGCTCATCGAGCAGGCCGGGGCGGAGGTCGTCAAGTGCGCCTTCTTCATCGAGCTCGGTTTTCTGAAGGGCCGTGATAAACTGCCAGAGGGCAAGGTGGATAGCCTCATAACTTATTAGAAATGGATTGATATAGGACTGCAGGCACTCGATCCTAATCTGTTTCTAAAAGGAGGGCATATATGGAAATTCCCGACTCAAGCGTTCTGTTGTTTCTCGGTTCGGTGGTCATTATATCCCTGTCGGGGGTAATGATGCCGGGCCCGGTCCTCGCGGCGACGATCGCAAAGGGTTCGAAGGATAGGAACGCTGGCCTCTGGATAGGGTTGGGCCACGGGATCGTTGAGCTCCCGTTAATAGGAATGATATACGTGGGCCTCGGAGCTCTGTTCGAGAACGATTGGACCCTGATAATCATAGGCCTGGCCGGCGGCATTATGCTTATCTACATCGGATATGGCATGGTCACCCACAGGCAGGACGAGACAGGCGAGGAGAAGTACCTGCCCTATCATCCCCTCATCGTGGGAATCATTACTACGCTGGGCAATCCTTATTTCTTCCTCTGGTGGGCCACGGTCGGCCTGCTCATGGTGTCGGTCGCGGCCGGATTTGGCGTCGCCGTGGTGATCGCGTTCGCCCTCCTGCACTGGGCCTGCGACGTGTTCTGGGACTGGTTCGTTTCGGTGGCCACCCACAGGTCGAAGGCGCTGTGGAAGGACAACACCCAGAACATCATCTTCGGCATCTGCGGTCTGATAATGATCATATTCGGCGTGTACTTCATCGCCATGCCTGTCATATCCTCCCTTTAGCTTTATATTCGTCAAGTCTCATCCCTCCCGCTGATGTTCGAGGTCAAGAAGAGGGGTGCGTGTACGAGAACGGGCAGGCTCTCGGGCGAGGGCTGGGATATCGACACTCCCAACGTCATCTATCCAGTTTCAGAGAGGCTCAGACAGCAGCCTTTTGCCAAATTATCGTTGAAAGACCGGTCGGTCCTTGTCCTGGGTGAAGATAAGACCTCGGAAGCATTCTCTGTACCAGACTATTCTGGGATACCTGTTGGGAGCGACTGCGAGGCCGCTCCCATGTTAACCGCAAGGAATGTCTGTGTCTTCCGATCGGGAGTGAGTCCGGAGGACATAGAACAGGTGCGGGGTGAGGTTGACCTCTTCGTCCTTGACAACGCCATCGAGCTGTTCCAGAACCCGCGGGATTTCGTTGGGTGCATTACCCGGATAAGGGACATCATCGGATTCCAGAAAGCCCTTTACCTGCCCGGGATCGCGGTGCCCAATAACCTTGCGCTGCTATGCTATATGGGCGCGGACCTATTGGATTCTGTGCGTACCGCCGTGCTCACCAGGGAGGGTTACTTCCTCACCTGCGACGGCGCCTGGCATACGTCGGAACTGAGAGGCGAGAGCTGCTCCTGTGCGGCGTGCGTTGACGGGGATTCGGACTATGACCGGTTTTACAGGCACAACATGCTGGCTCTGCACTCAGAGCTGCAGCGAGTGAGGGCCCGAATCGGGCGCGGGGACCTGCGGGAGTTCGTCGAGTACAGGGCGAAGACCTCACCCAAGCTTGTGGAGATGCTGAGATTCATGGACCATGGGCATATTGAATACCAGGAGCTGCGGTTCCCTGTGACCGGCAGGATATTTAACGCGACCACCAGACTTTCGATGGACCGTCCGGACGTGGCCAGGTTCAGGTCCAGGGTGTTAGAACGGTACAGGAAGCCGGCCACGCCCTCCATTCTCCTGCTCCTGCCCTGCTCCGCCAAGAAGCCGTATTCCGAGTCCAAGAGCCACGGGTTATTCAGGAAGGCAATCAAGGATTCGGGTGCCCGAATACTTGTCCACGAGCTCATCGTCACTTCCCCGCTGGGCCTAGTCCCGCGGGAGCTGGAATTATTCTACCCGGCCCAGCATTACGACATCCCGGTCACGGGCCACTGGTACGAGGAGGAGCGGAAGCTCGTCAATGACATGTTGATGGAGTTCGTCGGCAACAATGAGTACGAGGTCGTCCTCGACCACCTCGGTGAGGAGGGCTTCATCCACGATATTAAGGTCGTTGAGACGGCAGCCGATCGGCCGGCGTCCGACGGATCACTGGACGCGCTCAGGGACAAGCTCGAGGTGTTCAAATCCGCCAAGGAAGGAAAGGACTGGAAGACCCGGACGATGGAGGAGCTGGCCTCGCTGGCCCGATTCCAGTTCGGGGCGAAGGCTGAGAGCTGGCTCGACGGCTGCACCGTCAAGGGTCGTTATCCTCAGCTTTGCATCTTCAAGGGCAAGGAGCAGTTCGCGAGCCTTTCTTCCTCGACAGGGCAGTTGATACCCGCCCTCTGTGGAGCGGAGGAGCTGGCCCAACTGGACACCTATTGCGTGCACATACACGACTTCAGGCTGGAGGCCAACCTCTTTGCAGTGGGAGTTAAGGATGCCGACCCGGAAATACGGACAGGGGACGAGGTGGTGATAGTCCGGGACGGAGAATTGGTAGGGGCCGGCACGGCGCAGATGCCTGCATCCGAGATGCTGGAGAGCGACCGCGGGGAAGCCGTTCGGGTGAGGCACAGGGTGAAGTGACCTGCCAAACCCATAAATATCTAAAATCACTATCCTAAGTCATAGGGAGTTATATGGCAAAAGGCGAGGGCCAAGCCGAAAGCGCAAGGCGCAAGATGGTGATAGAGAGCATCGTCGAGGGCCGCAAGATGGAGGCCTACGCAGAGCACCGCACAAAAGAAATGAACACCTGCTGGATGTGCGAGACGATATGCTACAGGAAGACGCCGGGCAAGAACATCGGCGAGAAGTGGATCTGCATCGATTGCCTGAGGCAGATGAAGGAGACGCTCGACACCCTGGACGAGTGGGAGGAGGAGCTGGTAATGCAATCTGAGGCAAGGAGCCAGCTTGACTCTGATCTTGGTTCATGACGTTTCTAGTCTGCCTGGACACTCCTGTGCCATTAATTTACGTAACATTATTTATCCGGTATCCTTTTCCATTCCCATGGACTTCAACCTCACAAAGGAGCAGCAGATGGTCCGCGACGTGGTCCGGGATTTTGCCGAGACTGAGCTCAAGCCGATGGCCGCTGAACTGGATAAGACCGGAGAATATCCATGGCCCGTTCTCAGGAAGATGGGCGAACTGAACATAATGGGCATGACCGTGCCGAAGGAGTGGGGCGGTGCCGGCTGCGACTCGGTGTCCTACATGATAGCCATCGAGGAACTGGCCAAGGTTTGCGGCTCGACCAGCGTTATAATGGCGGTGCACAACTCGGTCTGCTGCTATCCGATCTACAAGTACGGCACGGACGAGCAGAGGGACAAGTACCTCAGACCGCTGGTCAGCGGTGAATGGGTAGGGGGATTCGCCATCACCGAACCCGGAGCCGGTTCGGACGCGGGAGCTGTCAGGACCAAGGCAATTTTAGATGGAGATAATTATATATTAAATGGAGATAAAATATTCATCACATCGGGAACCGAAGCCGGCGTGATCCTCGTATTCGCCTCCACCGACCGGGAGAAGGGCGCGAGGGGCTTGAGCGCCTTCATCGTGCAGAAAGGCACGCCCGGCTTCACATACGGTACCGTCGAGGAGAAGATGGGCGTGCGCGCCTCGGACACCGCCGAACTCGTCTTCGAGGATTGCGCCGTACCGAAGGACAACCTCCTGGGAAACGAGGGCGAGGGCTTCAGGATAGGCATGGAGACGCTGGATGGCGGCAGGGTGGGCATCGCCGCACAGGCCGTCGGCCTCGCACAGGCCGCCCTCGACGAATCCGTGAGGTACGCAAAGGAGAGGGAGCAGTTCGGAAGGCCCATCGGCAAGTTCCAGGCGATCCAGTGGAAGCTCGCGGAGATGGCCACGAAGATCGAGGCCGCGAGATTCTTAGTCCACCGCGCGGCCTACCTGAAGGACCAAAACAAACCCTACGGCAAGGAGTCCGCGATGGCGAAGCTGTACGCCTCCAGGATCGCCGTGGAGGTCACCAACGAGGGCGTCCAGATACACGGCGGCTATGGATACACGAAAGACTACCCGGTGGAACGCTTCTTCCGAGATGCGAAGATAACCGAGATATACGAGGGCACGAGCGAGATACAAAGGCTGGTCATCGCCCGGCAGGTGCTGGGGGATTAGTTGTTATTCCATTTTTCGGGTTGATATCATTTTGACGAACCTGTCAATTAATTTATATAACCTCATCCGCATATGATCGTTATAAAAGGCAGGAAGTGGTCGTTTGAGAAAGGCTATATTAAGCGTCATCATCGCGATAGTGCTGGTCGTGGTCGCAGTCGGAGTGGTGGTCATCAAGGACCATCAGGACAGTGACCCGTCCGACTTCGAGCCGGTGACCAGCGTGACCGAGCTGGTCGAATCCAGCAACGAGTTCTCCTTCGAGATGTATCGAGAACTAATAGACGGCGACGAGAACGTCTTCTTCTCTCCATACAGCATCACGACGGCCCTGGGCATGGCGTACGAGGGCGCCAGGGGGCAGACGGCCGAGGAGATGGCCGCCGTCCTCGGCCTGCCGACCGACAACCAGACCAGGTGGGACCTGATGTATTCATATCAAGGGTATTTCAACCTGGACAGCGGCTCCTACGACCTGTCGACAGCGAACGCCTACTGGCTAAGGCAGGGAGCTGACATGTTGGAGGCGTACGGGGCAGCCATCGAATCCTATTATCTGGCCCATGGGGAGGAACTGGACTTCGTCGGTGACCCGGAGGGCTCCAGAAAGACCATAAACACATGGGTGGAGGAGCAGACGAACGGCAGGATAGAGGACCTGATACCCCAGGGCGCCATCGATCCGCTGACCTATCTTGTGCTGACGAACGCCATCTACTTCAAGTCGGATTGGAAATACCAGTTCGACCCTGAGGCCACCTACGAAACGGTCTTCCACAAGTCAGACGGGGGGGACGTCACGGTCGACATGATGATGATGGACGACGAGGACATCGAGTTCAACTACACCGAGAACGATGACTGCCAGATGCTCAAGCTGCCCTACAAGGACGACGAGCTGGCCATGTACGTTCTGCTGCCCAAGGAGAACGACATCACGGCCTTCGAATCCGTTCTTGACAACGATTACCTGGACGGCCTGAAGGACGACCTGGGCCCCGAGTACGTAAGGATATTCCTTCCCAAGTTCAAGTTCGAGCTGAAGTATGGCCTGAACGACATCCTGGCAGGCATGGGCATGCCGACTGCTTTCACGGAGAATGCCGACTTCTCCGGCATAACGGGATCCGTCCCGCTCGCGATCACCGATGTCATACACCAATCCTTCGTGGAGGTGAACGAGGAGGGCACGGAGGCCGCGGCCGCCACCGCGGTCATCATAGGCGAGTTATCCATCTCGCCGCAGCCGCCGGTGTTCAACGCCGACCATCCCTTCATCTTCTTGATCGAGCACGAAGCAACGGGCCAGATACTGTTCATGGGCAAGGTGGAGAACCCTGCAAGTTGATCAATTATTGATCAACCAAGCGCACCGGGCAGACAGGGGATGTCGATGAAGCTTGTTCAGAGGTATGCACCCGCCTTCGGTTGATATAATGGCCGTCGCATGGGGCGGTCGAGGATTTATCTAGCAAATACGAGAGACGGCTCGTCGAAGACGAGTCGAGATGGTTAGGGGACGGGCCAGGTGCAAAGATTTTAATGCCGCTTTTCCCCGCAGCCCCAGCAATACGTGTCGGTCTCGTAGACCTTCCTGCCGCAGACCGGGCAGGGCAAGGACTTGGGCGTGACGCGCTTAGATATGTCGTCCACTGCCTTCTTGGCCTCGTCCGCGAGTTTCCGTGCGGTCTCGGAGGCCTTCTCACCGAAGTCCTTGGCAAAACGCCGCGTGTCCTCGGCGAACTTGTCCACGCTGGCCTCGAAGCGGTTGCCCATGGTCAGGTAGCCGCCGCAGTCGTTGCAGTACTTGGCCCCCTCCGCATTCGACTTCCCGCAGTTATAACAGTAAACCATCTTCTCACCGATGTGCTGAATGTGTTAAGTATTTATAATATATTTGTTAGTCATGCCCCTAAGCACGAGAGAGGATGAAATGGCCAAGATATTCATCGGTGTTGCCTGGCCCTATGCGAACGGGCCCATTCATGTCGGCGGCGTAGCCGGTTGCTACCTGCCCCCCGACATATTCGCGAGATATCATCGGATGAAAGGCAACGAGGTGCTGATGGTCAGCGGTTCAGACATGCACGGGACACCGGTCACGGTCCGCGCCGAGGAGGAGGGCGTGAGTCCCGAAGAGCTCGCACAGAGGTTCCACGAGGAGAACACCGCGGCGTTGGACAAGCTCGGTCTGATGCCCAGCTTCAGCCTCTGGCTCAGCACGGAGGACAAGGCGCACAAGGAGACGGCCAAGGCCATGTTCCTGCGGTTGTACGAGCGCGCGTTCCTGTACGAGAAGGAGCAGGAGCTGCCATTCTGCCCGACGTGCCAGCGCACGCTTCCCGACCGATATGTCGAGGGCACGTGCCCGTTGTGCGACTACGAGGACGCGAGGGGAGACCAGTGCGACGAGTGCGGCAAGCTCCTCGACCCAGACCAGCTGGTGAATCCCCGGTGCAAGACGTGCGATTCCGCACCCGAATTCGTCACTAGGTCGCACTTCTTCTTTAAACTCAGCGACCTGGAGGAGGACCTCAAGGCGTGGATGGCAAACAAGGATCACTGGAAGCCGCACGTGCTCAACTTCTCGAAGAACTACCTGGAGATGGGGCTCAAGGACCGCCCCGTCACAAGGGACACCAAGTGGGGCATCGAGGTGCCCATCGAGGGGCACGAGAACAAGCGCATATACGTGTGGTTCGAGGCGTTCATGGGCTATTACTCGATGGCTGTCGAGTGGGCGAGGCGGTCTGGGAATCCCGATGCCTGGAAGGACTACTGGCAGAACCCGGATTGCCGTCATTATTACTTCCTTGGGAAGGACAACATACCGTTCCATACCATATTCTGGCCGGCAGTGCTCATGGCTCACGGCGACCTTCAGCTTCCTTACGATGTCCCGGCGAACGCGTTCATGAGGTTCGAGGGGGCGCAGTTCTCGAAGTCGAGGGGCATATCGCTGGCGCTCAAGGACATACTGGAGCGGTTCGATGCCGACGCACTCAGGTATTACATCACCAATGTCATGCCCGAGAACCGCGACGCCGACTTCTCCTGGGACGAGCTGATAGCCAAGAACAACAACGAGCTCGTGGCCACGTACGGCAACTTCGTGCACCGCACCCTATCGTTCACTCACAAGAACTTCGGGGTGATACCTCCGTCCATACCCCCTGATAATCCTGATAGGGAGGCTGTTGAGGAGATTAAACGCTGCTCTCACGATGTGGCTGCATTGCTAGAAAAATGCGAGTTCAAGCGCGGTATCAAGCGCGCGATGGAACTGGCGCGCTTCGGCAACCAATACCTGGATGCGCAGGCCCCATGGAACCAGATAAAGGAGGACAGGGACAAGTGCGGTAAAACGCTGTACACCGCCATCCACATCAGCCGCGCCCTGGCCGTCATCATGGCTCCGTATTTACCGTTCTCCTCCCAAAGGCTGTGGGAGAGCCTGGGCGAGGAGGGCGACATTGCCGAGGTTTCATGGGACGAGGCGCTGGCGGCCCCCGAGGCCGGGCGGACGCTGGCAGAGCCGAAGCCATTATTCGAAAAACTGGAGGAGATGAAGATGGAAGACCGAGTGGAGAAGGAATGGCCCGCCGACATGGGCCGCCTGGACCTGAGGATAGGCGAGATCGAGAGCGTTGAGGACCACCCGGATGCCGATAAGCTCATTGTCATGCACGTGAACATCGGCAAGGGGACAAGGCAGCTGGTGGCCGGGTTGAAACAGTATTATTCCAAAGAGGACCTCGCAGGCAAGAAGATCGTTGTCCTGTGCAACCTGCAGCCGGCGAGGCTGAGGGGGGTGGAATCACAGGGCATGCTGCTGGCCGCGGTGAAGGACGAGGACGTTTCCATCCTGGTCCCGGAGGGCGATGCCGCTCCCGGTGATGAGATCAGGGGCACGTTCGGCCACGGCGGGCTTCTCAGCTTCCCTGATTTCAAGAAGATGAAGCTAGAGATCGCCGCCGACGGATACGCCGAGTTCGTCGGAAAGGACGGCGGCAGGTTCCAGCTCCACACCTTGACAGCCAAGGTCAGGCCGGACAAGGCAATGCCGCCCGGAGCAAAGATCGAATGAGGCTGGACCTCCACGTCCATTCCACACGTTCCCCTGATGGCACGGTAAGCCCCAGGGACATACTGAAGATTGCCAAGAAGCGGAAGCTGGGCGGGGTCGCCATCACCGACCACAACAGCCTGAAGGGCTCCTTCGAGGCCCGGTCGATGGCCAAGGAGTTCGGCCTGGTCGTCGTGAGGGGTCTGGAGATATCCAGCGACATCGGGCACGTGCTGGCCTACGGCATAGACGAGGAGATACCCAGGGACCTGAGCGTGGGGGAGACAGTTGCCAGGGTCAGGAAGGCGGGTGGTTTTGCCTCGATAGCCCACCCGTACCGGTGGTGGTCCGGGGTCGGGGAGAAGGCGGCCGTTCGTTCAAGACCGGACGCCCTGGAGGTAATGAACGCCGGCTCCACGAAATTGCACAACAACATGGCCAGGAAGTTGTGCAAGAGGATGAAGGTCCGCAGGACCGCGGGTTCTGACGCACACGTCCCGGAGGGAGTTGGCCGGGCTTATATCACGATCGAAAACGTGGGTTCGGAGGAAGCCGTTCTGGAGGAGATACGGAGGGGCAGGGTGAAGACCTCCGGGAAGAGCCGCACCGCTCCCGAATCCGTACAATACGGTTATGAGGTCATAACTGCCTGGGCCAAAAGGGGATTCAAGAGGATGTGAGTTCCCGAAATTTCTAGGGCCAGGCCTATCGTTAAAACTCTCAGAAACGATGTTAATTTAAAGTGCGCTTTCGAGCTTCGATGTGTTGTCCTTGAGTATCTGGAGCAGTTTCTCGTCAGCCTCGTCAAGGTCCGCCTTGAGCACCAGGACGGCCTTCTGGCTGACAACTCCTATCGCCACCTTCGACTGCTCTAGCATAATCGAGACTATGCGCAATCTCTCCTTGAGCTCCGAGGTCGCTGTCTCGGCCGCGCCAAGGAGTATAGCAGACATGGCTACGAAGGTCTCGGCGTGCGCCCCCTTGGGAACATTACCAGCTATATGCATACCGCTCCTGGACACGAGAACCGCGTCCGAGATGCCTTCGTTCTGCTTTATCTTGTCAAGTATTTCTTCCAGCGCCACTATGTTTGCCATTCGAAACACCAAAGGCTCCTGTTCCTCACTTTCTTAGTCGGGATAAACCATCCTATTGATAAATGTTTTGCAAGAATGAGAACTTCCGTTACTAGGATGTTATATGTCGGACCCCAATTCTTTTTTATGCAAACATTTATATCTTACTTTGACAATATAGATTCGCTCGGACGAGCTTGGGATTGGGATGCAGCATGACGTGTAAGTATCATTATCGAGGTGGCCTTTGCGCGAACAGCCAGGTGCAGAGCCCTTTTTGCGCGGGCGAGGATAATTGCGGGGTTATCATAGGGGCCGCGGGGGCGAAGGAAGAGGCGTGCAAGACCGAACTGGTCGATGCGAAGGACGAGCTCAGCCAGTGGCTGGGCGTGTACTGCCCCCATTACCAGAGGTTCTTTTGCACGGGGGAGACGGACGGCTGCAAGACCGGCTGCTGCGCCACTCCCGATGATTATCACAGGAGCCTTGTCGAGACAATGGAGCGGTTGAAATGAGCGCGGCAAAGTGCAGGCACATTGACGATTCCGGGCTGTGCCACGGCACATATGACGGTTTCGGCTGCATCGGCGACAAGTGCAGGGACCCGACGGCTGGGCCTCCGCAGGACCAGTGCACCTATATGCGCGGCGACGGCTACTGTAAGAGGTTCAAGAAGTTCCACTGCGACAGCGACAGGTGCATAGATTACGTCCCCTGCTAGTCCAGCGTTGAGGTCCTCACTCGTTCTTCATATTCCACGGGCAGGACACCGTAGGCCTCTATCCTCCTGATCTCAAGACCTCGTCTTCCGGCTTCGGCGAGCAGTTCATTGGACGGGACCTCTATGCCGTCGACGCCGCCGTCCAGGGCACCCAGTTCTATGTCGAACCTTGACTCCAGGGAGGCTCGGGGGCGGAGCGAGCCGAGTATTATCTTCGTGTCCGGCAGCAGTGCCCTGGCATGACTGACCACCTTCTTCACTTCCCCGCCGGTGGGCGGGGCAAGGTTCTCCAGGACAGTGCCCTTGGTGGGCCGAAGGACGATGATGGCCAGTGTCGATATCCTGATGTGCGAGGCAAGCATCTCGACGGCTTTGAGCTCGCCCTTCAACTCGCCGTCGTGGAGGCCAACGCATACGTGCGGGCAGATGTGTGGAATCCCTCCATCCCGTAGGGCTCTGAAGGTTGCCAGGTAGTCTTCGGGTGATGCGCCGATGCCGAATATGTGTTCCACGGTCCCGGCCTCTCCGACCATCTCCATGGAGGCTATGTCCACTCCCGCTTCGGCTATGGACTCGGCTGTCCCCCGATCGACAAGACCCGTGTGGAGCTTGATTATCAGCCCCATCTCGTGGGCTTCCCGGATCGCCGGCAGGTATTCCTTGAGGTCCAGGATGCTGCCGTCGGCGTCGCAACCGCCGCTGATCAGGATCCCCCTTGCTCCATCTGATACCAGGCCCTTGCAGAGAGTTACGAAGTCCTCGGGTGAGTTTGCCGGCTCCATGTCCTTCAGGTATTGGCCGTCGCAATGGCGGCAGCTCAGGGCGCAGGCGTCCCCCGATATGGATATCGATGGAAAATCAGGCCAGACATAATAGGCCCTGAGGACGTTCCCGCGAATGGCATCACCCCTCGGCCTTGTCCCCTGAGGTCTCTTCCTCGATGCCCTCGAACTTCTCACCGCACTGGGGGCAGAAGTTATGGCTTTCGGAGACCGAGGAGCCGCAGGTCGTGCACGTGAATTCGCCCTCGTCCTCAGCCGGTTCGGGTTCCCTTGAGTCCTCCTCACCGAGTGCCTGGGCCTTCTCCACCTCCAGCTCCGCCTGCCATTCCTTCCTCTTCTCCTTGGCCGTTCCGAGCCACCAGTAAAGGAGCACGATGATGAAGAAGAAGGAGCCGATGTTGCAGAAGCTGTTGAGCAGGTTGGCCGGCACGACCAGCATGAAGACCCTGCTCTGTGAGGCCGTGATGGGGCCGAAGTTATTGGTCGTGTTCACCGACACGTTGGCATATTGGAGCGTGAATTTGTGCCAATAGACGTCGCTGCTAGATATGTCGATCGCATAGATGTAATCCTTGCCGTCGGACGCGTCCGTGTCGTTTAGGTCCGCCTCGTCCATTGTATAATAATTGGTATTTCCGACCGAACCCTGGGTGAGGGCCAGTTCTATGGTGATGTCGTCAACGGATTCGTTGCCCATGTAGGTCACCGAGAACGTGCACGTCGCCCCGGCCTCGGCTATGTACGGGTCCACTGTTCCGTCGTGAAGCTCGAGGTTCTCTGATTCCAGGGCCGGGGGTTCGTTGTTGAAGAGCGTGTAGGTGGTGATGCCCGCCAGCACTATGCCCAATACTATAAAGATGGTCAATCCGGAAATGATGAGCCACTTGAACTCCCGGACCCCGAAGATGTACAGCAGCAAGAATGAAACGACGACCAGAAGTATCTGCATGACCGCTATCAACAACACGGTCACGCCGGGTATGCTCATGATGCCGACCGTCAATCCGATGTCGACGATGAAGACGAGGAACACGCCGATTATCTTAGCATTCTTCATCTTGTGGATATTGTCCAGTGCTGGTGGGAGCTTCATCACGGTTTTGAATGTTCTACCCATCTAAAAGGTTTGTGTCATGGATGGTCATTGGTTGTGTAGAACTCGACTCAGACGGGCAGATCCCGATAATGGGTTTGATGGGAACATCTTCAATACTTTCACTGACAGATGGGTGTCTTTATAGCTACCATTATCTAACAGTTACACCCAAAGATGGATGTTTTTATAGCTAACTTGTGAAACAGTTACATCCACCGATGGATGTTTTTAAAGCTAACTTGTGAAACAGTTACATCCACGTCTCCCCTTAACCCTTAAGTATCCACATCTGATTTTCCTGCCGATGCTTCGGGGATTGGATACCAGGGAGATAGAGCAGGTCGTGAGCCAGATATTGGGAGAGGGCGATACAGCTGATGGCGCCTTCCCCGAGAGCGGCATCATCGAAGTCAAGGGCGATTTCACTCAGGACGATTTCATGCTCTTCGAGACCAATGGTTCGGATTTCAAGATGATGGCGGTTGACGGGGGCAGCGTTACCATACTCGACGGTGGTTCGTTCCTCGTTGCGGGGGTGAGGGTCGGCCAGGCCCTTTTCGATGGCCCCGTGTGCGACCGCGAGGCGTCCGGTGACCCTGAGATGCACGTGTTCGACATATCCCTGGCCAGTCTTCGGGACGCGTATTCGATATTCTATGATAAATCAGTGGGCGGTTCACCTCCGGATACTCCCCAGGGATTGGAGGAGGGCGTGGGCCGCATCAGGACGTTAATGGAATGGAAGATGGTCGAGCGGGTGCTCGACAACGGCCTGCCGAGTGGCTCGGTATTGGCCTTCGACGGGGCTTTGTGGGCAGGCATCAAGGGCATAGGCCAGATGCTCGGGCGGATAGTGAAGAAGGCAAACGAGGGCGGGATAATCCTCTGCGGCATCAGCAAGCGGAGCATGCTCACCCACAAGGGCCTGCCGCTGATACCAAAGGTCCAGATGGTGGGCGATGATTTTCACGAGAAGAAGGCGTGGTTCCTGCCCCTGGAGATCGGCTCCGGGTATGCGGAGAAGGAGTTCGGAAGGGTGTACGTGGCAAAGCTGCACCCCTATTCCAACCACGCGTTCAGGATAGACCTGGCACTGCCCGGAGGGGCCGACGAGGCCATGGGCAAGCTTGCGGCATTGAGCAACGACCCTACATATGTCGGTTACCCTTATCCGCTGGCGAGAGTGCACAACGACGTGGCCTTCGACCGCTCGGAGGTCGAGGAGATGCGGCATCTGCTGCGCAACCGCGCCCTGGAAAGGGGGATGGACCAGAAGAAGTGGCACCTGACGTTCCAGGAGTTCCACGAGGTGCTGGACATGAACAGGTGACAACATGACCGATAAGGAAGCCAAGGACATATGCCTGGGCCGGGTGACTGGCCGCGACGTGACCGAATTGGTATTCAGGTCGCGCAAGTCCGAGGACATCTTCCTCGGCGAGATGCTCGTCGGCCTTGACGAGGACAGCGGAAGGCGCTTCCTCATGAGGGTCATCAACATACAGCACGGCACAGAGGCCAGGGAAGGGGGCTGGGCCCCGAGGACGGCCGGCGCCTTCATGGACGGCGACGCGCACGACCGTCAGTATACTATTTACGACGAAGAGCGGCGGTTGTACCATCAAGTCGTGTGCGCTCCCCTCGGCTATCTGGACGGCGTCGGAGCCGAGGTCAGGTTCAAGAGCCCGAAGACCATTCCGGCACACTTCTCCAAGGTCAGGCACGCGAACGAGGACGACTACAGGTTCCTCAAGCAATACCTCGGCGACGTCACTGTCGGCTCGCTGCGGAGCGGCGACAGGGTCATAACAAGCGTCCCCATCGGCATCGATTCGGATTACGTGTGCCAGCACATGGGCGTGTTCGCGACGACCGGCATGGGGAAGAGCAATCTCATGAAGAGGCTGGCCGGCTCGGTGCTCGAGACGGGTAAGATGGGCCTTCTGGTCCTGGACCCGCACGGCGAGTACGCGGACGGCGGCAAGGCGGAGTTGAAAGGGCTTGTTCACCACCCGAAGGCCGAGAACCTCAGGGTCTACGCGACCCGCGATGTGGAATGCAACGCCTCAAATGTTCGAATCTCAACCGCAGAGATCACGGTGGGGGACATGCAGAACCTCTGGCCCTTCACCGAGCCGCAGAAGGAGTTCCTCAGCGCGGTGAACGCCCGGAGGCGCAGCGAATGGCTGGACTACCTGGTGGACAACGACGGACAGGAGATGTTCGAGGCGTTCCAGAGACAGTTCCACGAAGGCACGATCGGCGTGGTCAAACGGAGGGCGGCCGTCCTAGACAGGTCGGAATTCGTGGTGAGGGACCCCCGCGTGTCAATGACGGAGACCGTCATCAGCCAGCTGCACGAGGGGGAGGTCGTCCTCGTGGACCTATCGGGCGCCTCGGAGAAGGAGGAGCTGCTCATCAGCAGCGTGCTGGCCCGTGCGGTGTTCGACCGCAATTCCGACCTCTTCAGGGACAAGGCCGAGTTCGCTCGGATACCGCCGTGCGTCATAGCCCTGGAGGAGGCGCAGAGGGTGTTCAGCCGCGCCTGGGGGGGCATATTCCCGCAGATAGCGCGGGAGGGAAGGAAGTTCAAGACCGGGCTGTGCGCCATCAGCCAGCAGCCGAAATTGATAGACACCGAGGTCATCTCGCAGTTCAACACCCTTATCATACTCGGGCTCGCGGACAGGCTTGACCGCGACCGCCTGACCTCCTCCGCGCGCCAGGATATTTCCAAACTGGATTATGAGATTCAGACGCTTATGATAGGCGAGGGCCTTGTTTCCGGGCCCAACACGCCGTTCGCTCTGCCGCTGAAGGTGGACCTCTACGAGGATTACCTGGCCGGCATCGGAAACCATAAGAAGAAAGTGAAGAATGTGGACGACTCGTTCTTCTGATGGAGGGTAGATGAAGGTCCTGCATCTCGCGGACACCCATATCGGGTACTCGGCCTACAACAGGCTGGATGAGAACGGTTACAACCAGCGCGAGATGGACGTCTACGACTCGTTCAGGCAGGTCATCGACCATGCGGTGAAGGACAGACCCGACCTGGTCGTTCACGCCGGGGACCTCTTCGATTCCGTGCGGCCTTCCAACCGTGCTTTATCCTTCGTCATCGAGCAGCTTCTGAGGTTGTCGGATGCAGGCATCCAGACCGTCATGGTTTCGGGCAACCACTCCACCCCGAGGCTGAGGGAGACGGGCAGCGCCTTCAAGCTCTTCGAGCACATCGACAACGTGCATCTGGCATACACCGGTAAATACCAGACGTTCGACATCGGGGACCTGGAGGTCCATGCGCTGCCCCACTGCGTGGACAAGGAGGTCTTCGACACCGAGATCGCCAAGATGAGGCCGGTAAAGAAATCAAGGTTCAACATCGCGGTCCTCCACGCCGGAGTGGTCGGGCTCAGCGTGTTCAAGATGAACGAGTTCAACGAGCAGCTGGCGAGCTCCAAGGCCCTGGAGAGGGGCTTTGATTACGTGGCCCTGGGGCATTACCACGAGCACGTGGAGGCGAGTGATTCCGCGGTCTACGCCGGTTCGACCGAGCGCTTCGGCTTCGGGGAGGCGGGGCAGCCCAAGGGCTTTGTCCGGATAGACCTGGAGAAGGGCGACTGGAAGTTCCACAAGCTGAATGTCAGGAAGATGCTCGACCTTAAGGCGATAGATTGCGGGAGGAAGGGCACGGATGATATCTCCAAAGCCATCCGGGACAACCTCGACACCGCCAAGCTGAAGAGGGCCATCGTCAGGCAGAGGCTCGTTAACGTGGGAAGACAGGATTACAACCTCCTGGACCTTGCCAGGGTGCGGAGGTGGGCCTCCGAGGCCCTGCACTTCGAGCTCAGGGCGGAGATGAAGGATTCGGAGCACAAGATCGCGACCTCGGCCGCCACCTTCGACACGCTGGAAAAGGAATTCGTGGGTTACCTGGCCAAGGTCCCGCTGGAAGGCCTGGACCGCAAGACCATCCGGGCCAGGGGGCTGGAGTACCTGAAGGCCAGGGGGGGTGAGGAATGAGGCTGAACTATCTCGAACTCCAGAACTACCGCAGGTTCAGGTCGGCGGAGCTGGAATTGCCCGAGGGCATGGTGTCTATAATGGGGCCCAACGGCGTTGGCAAGTCCTCGCTGATGGAGGCCGTGGCCTGGTGCCTCTACGGCAATGAGGCGGAGATCGTTCGCACGGGCAAGGAGAGCATCAAGCGGGAGGGGAGCGCGCACACCGACCCCTGCCTTGTCAAGGTGGAGTTTGATTTCGAGGGCACCCAATACGCGGTCGAGCGAAGTATGAAGGGGAAGAGCCTGAGCATGAACGCGAGCATGCACGCGGCCGGGAAGCTAATGGCCAGGGGCTCCGACGACGTGACGGATGCCGTGAAGAAGCTCTTCGGTATGGACCACAAATCCTTCTTCATATCCGTGTTCGCAAGACAGAAGGAACTAAACGCCCTGACCTCATACCCGAAACATCAGAGGAAGAAGCTGGTCCTCAGGATGCTGGAGATCGAGAACATAGAGGAGGCCATAAAGAGGGTGAGGGAGGACCTCAGGCTCCTGAGCGAGGCCATCCACAATCGGGAAGAGGAGCTGGAAGACGATGAGGGAAATCCCGTCATCAAGGTCATTAAGGATGATATCAAAGCACTGGAAAAGGAAGAGAAGGAGCTGGCCAAGTCGGAGACCAGGGCCATGAAGGAGCTGGTGAATATCGAGGGCCTAAGGAAGAAGCTGAAGGACGAGATGAACAAACTGGAGAAGGCCCGTGAGAAATGGCAAAGATGCCTGAGGGAAAAGGAATCGATGAAGGCCACTTTGAGAGCGCAAAAGGAACGCGTAACCGAGCTTAAGCGGGACCTTGCAAAGCTGGAGAAGCTGGAGGATAAGGTCAGGTCAGTGGCGGCGAAGATGAAGGATTACCGAAATGAGCTGGATTCGGTCCTGGACAAGAGGAAGGCCGCGTTGAAGGAGCGAGATTCCCTCAACTCGGACATCGGGACCCTGAAAGCGGCCGAGAGTCAGATCAGGGCCGATGTGACCGAGATCGAAGGCAACATCAAGCAGATCAAAGGCCTTGGCCCGGAGAGCGAGTGCCCCACCTGCTTCAGGGAGCTGGGCGATACCTTCGAGAAGCTTCTGGAAAGCTTTGAGAAACAGCTCAAGGGAAAGGATAGGAAGCTGGCAGAGAACGGGAAGGATGAGGAGAAGGCGAAGGCCAAGCTCGATGACCTCAGGGCGCGGCTTAAGGCGCTTGATAAGAGGGAGTCGATCCTCCGGGAGAAGCTCAGGGACTGGGAGCTGGATGCCACCAAGGTCGAGCGTGTTGCCGAGGTCCGCAAGACATTGAAGGAGACCGAGGCGAAGCTCAAGAGAACGGTCGCGGACTCGGAAGAAGTGGATAAGACGCTGGCCTCCACGGATTTCGATGAGAAGGCCTTCAACAAGGCGAAGAAAGGTCATGACGTGGTTTCCGAGGAACTGAGGACCGCCGAGAACACATTACAGTCGATAAGATCCGATGGGCGGGTGCTGGAGCAGCGTCTCAAGACCGGCAGGGTTGAATTGGAAAGGCTTGAGAAGTTAGAGACCCAGATTGCGGATAAGAAAAGGGAGGTCCGGCTTCTAATACACCTGGAGAAGGTGATGGACGATTTCAAGAAACACCTCATATCGCGCATTCGGCCGGCTCTTGCGGGAATCTCCTCCGAACTCCTGGCCTCGTTGACCAACCGCAAGTACGACGAGATAGAGCTGAGCGAGGATTATGACATCTCCATCAGGGACGGCGGTTCGTTCTACAGGATAGACAGGTTCTCGGGCGGCGAGAGCGACCTGGCCAACCTCTGCCTGAGGCTGGCCATATCCGAGGTCATCGCCGAGAAGCACGGCTCGGCCGGATTCGGCTTCATCGTCCTAGACGAGGTGTTCGGCAGCCAGGATGACAACAGAAAACGGCTCCTGCTCTCCACGTTAAACGGCCTGAGCAACAGGTTTAAGCAGATATTCCTCATCACGCACGTTGAGGACGTGAAGGAATTGATGGGCAACGTGATGCGCGTTTCGGAAAAGGCCGATGGGACCAGTACTGTGGAGGTGCTTTGACGGAGGTAAACGCTAGGACCAAGGCGGAGGTTCTCTGATGGCAGTCCAATCGCCCACGGGCAGGCCCGAACCCAGCAAGCCCACCGAGCTGATAACCTCGGCGGGAGGCGTGGTCATGGACCCCCAGGATAGGGTGCTGCTGCTGAAGAGGCGGGTGGAGGGCACCTGGGTCCTGCCGAAGGGCCGCGTGGAACCCGATGAGACCCTCACGCAGACCGCGCTGAGGGAGGTGAAGGAGGAGAGCGGCCTGGCAAACCTCAGCATTGACAGGAAGATAGGCCTTGTCCGTTACACCTTCTTCTGGCGCCCGGAGGAGGTGAACTATGAGAAAACAGTCCACTACTTCCTCATGAGGCTGAACGGTGACCCTGCCAGCATCGACCTCGAGCCCGACTTCGTGGAATCCACCTGGGCGAGCGTCGAGGACGCCATGAAGCTCCTCACCTTCGAGAACGACCGCAGGATCGTCCGCAGTTTGTATTGAGATCGTGGAGTTTTGGAATAGATAAATGTCTAATGTAGGGGGGGTAAAGATTACGTTCGGCGGGCCGCGTCTTCAGTAATCATTACAAACGGATTTCCGAAAGTTTTTATCAAAGTTAGCGATTATGCGGTGGCTGCTATGTACGACCATCTGGCCATCGAGAAAGGCGACGGGATAGCGACCGTAACGGTCAACAAGCCCGAGGTGCTGAACATCCTTGACACGCCAACCGTCCTCGAGATAGAGCGATGCTTCAACGAGCTGGGAAAGGACGATTCGGTGGACGTCATCATCATCACCGGTGCCGGGGACAAGGCCTTCGTCGCCGGCGGCGACATCAAGGAAATGAGTGTCAAGACCACGATCGAGGGCAGGGAGTACGGGCGAAATGGTCAGAGAGCCTGTTTTACCATCGAGAACTGCCCCAAACCCGTCATCGCGGCTGTGAATGGCTTCGCCCTTGGCGGCGGGACAGAGTTGGCAATGGCCTGCGACATCATCCTGGCTTCGGACCGGGCGAAGTTCGGTCAGCCGGAGGTAAAGCTGGGCATCACGCCCGGATTCGCAGGTACCCAACGATTGCCCCGCATCGTCGGCCGGGGAATGGGCAAGGAGCTGGTACTTTCCGGCAGGATGTTGGATGCGGAGGAGGCTTTGCGCATCGGCCTGGCAAACCGTGTCATTCCTCACAATGAGCTCATGGAACAGGCAATGGAAATGGCCAGGAAGATAGCCGAGAACGGCCAACTGGCGGTCAGGTCCTGCAAGGAGCTGGTAAATTATGCCATGGACGTCGACCTTGACTCAGGCCTCGAAAAGGAGGCCGGAGCCTTCGGGGCCTGCTTCTCCACCGAGGACCAGAAGGAGGGCATGGACGCGTTCGTCGGCAAGAGGAAGGCGGAGTTCAAGGACAGGTGAGGTGTGAAAAGGTTAATGAACACCTTTTCTCTAAAGATTGGCATGTCGAGGAGGGGGCGGTAGGATAGACCTGAACCTGACGAAGGAGCACGAGCTGCTCAGACACACTTTCCGTGATTTTGCCGAGAACGAGATCAAACCGATTGCTGCGGAGATTGACCAGGAAGGCAACATCCCGAGGTCCTTGATCACCAAGATGGGCGAGGTCGGTCTGATGGGAATGACCGCACCTAAGGAGTACGGCGGTAACGGTTGCGATAGGGTCAGTTATATGTTGGGTTTGGAGGAGGTCTCAAGGGTGTGTGGTTCCAGCGGCCTGTTCATGGAGGCACACAACTCCTTGGCGCTCGGACACATATGCGAGCGCGGTAATCATGAACAGAAGTCCGAATACGTGCCCGGATTGGCCAATGGCGAGAAGTTATGCTCCTGGGCGCTGACCGAACCCAGCGCAGGCTCCGATGCTGGCGGCATGAGGACCACGGCAATCTTGGAAGGGGACGAATGGGTGCTGAACGGCACCAAGGTCTTCATCACGACAGGCTCGATGGCGGACGTCATTGTGGTGATGGCTGTCACTGATAAGACCAAGGGCGCGCACGGCATCAGCGCCTTCGTCCTCGAGAAGGACACACCGGGGTTCAGCACGGGCATCGACGAGGACAAGCTGGGCCTCAGGGGCACCCACACCTCGGAGCTTGTCTTTGAGAATTGCCGGATACCGAAGGAGAACATACTCGGTGAGCCCGGTGAGGGATTCACGGGTGCGATGAACATACTCGACCGCGGCAGGACGGCAGTGGGAGCAATGGCCTTGGGCATTGCCCAGGGCGCCTTGGAAGAATCGGTCAGGTATGCCAAGGAGCGGGAGCAGTTCGGCAGGCCCATCGCCAAGTTCCAGGCCATCCAGTGGATGCTCGCGGAGATGGCGACGCAGGTTGAGGCTTCGCGGTTGCTCGTGTACAGGGCCGCTTGGCTGGAGGACCAGGGAGTCAGATTCACCAAGGAAGCGTCCATCGCCAAGCTTTATGCTTCCACAATGGCAACGCAGACGTGCCTCAAGGCGATCCAGATACACGGCGGATACGGATACACCAAGGATTATCCGGTCGAGCGCATGCTAAGGGATGCAAAACTCTGCGAGATAGGCGAGGGCACCAGCGAGGTACAGAGGCTGGTGATAGCCAGGCAACTGCTCGGGTAGGTGGCTTTACCCGTTGATACACATGGAGCAATTTGTTGATATATTTCTAGTTGAAGCGAAGGTCAAATTCAAATATCGTATTGGTTTTAATATAGAATCAACAGGCAAAATAATTAAATATCCACTTAGTGTCAACGAGCAGAGTTATATACTAAAAATACTTAGAAGATGTAACATGGATGTGGCCGCATGACCAAAATTCATTCTGGTAAGGGATCTGGGCTAGGAAAGAGAACGCTATCCATCGTGATCGTAGGCCTGATGGTATTTGCCCCGTTGTTTGCCGGGGGATTCATGCTCAACGGCATGAGTCCGACCGCTGCACCAGTGGCGGTTGT
>Ga0209536_100004421_pt1 | contig 22198 bp, 20 predicted proteins | sample DeeMarSeWOR28_12_FD_187461 | JGI IMG/M metagenome (GOLD analysis project Ga0209536, IMG submission 187461) | Marine sediment microbial communities from White Oak River estuary, North Carolina - WOR-2-8_12 (SPAdes) (version 2) | ecosystem: Environmental > Aquatic > Marine > Intertidal zone >... | reverse complement strand
AACCGCTTCAAGAAATATCCCCAGAAGTTGCTGACGTGGCTCAGTAGATGGCATGAAAGCCGCGCTGCAAATCCTGCTTCAGGTCTTCAACATCTTCCAGCCCTACCGCCACGCGAACCAGGTTATCGCTAATCCCTGCCTCGATTCTCTGCTCCGGGCTCAGGCGCCCGTGGGTGGTGGTCGCCGGATGAGTTATCGTGGACTTGGTATCGCCGAGATTCGCCGTTATTGATATCAGGCGCGTGGCGTCGATCATTGCCCACGCATGTTCACGCTCGCCCTTGATTTCAAATGACAGCAATCCGCCGAAGCCTTTTTGCTGCTCGCTCGCGAGAGTGTGCTGCGGGTGGGAGGACAATCCCGGATAGTTTACCCGCTCGACCAGTGGCTGCTGCTCAAGCCAGCGCGCCAGCTCCAGTGCATTGTCGCAATGACCCTTCATACGCAACACCAGCGTTTCAAGACCTTTCAGAAAAATCCAGGCATTGAACGGGCTAAGGGTTGGCCCGGCGGTGCGCAGAAATCCATAGACCTCCTTGCCTACCAGGTCCTCACTACCCACCACTGCACCGCCAACCGCCCGACCCTGTCCATCAATGAATTTGGTTGCGGACAACACCGAGATATCGGCGCCGAGCGTGAGCGGTTGTTGCAGGGCAGGTGTGCACAGCGTGTTATCGACCACCAGCAGGCAATCGTTCGCATGCGCCAGGTCGGCCAACGCACGGATATCCACAACTTCGAGCAATGGATTGGAGGGTGTCTCAACGAACAACAGTCGGGTTTCGGGTCGCAATGCTGCTTCCCAGGCAGCGAGATCCGTGAGCGGCACAGCCGACGACTCGATACCAAATTTGCCGAGATAGTTGTTGAACAACACTGTTGTCGTGCCGAATATTCCCTGTGACGCAACAATGTGATCTCCGGTTTTCAGGACTGCTGCGCATACCGCCAGAATGGCGGACATCCCGGAGGAGGTCGCGACGCAACGTTCGCCACCTTCCAGTGACGCTAGACGCTGCTCAAATGTTCTGACGGTAGGATTGGTGAAGCGCGAGTAAATGTTTCCCGGCTCGTCTCCGGAAAATCGGGCTGCCGCCTGGGCTGCCGATTCGAATACGTAGCTGGATGTTGGAAAAATGGGCTCGCTCTGCTCACCTTCTGCAGTGCGTACCTGTCCGGCACGAATAGCACGGGTAGCAAGCGCCCAATCGTCTTGGTCTTTCTTGGACATTCCGCATCTCCTCTCTGTCGACGCCAGGGACAGCAGACGCAAAAAAACCCGCTGTTCCTGACCTCAAGACGCGGCCAAAGCGGGTTACTTTCGCTTTAGCTGCATTTATATTCGGCGCCCGCAAGCTGATTTCTCAAATCGGCGCCACTGGTAAAACCTTAATTGAGCCAGGCACGGCTGTCAACTGACGCTACCTCTACCAAGCTGCAACGCCTGCGAAGTCAAAGAAACGGGCGATCAAACGTTTACTGCGGGTAGGTTTGCGCCTCGGTAAAAGCGAGATCATTTGAGCTGCCTTTGCTCTTCGCGCCATCGGCGCGGCGCGCTTCGATGCGATCCAGGTATTCCTGGTGCACGTCACCGGTGACATACACCCCGTTAAAACAGGAGGCGTCAAATTCCTTGATGTTGGGGTTGCCCTCTTGGGCGGCTTCAATCAGGTCGTCGAGATCCTGATAAATCAGAGCGTCCGCGCCGATCTCGGCGGCGATCTCCTGGTCAGTACGATTATAGGCAACCAGCTCGTACACCGACGGCATATCAATACCGTAGACATTCGGAAAGCGTACCGGAGGCGCTGCCGACGCAAAGTAGACCTTGCGTGCCCCGGCCTCGCGCGCCATCTGGATAATCTGCTTGGAGGTCGTCCCGCGTACAATCGAATCATCAACCAGCAACACGCTCTTGTCCCGGAACTCAAGATCAATCGCATTCAGCTTTTGTCGTACGGACTTCTTGCGCTCGGCCTGACCGGGCATAATAAAGGTACGGCCGATATAACGATTCTTGATAAAACCTTCCCGGTATTTGATGTCCAGCTCATACGCCATTTGCAATGCCGCGGTTCGGCTGGTGTCCGGGATTGGTATCACAACATCGATTTCCTTGTCCGACCACTCGCGCTGTATCTTGGTGGCGAGTTTTTCACCCATGCGCAAGCGCGTCTTGTGCACCGCGATGCCGTCGATCAGGGAATCCGGGCGCGCCATGTAGACATACTCAAACAGACACGGCACGTGTCTCACGTTACTGGCGCAAGTGCGGGTATGTACGTGGCCTTCCATGTCAATGAATATCGCCTCACCCGGTTCAATATCACGCACCAGCTCAAAATCCAGCACATCCAGCGCAACGCTCTCCGATGCCACCATGTGTTCGGTTCCAACATCGGTTTCCCGACGACCGTACACCAGCGGACGAATTCCGAAGGGGTCACGGAACGCGAGGATTCCCGACCCGACGATCATGGCCGTAACCGCATAGGCGCCCTTGCATCGACGATGAACGCCTTCGACCGCACGAAAAATGTCCTCGGCGGAGGGTCGCAACTTACCCTGTGCCTGCAGTTCATGGGCAAGCACGTTCAACAACACTTCGGAATCGGATTCTGTATTGATGTGGCGCAGGTCTTCGCGAAAGATTTCCTCTTTCAATTCGTCGACATTGGTTAAATTGCCGTTGTGGCCAAGGGCCAGGCCGAAGGGTGAGTTGACATAAAATGGCTGCGCCTCGGCGGCGGAGTCGCACCCGGCGGTGGGATAGCGAACGTGACCAATGCCCATGTGCCCCTTGAGATTGACCATGTGCTGCACGTTAAATACGTCGCGAGCCAGACCATTATCCTTGCGTAAATAGACCTTGTGGCCGTCACTGGTGATGATGCCGGCCGCATCCTGCCCGCGATGCTGCAACACCGCTAGCCCTTCGTAGATAGACTGGTTGACCGGACCCTTGCCCAGGATACCGATAATGCCGCACATTGGATTCGCTACCTCTGATTAAAAAATTTCAGGTCGGGGGTACCGCCCCGGATCGCCCGCGAGAATTCCTAATTATAGCGGATATGTCTGGAAACATCCTTCGGCAAATACTTGCTAACCGCGAGCGCCAGATTGCCGAGCGGTTTGGCAAAAACCGAACCCTTCCACCAGCTCTGGCTGGGTGCCGAGGTCAACCCCATCAGCAATACCGCTATCAATATAATAAACACGCCCCGCAGCGCACCGGTGACGCCACCCAGAATCAGATTCGGCAATTTCAACCAGGCCCGGGAAACAAATATGTTGTGCAGCATGTGGGCAGCAATACTGCCGCCAACGAATACCACGACAAACATGACCAGGAACCCGACAACCAGCCTGACAGTCGGCTCGCTAATGCTGGATTTAAATAAATTACCAACGTTGTCGGCGAACATCCAGGACAGTACGCCCGCCAGAATCCAGCTACCAAACGAAAACAGTTCGCGTATTAAACCGCGCCGTACGCCCATGGAGGCGTAAAAGCCAACAATGAGGGCGATGATCAGATCAAAAATATTCATTTTCCGGCAATTATCCTGGCACGCACGCGGCCGCCTGCGACACAACTAGGAGCTTGTAGATAACACGACTCCGTTGACACCGTGTTGCTTGTTAATGCTGTCACGTGCGCGATTCGCACTGTCCCTGGAAACATATGGGCCAACGCGAACCCGGACCGCCTGACCGCTCTTGATGGAAATTACTTTGAGCGTCACCTGGTATTTTTGTGCCTCGAGCTTTGCGCGCAAGCGACGCGCGTTGGCGGGATCAGAAAAAGTGCCAACCTGCACCATCCATTTACCCTTGGCAACCGGGGCGCTGATTTTGGGCTCACTGACGGATGGCGATGCGGCGGGCGGCTTTGGTGCCGTCCCGGCAACCGGTTTCGATGGTGCCGCCTTGCTCGTTTCGGGCCGCGGCTCGGCAACGGCCGCAGGCCGGGGGACGAGCGGATTGTTAATCACCTTGGGCACAACCGCACCTTCACGCGACGCCTGCGGAGGGACTGTTGTTACAACCACTTTAGTGTCCGGGGTAATAGCTCCCTGTTTGTCATCAGGATTCAGCAGTTGCGGCTGTTCGTGCAACACGACCGAGAACAGGATGAAGGCCAGCGACACCAGAACCACTGCACCCAGTATGCGGTGCCTGGGTTCAAAGTCTTTTTCCATGTCCTGATTTGCCATTTGCCTGCCTTTAACCGAGCTCGTGCATTATAGCACCGACCGTTACGAAAGAACCAAAGACCAGCACACGATCCTGCGGTTGCGCGTCGGAAAGCGCTGCATGGTAAGCGCTGCTGACATCAGTAAACTCGCCAACGGGTTTTTTTATCCCGATGTGCTCGAGCGTATTCTTCAGCACGGCGGCATCGGCACCGCGCGGTGGAGGCAGACTCGCGAGATACCAGTGATCAATTGACTCGGCCAACGCGGCCAGCGCATCTTCGATTGCCTTGTCCTGCATCATCCCGACGACGGCAAGGGTATTTCCCGTTACCGGCGTCTCGAAACAGGTTCTGGCAAGCGCGCTTATTGCCTGCGGGTTGTGGGCAACATCGAGGACTACCTCGGGTTGCGAGTGTACTCGCTGGAAACGACCCGCCACCGTGGTCATGGCGATGGCCTTGGCCGCCTGGGCGCGGGTTACAGGCAAACTAGCCTGCAGGCTCCCCACGGCCATCAACGCCGTTCCAAGATTCAGTTGCTGATGCTGGCCGGTCAATGCTGGCGGTGGCAGTCCGGCCCAGGACAGGCCCGCGCCATCGAACTGGCAGTCATGCTGGCGACACTGGAACGAAAAATCACGCCCCTGTAGCGACAATTCGGCGCCGACTTCAGTCGCCCTGTCGATGACACTTGATGGCGGTTTGGCGTCACCGCAGATAGCCGTCTTTCCGGTTCGGAAAATACCGGCCTTCTCGTAACCGATGCTTTCACGATCCTTACCTAACCAGTCGCTGTGATCGACATCGATGCCGGTGACAATAGCGATATCGGCATCAAACAGGTTGACCGCATCCAGTCGCCCGCCTAACCCGACCTCCAGAATTGCCACATCCAGTTTTTGCGATTGCAGGATATACGCCGCGGCGAGCGTGCCAAATTCAAAATAGGTTAGCGCGGTCTGCTCGCGCGCGGCTTCTACTGCTTCAAATGCATGACATAAATCCTGGTCCAGGACTTCCTCGCCATTGAGATGCACGCGCTCGTTGTAGCGCACCAGATGTGGTGAGGTGTAGGAGCCCACTGAATAGCCTGCGGCGAGATAGATCGCTTCTAGCAGGGCAACCACAGACCCCTTGCCGTTTGTGCCCGCAACAATAATCGTGGCACTGGCGATTGGCCGCAACGCCATGCGCCCGGCGACAGCTCGTATGCGATCCAGGCCAAGTTCAATGGTTTCCGGGTGCAGGCTCTCGATATATTGAAGCCAGGAATCGAGGGTTTTCTGTTTCAGCTTTCTTCGGGGGCAGCGCCATGCGGAGCTGGAGTACTAATTTCGACCGGGGCGGACGCCTTGCTACCTTTGTTCCGGCTATCCATCAGCATAGAGAGCAGGCCGGCAATACGATCGCGCATCTCCCGGCGATCAACAATCATATCAATTGCACCATGTTCAAGCAGGAATTCGGAACGCTGAAAGCCTTCTGGCAGGGTCTCGCGCACGGTTTGCTCGATAACGCGCGGACCGGCGAAACCAATGAGGGCCTTGGGCTCAGCAACGATGGTATCTCCGAGCATCGCAAAACTGGCAGAAACCCCGCCCATGGTCGGATCAGTAAGCACCGACACAAAAGGCAAGCCACGCTTGCCCATTTTTACCAGCGCAGCGCTGGTCTTCGCCATTTGCATTAGTGACAGCAGCGCCTCCTGCATGCGCGCACCACCGCTGGCGGCGAAACAGACCAGCGGGATTTCCTCGTCCAGACAGACCTGCGCTGCGCGAACAAAGCGTTCGCCAACAACGGAACCCATGGACCCGCCCATAAAGGAGAATTCAAAAGCCCCGGCAACCAGGGGCAGGCCTTTAACCTGTCCCTTGATCGCGACCAGCGCGTCGTGTTCACCGGTATTCTTCTGGGCATCGGTAATGCGGTCCTTGTAGCGCTTGCTGTCCTTGAATTTCAGCGGATCAGTCGGGTACAAAGACTCCCCGATTTCGAGCCGCGGCTCAGGATCCAGGAAAAGATCCAGACGGCGGCGCGCACCAATTCGCATATGATGACTGCACTTGGGGCAGACATTCATGTTGTTCTCGATTTCGACGCAGTACAGCACCGCCGAACAGGAGGGACATTTTTTCCACAGGCCTTCCGGGATAGATTTCTTGGTGCCCTGACTCTTGATCTTCGGGGGAATCAGTTTATCAAACCAGCTCATGAGCTCACCTCAACCTGGTCCATGGCCTCGCGCAGGCTGGCAACAAAGTCAGGCACGGTTTTCAGGATTTCGTCGGGCCTGTCGGCAAGATCGGCAATGCGATTAACCAGGGCACTGCCAACCACCACCGCGTCGGCAATCCGCGCGACACTGGCGGCGACCTCGGGGCTCTTGATACCAAATCCCACGCCTAGTGGGAGTGACACCTGTTTTCTGATTTTTGTCAGCTTCGCTTCCACTTCGACCGGATCCAGATTACTGGCCCCTGTTACCCCTTTCAAGGAAACATAATAGACGAATCCGCTGGCAACTTCTGCCACCCGTCGTATCCGCTCATCGGTGCTGGTCGGCGCCAGCAGGAATACTGGATCCAGCCCTTGGCGGTTAAACGCCGCCAGGTATTCATCTGCTTCTTCCGGTGGCAGATCAACTGTTATCACACCATCGGCACCAGAGGCGACAGCGTGCTCGGCAAAGGCCTCGTAACCCATCGCCTCGATCGGGTTGAGATAACCCATGAGTACCACCGGCGTATCACTGTCGGTCGTGCGAAACTGACGCACCATATCCAGCACATTAGTCATCGTAATGTGGTGTGCCAGTGCGCGTTCACAGGCACGCTGAATCGCAGGACCTTCTGCCATCGGGTCGGAAAACGGAATGCCCAGCTCAAGTACATCAGCCCCGGCTTTTACCAGTTCATGCATTAACGGCACGGTGACGTCCGGATTCGGATCGCCAGCAGTAATAAACGGGATAAGCGCCTTGCGCCCCTTTGTCCGCAGGGCATCAAACCTTGCTTTCAGTCTCGACATTAGAGCGATATTCCTTCACGTGCAGCCACCGTATGCACATCTTTATCGCCTCGACCGGAGAGGTTCACAACGATGACCTTGTCGCGATCCATTTTTGGCGCGAGCTTCTTCACATAAGCCAGTGCGTGGCTGGATTCCAGGGCAGGTATAATGCCCTCGGTGCGGCTGAGGTCATGAAACGCTTGCAGCGCCTCATCATCGGTGATCGAAACATACTCGGCACGCCCGCTGTCTTTCAACCAGGCATGCTCGGGCCCGACCCCGGGATAATCCAGACCGGCGGAAACCGAATGCGTTTCGATAATCTGTCCGTCGGCGGTTTCCATCAAGTAGGTTCGATTCCCGTGAAGCACACCGACTTTACCCGCGCATAGTGGCGCAGCGTGATGACCGGTTTCGATACCGTCGCCAGCCGCTTCAACGCCAATTAACCGCACGTTCTCGTCATCAATAAAAGGATAGAACAGGCCCATGGCATTGGATCCGCCGCCCACACACGCGACCAGCGCATCCGGCAAACGGCCTTCGGCCTCGAAAATCTGTTCGCGCGCCTCGATTCCGATCACCGACTGGAAATCACGCACCATTGCCGGGTACGGGTGTGGCCCGGCAACCGTACCAATTATATAAAAGGTATCATCGACATTGGTAACCCAGTCGCGCATCGCTTCATTCAACGCATCTTTCAGTGTTTTTGAACCCGAAGACACTGGCCTGACTTCGGCACCGAGCAGCTTCATCCGGTAAACATTGATCGCCTGGCGTTCAATATCCTCTGTGCCCATGTAGACAATGCACTCGAGGCCGAAACGCGCGGCGACGGTCGCCGAGGCGACGCCATGCTGGCCGGCACCGGTTTCGGCGATGATGCGGGTTTTGCCCATACGTTTTGCCAACAAGGCCTGGCCGACTGTATTGTTGATTTTGTGCGCGCCGGTATGATTCAGATCTTCGCGCTTGAGATAGATACGGGCACCGCCGAGCGCTTCACTCCAGCGTTCTGCCGGATACAACGGCGACGGCCGACCAACAAACAGTTTCAGGTCTCGCTCGAATTCGCGCAGGAAATCCGGGTCTGCACGATAGCGCTCGTAGGCTTCACGCAACTCGGTCAGTGGTTGCATCAATGTTTCGGCGACAAACATGCCGCCGTAGGCACCGAAATGTCCTCGTGCGTCTGGTAGGGCGTAACTCATAGACTCTAATTAACCTCTCGCATGAATGCCGCGATACGTGCAGCGTCCTTGATACCCTTGCTACTTTCCACTCCGGAACTCACGTCTACGGCGTAGGGATGGACCTGGCGAATGGCCTCGGCGACATTGTCCGGCGTCAAACCCCCGGCCAGAATAATGGGCTTGCCCAGATTGGCAGGAATACGAGTCCAATCAAAGGTCTGGCCGCTACCGCCTTCCAGCCCAGGGACGTACGCGTCCACCAGCAGACCGGCAGCAGCAGCATAGCGTTCCGCGATCTCCGGTAAATTAATCCCTTCGCGCATTGTCACCGCCTTGATATATGGCAGACCATAACGCTGGCAGTCTTCCGGCGTTTCGTTGCCATGAAACTGCAGCAGATCAATACTTCCCGTCGCCAACACCGACTCAATGCTGGCCACGTCCGCATCAACGAAAAGTCCCACGCGAGTCACAAACGGCGGGACTACGCTCGCTATCGAGACCGCAGCTTTAATCGAGATATGACGCGGGCTAGGCTCATAGAATACCAGGCCAATGGCATCGGCACCGTTTTCCGCTGCCGCCAGCGCATCCTGTTCACGAGTGATTCCACAGATCTTGGCCCGAATCCGCATGCTAAAGCCCTGTCGGAAACGGCGCAGCTTACCAAAGGCCCGTGTCAGGGGAAAGTTGCGGGATATTAAACTTCTGCGGGTATTCAACGGCAGTCAGATAAAGCCCGTCCGGGGGCGCAGTGATGCCGCCCTGCGTGCGGTCGCGCGCTTCCAGCACCTGTTTCGCCCACTGGGGCTCTCGTTCGCCGGCGCCAATGGTCATCAACACCCCGGCGATATTGCGTACCATGTGGTGCAAGAAGGCATTGGCATAGACATGTAAAAAAATGAAGTCGCCTCGCCGATCAATGCCCAATTCACGCAACTCGCGCACCGGGTCTTTTGCCTGACAGTGCACGGTCCGATAGGACGAGAAGTCGTGCGTGCCGATCAAATGTGCGGCACCGGCACGCATGCGCTCGACATCAAGCGGCCTATAGTCCCAGGTAACGCGCCGGTTCAGAAAAGTCGGGTGCACTGGTCGGTTGAAAATAACGTATTGATAATGCCGCCCCGTCGCCGAAAACCGGGCATGGAACTCCGGATCCACCTCCTCGGCCCATACCACCGCAACGTCATCAGCCAGATTACTATTGGCACCGCGCAGCCAGGCGCGCCCTGAGCGCTGGGCCGAGGTATCGAAATGAATCACCTGACCGCTGGCGTGCACACCAGTATCGGTTCGACCAGCAGTAATCACACGGACCGGCGCATCTGCAACGGAGCCCAACGCCCGCTCCATATCGCCCTGGACCGTTCGCACGTCGTCTTGCAGTTGCCAGCCGCAAAAGTGTGACCCGTCATATTCAACAATGGCAGCAATTCGCATGAATCCATCCTAATGCATTGAGTCGCGGATCGGAATCTCGCTGGTCGACAGGATTCAACTGTAGATAGCAGGCCAATTGTTACCTGCATGCGTGGCATTGGGGCCGGACGTATCAGAAAGTGACGGTCTTGTCGGAATTCTTGATGAGGTCGTAAAGTGTGCCCATGGTTGCCGCTTTGCAATATTCCGCGGCAGTCTGGTCGCGCAGATTGAGGCAGGTTCCGCAACTCAGGATGTTTCCGCCAGCGTCGACAAATTCCAGAATCTTTTCCGAAATATTGAAGTCATCGGTATCCAGGGACTCGGCCTCGACACCCTGGGCAAGCAAAAATACGGTGACGTCGTCTTCGCAGCTGCGCGCAAGAATCCCGAGCCGGAACGCGTTCCAGACCACCTCCGGCTCAGCAGAATAGACAACAATCCCCAGTTTCATCACGATCCTTGTTCACCCCGTTAGTCTAATTATAGAGCCATATTCTCGCGATGAAACCCTGAAATACTTATGCGCTTGTTGTGCACATATTCCGCTCGCTGGATAAAATCTTTCACCTGCGAAATACCGGCGTTTTGCCGGTAGAATTTAATTCAGGACAATGTATTCTGATACCAGTTCGCGATGTTAGCGCAAACTCACTTTCAACCTTGATCAACCTAGGCAGGCACAACAATGACGCTGGAACATCACCCCTTAATCAAGGAATTTCCCGAGTATCATGACCTCATTCATAAACTGAAAACCGAGGACAGTCATTTTCGCAAGCAGTTTGAGGAGTACCACGAGCTGGACAAGGAGATTTATCGACACGAGCAGGATATTGAACCTACTAGCGACGACTACCTGGAAGAGCTGAAAATGAAACGCGTGCATCTGAAAGACGCACTGTTTGCTGCGCTAAAGGAAGCGGGAAAATCCTGACAGGAAATCAGGCAGCTGGCTGACAGTTTTGTGCTGCCCAACTTCTGTCCCCGACCCACTGGCTAGCGGACAATGGCGTAATAGATCACGTATAGCCAGGACAGGATGCCGTGTACGATTGCCCATAGTATGGATTTGTTTACGCTCCAGGAAATGGCGATGGCCAGTGCCGTACCGAATCCGATACCGGTTCTGAATGCTTCACCTCGATACATATAAAGCCTCGTGCTGTTCATGGTTGTCTCCTCTTGTTTGTCACCGGAAATTAATTCCGCTAGAAACTACGGCCAACCATCAGGCCGCCCCAGACCGGATTGCGTTGCTCACCCACTCTTAGCTCTGGCGTGCTCGCGCGCAGCACAACACTGAATTTATACCCGTTCTGGAATCGCTTGGTAATACCTGCCCATGCCTCGGCGATCCACGGATTTACTTCGGATGCGCTATAGGTTACAGCGCTTTCGCGAAACTGCCCTTGCAATAATGCGTTGTAAAAGCGGTAACGCAAGTCGACGCCGCCCCAGAAAAAGAGTTCGCTGACCCTCATGCTGCGACCGGTTCGACTGGTCGGTATGCCCATGTTGCCGTAGTCGTACTGATGCGGATTGAAACTCCACCAGGGCGAGCGGATATCGCCAAAGCGCGTGCCGAGACCAAGCGAGACATCCGTGATATAGCCAACACTGATATCGCCCGCGCTTTTCAGCTCGTAATCGATACCATTTTTTACGTAGCGCTTTTTATGGGTGATTTGCCGTGCAAGCGTATAGCGAAAGGTCGGTTCACCACCGTTGGAAATCTGGTTGTGCCAGCCGTTGGCCGTTCCCTGACCCAACGCGCTATGAACAGAATTCTGAAAAAACTCTGCGACTCCCAATCCCAGTACACCGAACATGAATGTTGATTGAAATACCTGGTTCTCCTCATAGGCCACTGTCTGCTGGGTGTTGGCGATATAGACCAGGCTGGCGTAGGGGCGATCATCATATATCGGCGCCGACGCGCTGATATCCCTGGGAGTAAATGCGGTGTAGCCAAAACCGAAACTGTGCAGCGTGAAGGTATTTTTAGCGCGATAGCGTTGCTCGGAGCCGGACCATTGATCGATCCTGCGCCTGAGAGTCTCTAGGCCGAAGGGATACTGGGTGGCACGTTTACCGTAAAGGGTCACTGCCAGTCCGCCGGTATAATCCTGATCCAGCGGCAACAATGCGAAGGCATCATTATCAAGATAGACTTCCCAGCCAGAGTCATGCGCCTCACCCTCGTCAATCACCTCGGGTTCTTGCGCGCCGACCGCGCTGGAAGCGAGCGCCCAGCAAACAGCAAGTATAAAGGGTATGAGCGACCAACAAGTGTCACCCGGGCGCGGCATAACGCTATCCGGTAACTTCCATCTTGTCGACCTTCTGATAACCTCGCGGCAGTTTCAGGCCCCGCAGCGCCCTCTCGCCGATGTACTCGTTCAGCTCGTCCACCGTCAGATTGCGTTTCTTCTGGCCAGCATAGACAGTCAGGCCCTTGTCTTCGGCAAATACGCACATCGACAGGACATACTCTTCGCGCGATACAACTTTTTTGGTTGGAATATTGATTATCTTTATACCCTTGCCGCGGGCCATTAATGGCAACTCCCCAACCATAAAGGTCAACAACCTGCCGATATTGCTGACCGCGGCAATCCAGTCTTCTTCGTAGTTTATGACTCGCTGAGGCGGCAGCACCTTCGCACCGGTCGGCACTTTTAACACTGCCTTGCCGTTCTTGGTCTTTGTCACCATGTCTTCAAGCTTGCATACGAATCCGTAACCGGCATCACTTGCCATGAGATACATATCTTCCGGCGCACTCATGATGACACCGACAAACGTTGCGCCATGTGGTGGATTAAAATAGCTCGCGACCGGATCGCCCTGGCCACGCGCTGACGGCAATTTATGCGCCGGCACAGAATACGCGCGCCCGGTGGAATCGATAAACACTGCCAGCTGGTTGCTACGCCCTCTGGCGTGATGCTGATAGCCATCACCGCCCTTGTAAGCAAGCGTTTCCGGATCCACCTCGTGGCCCTTGGCGGCACGAACGTAACCTTTCCTGGACAGCACGACCGTGACGGGCTCGGTTGGCAACAAGGCGGCCTGGTCGATCGCCCGGGCAGTTTCGCGCTGAACAATGGGCGAACGACGTTCGTCGCCGAACTCGTGTACGTCTTCCTTAAGTTCATTTTTGACCAGCGTCTTCAGGCGCGCCTGGGATTTGAGTATCTTTGCCAGGTTGTCGCGCTCTACGGTCAACTCATCCTGCTCGCCCCGAATTTTCATTTCTTCCAGTTTGGCCAGGTGCCGCAACTTGGTCTCCAGGATAGCTTCGGCCTGTATATCCGATAACTTGAATCGCTTGATCAGCACCGGCTTGGGGTGATCTTCACGTCGAATGATGCGTATCACCTCATCGAGATTCAGGTACGCGGTCATCAGACCTTCTAGAATGTGTAGCCGCGCCACCACGCGATCGTAGCGGTACCGCAAACGACGACGCACCGTCTCCAGCCGGAATTCGATCCATTCGCGGAGTAAGTCGCGCAAGTTGTAGACACGTGGTCGGCCTTTGAGGCCGATCATATTGATATTGACGCGATAATTACGCTCGAGATCGGTAGTCGCCAACAAGTGCGACATTAACTCACCGGCGTCGACACGATTAGAGCGCGGCACGATGACAAGACGTACTGGATTCTCGTGATCGGATTCGTCGCGCAGGTCTTCAACCATTGGCAGTTTTTTTGCCTGCATTTGCGCGGCAATCTGCTCGAGGATTTTGCTGGTTGAGAGCTGGTGGGGAAGTGCGGTGATAATGATCTCCCCGTCTTCCACTGACCAGACGGCGCGCATCTTGATGCTGCCATTACCGGTCTCGTAGATTTGCCTGATTTCATCGACAGGGGTAACGATTTCGGCGTCGGTCGGGTAGTCCGGTCCCTGTACATGTTTCAGCAGGTCCTTCACCGTTGAGCTGGGTCGATCCAGTAGCTGTATACAGGCGCTCACCACTTCGCGCACGTTATGTGGCGGTATATCGGTCGCCATCCCAACTGCAATACCGGTGGTGCCGTTCAACAACACATTCGGCAGACGGGCTGGCAATACCTTTGGTTCATCAAGGGTGCCGTCAAAGTTTGGCGTCCAGTCAACCGTACCCTGACCCAATTCGGAAAGTAACGATTGAGAGAACCGGGTCAGGCGTGCCTCGGTATAACGCATGGCAGCGAACGATTTAGGATCATCCAGAGACCCCCAGTTTCCCTGGCCGTCTACCAACGGGTAGCGATAACTGAATGGCTGCGCCATCAGCACCATGGCCTCATAACATGCGGTATCGCCATGCGGATGGAACTTGCCAAGCACATCGCCGACGGTGCGCGCCGACTTTTTAAATTTCGCCGCCGCGTTCAGTCCCAGCTCCGACATGGCGTAGACTATGCGACGTTGCACTGGCTTCAGGCCATCACCAATATGCGGCAACGCGCGATCGAGAATCACATACATGGAGTAGTCCAGGTATGCCTTTTCGGAAAAGCTCGCGACAGGCTGGGTTTCTACCAGGGCCAGCTTGGGAGGACCACTGGGCCGAGTGGCGGCCTTGCCAGTCTTTTTTGCCGCTTTCTTTCGCGTGGCTTTCTTGGCAACCGGCTTTCTGGCCGCTGCCTTTTTGGACGCCGCTTTTTTCCTGCTGGTTTTTTTCTTGCGCGTCGCCATCGATTACACTACCTCAGCCTCATCGCCCTTCTTCTCCAGCCAGCGCTTGCGATCGGGGGCGCGTTTTTTGGCAAGCAACATATCCATCATCCGATTGGTGGTATCACCCGGTTTTACCGTCAGCTGCACCAGTCTTCGGGTAGCAGGATCCATGGTGGTTTCGCGTAATTGCATCGGGTTCATCTCGCCCAGGCCTTTGAATCGCTGAACGTTAACCTTGCCGCGCAGTTTTTCCTCACTAATTCGGTCCAGCACCTGTTTCCTTTCCTTGTCATCCAGGGCATAGAACACGTGCTTGCCAACGTCGATTCGATACAACGGTGGCATGGCGACATACACATGGCCGGCCTTTACCAGGGATGGAAAATGACGCACAAACAGCGCGCACAGCAGCGTGGCAATATGCAGACCGTCGGAATCGGCATCGGCCAGTATGCAGACCTTGCCATAGCGCAGGCCGTTGAGATCACTGGAGCCGGGATCGACGCCCAGGGCAACGGCAATGTCATGCACTTCCTTGGAGCCAAGCACTTCTGCCGGATCCACTTCCCAGGTGTTGAGGATCTTTCCGCGCAGCGGCATAACTGCCTGAAACACGCGGTTGCGGGCCTGCTTGGCTGATCCGCCGGCAGAATCACCCTCGACCAGAAACAGTTCGGTTTCATCAAGGTTGCTACTACTGCAGTCGGCAAGCTTGCCAGGCAACGCCGGACCGGCGCTGACTTTTTTTCGCTCCACGCGCTTGCCGGCACGCATGCGCGCCTGTGCGCTTTCAATCGCCAACTGCGCCAGTTCTTCGGCGGCCTTTACATGCTGGTTGAGCCACAGACTAAACGTGTCTTTCGCCATGCTGGCAACAAACGCCGCTGCCTCACGTGAAGACAAACGGTCTTTGGTCTGCCCGGAGAACTGGGGGTCCTGCATTTTTACTGATAACACATAGCTGCAGCGGCCCCAGACATCTTCAGAAGATATCCTGACGCCCTTGGGTAACAGCGAACGAAGCTCGCAGAAGTCGCGCAATGCGTCGGTCAGTCCGCTACGAAACCCGCTGACGTGGGTGCCGTCCTGCGGTGTCGGAATCAGGTTGACGTAACTTTCGGTCAGCAGCTCTCCGCCTTGCGGAAGCCAGACCACGGCCCAGTCCGCCGCCTCGGCTTCTGTTGCCACCGACCCGACAAATGGGTCCTCGGGCAGCAGATCGTAGCCAGCCAGTTCCTCCAGCAAGTAATCTGTCAGGCCCGCATCGAACTGCCACTCTTCATCGTCTTTTTTATTGGCTTCATTGGTAAACGAGACATAGAGTCCCGGGCACAACACGGCTTTCGCACGCAATACATGCTTGAGCCGGGGCACACTGAATTTTACCGAATCAAAAAACTGTGGGTTTGGCCAGAAATGTACCTGGGTACCAGTCTCGTCTTTGGCCGCCTTGCCAATGGACTTCAGCTCGGATGTTTTCTGGCCATCCGCAAAGGCCATTTTGTAATGTTTGCCTCCGCGCCAGATCTCGACTTCCAGCCTGGATGACAGGGCATTGACCACCGAGACACCAACACCGTGCAGTCCACCGGAAAAAGTATAATTTTTGTTGGAGAACTTGCCGCCCGCATGCAATCGGGTAAGGATTACCTCGACACCCGACACTTTCTCTTCCTTGTGCTTGTCCACCGGCATACCACGGCCATCATCGACAACACTGACCGAACCGTCTTTATGCAGCGTGACTTCAATGCTGCCGGCGTGACCGGCAATAGCTTCATCGACACTGTTGTCGATGACCTCCTGCGCCAGGTGGTTGGGTCGTTCAGTCTGGGTATACATACCCGGGCGCTTGCGCACCGGCTCGAGTCCGGTCAGGACCTCAATGGCAGAAGAATCGTAGCTTGATGGCATGGGTGAGTTAGAAGTGTCCGGAGGTGATTATTGTCTTGCCAGTAATATAGCCAAGTGTGTAGGAGTCCGGGAAAGCAGTATACCCAATTAAAAAGCCCCGTTCGAGTCAACGGGGCCTTTTATTTATCCTTAATGTTGCTTTCCGCTAGTCGAGATCGGCGGCCAGCGAATCGCGGATATTAGCCGGCAACGGCTCAACCGCATGACGATAGCTTTCATGATCGATCCCGACACTGACAGAAGCGCCCGCCTTAACAACCTTGGCCATCGCCGGCGTTAGCTCGAAGCGCATAAAATGTACCGAGGACGTCTTCTCCTCCGTTTCACGCTCTAGATCTTCATCTGCAATCGCATACACGCGATCGAAATCGGCAACCTGGACCCAGGTGACATCTTCAACGCCGACCATTTTTTCCAGAGCGACGCGACGCTCGTCAACGTCGTCATACTCGATCATCAAGGTCGCCTTCCAGTTGCAGCCATCAGGGATCATGGGGTTGTAGGCATCCAGCTCTTCCTGGATACCCTCGGCTTCGAAAATACGCTCAACCCGAAGCATCTCCTGAATCTGGTACTGCATTATCATCCGGTCTTCAAAATAAAGGGTAGCATTAGGTCCGACGTGGACCTGTCGATTCTTTTTATGCGCCATGACCTGCGCACGAAACTCATTTCGCTTTTGGGCATACTCTTCCAGGCTCCATAAATCTTCACGGGTCAGTTTCTTCATCGCTATATCACCAGTTAATTGCATCGATCGATTACTCCGCTTTCTACTGCATAGGATTAAAGGCCATAGGCCAGTCGCAAAAGCGTCAGCGGATGCTCCGGCCCTTTTCCGTTCTTCAATCCATTTTCAATCTGTTCGCCCGCCATTGGACAATCACTTGTGTAATGGTCGGGCGCCGCCTTTTCAACACGATTTACCACCGGGCGACAAATCTTCATGGATATGTCGTGAAATTCTTTCTTTACCGCATACGTACCATCATGCCCGGAGCAACGCTCAATGGTGTCGATGTCCGTCTCGGGTACCAGCTCCAGCACCTCACGCGTCTTCGGCCCGATGTTCTGTACGCGCTGATGACACGCTACATGCCAGGAGACCTTGCCCAACGGATTTTTGAAATCGGTCTTAAGCTTGCCTTCTTTATGGCGCAGCATCAGGTACTCAAAAGGATCAAAGAAAGCGTCGCGCACCTTGGCCACTTCCGGATCATCCGGAAACATCAGCGGCAGTTCCTGTTTAAACATCAGCGCACAACTCGGTACCGGCGCCACCAGGTCGTAGCCGGCGTCAACCATCTTCGAAAGCGCCGGGATATTCACTTCTTTTGCCGCAGCGACCGCGTCAAGATCACCCAATTCCAGTTTGGGCATTCCGCAGCACTGCTCTTTATCAACCAGTACAACCGGGATGCCGTTGTGCTCAAATACCTTGAACAAATCTACCCCGATATCTGGCGCGTTGCGATTACCATAACAAGTAGCAAATAGCGCAACCTTGCCGGTCGTCTCGCTGGTCTTTTCGGCTACGAGCGTGGTCGCATGCCCTTGCATTCGTTTACGCAGGGTCTTGCTATGGAAGCGGGGCAATATCGCATTGGCATGTATGCCGGTCACCGCCTGCATGATTTTCCGCACAGGTTTGATCCTGTTCGCAGAATTGACAACCTGCGCAACCACAGGAATTCCCGCGAGCTTGCCAACCGTATCGGTTGAACTAAGCATGCGATCGCGCGCACTTGCCCCGTCCTTTTTGTAGCGAACAGCCTTGGCGCGCAACATCAGGTGAGGGAAATCCAGATTCCACTCGTGCGGCGGCACATAAGGGCACTTGGTCATGTAGCAGAGGTCGCACAAATAACAGTGATCAACGACCTTCCAGTAGTCCTGTTTGGCGACGCCGTCGACTTCCATGGTGTCTGACTCGTCTACCAGATCAAATAGCGCAGGGAATGAGTTACACAGGCTTACACAGCGCCGACAACCGTGGCAGATATCGTATACACGTTCCAACTCTTTATATAAGGCGTCTTCATCCCAGAATTCCAGACTCTTCCAGTCCAATGGATGGCGCGTTGGTGCCTGAAGACTGCCTTCACGTGTTCCGGTTGGTGCTCCCATGTCGTTAGTATCCCGTTTTTTTTCGATTTATTAGTGTGAGATGAAAATAAGATGTTGGTCCCAGATCCCCTCCCCAAACGGGAGGGGCTGGACCGAAAGACAGCGTCGGACCTAGTCCATGCTATCCAGGGCTTTCTGGAAACGGTTGGCGTGGGAACGCTCAGCCTTTGCCAGGGTCTCAAACCAGTCAGCGATCTCGTCAAAACCTTCATCACGAGCGGTCTTGGCCATACCCGGATACATGTCGGTGTACTCATGGGTTTCACCGGCAATTGAGGCCTTCAGATTATCGGAGGTGCTGCCAATTGGCAGACCGGTAGCCGGATCACCACAGGCTTCCAGGTACTCCAGATGGCCATGGGCATGACCGGTTTCGCCTTCCGCGGTTGAGCGAAAAACGGCGGATACGTCATTGTAACCCTCGACATCGGCTTTTGATGCGAAATACAGGTAGCGACGATTGGCCTGGGACTCGCCAGCGAAGGCATCCTTCAGGCTCTGTTCGGTTTTACTTCCTTTAAGTTCCATTTCTTACCCCATTTCAGTGGTTTAGGTTTGTCAGAAAAACAATCGGGATATCCGATTTAGAATAATTCTAAATATCACACCTCCCGGTGTCAAGATATTCTAATCGGATTCCACCGCCCGTCATTGATACCCGTCAACTACCCTTCGAATCCCAGAAGCGCCGCCAGTCAACGCGTACCGCTGCGAACGGGCTAATTACCCCAAAATATTTCGCCAAAACATTTGGCTACCGCGGCTATCTCAACTACTATCTAATGAGAATTGCGTCTTGAATTATTCGGAAAACTCCTAAAAAAAGAGAATTATGGCAACACCCACCACAGCGACACGCCTGACCGGCCTGGCCTTACGTCTTGTGCGCGACAAGCTGCTGACTACTGAAGATGCTGAGAGAATTCAGGATCAGGTACTTAGCGAGAAGAAGTCGTTCGTCACCTGCGCGGTCGAAAGCAAGAAAATCGACGGTAAAATTATCGCCCAGATCGCTTCCGAGGAGTTTGGTGTACCGCTACTGGACATTTCCGCCCTCGATTTCGAGGCCGCGCCGCAGGGCCTGGTTGGCGAGAAGATACTTCGTCGACATCGCGTTTTGCCGATCTACAAGCGAGGTAACCGTCTCTACGTAGCCACATCGGATCCGACAAACGTCGTTGCCCTGGATGAGATCAAGTTCGCCACGCAAAGTATCGCGGAACCGGTACTCGTTGAAGATGCAAAGCTGGGTGAGGCAATCGAGAAATATCTCGAAGCCTCCGACAATACATTTTCCGATCTCGGTGATGATGAGGGCCTTGATGGGCTGGAAGACCTTGAGGTTGGCGCTGAAGAAGACACCAGCAGAGGTGCCGACGATGCTGCCGGCGTCAACGACACCCCGATCGTCAAATTCGTTAACAAGGTCTTGCTCGATGCGATTAACAAAGGTGCATCGGATATTCACGTTGAACCCTACGAAAAAAGCTGTCGCGTACGCTACCGAATTGATGGTGTACTGCAGGAAGTGGCGGCACCGCCCCTTGCCCTCGCCGGCCGAATAGCTGCGCGGCTGAAGATTCTCTCGAGACTGGATATTGCGGAGCGCCGGGTGCCGCAGGATGGTCGCATCAAAATGAGGCTTTCAAAGAATCGGGCAATCGATTTTCGTGTCAGCACCTTGCCAACGCTGTTCGGGGAAAAAATCGTTTTACGTATTCTTGATCCCACCTCCGCAACATTTGGCGTGGAAAAGCTCGGTTTTGAGCCCGACCAGAAAGATCTGTTCCTTGATGCCGTCCACCGCCCTTATGGCATGGTGCTGGTAACCGGGCCTACCGGTTCCGGTAAAACCGTGACGCTGTACACAGCGGTAAACATTTTGAATAGCCCCGAGCGCAACATCTCAACGGCGGAAGACCCCGTTGAAATCAACCTCGCGGGTATTAATCAGGTCAATATTAACGACAAGCAGGGAATGGATTTTGCCTCGGCACTGCGATCGTTCCTGCGCCAGGATCCTGACATCATTCTGGTAGGTGAGATTCGTGACCTGGAAACGGCCAGCATCGCCATCAAGGCGGCGCAGACCGGCCATATGGTTCTGTCCACACTTCATACCAACAGTGCCCCGGCGACACTAAGTCGCCTGGTCAACATGGGGGTACCGCCATTCAACATCGCCTCGGCGGTAAACCTGATTGTGGCGCAAAGACTGGCGCGCCGCCTTTGCCAATCATGCAAGACGCCGCTGGATCTGCCAAAAGAGGCCCTGCAAAAGGCCGGATTCAAGGAGGCGGAAATTGCCGCAGGCGTAAAGGTATGGGGACCGAAAGGCTGTGATTCCTGCAATGGTGGATACAAGGGTCGTGTTGGCATCTATGAAGTCATGCCGGTTTCCGAGGCCATCGGCGAAATCATTATGCGTGAAGGCACCGAGCTGGATGTTGAAAAACAAATGATTAAAGACGGTGTTTACGACCTCCGGACCGCCGGCCTGAAGAAGGTCACTGCCGGATTAACCAGCCTCGAAGAAGTCGAGCGCGTGACGAATCAATAAAGAATCTTATGGCTACAAAGAAAACTGCCGGTAATAAAAAGCTGTCGACCTATACCTGGGAAGGTACAGACAAGAATAGCAAGACGGTAAAAGGAGAAATGGAAGGCACCGGCGTCGCGCAGGTGAACTCCCTGCTGCGTAGACAGGGCATTAACCCAAAGAAGGTACGGAAAAAAGCGAAAGCGCTTTCCTTTGGCCAGAAAAAGATTGTTCCCAAGGACATCGCTGTTTTTACCCGGCAGTTGGCGACCATGCTGGCCGCCGGCCTGCCTGTTGTTCAGGCCTTTGATATTGTCGGCAAAGGTAACGACAACCCCTCTATGCGTACCCTGATTGGCAAGGTAAAGGGCGACGTTGAGTCTGGCACCAATCTGACAGAGGCGTTGAGCAAACATCCTCTGTATTTTGATGCACTGTATTGCAATCTGGTTGGTGCCGGTGAGCAGGCCGGTATCCTGGAAACATTGCTCGATAAAATTGCAACGTATAAAGAAAAGATTGAGGACCTTAAGGGCAAGATCAAATCTGCGTTGTTTTACCCAACGGCGGTTATTATCGTTGCGTTTATTATTACCGCGATCCTGCTGATTTTTGTTATTCCCCAGTTTGAGGCCCTGTTTGCCGATTTCGGTGCAGAGCTACCCGCGCTTACAATGATGGTCGTCAATCTGTCCAAAGTCTTCACCAAATGGTGGTGGGCCATCTTTGGCGGCATCTTTGGCGTCGTATTCGGGTTTGGTTATGCCTACAAACGTTCGCGTAAAATGCAGACAACAATGGACCGCGTGCTACTGAAGGCACCGGTAATTGGCGAAATCGTCAAGAAGGCCACCATGGCGCGCTGGGCCAGAACGTTATCCACCATGTTTGCTGCCGGTGTACCGCTGGTCGACGCACTGGATTCGGTTGCTGGTGCCTCTGGCAACTCGGTGTACGAAGACGGCACTATGGAGATCAAGGCAGAAGTCAGTACTGGTACCCAACTTCAGACCGCGATGGAACGTGTAAATCTATTTCCAAACATGGTCGTACAAATGGTCGCCATTGGCGAGGAATCGGGCGAACTGGACGCGATGTTATCCAAGATAG
>Ga0209536_100004420_pt1 | contig 22198 bp, 8 predicted proteins | sample DeeMarSeWOR28_12_FD_187461 | JGI IMG/M metagenome (GOLD analysis project Ga0209536, IMG submission 187461) | Marine sediment microbial communities from White Oak River estuary, North Carolina - WOR-2-8_12 (SPAdes) (version 2) | ecosystem: Environmental > Aquatic > Marine > Intertidal zone >... | reverse complement strand
ACCTCACCTCATTGTGGTTCTTTAACAAAGATGTGGGCATTATAACGGCATCGAATTATGCAGAAGATAAGTATATATTGCGTACTACTGATGGCGGTAATAGTTGGGATATAGATATAACGGATATTCATATACATGATTTACAGTTTGTAAATGACTCAACGGGTTATTTTTTAGCCCATAAGGGAGATTTTAGACCTTCACTTTACGTAACAACAGACACACTCAGCAGCTGGCGAATTAAGTATGCAGCCGAAAATGATGAATGGATTCGTACCTACGGCTTTCTTTCTGTCGACACAGTCTATTCGATAATGCAACACGGAGTGGATAATATAATGATAAGTACAAATGCAGGTGAAACCTGGAAAAAAGTACAAACACTCACTACTTCCTTTTGGTGGTCTTATAATTTCCATTTCACGGACAATAAAACCGGATATATTTTAGCAGATCTGTGTTGTGACGGATCCGATTATGATGTCATATTGAGGGGCAATAGCGCAGAGCCGAACTGGCAGATATTCTTTTTAGATTATCGCTTTGAATCAACTTGTTTTATTGACAGGAATGTTGGATTTGCCACCGGTGGAGATAGTGAACTTCATGGAGGGTATGGTAATATATTTATGACCCGTGATGGGGGCAGGAGCTGGGAAATCAATTTTTCTTTGGACGAACGTGTACATACATGCCATTTTGTAAATGATAATACAGGTTATCTCTTGGGCCAGTATAATCGCTGGGGGGGCGGATCCGGAGGCAGTATACACAAAACAATTGATGGAGGAATAAACTGGGTGCAAATTTATAGCGGCTCAGATTCTACCGGTTCTCACTTTTCAGGAGAGGATCTGGGCTTTTTTAATCAGGAAATCGGCATGGCTGCCGGATCTTACGAGACAGACAGTTTATCCGGTGCCGGAATTTTAGCTACGCTGGATGCCGGAGATACCTGGGAACTGGTTTGGAAGTATCCTGATGAACAAAATGCCGGTTATAGCCTAAATTCTATTCATGCGGCAAATGCCAATGCATGGGCAGTGGGTGAAAGAGGATTGGTTATTAACTCAGTCGCGCTGGATTCATTCAGGATTATTGATGTCAATACCGATTTACCCCTTAATGATGTCTTTTTTACAGATGAAATACATGGCTGGATTGCGGGAGGATATATTAATGCTCCTGATGATTATCGATTCATTTTTATTAAAACGAAAGATGGTGGTGATACCTGGGTGGAAATTCAAAATTTTAATTATCGGATAAATGACATGTTTTTTGAAGACAGTTTGCATGGATTGGCGGTAGGATGTGATTCAAAGGAAAACGGAGTGATCCTGGAAACGTTTGATGGTGGTGATAACTGGTCTGTTCTGATTGACGGATTATCAGCACCCCTTAATGCAATTCATTTTAAAGACGGCTATGGCTGGGCAGTTGGATATAATGGCTTAGTATTAAGAACAGATAATGGTCTGAGCCGGATTGATAAGCCTGCTGGTGAATTCTACCCTTCAAAATTTAGACTCTACCAAAATTATCCCAATCCCTTCAATCCATCAACAACCATTGAATTTACGTTACCCGAACCAGAGCATGTTAAACTAAAAATCTACACTATCCTCGGCAAAAAAGTAGCAGAACTTTCCTTAAAAAACCAACCTCCTGGAGTATATCAGTATCAGTTTGATGGAAGTAGTTTGGCAAGTGGAATCTATTACTATCAGTTGGTGGCTGGGGATTATAGGGAAGTGAAGAAGATGATACTATTGCGTTGAATATATGCCAGACTTTCTTCAATATAATTGTTTTATAGGATTTTGTTGTACCCCCTTCATCACGTTTTCAACTTTATAAGGAACGCGCACCGTTCTTCCTGGATGGAAGGGGACGGATATTTTATAGCCGATGAAGGGAGCATTTTTCAAAGTCTGCAGTACATAAACACATTAAAGGTGTCTTTTACATATTTCACCATTAATCAGATATTATTAACATAAGATTAAGTGCTCGTATTTTCATTGATATCCCATTATTGTTTCTTTATATTATAACGATACTACACCCATTCGACTTCGTACGAATAAAATCTATTCTTCCAAATACTGACTTAATTTTTAATACAAGATTTAAAATAACTAATTAGGGCAATAACAAAATAAGGAGTATAAAATTTGTACCTAATTTTTTTATTCTGTCCTTTTATGGGATTTAGCGCAATTAAGAATGCAAAATTTAACTAAACATCAAAGGAGGATATATGAGAAAGGTTTTTTTAGGGGTATCAGTTTTATTAATAATTTTTTTAAGTAGCTGCAGTGATCAGCCAACTTCCTTTTCAAATACTCAAAAAATGGATGGAACTTTATCCAAAATTTCTGGATCAGAATATATTCCTGGTACAGATATAACTGATGAACTTAGGGCTGATTTAAACGCTGGTCTTAATGTGAATCTACCCGCAGGCGAGTTTTTAGTCAGCGAAAGTATCGTTGTTGAAGGTTACAGTGGAACCTTAAAAGGAGCTGGGAAAGATGCAACGATTATCAAAGCAGCTCAAGGATTTAAACCTCTGCCAAATCCGCAATTTCCAGGTGATTACGAGGTAGCAGAAATTTTCGATATTTACAGGGTGAACGGGGATGTGACATTTAAAGATTTGACTATATTAGTCACCGGTGATGCTCCAGCTCTAAAACACAATAATCCATTCGTAAATTGGGTAACCACTATAGATAATGCCATTGTGGTTTCTATAACAGACCCAGAAGTTGAAAGTGGCGTAACAGTGACCTTTAAAAATCTTAAGATAAAAGGTAATGATAGTGAGGATCCAGATTCATATAATGGTAAGAATCTAATATATCCTATCATAGTCAGTGGATGGGGTGGAGCTAACCCTATAAATGAAATAGTCAAGGATTGTGAGATTGAGAATGCTGGATCAGCTGCAATCGAATTTTTCGCTGCAAATGGAGGTTTCACAGAAATTAAAAACAATGTGATCTCAAATTCTTATATGGGTATTTGGTTGGGTTGGGGTCTTGCTGATTGTGAAGTTATTGTAAAGGACAATAGATTTAATAATATTACTTCTACTGCAATATTTAAAAATTGGTGGGATGTGTATAGCTGTTGTATAAAGAACAACATATTAGACGGTGCACCTTTGCCTGATGACTGTCAATAATCCTGATTGTCAGTGGGCACTTTATTTTCACAAACTGGCACATTTTGGACTATATCGTATACTGAAATCCAGGAGAAGATATCTCCTCTCCGGTTTTATTTGAAGATTATTTTTCTCGCTGAAGTCTTTGACATTCTTTTCTGTAACGACTGAAGGCTGCCCAATATAACCCAATAGAATTTTATATCTTGCGATTAGGCCTGTTTTGTGATAATAACGAAAATATTAGTTCCTTTTGTATCATTTTTATCCTGTTGGTCATATGTAAATCCTCCCGAAATTAAAAGGGAGCATGTACAATATTTGTAGTTTATGAGTAGTACACTTTGCGTGGCCTCTGACATTCAGAGGAATGTTTAACGGCAAGTATTTTTTCTCTTCAACGACAATTAAAATTCCCGACGCATTGACTCACGGTTATTGTTGACAAAATTAGATCGTTGCCTCAATAAAATTTTCCTGAAAATTTCACTTTTAGGTAAACTCAATGCATTCTGCAGATTTATGAGATATAAATTTCGTTGGTATTTAATAATGACAAGGATGATTTTCTGAATTTGACCTACTAACCCAAAAGTAGATTTCTTTGTCTTATAATATATTGAGCTAAAAATAATTACAAATTTATTTTGGGGAACATTTCCAAATGAAGCAACACGAGCGGGAATTATAAATGTCGTCAATCCTAAATCCGATTTTTATTGCAACTCCCTGTCTAATATGTATATTACCATTGTAGCATACTGAATTATAAATTCAAAAATATTGAATGCTTTAAAGCCTGTCTAAAGTAAAAATTCGAATTTATCAGCATAAAAATCTGTATGAGCAAGAATATTATCAGCTCAATTATTTTGATTTTACTTTCTTATAGCGCATTTTTCGCTCAGTCATGGAAAATTTATCCGTATCACAAAGAGGGCACACTTATTTATTTTCCTCGGGATGAGGGCTCTCATTCCGAGTTTGATCCCGGATCAGGTATTGAATGGTGGTATGTAAATATGCATCTGGAAGGGGAAATAACTGATCACACATACAGTGCAATGGTTGCCTTTTTTAATTATGATTTCCGAATATTCAATATTGCCGATGAAACCAATAACGAATTTCTTTCTTTTACAGATTTTGGATCACTATCTGCATCAAACACAAACCTGAATCTACATTTTACGCTGTTATCAGGAGGAACAGAACTTTGGTTTACGAAGGAAGATTCACAGGGACAATTAGTACCCTTTCAATATCATGTCGAGGTGGGTGATGAGCAAAATAAGCTTAATATCGACCTGGATGCACAAAAACCACCTCTGATTATAGGAAGGGATGGTTTAGTAACAGTCGGGTCAGGGAATTCATATTATTATTCCCAAACCCTTCTTGATGTGACAGGCGTCCTGACATTCAAAAGCTATTCTGAACCAGTAACCGGAACAGCCTGGATCGATCATCAATATGGTCCCTTTTTATTGGCTCCGGGGCTGGATGAATCGTATGAGTGGTTCAGTATACAGTTGGATAACGGCATGGACATTAATGTATGGAATATTTTTACTGAGCAAGACAAGATTCCTGATGATGATAGTCACCGAATAGGTACCCTGTATATTGATGACCAAACACAAGACACTACTTCAGCATTTTCATTGACGAGGAGGTCTTTCTGGGAATTTGAAGATGATCGGTTTTTCTCCAGCGGATGGGAGTTTATCGATCCAATACATAATATTAATCTTGAGATTAGCCCGAATTTTCAGAATCAAATTGTCCCGTTTATTCTGTCGCCTTTCTGGGAAGGAAGCTGCAGTGTCAAAGGTGTGGTGGCAGGAGATTCGGTTAAGGGACGGTGTTTCGCTGAATTGTTGCATATTTATGAAAATCCCAAAGTAAAACTTATTGCACCAAACGGTGGAGAATTGTGGGATGGCAGTCAGCCCATCACCTGGACATTGGAAAATCCTGATGACGGAAATCCTTTACAATATGATATTTATTATAAGCAGGGTGCAGAAGGCGGGCCAAATCAGATTTCCTCTGCCCTGTCAGATACCTCATTTTTATGGGATGTTACTGACCTGGTTAAAGCGGATAGTTGTTATATTTTGATTGTTGGTTATTCAATTGATTCAACAATTGTAGCTGTTGACACTTCTGATCAGATGTTTTCAATCGTTCCTCCTCTTTCAATCAGTGTATTTGATGATTCACGAGAAACTGAGTATAAATTATATCAGAATTATCCAAATCCTTTTAATGCTGCAACCCGGATTACATTTTTACTTCCGCAGCCTGAACATGTGGATATCAGAATATACAATGCCCTAGGACAGTATATAAAAACTATTTTTAACCGACATATAAAAGCAGGTTATTATGAGGTGGAGTTTAACAGTCAAAATCTGTCATCGGGAGTTTATTTTTATCGAATTGAGACCACGGCTTGGCAGGATATGAAGAAAATGATCATGCTAAAATAAGGCAATTTTGCCGGTAGGTATTGGAGGCCAACAACTATAAAAAATTTAGGACTTGGATATGTCACCCCTACGGGATTTTGAATATTCGTGTATAAATCATGCTATAAAGATATAGCCCCATCGGGGCTAAATGAAATTACATGTGATAACAAATACCATCATCGAAGAACGGCACAATGAAACAGCAAATACTTACCGGAGATATTGCATAATAGTAAGTAACCTTCACCATTTAAAAGGATGAACAGAGTATCCCCTTGGGAGTTCTGATAAGCCTTTGTTTTTGTTAAACATGGGCTTTTTTTCTTGGGTCTTTACGATATCATGCATTAATTCGGTAAAATTTAATTCCTTCCAAGCAGCACAGCAGCATCCGTGTTTCACGCCTGGGTGATACTTCATTTTACAAAATTATTACCCGAATAATATCCCACATCGGGTTCCTGAGAACAAATTATGATTACCAAATTTGTGTTGGTCTTCACTTTTTTTCTCAAGAAAGATATATATATTATTTTATTTGAAATTTATATATTCCATCATCCGCAGTAATAGAATTAGAAACCAAAGGAGGATCTGCCATATGGCTCCGTCAAATTCATCAAAAAATAAGAATGCAAACCAGCAGAAATTTTCAATAAGTCCAGGCGGAGAAAAGTTCCCATTACCCGGACCAGACGATTTTGAAGCAGAGTTCAACCGGCTAGAAAAATTAGTTAAAAGCGCCCGTCAGGAGGGTAAAGAAATTGTCGTTGTCATGGGCGTAGGATTTGTAGGTGCCGTAATGGCCGCGATCGTTGCCGATACAACCGATGCGAATGGTAAATCAACAAAATTCGTCATTGGCTGCCAAAGACCGAGTACCAGAAGTTACTGGAAAATACCCCTGCTAAATAAGGGTACTTCTCCCGTGAAAGCGGAAGATCCGGAAGTAGATGTCATGATCGAGCGCTGTGTTCTTCAAAACAAAACATTGACAGCGACTTTTAACAGCGATTGTCTGAAGCTGGCTGACTGTGTTGTCGTAGACGTTCAGTGCGATTATCTTAAACAGGATCTGGGAAACATGCGATCGGGGGAGACCGACATGGCTGCGCTGGAGGCAACGCTGCGTACGATTGGTGAAAAAATTCCTCCCGGCTGTCTTGTCTTGATTGAAACAACTGTTGCTCCGGGTACAACAGAATTTGTTGCCTGGCCGATACTTAAAAAAGCTTTCGCCAACCGGGGAATTGATTCGGAGCCTTTACTTGCGCATAGTTTTGAAAGAGTGATGCCGGGCAGAGATTATGTCGCAAGCATTCGTGATTTCTGGCGTGTATGTTCAGGTTGTAATGTTGAGGCGCGTGACAGAGTGGAAAAGTTTTTAAGAGAAGTTCTGAATACGGAAGATTTTCCCTTAACTGTAATGGACCGGCCGATTGAATCTGAAACCACAAAAATCGTGGAGAATTCATATCGGGCAACGATACTGGCCTTTTTGAATGAGTGGAGTTTGTTTGCGGAGCGCAATGGCGTCGATCTGATCAAGGTTATCAAGGCGATAAAAATGCGCCCCACACACAGCAATATAATTTTTCCGGGGCCGGGAATAGGGGGCTATTGTCTTCCGAAAGATGGCGGTCTCGGATACTGGGCGTATCGTCATATTCTGGGATTTGAAGACGGCGATGCGGTTTTTAGAATTACGCCTGAAGCAATCGACATCAATGATACCAGAGCCTTGCATGTCGCCGAACTGGTGCGGGATGCCTTACGAAATATGGGGCGCTATATTGCCGGAGCATCCGTCGTACTGTGCGGCGCCAGCTATCGTCAGGATGTCGGCGATACAAGATACAGCGGCAGTGAAATCATTGTCCGGAAACTTACCGAAATGGGTGCGGATATGAGGATTCATGATCCCTATGTCGAGCATTGGTATGAATTGGAAAATCAGGACGAATATCCGGCGCCCGGTCATTCCTGGGGACGTTTTTTCCGGAACCAGGATGGTCTTACGGAATCAACTGTGGAAAAAGATTTATCAAAAACACTGCATGATGCCGAAGCAGTCATTTTCGCGGTTCCACATGAATATTATTTAGATCTGAATCCGGATGACATTGTAAAATGGTCGGGAGGCCCGCTCGCGGTAATTGACTGTTTTGGAATTTTATCCGATGAAAAAATTATCCGATACTTTGAATTGGGCTGCGAGGTCAAAGGTCTAGGGCGCGGTCATATACAAAGGCTGAAAAAAACCGTGACACCTAAGAAATGATACGCGATATTGATACCGCATGATGCGGGAATGAAAACGGTATTTTGATACCAAACGCATCCGGTCAGATATTTTTATACCTGAATTGTATTGTCTTGACCACGTGTTTACATTTTAGTAATAACCGTTAGGCCATTAAGTTGTCATCCTCCAAAAGAGTCCTTCGGACCGTAGGGATCTTCCTGGTTTTACATCCGGATGCGGCAACCAGGAAGACCTGCCCATGCGGGGTGACTTTTATATTCGTTTTTATTATATCTTTTGTATAAACACATAGTCAAGACAAGACACCTGAAATTATCAAAACGATAATTTTTTTTCGGTTGATACCATCAATTTGTCTGGGAAAAAGATCTTTACCTGTTTATTCTATCATCTAAAATTTAGGATGGATACGGCTCTTTTCAAACCCTTTGGCCGGTTTTACACACTTTTACGGACGTAATCGAATTTTACTTTTGTGTTCGCTTTGTAAGATATATTAACTATATTTACCAGAGCCCATTTATTTGCAAAATACTAGAACTGATCTCCTCAATTCTTCATCTTTCCAGGGGGACAAAAAAATGGTAAAGACCATTTACAGATTATACTTTATCTGCGTTTTATCAGTAGCGTCCGGTGCGCTTTCCCAGCATCCCGCATGGATAAACTTTACAAACGGCAATTATATCACATCTCTCGCTGAAGAAGGGGATTTCATGTGGGTCGGAACAACCGGAGGCGGCTTGGTCAAACTTGATAAATCAAACGGATCGTCAACCTTTTTTAACATCCTTAATTCAGGAATACCGGTAAACACAGTTACAGCCATTGCCATAGATAACAAGGGAACCAAATGGATCGGTACGGACGGCGGCGGTCTGGTTGCATACGATGGGATAAACTTTACGGTTTATAATACGGAAAATTCAGATCTTCCGTACGATGCTGTCGAATCCATCGCGATTGATGATAGCGGCACCCTCTGGATTGCAACCGCTGCCGGACTGGCAAGGTTCAGCGGCAGTGAGTGGCTGGTATACACCAGCACCAATTCAGACCTGCCCGTTAATCTCGTGTATACGGTGGCGATCGATGACAGCAATAAAAAATGGATCGCGACCTATCGCGGCCTGGCCAGTTTTGATGATGCCAACTGGCAGGTTTATACCAGTTCGAACTCGGATATACCCCATAACGATGTTCGCACACTGGCCATTGACAGCAGCGGCGATATATGGATTGGTACGTACTCCGGCGGGTTGGCCCGGTTTGATGGCAGCAACTGGGATATTTTTACCGCCGCTAATTCGGATCTCCCCGGCGATCGGGTCACTGTGCTGGAATTGGACGCCAATGATGTCTTATGGATCGGCACCTATACAACGATTGGCACCTATGGGCACGGCCTGACCAGGTATGACGGGAACAGCTGGAGTGTATATAATACGACAAATTCCGGAATTCCCTACGATATGCTCAGTGCGCTTGCTGTTGATACAGACGGTGATGTCTGGGTCGGCACCGTTCGGGGATTGGCACGGTTTGACGGGAATAACTGGAACAATTATAACACCTCCGATTCCGGGCTGCCCGCCAATTATCTCTACGCAGTGGCATTGGACAATAACGGTGCCAAGTGGATTGGCACCTATGGCTTTGGCATTGCCAAATTGCACGGCAGCCAATGGGAGGTCTATAATTCTCCGGAGATTGTGCGGACCATTGCCACCGATGGATATGGGAATAGATGGTTCGGTGGTCTGGGTCTGACGAAGTACGATGGCAGCATCTGGATGACCTACACGACCGCAAATTCAGACCTGCCGCACAACTCTGTATATTCCGTCGCAATTGAAGCAGACAGTATTGTCTGGGTCGGTACCTGGGGGGGCCTGGCGCGCTTTAACGGCAGTCAATGGACGGTATATGACCTTTTAAATTCAGGCATTCCCTCGCTCGATGTGAACTGTGTCGCCATTGATGATGCTGGCCGGAAGTGGATCGGAACCAACAGCGGTGGGCTGGCTGTATTCGATGGCAATGGCTGGGAGATATACAACACTTCCAATTCCGGCCTGCCCTATAACGTTGTTCATTCTATATGCTTTGATGATAGTAATAATGCCTGGATCGGTACGAATCTCGCTCTGGTTAAATTTGATGGTGTGACCTGGTCCGTTTACAGCCCGAATAATTCGGACCTGCCCGGTTTTACCGTCTGGTCGATCGCTGTGGAGGGACCTGACATAAAATGGATCGGGACCAATAAAGGCCTGGCAAAATTTGAGGGAAGTTCGATCGAAGCTTTCACTACCGCCAACTCCGGACTCCCGGCTGATGATATCCGGTCCGTTGCCGTGGATAGAAGTGGCAATAAGTGGATCGCAACCAATGGCGGCGGATTAGCGGTCTATAATTTAAATGGGATCAACAGTGTTGAGGATAATCATCGTTCCTCCCGGCAGATAAATAAAAATTTTGTTCTTTCACAGAATTATCCAAATCCATTCAATCCCGCAACCAACATCATTTTTACCATTCCAGCACCTGCCCATGTTCGAATCGATGTTTATAACAATTTGGGCCAGAGTGTGCAAACGCTTCTTGATCAACCCATGTCTGAAGGCCGGCACAAGGTCATATTTAATGGCGCGAATCTGCCGTCCGGTATATACTTTTACATCATTGACGTCACCGGTGCACAATCATGGACCGGTAACTCTCATAATGTGAAGAAAATGGTTTTGCTCAAGTAATCACCCCACCAAGGATAGTCATAGCGCTCCATTGGGAGTGCGGGTAAACCTATGTTTATATTAAGTATAGGCTTTCATTTACATTGTTTCTTTATCCCCAGATATTGAACGTCCGATTTTTCTTGACATCCCCTATTAATTTCATATATTATGATGTTGCAATAGATTCAGACCTCATATACTATTTTCTTACTGAATTTTTCTGAGAGAAGACAGACAATTTTTCCTTTCCTGAATTTGTGTTTTTGATTAGAGAGAATTTCTCAATTAGTCCCCTAAAATAATCAATGCATAAAAACTCATTAATAAAAGGAAATATAAAAATGAAAACTTTCGTAAAAATATTTTTTATTGCGACAGTGCTCAATACAAATTCATTTGCCAATATTCTATATGTCCCGTCAGTACAACACCCCACCATTCAAGCCGGCATAGATTCTTCGATGAACGGGGATACCGTATTAGTTGATGTAGGTACTTATTTGGAGCACATTAACTTTAACGGTAAAAATATTGTTATTGGGAGTTTATTTATCCTGGAGGGTGATACTTCCTATATTTCACAGACGGTGATTGATGGAAATCAAAACGGGAGTGTTGTGATATTTGCCAATGGCGAAGATTCAACAGCCCAATTATGCGGTTTTACGATTCAACACGGATCTGCCACATTTGGAGGAGGGATTTATTGCAACGAATCATCCCCAACGATAAGAACAAATAAGATTGTGAATAATCAATCGGGCAGCGGTGGAGGTATATTCTGCGGTGCCGCTAGTGATGCTGAAATAGTAAATAATTTGATCGCAGGTAATGCTTCGGATTATGATGGAGGAGGTATCTATTTTGACTATTCTTCTCCTGCAATTATCAAAAATGTTATTAAAGATAATATTAGTTCTTTGGAAGGGGGAAATACACAGGGTGGCGGGATAGCAGGTTACGGTAATTCAACGGCTATTATTGCTAATAATTTAATTGCAAATAATTCTGCCGTTACTGTACAGCAAGGATATTTTGAAGTTGGCGGTGGCGGCATTGCCCTGGATGACAATGCGAATGCCATTATTGTTAACAATACACTTGTTGGAAATCAAACCGTTTACGGATACGGAGGGGGTATTTTCTGTGATTATAATGCCTCTCCTGTAATAATCAACAACATTATTACCGGCAGTCCTGATGGCGAAGGTGTCTGGGTAAGCAGCGTTGGAGCCAACCCCATAATTAATTACAATAATATCTGGGATAATGCTGATGGGAACTATGGGGGTGTAGCACAGCCTGGCCCAAACGACATATCAGAAAATCCGAATTTTGTGGGGGGTGAAATTGCAGACTATCATTTAAATGAATTCAGTCTCTGTATCGGTGCCGGTTCCATTGAATATTTATTCGAAACGGATCTGGACGGAAATCCCAGGCCTAATCCTCCTGAAACATCTCCTGATCTGGGTGCTTATGAGAATGAACTCGGCACTCCGCTGCAGGAACCCAACATTGTCGTGTCGGATGATTCATTGGATTTTGGTCAGGTTTTTCTTGGTGTTACCGATTCTTTAACGCTTGTAGTGAGTAATACCGGAACATTGGATTTACTGATAACCAGTATCGGTACAGATCTTCCGGAATATGCTGTTACCCCCACTTTTGCCGGACTTAATTCTTCAGAATCAGAGATTCTGACCATAAAATTTTTACCTCAATCCACCGGCACTTATCAGGGGGAACTGACTATTATCAGCAACGATCCCGATTCGGATTCGCTGGTTGTCATACTCAATGGACAGGGTGTTGAACCACCTGAAATTTCAGTGTACCCTGATTCGCTAACTGAATATTTGTTTACAGGTCAGAATTCAGTGCAAAATTTGATTATTGAAAATACTGGTGGCAGCGATCTTGATTTTTGTATTTCCGGCGCCGGTCAAAATTACGCACTTGAGTTCGATGGCGAGGATGACGGTATACGAATAGAAGATAATCACTCATTGAGATTTGGGACAGGCGATTTTACCATCGAAGCATGGATATATCCTACCGCTACAACCGGTAGTTCAGGGTGGAATGCGATAATTACAAAACATAGCGGTGATGACGGGTCCTGGTTATTTCGTGTTGCAGATAATTCAGAAACTGGCTTTGTTCCAAAACTTAATTTTGACACCGAACATCCAATCTCAAATTACTATGCCAATACTGAACTAATATTCAATACATGGTATCATATAGCAGTTACCAGAAAAGGCGCAACAGGCACATTTTATTTAAATGGTGAGATAGATGGAATTTTTACTGACAGCAAAGATTTATATTCAACCTCACCCGTTCATATTTCCGATCAGAATAATGTAGATGATGAAAGATTTACCGGCACCATTGATGAAGTACGATTGTGGAATGTAGCAAGAACCCTTTCAGAAATCCAGGCCGATATGTATCGCGAAATAACCGGCTCAGAGCCAGGATTAGCCGGCTACTGGCAGTTTGACGAAGGATCCGGCACTAGTGTTTATGACCAGACTTTAAACGGCAATACCGGATCACTGCAAAATGGACCCAGATGGGTATACTCAACTGCTCCCATCTCAACATGGCTTGCGGCCGATCCGGATTCCGGTACCATACCACCAGGATCGGCAACCGAAATTACGATGACCTTTGATGCAACCGGATTATTGGGTGGCAGCTATAGTTCAAATATAACAATTTCCAGCAATGATCCGGATGAACAACTTCTGATCGTACCTGCCCGTCTGCATGTGACCGGCATCCCAAATATTTCAATATCTGATACGACACTGGATTTTAATGGCACGTTTATTGGGTTTCCTAAAATAGATACTTTAATAATATATAACCTCGGTACGGACACGCTTCTAATCTCCGAGATAACTTCCAACAGCTCATGTTTTACAGTTAATACAAATAATCTAAGTATTAACAGCAGGGATCATCAGCACATTCTGGTTACCTTTACACCGGATACTACCGGCGATTACAGCGGGGCGCTGTCGATTAGCAGCAATGACCCGGATGAACCACTTAAAGCAGTATCTTTGAAGGGCAAAGGATTGATTTCTCCTGATATATCTGTATCTCCTGATTCCCTGAGTTTTAAATCAGTGAATGGCGATAGTGCATCCCAGTCGTTTATGATATGTAACATAGGTGGAAGTGATCTGAACTTTCGAATATTAGGGGCTGAAAATTATGCCCTTCAATTTGACGGAAATGATGATTATGTTAGCCTGTCACCATCTTTAATTTTTAATGAAATCACTTTTTCAGCCTGGATAAAAACAGGACAAGCCGACATCAATAATAAAAGGATTTTTACAATTGATGAAGGAGAAGATAACGAATACCACTATTTTGATATAGAAGGTACCGGTATGACCACATTTACGGCTTATGTGGCTGGTGAAGAAATTATTAACTATGATGATCCCCTCACTCTCAATTCATGGACGCATGTCGCGCTTACTTATGAAGGAAGCAATGTAAAAATATATAAAGATGGGATTCTTATCGAGGAAGGTATTATAAATGCTGCTCCACGAACAGGAAAATTATACATTGGTGGCGTAGATAAACCAAACTATTCTGCCCAGAGTTGGGATGGTATGATTGATGAAGTACGCATCTGGAGCGTTGCCAGAACTGAATATCAGATACGGCGTGATATGCATCATGAATTGACTGGAAGTGAACCTGGTTTAGTGAGTTATCTTAGATTTAACGAGGGTTCAGGATTCATTGTATTCGATCAGACAGCAAACGGTCACGACGGTTCTCTTTGGGGTGGTATGCAATGGATTGCATCTGATGCTCCTGTGTTATCCTGGCTGTCCGCGTGTCCATCTGAAGGTACTGTTTCTGCCGAAGATAGTATTGAAATCAATGTAACCTGTTATTCTAAATATTTACAGAATGGTATCTATGATGCTAAGATTGTTATTTTAAGTAACGATCCCGATGAGCCAACAATCAAGGTGCCATTCAGTCTGGAAATCTTGACGCCTCTGGAAGATGAAAAAAATATGGAATTTCCAAAGTCTTTTGCCTTATTTCAGAACTATCCTAATCCATTTAACCCGAGAACAGTAATCAGTTACCAGTTACCAGTCACCAGTGTCATCGATCTGAGCATCTACAACATTCTCGGACAGAAGATCAGTATGCTGGTGGCGGAAAAGCAGAAAGCAGGAAAATACGAAATGGTTTGGGATGCAAGCGGTTTTAGTTCAGGTATTTATTTCTATCGTCTGAGTGTTAAAAGCAAAATCCAAAATTTTGTGCATACAAAAAAACTAATTCTTTTAAAATAAGGAAATATTTCCGTGAGGAATTGAATAAAAATAAGATTATTTGCAATCTTTGTTACTGTTATTTTTCTGCCTACGAATTGTTGATAAAACAATCTGGTGTATTTTACAAATTATCCTTGCCGGCACCCCCGGCAGCTCCAGCCGGTCTTGCACAAAATGTATAAATCAGTCTATAAACGAATATTGAGCGGTTACGACATAGATTACCAGACCAGCCGCATTATTGCCGGTGTATTTTTTTAAAATATATACGCGTACACATGTATCCGCAGACAAAATCCTGTCCGTTGCATCCAGAATTAAGCTAAATGAACAGGGTGTGCATCTTTAAGGGCGCTCACCCGTACCTTGATATATCAAGCCGCAAAAAATAATGGAGGGTATCATGAAAATTATCACAATACTACCCGTTCTGCTATTTATAGGCTGGCGCTATGCTGTTGCTTCCGAAGATGCTGCCCTTTTACCTGATTGTTCCCCGCAGATTGATAAACTTTTTGAGCAATATAACCGGTCGGATTCACCCGGTGGAGCCGGATTTATATGTCTGCCGCTGGGGATTTATCCGTTTTAATCGTAACAAGGATGAAAGGGTGAATGGTTTTATTCTCAAAGATGAATTATTTGGCTTTAAAGATCTGCACTATTCGAAGGTCTGCAATTAGCCGGCCGGTTGTTTAATGATCAACCGTTACAGGTTTAAACTACGGATTCCCGCTGTGATAACCTGAACACAACCTGCCCGGACGCCAGATTATCAGGGGCTTAATCTCCGTTGACTTTATTTTTGCGACGAATTGATCTTAATTCTGTTGATTTTCTAAGTGCACTCAATTTTATCTATTTGGCGGCAATTGATCATACCCACATCCCTGAATGATCTTCCTAACAAATGATTTTCTGCTTTCCTAGATTTAATCCAAATTTCACTTTGTGAATTTATTATTGATCTGTATATTCTGTTCAGACGTCTGAATAAGTATCCAGTACCGGAATTCATTCTCAAAACAAGTTTAATCTCCAATCAGCAAAGCATCGATATCAGATACTGTTTCAGATTTCGTCGTAAAATATACACACCTGACTTTCAATTCGGTTTACATAGCCGGCAGAATATTATGTTCCGTCAACGTTTGCAATTAGTCAGCCACATCCAGCATCAAAAATATGATATATTTTCATTTAAACGGAAACACCAGACCCAATTTATATGGGATTTGCTTTCAGCAGACCGGGATAACAATCCGATATCAATTGAGCAATCGATCCTTCACGGGATATGGTCCAACGATTGTTGATCATTTTTCATTGCATTAAATGATGTAATATTTGCGTGACATACCACCAGGAAAAACAACTGCTATGAGAACCAGTGATTCAACCCAAATATCAGGGACGCTTCCGCTTTCTTTCGGACAGGCCTGTGTCAATTTCCAATTTCTGATTGCCGAAGAAACCCCCTTTCTGGCACAAATCAAGCCGGATGCGTGGTACCCTCTGCAAAGATTTTCAAAAATTTTGAATACCATCAGGGAAAAGTATTCTGATCCTGCACCCATATTGGAGCAAATTGGTATTGAAATGATGAATCAGTGGTATTCGCAGGGCCCGGGTAAGCAAATCATTAAAAAAGGAATAGACTTTTTACACTTCCAGACCAGCTCGGAAGGATATTACAGTGTAATCCGCGGGAAGCCGGATCAGATCGGAGATTTTTCTCTGCTCAGCCTGGACGGAGAAAAAGGAACCGCGGTCGTAAGAAGCACCACCCCCTTTGACCGGGACATGGAACGGGGCGTTCTGATCGGGGGTATGCGAACCACAAACGACCTGCTGTATGTCCATGTGGACAACAAAGATAATCAAGACATTTTCCAGATTCAGTTCCAGGACGCACAGACGGTTAACAAAAGGAACGGTAGGTTAAGTGAAATTCCTGAAGACATTAGTCTGACGACATTATACTGGCAGCATAAAATGCTTGAGGATGATTTCAAGCGGTACAATGCCTTCTGGAAATCTACAAATGACACGTTATCGCTGGCATTCGAAAAACTGAGCAAACAGGACCGAGAACTTCGAAAACGGACGACTGAACTGACCGCAACCAATAAAAAATTACACCGGGATAATGCCGAGCGCAAACAGGCGCAAAAGCGGATAGAGCTGCTGAATCAACTAAAGGAAGCGCTTGTCGGCCCGCTCAGTTTTGCTGCAAAGCTCAAGCATATCACGGATGGAATTGTCAATATTTTCGGTGCCGATTTTGCCCGCATCTGGATCATTAAACCCGGCGACCTGTGTGAGTCCGGATGCTTTCACGCAAAGGTAAAAAAGGGTCCACACGTCTGCCGTTATCGGGATCTTTGCCTTCGTCTTATGGCCAGTTCAGGACGTTACACGCATCTTGACGGAAAAGTGCACCGCAGAGTCCCTTTTGGCTGCTATAAGATCGGGCGCATCGCTTCCGGTGAGATTGCCAGATTCATCACAAATGATGTTACGACCGACTCACGTGTTCACAACACCAAATGGGCCCGGGAACTGGACCTGGTATCATTTGCCGGGTACAGGCTTCTTTCTTCAGCCGGGAAGCCTATTGGAGTGATGGCACTATTCAGCAGGCATATTCTTTCCCCTGAAGATGATGGCTTGCTGGAAGGGCTGGCCAATACAACCACCCAGGTTATCCAGACCGCTGCAGCAGAGGAAGAATTAAAGATATATCAGGTTATGATAGAGTCGGCCCAGGATGCGATCTTCTATAAGGACATGAAGAGCCGTTATGTCACTGCCAATGATAAGACTTTGGAAGCTTTCGGACTGCCATGGGAAGAGGTAATTGGAAAGAATGACTACGAGCTGCTGCCGGACCAGAAAGAAGCCGAGCAGAACGTGCAGGATGACCAGACTGTTTTCAAGTCAGGGAAGACTATGGAATTCCACAAGCATATGACCGGTGCCGATAACAAAGAATACTGGTTCCAGGCCATAAAAGTACCGCAGTTTGATAACGATGGCAAGGTCAAAGGGCTTGTTGGAATAGCCAGAGACATCACCGACCTCAAGCGGGTGGAAAACGCCCTGCGCGAATCGGATGCATTGTACCAGTCACTGGTCGAGAATTTACCGCAATATATTTTCCGTAAGGACCTGAAAGGCAGGTATACTTTTGTCAATCAACAGTTTTGCCTGAAAGAAGGAAAACCTCCCGAAGCGTTTCTCGGTAAAACGGATGTTGAACTCTATCCGCCTGATCTGGCTCAAAAATTCCGGAAAGCCGATCAGCAGGTTTTTGATACCGGGGAAATTTTCGAATCGGTTGATGTGGAACAAACCCCGGAAGGGCAGGAAATCTATACCCAGGTGATTAAAACACCCATTTACGATGCGGATGAACGGATTATCGGTGTACAGGGGATATTCTGGGATATTACCGAGCTCAAACGAACGGAAAATGCGCTGCGTGAATCGGAAGCGGAATTGCGCGCCTTATTCGAAGGGATGCCCGACGTGATCATCATGCTGGATCACACCGGGTGTTATCTCAAAATCGCGCCGACCTCGCCGCAGCTGCTTTATAAGCCGGAAGAGGAACTACATGGAAAAAGCTTACATGATACGTTTCCGAAAGAACAGGCCGATATATTTCTGAAGCATATTCAGCAGAGTCTGGCAGCACAACAGGTCGTAAGGTTAGAATACAGCCTGGATATCGGAGGAAACATACTGTGGTTCGACGGACGTATCGCTCCGATGTCGGAGAACGCGGTGGTTTTCGTCGCCCGCGATATTACCGCGCGCAAGAGAGCGGAAGAGACGCTGCGGGAGAGCGAAGAGAAACACCGGGTTATTTTTGAACATGCAAACGATATAATTATAATTGCACAGGACGGCAGAATTGCATTTGCGAATCCCGCTCTTAAAAGGATCCTGGGATATTCTTATGAGGAGGTGGTCTCAAAACCATTTACTGAATTCATTCATCCGGATGACCGTAAAATGGTCTTTGAGCGTTACAGGAAGAGAATGGCCGGAGAGGATGTCGAGACAGGATATCAGTTCAGAGTCCTTCCGGTATCCGGGGAAGTCAGATGGGTTATGATCAATTCAAGTGCGCTGGACTGGGATGGTAAGCCATCGACGCTAAACTTCCTGACCGACATCACCGAACGCAAAATGGCGGAAGAAGCTGTAATAGCAGCGAAAGAACAGGCAGAAGCCGCAAATCAGGCCAAAAGCGCTTTCCTGGCCAATATGAGTCACGAATTGCGCACCCCCTTAAACAGTATTTTAGGCTATACGCAGATTCTTAAACGTGACAAAAGTCTGAAAAAACAGCAAAAAGATGCCATTGATACAATGCAATCCAGCAGTGAACATTTACTGACCCTGATCAATGAACTGCTGGACCTCTCCAGAATCGAAGCGCAAAAGATCGAATTGAAACCGACAGATGTATATCTGCCTGATTTTATTAAGAGTATCACGGATATTGCCCTGATTCAGGCCCAACAATACGGCGTTCCTTTCGAATATGAAATTGCACCTGATCTGCCTGCAGGTGTTCATGCCGATGAAAAACGCCTGCGTCAGGTTCTGTTGAACCTGATCAATAACGCCATCAAGTTTGCCGGGGAGGGCAATGTCGTTTTACGTATAAGCACCGGATCGTCTCCTGATAAACCCGGTGCAAAATTGCCGACTGCGCGCATCCATTGCGAAGTCGCAGATACCGGCATTGGCATCGCGCCTGATAAATTAGACGAGATTTTTTTACCCTTTCACCAGGAAAACAAGACAAAGCTTACGACGGAGGGGACCGGTTTAGGATTGCCGATCAGCCGCAATTTACTCCGTATTATGGGCAGCGAATTGTATGTTAAGAGTGAATTGGGAAAGGGGTCAACTTTCTGGTTTGACCTTGAACTGCCAACAGTTGAAGGCATTACCGGGCACGAATCCCTCAGCCCAGCAGAAGACGCACGTCATATCACCGGTCATAAAGGAAAAAAACGAAAAATTTTAATTGTTGATGACAACGAACAAAATCGTGCCATTTTACGGGATATGCTGGCGCCGCTGGGCTTTAAAATTGCTGAAGCAACAGACGGGAAAGAGGCGCTGGATAAAGCAGCAAAATTTCAGCCGGAGCTCATTTTGATGGATCTGGTTATGCCGGAAATGGATGGGATTGAAGCAACGCAGCAAATCCGCCAGAATCCTGTACTTAAAAACATCATCGTCATTGGTATTTCGGCAAGTGCATTCGATACCACCAAGCAGGCCAGTTTTAAAGCCGGCTGTGATGATTTTCTGACAAAACCCATTCATTTTAACAAATTATTGGATCGGTTGCAGATACATTTGAAACTTGAATGGTTATATGACGCAGCATCTGCGGCCGATTCAGCAAAAAAGCAGATATCTGACACCTCGACTGTTGTTTATCCTCCAAACGAAAATCTGGTGGCTATCCAAAGATTCGCTGAAATAAGTCATATTACCGGCATTCAACAGTCACTGGAAAAAATAAGAAGGCTCGATAAAAAATATATTCCCTTTGTCACCCAGATTGAAGAACTCCTTGATGACTTTCAATTCACACGAATAATTGAGACTCTAAAACCATATTTGCAGGGAAAAAAATCATGAATTCCGGATCACCACAAAGAACGACCATCCTGGCAGTTGATGATAAGCTAGCGAATCTGAAGATTCTGATCAAATATCTGGAAGACAGTGGGTATGAACTGATGGTGGCAAAAAGTGGTGAAGAGGCTTTGAAGCACGTTGAACGTATCACCCCGGATATTATCCTGCTGGACGTACTCATGCCCGGTATTGACGGTTTTGAAACCTGCCATCGGCTGAAGCAGAACGAGGCGACACAGGATATTCCGGTAATTTTCATGACGGCGCTGACCGATACCGTGGACAAAGTAAAGGGCTTTAAAGCCGGCGCTGTGGATTATCTTACCAAGCCGCTGCAGCACGAAGAGGTCCTTGCCCGCGTCAATGCCCATTTGTCCATCCGCAGATTCCAACAGCAACTCCAGGAGCAAAACATTTTGTTGCAGCAGAAAAATGCCCTGTTAAAAAAGCAGAAGCGTGAGTTGCGCGACAGTGAAGCGCGATTCCGCGGACTATCGGAGGCCACCTTTGAAGGTATTCTGATTCATGACGGGGGGGAGATTATTGATGGCAATGAAGCGCTGGAAAATATGTTCGGCTATAAGCGTGCTGAAATGGTCAGAAAGAACATCCTGGCGTTTGTGTCGCCCGCGTTCCGTGACATGGTCCTGAAGGCGATGCATTCCAAAGATGAAAGCCCCTATGAAGCAGAGGGAATCAGAAAAGATGGTTCGCTCTTTCCTATTGAAATTCAGGCAAAAACAATGCCTTATCAAGAACGCGATGTTCGGGTCGTCGCTATTCGGGATCTCACCTGGCGAAAGGCAATGGAAGAAGAAAAAGCACAGCTCCAGAAAGAGAACCTTAATTTTAGTATGAAAACATTGGGATTTGTGACGCATGAATTAAAATCTCCATTGGGGACAATGCAAACGATGATTACCGTGATGCTGAAAGGTTATATGGGGAAGGTTTCGGACGAGATTGGATCTTATCTTCTCCGCATTAGACGTAATTGCGAGGAGCTGCAGGATATGGTCAAAAATTATCTAGATATTTCACGGCTCGGTATGGGTGAATTAGTCGCTCACAAAGCACCTGTCAATTACTATAAAGGAATTGTGGAACCATGTGTCACACAAACTCAGATACTTTTTGAGTCGCGAGATGTCACTATAGCTGTCGATTGTCCTGAAAATGTGACAGTTCAGGCAGATCAAGACTTGCTCCGCATTGCTTTAACCAATTATCTCACCAACGCAGCCAAATATGGTGCAGCACACACGCAAGTCCGGCTCACTGTCAGTGAAGAACAAGGTGGTGTTTCCACCACAGTTTTGAATGAAGGCGCAGGATTTCGCCCGGAAGAGCAGTCTTCGCTTTTTTCAAAATTTTCCAGGTTATAATAACCAGTGGCGATGTTAAGGAAAAGATTTGCTTTCGTCTCCAGATCTTCTCCTTCTATATATTCTCTTGATTTCGAAATTGCCAGAGCCATTTTATATTCTTCCAATGATTTTTCATACCACCTCTCGCCTTCAATTTTTTCCTTCTGCTCA
>Ga0209536_100004418_pt1 | contig 22200 bp, 22 predicted proteins | sample DeeMarSeWOR28_12_FD_187461 | JGI IMG/M metagenome (GOLD analysis project Ga0209536, IMG submission 187461) | Marine sediment microbial communities from White Oak River estuary, North Carolina - WOR-2-8_12 (SPAdes) (version 2) | ecosystem: Environmental > Aquatic > Marine > Intertidal zone >... | reverse complement strand
CCTTGCCCGATTCATTGATATCGTTGCAGAAGATGCCTTAAGACTGGCTATTAATAAGTTCACCGCTCGTTTTGAACAAATTGAAAAATACTATGGAAATGACTATGCAAAAATTAAATCTGCATCACTTGATGATTTAGATCAGATCTGGGAAGAAATTAAGGATCGCTCCGGTGACCAATAAGACGATAGATGTGAAAATATTTCTGAATGCGATCAAAGGTAAAACGCCATACGAACTGATAATTTCATATTATAATTTCCTGGCTAACCAGTATCCGGGAATTCAAATCGGGCTGTACGAATATGGTCCCGCCCCTGATTACTCCATACACCTTGCAGGTAATGATAATTTTCAGCATGAAACAGTTGACGTTCAAAATAAACTCCGATTTGTATTTCCCCTTCCCGGTTCAAATTCCGGATATATTCTTAATGTGCATTTAGACGATAGCACAGATCCGCATATATTCGCAGAGTATGGTCACTATTTTGGCAGTATATTCGGATTGGTTCTGGACCAGATCCAATCGAGCCGGAAAAATGACACCGAACTTACTGCTAATGTCATAAGCCAGATTTCCCACGATTTGAATGCCCTGATCAATCTGAAGGGAGAAACACCGGACGAAAGGTATAAACAAGAGCAAAAAAAGATTTCCCTCGGGAAGGCACTTCCCCGGCTGCTTTTCTATTTACGACCAATTGAGCAAAGTCTCACGAATCTATCCGTCGAACAGTTATTTAACGCAATTATTGATAAGTACACACATAAATCCCGCCTCCAATACGAATTGAGCGGGAATCTTAATTCTTTTGATATATTTTGTGATGTGGAATTAATTGATATGGCCATTACCGAGTTGTTGGATAATGCGGTTTATGCCAGTCAAATTCAAGGGGGAGAAATTCTTTTTTCGGTCAGATATTATGAGAAACCTGAACCGGTACCGTCCCGTTATTGGTTAGAGATGGAGATCCGGAACCCCGATGGATCAATTCCACAAGAATTTCTCCATCTGGTAAAGGAGCCATTCTTTTCAACCTGGCGTAATGAAGGTAAATCGGGTATGGGACTTGCCCTTGCTAATCGTATAGCTATATCCCATGGTGGAATTCTGGACATTAAAAGTGATCCCGACTTTGGCGTAAAGCAAATTATATTTTTACCGATAATTGATTTAAATGAAAAAACATAAAATTCTCATCGTCGAAGATAATATTGTCTGGTATGAAAGCTACAAGAAATGGCTTTCCAACCACTATATCTTTATCCACTCAACATCACCCGATCAAGGGTTGCAGTACTTCGATGAACAACTCCCGGATCTGGTAATCCTTGACCTGGGAATACCGGATTTTAATAGTGGCTTCGAGCTTCTTGATAAAATCGTTTCCCGCGGAACGGACGCAGAGATTATCGTCATTACCTCCTCAAAAGATCATATGCATGCTCTTGAAGCTCAGAAACGAGGCGCTAATGCTTACTTTTTTAAAGGAGAAAATATTAAGGATGAACTGCCGTTCCTTGTTCGACGCTCTTTAAAAATGCAGTCACTTGAACGTGAGAACAAGCGGCTTCGGCATCGCCTGGATAAGATATTTAATTTTGAGGATATAATCGCCGTCAGTAAACAGATGCAGAACATATTGACATTGATCGAAAAAGTGAAACATAACAGCGAGTCGGTTTTGATAACAGGTGAATCGGGTGTTGGTAAGGAAATTATTGCCCGGCATCTGCATAACAGAGGTAGAAGAAAAAGTCATCCTTTTATTGCAATTAACTGTGCGGCAATGCCTGAAAATCTGCTTGAGAATGAACTCTTCGGACATGAAAAAGGCGCATTTACAGGAGCTGCGGATTTAAAAAAAGGTAAAATTGAACTGGCCAATGAGGGTTCACTTTTTCTTGACGAAATAGGAGATCTGCCTCTTCCATTGCAGGCAAAACTTTTAAGAGTACTTCAGGAGCGCAAGTTTTATCGTCTGGGGGGATCAAAAGAACAGGCCTCAAATTTTCGCCTTGTTGCTGCAACTAATAAAAATCTTCGCGATGAAGTAAGGGTTAAACAGTTTCGTGAAGACCTTTTCTATCGCTTGAACGTGATACCTATCCATATTCCACCCCTGAGAGAACGTCCGGATGATATCCCGGCACTTATCGATTATTTTACCCGTCAGTACTGTGAGCAAAATAATCTGCCATTTCCCAGGATAGATCCTTCATTTATCTCATTTATGTCGCGGTTGAACTGGGAAGGAAACATCCGCCAGCTGGAAAACACCTTAAAAAGAATGCTGATCCTCAATCATAAACATCTTGCCATAAGTGATCTTCCCGAAGAGCTCAAACAAGGTGAATTACATCTCTTACATGATGCACTTTTGCAGGGCCAAACGCTTGAACAGGTTGATAAGACATATGTCAGACTCGTTCTCGAACACGTGCATGGGAACAAAAAGGAAGCCTGTCGCATACTGGATATCAATTATCGTACCCTCCAGCGCAAACTCACAGAATAAAAAACTTTGCATTTAATACAACTGCTATAACGGAGGCGATTGTATTTTATACAATCCACCCTCTCGAAAATCTAATCCAACCTGTTGTTTTTATAGATGTTGTAACCATCTTTTCCTCAACCCATTGATTATATTACGTTTATGGGCTGGCATGTCTTTTGTATATCTATCTTCATGCGAAGAAAGGAAAACAGAATGACCGCGAGCAGGATATTGGATAGTTCTTTCAATATAAATGCCCTTTCCGATGAATCGGGGAAGCGATATTTTAACCTGAAAGTTCATTTTTCTGAAGACGATATTCTAACAGTATATCGGAATTCCGTTGAAGAACTGCTCGATGATCTTCCGCAAGTACTAGTTTCCGCAATACGTGCAAGAATCATTCAAGACCAATCAAACTGCTAACTGTGGGGGGAACCATAGATTATGAAGATCATGATTTGTGAAGGTAATGAAGATAAAGCAAAAGTACTGGCCGACCTGTTGAATGTATATCAGTTTAAACTGGTCAAGGTTTTGCAGGGTGCTGATTTTGTCAAACAGGTCCAGACTCATCGGCCATCAGTGATCATCCTTAATGAAACTTTTGCAAATGGTTCAGGGAAGGAGATCATTCAGCAGTTACGGATGAATAGCACCGTTGGCAATACACCCATAATCCTGATCTCAAACGGAAACAATGGAGAGATCATGGATTTTTCCGGTGATTCGCTTGTTCAGCTAATGCGCGAACCTTTTAAAATTAAGCATCTGCGCCATTGTGTTGACCGTTGGACACTTTTTCGCAGCCTGTATGTAAAACAATAGGTATGGGAATGAAATTTTGGGCCGTAGCCTTGATACTTTATGTCAATATAATTTTACTTGTAATAATAAACTTAGGAACAAGATTATTCGAAAAAAAATCTCCAAGCCCTAAATAATACTCCTCCTAGAGGACCCTTGGTAAAAAGCCTTCATAAAATAATTTGTTCAGGGTTGTCCCCAAGCCCCTTTTTCCCTAGCAAATTTGATGGTTTCAAGGGTCCTTTTCCTTTTTGCTTTTATTAATCCGGCTTCTTTGTTAAGTTCACCGGCATGAAAATCGGAATCATATCTGACACACATGGTCATTTACCAGGTATCGTGCATACAGCATTTGAACAGGTCGATCTGATCTTACATGCAGGTGATATCGGTCATCTCGACATCATTAATGAATTAGAAACCATCGCACCGGTCCATGCTGTTCATGGAAATATCGACAGTTTGCCAATCAGGAATATCTATCCGGCGTCTCTTGATCTTACATTTGATCGCATAAGGATATGCATTACACACAATATTGTGACTTACCGGTATTACACATTTGAACTCTTTCGAAGTGGCCGGCAGCCAGATATTGTGATCTTCGGTCATACCCATAAAGCCGTGTTTGAATCTTTCCGCAACATAAATTTTCTAAACCCGGGAAGTGTTTACCGGCCCAAAGGGGGAGCAAGGAAGAGTGTCGCCGTGATCAATCAGCTAAAACAGGATATTGAACCGGAATTTATTTATTGGGACTAAGGATTTTCACATCGGGGTTATACGGCAAGGCGGTTAAAAACCGTACTAAAGACAGCTGCGAGGTGCTGAACATGGTCCTTATCCAGCTCAGTGTACTTTCCCGGAACGACATGCTCAAGAGTGAGCGCGCCATATACCTGGTCGCCGCTACCGAGTGGGATTCCAAGAAATGAATGTAAACCATAATTGGATTTTTCTGATTTGGTATAACGGGGAATAAAATATTCACCTTTTTCAATATCATCCAGTAAGTAGGGTTTGTTTTTACCAATGACCCAACCGGTCAGACCTTCCTCAAGAGGAAAATCGGTATTTTCCTCAAAATCATCTTTCTGGCCTATTACTTTTTTAATAACACCATTTCCTGAATCTTTTTTAAGTACGCTGAGTGTTAAACGGGTGGCTTCAAATTTTTTCGACATCAATTCAACCAATTGGTCCATAGCTAAGCCGACGGTTTTGCATCCATTCAGGGTTTGGGCAAAATCCAGCAGCGCATTCGTTTCACGTATCTCTGCAAGAAGCGTATATGCCTTAAGGCGGTTTACCACAAACGTCTCAACGCCTTCAACAATTTTATATATTACTTTGGCATCTTCCTGGTTAAAATGCTCCTTGGTTCCGGAATCGAAGCAAAAAAACATCTTTTGTTCATTGGGTAAAAACATCGGTATGCCCAGAAAAGAAGACACCGTATATTTTTCTCCATCATACAGAGTTAAAAGGTTGGCCTGATTTTCAATGTTGTTTTCAATGATCACTTTTTCAGCCGTGTCCAGAATTTGAAGTACGCCATTTATGTGAAACCTGCTTTCATTCACCGGGTGGCCATTACCAGAGAAGTTTTCGTATTGGAATTTATCAAGTGTTCGATCAGAACTTTTCAAAAATACCCAGCCATTGTCCGGCATGAGTAAATTTCCCATCACTACAAATTGATCGTTAATGAAAGATCTTGTCCGGTCATCACTTTTGATCAGCTCCTGGAGATTCCATTCCCGATCTCTCGATATCTCCAGATCAGCATTTTGAATTGCTTCTGTTGGCTCAGATTCAGATACCGGGATTTCCTGTTCCGGTTCCGCATTTTTAAAAGTTATATATGCGATATATGTTATTCCTGAGAAAACCAGAAATCGGTAGATGAAGTCGACAATACCCGGGCCAAAGGGATGTACGAAGATCCCTAAAATAGCTAATATAACGGTTAGTGCGAGTCGCAACATTTTTCGCCTTGGAATTCAAGTTCGAGGAAAATATTGAAGATATTAGAATATAAAGAATTAATACAAAATCTTCAATGAAAGTTATGGCCGTGATTCTTGAATTTCTTTTTGATCAACATGTTTTAACTCCGGTGCAGACTTATCCTTTGTCGAATCAGAATATGCTTTGGCTTCATCGATTGTCTTTATATCTCTCGCGCTTTGGACTCCACTGTTTGCTGTTGTATTTCTGACCCCCTGAATATTTGACTGATTTTTTATCTGAGGAGTACTGATGGGAGAGGCCGGAATCTGAGGCAAAGTATCACTTTTATCTGTAGCAAAAGGATTTAGGAAAACAACCACCAATATTAAAACTGCCGCAAAGGAAACCGAAAGAGTATATTTTTTTACAGGATCCTTGACGGTTGTCTTTGGATTTTGATGAATTCTCTCACGTAACCGGGTATTAAAATCCCCGGAGCAATGCATCGATTGGAGGTTACCCAAGATACTTTTAACTTGCCCAACTCTGCTGGTGATGGATTTTAATGACGCATCTTCGTCAAGTATTTCCTCAAATTCATTTTTCGTTGTGGGATCCAGAGAATGATCAAGATAATCCGAAATATGTTTTTTCATTCTGTCACAATCACCCATAGGCGTTCTCCTATTAAGTAGAAAGGTCTTTTACATCATCAAAGAGAAAACTCAGATCTTCCTGTAGTCTGAGTCGTGCGCGATTTACTCGTGATTTAACGGTTCCCAATGGAACCCTTATTATTGAACTGATTTCCTCATAAGAAAAACCCTGAACATCACGGAGAATGATAACTTGCCTGAATTTGGAGGGGAGATTATTAATCGCTTTCTGTATCAATTTATCCGTTATAACGCTGTTTACCTCCTTTTCAGGATCTTCATTCTGGTCAGGTAACTCAATATCTTTCTCCGTCGGTGTATCTTTATGAATTGAAAAAACACGTTTTCTTTTGCGTCTCCGAAGTTCCGTTTTTGCCAGATTCCCGGCTATTGTATAAATCCAGGTTGAAAATTTGGCAACTTCCTTGTAATAGTGTTTATTCTTGTAAACCCTGTAAAATGTCTCCTGAACAATATCTTCCGCTTCAATTAGATCTCCTAGAAAACGATAGACAAAATTTAATAAGGGATCTTTGTATCGTTTTACGAGTAAATCGAATGCGTATGCGTCGCCCTGTTGAAATCTTGCAATAAGCTCTTCATCAGTAGGCTGAGCATCACTCTCTTTGCCTTTTGGATACTGGCTTTCATTTCCCGCTGCTGTCATTGTTGTGACGTCTTTTTAAACAGATGATTAATTCTTAAGTTCCAAAAAATATATTAATTTTTGCAAATATGATAACAAACCAGAGTCAAAATTGAAAGTTCTTTTTTTGTTGACGTTTTCAGATCAACTTCACTCTGTTCCAGTGTCCTGAGAATCTTTAAAATATGTCTCTCCGTAAAATTGCCGATATTCGCAAAGATGTCACTATATGCATAGGGATGACCATTCAGCTGTTCAAGTATTTTCTGCTGACTCTGATTTTTTGAACTCAGGTATTTTACCACCCAGATTCGTCGAAAAAAATTTACAACCATCGGAAGTATGGCTGACAGAACCTCCCCTTGTTCAAGCAGTTGAATACCCGTTTTCAGACTTTTGCTCAAGTCCCGTTTTCCGAGTGCTTTTTGAAAGTTAAAGATACTGACATCCCGGGTGAAACCCGTAACAGAAGCTACTGTTTCGAAATCAATTTTTCCGGTCGGGCCGACAAAGCTGATCAGTTTCTCTATTTCAAGATTTAATCTCAGTAAATTATTTCCAATATTCTCAATCAAAAATCCAATGGTTGTCTTCTCGAATGGCATTTTAGCATTTTTAAGTTTCTCCTCCACCCAACGATAAAGATCTCCGGTGGATAAACTGCGACAATTTACTGCTACTGATATTTTTTGAATTTCCTGATATGTTTTCGTTTTTGGCCATTTTTCGGCCATCAGAACCAGCGTGGTCGAAGGTAAGGGATTTTGCACATATTTTATAAGGCTGTCCGGCTCCGTCAATACAAGCTTATCGAATTCCTTAACGACCACAATTTTCTTACTGGTAAACATCGGATAAGCAACACAGGCAGTCAAGATCTCACTAAGTGAATTCTCTGTTCCATAAAATTGTTGAAAGTTTAGGTCGCGGTCCGATTTCTCCTTAAACACATAATTTACCAACCGATCGAGCAATTCTTCATAAAAAAATCGCTCCTCACCATAAAACAAATAGATACAGGCATCAGGATTACCGGCAAGGAATTGGTTGAACTGTGTTACATTTAGCTGAGGCATGATTAATCCGCTTTAATTTGCGCTATCCGTTTGTTGAACATTATACCCACCAGTAAAACTATTGTCCATTGAAACAAACAGGTCCCGATTGAAAATTCCGCAAACGGATTCCACCAGTTTTCGGGGTACCAGCTCAGCGATTGAAGAAACCACCATAGAAACATTACAGCAAATTCCAGTAACATGAATATTGATATAAATTGTATAAATTTATCTCTGAAAAAAAGACTTTTTCCCGTATAATTTAATACTTCGGATTTGAACCGAAGGATTCCGTACTTATGAATGAAAAACAAAAAGAAAAATCCTGACAATAACAGCCCCACACCCCACACCCAATCCTGATTATTGAAAAATGTCAACGAAATGGCCGATGGGAATCCTGCCAGAATCCCAGCCACTACTACAAGCAGAATTCCGACTTTTCGCCCTATTCCGTAATCAGAGAGGAGTCTGATGGCCAGTTCGATCATGGAGATAAGACTTGAAATTGACGCTACAAAAAGCGCGAGAAAAAACACCATTGTGAAAATTGCCCCCCCGGTCATCCGGGCAAAAAGTTGTGGCATATAAATAAAAGTCAACCCCTGATTTCCTGATTCCAGTGCTTGATAGGCCGCCATAATTCCCGGGGAAAGAGCAAAAACAGTGGGGATGACCGCTAAACCGATGAGCAACGAGGCCAAATTATTTCCCAGACCAGTAAGCACCGAGTTACTTACAACCTCTTCCTCCTCACGTACATAGGTTCCATAAGTGAGGATCAATCCCCATCCCGCTCCGGTTGACCATGCTGATTGAGAAAGCGCTTCAAGCCAAACTTTATAATTCAGCAAATCCAGCGGGTCAACCTTAAAAAAATACCGCAGTCCTTCAGTGCTGTCGGGTAAACTCAGGGCTTTTATTGCAGCTATAATAATTAGAACAAACAATGAGGGAATCAAAATTTTACTGGCCCGTTCAATACCCTTCCGGATACCTGCAACCACAATCCCGCCGCCTATCATTAATGCTGTCACAGCAAAAATGACTGGTTGCCAGCTTCCGGTGGTGTAATTACTCCAAAACAATTCCGGGTCTAAATTATCAAATCCTTTGAATATACTAAGAAAAAAATATTTCAGACTCCAGCCGCAAACCACCGAATAATAAAACATAATTCCAATGGTACACAATCCTATAAACCATCCCATCCACGCAAATTTCGGGCCGATACCTTCCTTAAAGGCGCCAATCACCCCTTTCCTGAATTTTTTCCCGATTGAGAATTCAACAATAATGAGGGGGATTGACCAGATAAACAGAAAGAGCATCCAGGGGATGAGAAATGATCCGCCATATTGGCCGGCGAGTCTTGGAAATCGCCAAAGATTACCGGCACCGATTGCCATGCCAAGAGCGGCCAGTATAAAAGCCCAGCGATTTGAAAATAGATCAGTCTTTTTAATCATATATTTGAATGGGAAATTTTAAAACTACCGGGAAACATAGATACCCGCAAAATTCGTTCAATTTATATTTTTGATCCGGTGAATTTGAATTCACCATTTCTTTCCTTCGGTGTGTCTCAGTAGTCAATATTCCGATTAGTTAAAATACCAGATTGACATGATCAGGACAACGAAATAACAATAATAACCAAACCACTCCAGCTTTCCCTTGCGAACGATGTCAAGCAACCAGATAATTGCCAAATAACCGGAGCCGAACGCAACTAATGCACCGAGCAACAAGTACATCAATTCGCTTGCCAGCAGCTGCGTTTCCAATAAGTCCCGGATCTTTATTACTGATGCTCCAAGAATGGCCGGTATTGATAAGATAAAAGAAAATCGGGCAGCTTCGGTCCGGTCAACTCCAAGTGCCATACCTGAGACAATTGTGGAACCGCTGCGGGAAATACCGGGTAAGATCGCAAGCGCCTGGGCACAACCAATAATGAAACTCTTAAGATAAGAGACATCCCCTTCCGACTCTTTCAAGAATCTGCTCAAAATCATAAACGTTCCGGTAATTAAAAGCATAATGATCACTAAAAGCACATTGGAAAAGAATGCTTCTATTTCTGTTTTAAATAAGAGACCAATCACAGCAGCCGGAATAGTCCCGATAATAACATAAATATCCCAACGGCTGTGCCGGACAAGTTCTTCCTCCCGGTTTCCTTTGATCCATACCTGATAGGGAGCAATGATCATTTTTAGAATGTCACTTCGGAAGGCCAGCAAAACAGAAAAAAGTGTTCCGAGGTGAACAAAGACCTCAAAGGCAACACCTTCTTCTTTAAAATGTAAAAGATCAGCAGCTAATACGAGATGACCTGAGCTGGATATGGGTAAAAATTCTGTTAAACCTTGAACAAGCCCCAAAATAATTACACTGATAATATCCATAAATACTCCGGAAAATTAAATAAAGAAACGTAAATATAGGAATATCGGCAATATCATTCCAAGCTAAATATTGGTATTAATCAGGCAATCTGGTGGGGCAAGAACGGGTTTTAAACACGATCAAGGTAACAGATAGCCAATCCCGAGGTTGATCGTGATCATATTATCTGCCCCGGGAATGATCGTATAACCCGGTTCAATGGAAAAAGATACTTTTTTTAACTTGAATAAATACCCGGCAATAACACTATATCCTACTCGTGTAAAATTTTGTTTTGTAATTGTATCATCTATTGTATCAAAACCGCCGGAGATTTCATCCATACCAATTATATGATATTGAACTCCTAGCCCGGCATAAAAACCACGGGGTTTTGAATTAAAATAACCGATAAATTTTGTCCCAAGAAAGATATCCGTGTAAGACAGATCCATACCCTCTTTATTCATTCCCGCCTGCCAGTATCCTATATGAGGGAACAGAAAAACATATTTTATGATTTCACCAAAGTCTGACTGCAGCTCAATGGAGAATCCGTTATCCCAGTTATCCTGAGGTAAGAGGATTCCGCCGCTGGCGCTGAATGACTTTAACCTGACAGGATTTGCGGCATCAGCTGTTCCGAAGAATAATATCAGAATGAAAAGCAGAATTAAAAATGTCGTTTTCATTTTAACTTCCCAATAGTAATTCGATATTTTTATATTCGTCTTCATAAACAGGAACTATAATTTATTCTGATCCATGATCTTTCAACGTATTCCAATCAATCCTATCATTCTTCCGCTTTGATCTTTATCCCGACGATATGAGTAAAAAGATTCCTGGTTGCACATCGTGCAGCTCCCATTGGTTTCGATATGATCTGTTTCAATTTCCTGTTCTATCAGATTACGACGAATATACCCTGATAAATCGAGATACTTTTTTTCAGGATCAGAGTGATCGGACAGAAAGGACTGAGGGAAATGACGGCTGACATCAGATCTTACTTCAAAGCACTCTTTTTGCAATCCGGGTCCGATGGCCGCATACAAATTTTTTGGATTAAGCTCCAGCGAATTAGTCAGCAATTTGATTGTTGCCGGTATGATGCCGGCTTGAACCCCACGCCACCCGGCATGAATAGCTGCAATTATCAACCGGACCGGGTCAAAAATAAAGATGGGAAAACAATCGGCCGTCTGAATTGCCAGAAAGAGATTTTTGCGGCTGGTAATCAACGCATCACTTGCAGGATAAATACCCGACTGATCGGCCACGACTACTTTGGCCGAATGGATTTGATCACTGAAAGCAATATCCTTATCAGAAATACCAAACTGACTGAAAAACTGATTTCGATTATTAATAACGGTGGATGCATCATCTCCCGTTTTAAGTCCCATATTCTGGCTTGCATAGATGCCTTTGCTGGAACCACCGATGCGTGTTGAAAATACACATATCAGATTGGGAAATTTCTTGAAAACGGAAAAGCGGATATAGGAACGGGGATTCATTATACAATGGAAATATTCTGATTCAATTTCCCTGACCGGTATCCTTCCCGATCAAATTCAATCCTGGGAAAACCAATCTCTTTTAATCTGCTGCGGATCATGTTTTGATTTGACTGATCAAAAAGCCGGCTCAGCTCATGAATACCGACCTCAACGCTTATATGATCTCCCCTGTACCGGACGCGCACAATTTCAAATCCCTGCTCCCTGAGAAATGACTCCGCTGCCGCGATCTTATTTAATATTTGAAGATCTATCTGCTGACCATACGCCATGCGGGAAGACAGGCAGGGCTGAGCCGGTTTATTCCAGTTTGGCAATTTCAAATATTTCGCCAAAGTTCTAATCTCGTCTTTGTTAAGACCTGCTTCAATTAAAGGACTTCTGACATTTAACTGCTTTGCCGCCTGAAGCCCCGGTCGATAATCACCCAAATCATCAATATTATTGCCATCCAGGATAAAATTAACCTTCTGATCCCGGGCATACTTGATCAAGTTCGAAAATAATTCGTGCTTGCAATGAAAGCAGCGCATATTATCGTTATTGACATAATCGGGATTTTCCATTTCACGGGTTTCAATTTGTATCACTTGTCCATTGAAGGAGAGGGCGGTCTGCAGGGCATCATCCAGCTCATTTTTTGCCAGACTTGGAGATCGCCCGATAACTCCGATGCAATTCTTGCCAAGCACATCTGTCCCAATACGCAGCAACAATGTACTGTCAACACCGCCTGAATAGGCAACAATTACCCGGCCCATATTAACCAAAGAATTTCTGATCAGCCGGTATTTATTCTGAATAGACCTGGATAGCATTTTGCTTTTAATTTAGTGGAATAATCTGACCATAGTTGAAACGCAGCAACTGTAAAAGTGTGTTTCGGTTCTGGTCATCGAGTTTAATCTTGCGATAAAGGCCATTGAATTGGCCAACCTGTTTTAGTTTTGCCGCATAGTCCGCCCGGCTTAAAATAATATTCCCCTGATCAAACGGTTTCAACATAAAGCGCAGACAGTCATATCCGATCAGATTATAAGTGGTTGGTGTCATATTCATCGCAACACGGTATTTATTTCTGAAATTCCGGTAATCCCAGTTCTCTTCATCCAAAAATCCATCGGAAATAAAAACAAGGCCATTGATATAATTCTTATTTTTCTTCAACTCTTCCAGATTATACCAATCCCCATTGCCGATATACTGAGCTTGAATATTGCTATAGGCAATTTGTGGTGCAATGAATTTTATGTCTTCACGATAGATTGGGATAAAGATACCATCTATAGAACTGACAGCAATATCCGCCGAGTCAATTTTGGTATTGGATTCTTTTAACCGCTCTTCCTCCATGGTCCGGTATGCTGCATACATACTGTCAATTTGAAGCGTATCAAGGAGCGGATCTACCGATTTAAGAGAATCCATGAACGCGTATTTTAATCCTATCCGCTTAATATTCATGAATTGCTTGTTCAGATCCTGATCGGATGGATAATACCACTGCTGCGTGACCACTTCTTTTGAACGCATTTGCAGAATGCGGGAAAATTCATCAACCAGATAGGCAAAATGATTTTCTACCGGTGAAAAGGTTGCAAATCGTTTGATTTTCAGACTGTCAATGGCATAGTCGGCAAGAATTCTGGCCCGCATTTCAAGTGTTGAGTTTATCTGAAAAAAATAATCGGTTAATTCGGTAATCTCATCATCTGTTGCAGTAGGGCTCACAATCGGAAGTTTTTCATAATCCGAGATAGCTGCACATGCCGATGATATATCGTTTTCAACCGGTCCCAAAACGGCCATTATTTCAGAATTTTGTGCCATTTCTTTATAATTTCGCAATGCTGTTGTAATGTCTTCACCATAATCTTTGAGAACCAGTGTAACCGGATGTGCAGCCGTCTGATTATATTCTCTTACAGCAAATTCAGCTCCCATTCGTATGGCTTCACCAATTTCAGCATTAAAGCCCGATAACGGAAGTAAAACAGCAATTTGTAGCTCGTTCAGATTATTTGACTGTCCGGATGCCAGCAATTGCTGCGCCTTTAATTTAAACCGGCTCTGCGGGTAATCTGACAGAGATTTCTCGATTAATTTTTGGGCTTGGTATGAACTCCCTGCTTCTATTAGAACTTCGGCCTGAGCAATGGCAAGTAATATCTGACTATCGCCTGAGATGTTTTCAGTCTGAAGACCGTCAATATCTTTATTTGTTAATTTATACCGGGCCGTTTTGGATATCAGATAACCTAATTTTTCCAGCAATTGCCGGTTGTCGGTAATATCGAGACTCCTGTCCCAGGCGCTGATTGCAGTGTTATACCTGTTCAGTTTATAATAGTTATTTCCGATCACATAATAGATTTCGTCCAGATATCTGCTGCGTGGAAATTGGGAAATGAATGTTTTTGCCGATTCCAGAGAAGCCATATATTGGCCATTTTTATACTCAGACTTTGCCTTCATTAAATAATTGGTAGTAATGAACGGACTGTCCGGTAATCTCTCGATCATGAGTGTAAAGTTTTGTACCGCCTTTTCAAATCTTCCGGTTTTATACAGGTCGATGTTTTTATAGAGCAGCTCACGCTCCCTCACTATGGGATCCTGAGCATTTAATAGTAATATCGAAATAATTATCCAGAAAAATATTGAAATTTCTTTTCGCATTTAAAGACTTTACTCTGGGTACGTTTATTCTACCGTTACACTTTTAGCCAGATTTCTTGGCTGATCAACATCGCAGCCCCGCTTGACAGCAATATAGTATGCCAAAAGTTGCAATGGAATGACCGTCAATAGCGGCATTAATGCCTGACAACCATTCGGAACATAGATTACATGATCGGCCAAATCAGCCATTATTTTGTCACCTTCGGTTGCGATTGCAATGATTCTCCCTTTGCGGGCGCGGACTTCCTCAAGATTACTAATTACTTTATCATAGATCAAATCGTTTGTTGCGATAAAAACCACTGGCATGTCCTTATCGATTAACGCAATCGGTCCATGCTTCATTTCCGCCGCTGGATACCCCTCGGCGTGAATGTATGAAATTTCCTTTAATTTGAGCGCTCCCTCCAGGGCAACTGGAAAATTTATACCTCTCCCTAAATAGAGAAAATTACGGTTATTTTTAAATTGTTCCGCAATATCTTCAATAATATGACTCTGTGCCAATATTGATTTTACTTTAGCCGGAATTTTTGATAAATGATCGATGATAGATTGCCCTTCGATTACCGACATGCTTCTTTTTCGCGCTATCAGAAGCATAATTAGCGTAAGAACAGTCACCTGAGAGGTAAAAGCTTTTGTGCTGGCCACGCCAATCTCCGGACCGGCATGAATATAGACCCCACCATCGGTTTCTCTGGCGATTGTGCTCCCGACATTATTTACAACTCCCAGGGCCAGCGCACCTTTATGTCGCCCTTCCCTCAAGGCAGCAAGGGTATCGGCTGTCTCACCAGACTGAGAGATGGCAATGACCACATCATTTTTTCCGATTATCGGATTACGATATCTGAATTCAGACGCGTATTCTACCTCCACCGGAATCCGACAATATTCTTCTATCAGATATTCTCCGATCAAGCCGGCATGCCAACTGGTGCCGCACGCAACAATGATTATCTTTTCCGCATTTACCAAACGGTCTTCTACCTCCCTAAGGCCTCCCAGTTTCACCTTGCCTTCTCCCTGCATTATACGTCCCCGGAAGGCATCGTGAATGGTATTGGTTTGCTCATATATCTCTTTGAGCATATAGTGGGGATAACCACTCTTTTCAATCTGTTCAATATCAAAATTGATCTGCTCAAGATTCTTGTCAATGATCTGGTCTGAACTGGTTTTTGTGGTTATACCGTCTCTGCACAGAATGGCCATTTCGCCATCGTCAAGATAAAAAACGGAACGGGTATGGGCAACAATTGCCGAGACATCCGACGCCAGAAAATATTCATTTTCGCCAACCCCGATAACCAGAGGACTGCCCCGGCGGGCAACATAAATTTTATCAGGGTCATATCTGGTGATGAGTGCGAAACCATAGGCCCCTTCCAGTTCGGCCAGCGCCCTTTTGAATGCATCTTCAAAATCACCGTCATACAATTCTTCTATCAGGTGAGCAACAATCTCTGTATCAGTATCTGAGCGGAAGGTGTGTCCTTTTGATTCCAGCATTTTTTTAAGAGTCACATAATTTTCAATAATACCATTGTGAATAATGGCAATATTTCCTTTGGAATCGATATGCGGATGCGCATTCTGCTCTGTTGGCTCGCCATGTGTTGCCCATCGGGTATGCCCGATGCCCAGGGTACTGTCATTTGACAAATTATTTACAGCATCTTCCAGATGTCTTAATTTCCCGGCCTTTTTTATAACCTGGACATTATCGTTTTCCAAAAATGCGATTCCGGCAGAGTCATAGCCACGATATTCGAGCCTTTTAAGCCCCGACAATAAAATCGGTGCTGCTTTTCTGTGGCCGATATAGCCAACGATTCCACACATGGCCAACTCCTTTATTTTACTCCCACTCTATAGTGGCGGGCGGTTTTGAACTTATATCATATACGACGCGGTTGATGCCGTTTACTTCATTTATAATTCTGTTTGAAATCTTAGCCAGCGCATCATAGGGCATATGATACCAGTTTGCAGTCATTCCATCAGTGCTCGTCACAGCACGTAATGCCAATACATATTGATATGTGCGCTCATCACCCATAACACCCACGGACTGCACCGGAAGTAAAATCGCAAAGGCTTGCCAGATTTCATTATATAAATTCTGCTTTTTTAATTCTTCTACATATATTTCGTCTGCTAATTGAAGAATATTAATTTTTTCGGTGCTCAATTCACCCGGAATCCTTACAGCCAGCCCGGGTCCCGGGAAAGGATGCCGGTCAATCATTTCCCCGGGTAAGCCCAGTTCTCTTCCGACTGCCCTTACTTCATCCTTGAACAATTCTCTTAAAGGTTCGATCAATTTAAAATTCATTTTTTCCGGGAGTCCACCCACGTTGTGATGAGATTTAATTGTAGCGGATGGCCCCTTCACAGAAACACTTTCGATAACATCCGGATAAAGTGTACCCTGGGCCAGGAACTTGAAATCACCTAATTTCTTCGCCTCACTTTCAAAAACCTCAATAAATAACCGACCGATAATTTTTCGCTTTTCTTCCGGGTTGGTTATACCTTTTAAATTACTCAGAAACAGGTCATTTTTATTGACGCACGTCAAATTTATATGATAATATTTTGTAAACACCTCCTCCACACGTTTTGCCTCCTGATACCTCAGAAGGCCCGTATCCACAAATATACATTCAAGATTTTTACCAACCGCACGATCCAGCAAAACAGCTACCACACTACTGTCAACCCCACCACTCAGGCCACAGATAATTTTATCATCTCCGGCTGTCTGCCGTATATTTTTTACAGACTCCTCAATAAATGATCCGGTTGACCAATCACCTTTACATCCACAGACCTTAAAACAGAAATTCTGAATGATCTCCCGACCCTGTTCGGAATGTTCCACTTCCGGATGAAACTGTAGTCCAAAAACAGGGCGCTTGCGGTGCTGCACGGCCGCATAGGGGCTGTTTGATGTTTCTCCGATTACTTTAAATTCAGGTGCCAGATCGATTACTTTATCACCATGGCTCATCCACACTACAGAATTATTTTTTATTCCACTAAAAAGTGTGTTGGTTTCTTTGAGATCCAGCTGAGCTCTGCCGTATTCACGCTTCCCGGCTGCGGCAACCTTGCCACCGGCCAGATCGATAAGCAACTGCAAACCATAACATATACCTAACACCGGCATGTTCAGATTGAATAAACTCGACGATATTTTGGGTGCTCTTTCGTCATAAACCGAACTTGGACCTCCGGATAAGATTATGCCTTTTAGATTGATTTTTTCTTTAAGGGCAATGAGGTCGCTGTTAAAGGGTAAAATGATGGAGAAAACACCTTGCTCTCTTATTCTTCTGGCGATCAACTGGGTATACTGGGAGCCAAAATCAAGGACGACTATTGTTTCATGTTTTTGCTCGGAGATCATCGTTCAATTCCCCATTCTTTTAATTGTGCGAGCATTTCATGGTCCGTCAAATCATATCTGATTGGTGTAATCGATACTTTGTTTTCCGTAACCACAACATCATCCACATCGGGATCTGTATCAAGATGCATTCGTTTTCCCGCAAGCCAGTAGTATACCCGATTGGTGGGATCTACACGTTTATCAAAAAATTCTTCAAACCGGCCTTTTCCCTGACGGGAGATAACAACTCCTCTGATCTCTGCGGGTTTGACCGCCGGGACATTCACATTTAAAAGGGTTCCATTTCGTAACCCGAATTGCTTTATCTTCTCTACAAGTTCGCGCGTGAGTTTGCAGGCAAATTCGTATTCGTGTACATGGAAGGAGGCCAGGGAAACAGCCAGACCCGGAACGCCCATGATAACGGCTTCCGCAGCTGCCGAAACTGTACCTGAGTAGATTATATTTATCGCTGTATTGGGGCCCAGATTGATACCGGAAACCACCAGATCCGGCGGCTCTGATAACAGACTTTTAATTCCCAGTTTTACGCAATCAGCCGGGGTACCGTTTACCGCATAGCCAAAAAACTTTTCATCTTTAAAAACTTCATATACTCTCAGAGGATCTGAAAGCGTAATGGCGTGTCCCACGGCACTGCGTTCCGTATCGGGTGCGACCACCGTCACGTCATGATCTTGTTCCAAAGTGTTTTTTAGATGATAAATACCTTGTGCATGAATACCATCATCATTGGTAATCAAAACTTTCAATTGAGGCCCCTTTGCTACATGGTGGTATGTCGAAATTGCGAATCAGGAAGCAGGATTATTATTATGTGTAAAAAAGCGAAGGAGATTGGCCACACGGTTTTTAAGCTCATGCCGGTGTACAATAATATCTACGAATCCATGTTCCAGCAAAAATTCTGATCGTTGAAATCCTGCCGGAAGGTCCTGGCCAATCGTTTGCTTGATCACACGTGGCCCTGCGAAACCGATTAAAGCCCCGGGTTCCGCAATATGAATATCTCCCAGCATGGCATAACTGGCGGTTGTTCCTCCTGTTGTGGGATCTGTAAGTATCGATACATATGGGATTTTTGATTCGGACAGCAGGGCGAGTTTGGCGCTGGTCTTTGCCATTTGCATCAAACTTAATACCCCTTCGTGCATTCGTGCCCCGCCTGAAGCAGATAAAATGATCATCGGTCTTTTCTCTTCCAGCGCAATATCTATTGCCCGGGATACTTTTTCCCCAACGACCGATCCCATACTACCCCCCAGAAAGGAAAAATCCATTATCGCCAAAACGACATCAATATTCTCAATTTTTCCCCGGCCAGTTACAACGGCCTCATTAATTCCGGTTTTTTTTACGGCAGCCTTGTATCTCTCACCATATTTTTTAGTATCCTTGAATTGCAACGGGTCGGTTGATTTAAGATTATGGTTGAATTCGGAGAACGAGTTTGCATCCGTTAAAACCGAAATATAATTCTTGCTGGCGATTCGAAAATGATAATCACATTTGGGACACACATACAACTTCTTTTCAAGTTCCTTTTTGTAGATTATTTCGCCACAGCTGTCACATTTTATCCATAAACCATCCGGGATCTCTTTTCGATCTACCGGCTTCAAAACTTCTTTTTTTCTTTTAAACCAATCCATCATTCTTTCCATTCTGCATTGATTTTATCATAACCACAGCATCCTCCCCATCAGGGTAGTATGCCTGCCTTTTATATAACGAGGAGAAGCCAAAAGATTCATACATTTTAATGGCTTTATAATTATGCTCACGAACTTCAAGATATGAAATATCTATATCCTTCAACAGATCAAACAGATTATTTAATAAAAACTTGCCAATTCCCTGTCGTTGTTTTTCGGGGAGTACCGCAATGTTACCGATATGTAGTTCATTGGCGATATACCAGGCCACAATATAGCCAACAATTCTGATATTTTCTTCGGCAACAAATGGATAAGAATATTTTTGATTTCGGACTTCAAAAATAAAACTTTTTTTTGTCCAGGGACAAGCAAATATTTTTTTTTCGATTTCATACACATTATTTACATCCTGTTCTGTCATTCTTCTGAATGATAGATTCATTGAACGCCTGCAAATTTCTGCAAGTACATCGGTTCCAGATCCTTTAAATCATATCGGGCGCCCTTGTCAAATTTTCTCAGCGCAATTTTACATAATATACTTGCATAATACTCGGCTCCGATAACAACCGGATTTTCCAGACCCGATCGGGTTAACAAATCTCCAGCTGTTTGTTTCTGCACAATAATCTGAGCCGAATCAGGCAGGAGCTTTTTTAGTTGATCCAGTTCTATGATCCTCCCTGGTTCAGGATCGGCATCCACCTTTTCAAATCGTGAGTGGTAAAACCGGTCCATTCTCGCGTCAATCAGTACATCTGATGGGGCTAGATGTGATATCCCCTGGTGAACTAATATTTCGAAATTTGAAACCGGTATTACTGGTTTTTCAAGGGCATAAGCAAGTCCTTTCGCATAAGCCATACCAATGCGTAAACCGGTAAATGATCCGGGTCCGGAGGAAACTCCAATAAGATCCAGTGCATCAGGGTCGATTTTGAGTCGGTGAAATCCATCCTGTACTAAGTCACCAAGAACTTCCGCATGCAGGTTTGCGATTTCAACATTATATTCGATTAGTGTTTTGTCATGACCAACAAAGGCCACACTGCACTTTAAACCCGATGTTTCAATTCCCAGGATTAACATTTTTAAAAGAAAATCTTCGCCATGTTGTTGATCTACCAGTGGTTTCTATTTCAATACGATAGTGCGCCCAGTCTATAATTGGCGCAATGATCTGAGGCCATTCAATTAAATTAATATAAGGTTTCTGCCAGAAATCTTCCAAACCCAAATTAGCTAACTCATTTTCCCCGTTAATCCGGTAAAGATCCACATGATTGATGATAAAATCTTTTCCGTAATACTGATTTATAAGAGAAAATGAGGGGCTTGAGACGACATCTTGCATCCCAAGATTTTTCACAATCTCGCGTATCAGAAAAGTTTTCCCGCTACCAAGAGCACCATATAGAAGTATCGTATCGCCTGTTTTTATCATTGGCGCTATTGTTTTTGCAAATAAAATCGTGCCTTTTTCGCTGTCAACGGTTTTTTCTGTAATAACCTTCGTTTCCATTTATTTTGATTCAAGTCTGATATATGGAAGGATCATTTCTTCGAGTGAAGCACCTCCATGCTGAAAACTGTCCTTATAATAATTCAGAAATTTATAATAATTTGTAGGATATATAAAATAATAATCTTCTTTAGCAATGACATATGTCGTATTGATGCCAAATTTGGGAAGACGATAATCAGAAGGATTTTTTATGAAAATAGCGTTCTTTTTATCAACCTTGAGACTGCGGCCATATTTATAGCGAAGATTGGTTGATGTTTCCCGGTCTCCGATAACTTTTGTTCCTCTTAATCCACGTATGCTTCCATGGTCAGTCGTAATGAAAAAAAGATGATCTGAATGAGAAAATTCTTTAATCACATTATATAACGAGGAATGTTCAAACCAGCTGCGTGTGAGTGATCGGTATGCTGACTCATTGGGTGCAATTTCCTTCAGGATAGGTAGATCGGAGCGACTATGGGCTAATACATCAACAAAATTCAGTACAATTGCCAGAAATTTATAGTCAAGGTAAGATTTTACATTTCGTTCGAGATTCTTTGCTTCTTCACTGGTCACGACTTTTATGTATTTCAAGGCTTGACCAATATTATAGCCGTTTCGTGATAAATTCTGCTCCAGCAGCTCTTTTTCATGCCTGTTTAAGCTACTTTCATCATCGGCCGCCTGCCCCCAAATCTCGGGATACTTCTGCTCCAGATCATCAGGATAAAGTCCACTGAATATGGCATTCCTGGAAAACGGGGTAGCGGTTGGCAGAATAGAATAATAATAATCACGCTTAATATTAAAATAATCATAAAAATATGATTCAAGGGTCAGCCACTGGTCCAATCTGAGACAGTCGATAACCATGAATATGATTTTGCGCCCACGTTTTAATTCCGGAATAACATAATTTTTAATCAAGTCGGTTGAAAGAACCGGTTTGTTTTCCGAGCTGCGAATCCATCTGGGATAATTTTTTTCAATATATTTTCCAAATTCGACATTACTCTCACGTCTTTGATCATAAAGTAATTGTCTGAATTCCGGCTCGGCCGAACTATCAAGTTCAAGATCAAGATTATAAAGCTTAAGATTCAGATCGATCCATTCCGAATGATCCAGGGGTGAAAGCAGTCTATTTGAAAGATCGCGAAAATCATCCACATAGCGTTTACTTCGTTTTTCGGTTGTTATATTTTTACTGTCAAGTATCTTTTTGCAGGCGATTAATATCTGACTTGGATTGACCGGTTTGGTAAGATAGTCATCAATTTTCTGCCCGATAGCGTCTTCCATCAGGCTTTCTTCTTCGCTTTTGGTGATCATGATCACCGGTGTCTGGGGCGTCAGGATTTTAATCTCCTCAAGCGTCGCCAGA
>Ga0209536_100004417_pt1 | contig 22202 bp, 15 predicted proteins | sample DeeMarSeWOR28_12_FD_187461 | JGI IMG/M metagenome (GOLD analysis project Ga0209536, IMG submission 187461) | Marine sediment microbial communities from White Oak River estuary, North Carolina - WOR-2-8_12 (SPAdes) (version 2) | ecosystem: Environmental > Aquatic > Marine > Intertidal zone >... | reverse complement strand
GCCTGCAGGTTGGTGATATTAACGCCGTAGCGGGCGATGATGGCACTGATACTGGCCACAAGTCCCTTGCGGTCCGGTCCTTTGGTCGTAATGACAAAAGGTTCGGCAGCACCCGGAACCAGACCCGGCTTTTGTTCCAGAACGGATTCGATATGAATGTGCATGTTCATGGCCGCCAACCCGTCCTTGAGGGCCTGGCGGAGTTCTGCCTGCGTCAGATCGGTGGGCATGGAAATAATAAATGATCCCGCAAATTCCGTTTTCAGGATAGTTTGACTCACGTTTTCGATATTGCAGTTGTACTCAAAGAGTATACCGGTAACGGTCGCCACGATTCCCGGGCGGTCGTGCCCCAGAACTGACACAATGACCTGATTCATAAATGGACTCCATGATTTGATGTTCCGATTTTTACAGGGCACCGCATTGAATTCTGTCTTATTTACCAAACAGACAGGATCTGTCAACAAGCGTTCTCATGCGCTGCTGACAGGGGCATCCTTTTGCTTTTCTTTTTGTCAGCAGTCGGATATAAAGCTGAGTTGAGCCCCTTGTCGGCTCAAGCGAAACTTATGCCCTTGGTTATAATTTGAAACTTATGAAAGTTGTCACCACCCACAAGAACACCGACTTTGATGCCCTGGCCAGTGTGATTGCCGCCACGCTCCTGTATCCCGGTTCGGTGCCCATCCTGCCCAAAAGCCTCAACCCGAACGTAAAAGCCTTTCTTTCCATCCATAAAGACCTTTTGCCGGTCGGCACTGTGGATGACCTCGACCTGGACCACATCAGCTGCCTGGTAGTGGTTGACGTCAACCGCTGGGAGCGTTTGGATCGTATGGCAAGCCTTCAAGACAGATCGGATCTTGAAATCATTTTATGGGATCATCATTTCAATCAGGGCAATATTGCAGCTGATTGCCGGTGTCTGGAACCCACCGGTGCCACCGTTACCCTTCTGGTCAATCAGCTTAAAACCGAAAGAAAACTGATTACACCGATTCAGGCCACTCTGTTTCTAGCCGGGATCTATGAAGATACCGGTAATCTGATGTTTCCCTCGACAACGGCCCAGGACGCCTATGCTGCGGCCTATTTGCTTGAACATAAAGCGGATTTGCGGATTATCAACAACTTTTTGCGACCGGCGTACGGCGAAAAACAAAAAAGTGTTCTATTCAAAATGCTGGAAAATGCCAAACGAACCAAAATCAACGGTCACACGGTAAGTATCAACAAAATGGAAGTCCGGGGGCATGTGGACAGTCTGGCTGTTGTTGTTCGAATGTATATGGAAATTGTCAATGTGGATGTGGCGTTTGGAATATTCACTGATACCGAGCGGCAGCGATGCATGGTAATTGCCCGCAGTTCGGTAGATGGTGTCGACGTTGGCGCCCTTATGCGCAGTTTGGGCGGCGGTGGGCATCCGAATGCCGGTGCGGCCCTTTTGACGTCCGTCAACGCCGATACGGTAGCAGCCCGCATTCGAGAACTGATCAAGGGCGGCCAGCGCGCCTCGGCTCAAATCAGCGATCTAATGTCGTTTCCCGTCATCACGGTTGCCGATGATACGCCCATGGATGAGGTGGCCAGGATACTCAGACAAAAAGGATGTACCGGATTGCCGGTGGTCAACAAAAGTTCCCTGGTGGGCATGATTTCGAGACGTGATTTTCGCAGGATAAAAAAAGACGCCCAGTTAAAAGCGCCGGTCAAGACCTTCATGACCCGAAATGTCAGGACCATCACGCCCGGCCAGAGTCCGCTGGAGGCGGCCCGCCTGATGGTCAAGCATGACATTGGCCGCCTGCCGGTCGTGGCGGATGGCAAAATCATCGGCATCATTACCCGTTCGGATGCCATGCTTTATTTTTATGATCTGCTGCCGGATTAATTGCTGTTCAGGATATTTTTTTCAGCCACTGTGATAGTCTTCGCAGGCCCTCTTCGATGGTGACTTTCGGAGCATAGCCGAGGTCATTTTGGGCGGCGCCGATACTGAACCAGTTGGATTGTGAGACCGTTTCAGCCAGAAATCGCGTAATATATGGCTCCTGTTGCAGCCGGAGGCCTTTGTAAACGCCTTCCAGCAACGCGCCGGTGACCCAGGCAACCCTGAATGGCACCTTTTTTTTAACAGGCGTGCCCCCCGCTGCTTTTAAAAATTCGTTGATCATGTACCACGCACGGACCGGCTCACCCTGACTGATGAAATAGATGTTGCCGGAAAGTTCTGGATTTTCTTTCAGCCTGTCGGCTGCCAGGACGTGCGCATCTGCGGCATCATCGATATAGGTGACGTCTATCAGGTTTTTACCGTCACCGATCTGTTTTAATTTTTTTGCCCTTGCCACCAGTCGTGTAAGGATTTGATTGTCGCCCGGCCCCCAGATTTTGTGCGGCCGTAAAATAATGGCATTTAGATTGCGACGGGAAGCTGTCACAACCAGCTGTTCGGCCATGGCTTTCGTTTTGGCATAGTGGTTGTTGAATTGCTTGGGATAGGGCATGGATTCGTCGGCGCCTTCAATGGCCCTGCCATTATGAACGACACTCGGGGTGCTGGTAAAGATCAGCCGCACCTGATCCCGCTCCAGGCAGCTGTCGATGATGTTTTTAGTTCCAACCACATTGGCTTGATGATAGTCAGCATATCTGCCCCAAGGAGGAGGCTTTGCGGCGACGTGATATACAACCGTTGTGTTTTCACAGGCCCTCGCAACCGTTTCGGCATCAGATATATCGCCCTGGATCTGATCAACGCCCATGGTTTCGAGTTCGGTGTAAAAATTGCGTGCCAGGCTCCGCACTTGATCACCACGTGCGACCAGACGACTGGCAATAGCCTTGCCTAAAAAGCCCCCGCCACCTGTTACGAGAACTTTTTCGGGTTTGTGTTTATCAGACAATCCACTTGGTATCATTTTATTTTTTTCTCTGCCCAGCGAGCTAATTGTTCGCGAAAAATTTTGGAGTTATGGCGTATATCCACCGGAAACGCTTGGTGGAATAAGATGGTTTTGATACTTTGGGTCAATTCATTGGCAGCGGCAATTGCCAGCAGCTCATTTTCCAACCGGTCCCTATTTTTACCACCGTCGGACTTATGCCTTTCCACGCAAATGACGGGGCGTTGCCGTCCTGGAGGACCGACCCCTACCAGTGCGCTGCGGAATACTTCCGGATGTTGGTTAAACAGGGATTCACAGGGAATGGTGAAGAGGGTTGTTGACGCGGTGATCACCCGGTGACTCTTACGGCCGCAAAACCAGATGCGGCCCTTTTGATCCATCCAGCCGACATCGCCCATGCGATGGATAATATCATGCCCGTCCCTTATTTTGCCGAGCCGGTTGGCGGCGTGATTTTCGAAATATTGCCGGCTGACCAATTCACCCTTGACGGCAATCTCGCCGACCTCACCCCGGGGCACCAGCAGGTCGTCTGACCACTGCTCAATGGGCTCGTCGCTGATCTTTATGATGCGGATATCCGTATCGTTGATCGGTCGTCCAATGCAGGTGCCAAAGCCTTTAGCGCTCAGCTGCCGCGTTTCGTTAAGTATTTCATTGCTTTTGATGGATATGATCGGAACTGCTTCGGTGGCGCCGTAGGGTGTGTGGATCTGGGCATCTTTGGCGAGCAAGGCGCTGAATTGTTCGATGTTATCCGCTGACACGGGGGCACCGGCCGATATGACACGCTTTAAAGAAGGCAGTTTGACGGCCTTTTTCCGGCCGTAGCTGCCGACACGGTTTAAAAGGGCCGGTGACGCAAACATGTTGGTCACACCAAGATTTTCGATTGCTTCGATGATACGCTCTGGATTCACCCGTGCCGGCCGGGTGGGGTCCATATCGGGGATCACAGACGTAACGCCCAGGGCCGGGTAAAAAAGGGCAAAGAGGGGAAAGGTGGACAGGTCGATTTCATCGGGTCCCATGGCCAGATAGTTTTTTATCTGCTGGAGCTGGGCATCGAAGTTGCCGTGACTGTAAACGGCCCCTTTGGCCGGTCCCGTGCTGCCGGTCGTAAATAACACGGCGGCCGTGTCACTGCGGTTGGTTTTGACAATCCGGTAGGGCCCGCGGTCGGATTGTCGGATCTGCTTTAATGTGGGGCCGCCCCAGAACCACCGTCGTCCGACCGTGATCCAGGTTTTGACGGTCTTAAAAAACCCGGGGAATACCGTGCGCACCACATGGGCCAGGGGGATACCGATAAATCCCTGCGGGCGTGTTGATTTAAAACAGGCCACCATTCGCCGGATGCCCATTCCCGGATCCACCACCACCGGCACGGCGCCGGTTTTGAATATAGCGAAGATCAGGGCAAAAAATTCGATGCTCGGCCTAACCATCAAAACGGTTCGCATTCCCCGGGTGATGCCGGCAGCTTCCAGTCCATGGGCCAGATAGTCCGATTCCCGGTCGAGCTGCAAAAAGGTCAGGTGCGAATAGGTCACCCGACCCTGTTTATCCCGGCCGGCCGGGAAGACCACTGCGCGTTTATAGGGTTGGGCCTGGGCCGCCCGGTTCAGATAAGCGGCGATGTTGACAAAATCGGTGCTTTGGTGATTCATTGGGTCCATAATTCGAGTTGCGCGTATCGCGTATCGCGTTGCGGGTTATAGGAATGCAGAGTGCGGAATGTGGAAACGATGAAATTCAGACATTCAATCATTTTCTTTTCCGCATTCCGCATTCCGACTTCCACATTTATTATCCTTTTGTTTCCGCCGCAAGGGGATGCCGGTCCAAGAATCGATTTATGAGTGGGACGATTTGTTCCGGAACATCTTCAAGCACATAGTGACCGGCATTCGGGAAACGATGAACCTCGGCACTCGGAAAGCGGCGCGTCCACTCTGCAAGATAATCATCGTCAAATACGAAATCATGTTTTCCCCAGCAAATCAACATGGGAAGATTTAAAAACAATTCCAAGTTTTGGTCTAATTTTTTAACCAGTCGGTAGCTCGAATTATTGTCCGTCAGGTGGATATCCTGGACAAACTTAAGGGTTGCGATACGATTTTTCCAACAATTGTAAGGGGCGATCAGACCCGCTTTGACATCCTTGGATAGGCCTTTGTAAGAGTTTTTGAAAAGGCCTCCAATGGCAAACAGATTAAAACCCTGGACGGCCACGGTGGCCAGGGGTTTTAAAATGCGAATCAATTGAAGTGTCATCGGGATGGGCTTGCCTGCGGGCGGCAAAAATGCCGCTGTATTCATTAACACGATTCGACCAATACGCTCCGGATGCCTCAACGCATAGGCCATGCCGATAAAACCACCCCAATCGTGAAGGACCAAGGTAATCTTTTCCTTTAGCTTGAGATTTTTAATCAAGACTTCGAGGTCATCCACGCGGGTTTTGAACTTATAATCGTAGATTTGGCCATCGGGTTTATCCGATAAGCCGCAGCCGATATGATCCGGGGCGATGGTGCGGTAGCGCCCGCTCAGGGATTGTATCAATTGGCGATAGTAAAAGGACCAGGTCGGATTCCCGTGCACCATTAGAACCGGTTCGCCACGGCCCTCATCAACATAGTGGTAATTGAAGCCGCCAATATCCATGAAGTGGGATTGAAACGGGTACAAATGCCTGAGCCCCGTTATGTCGATGGGTTTTCGTTTTAGCATGCCGCCATATCCATTCCGAATTCCCCCGTCTCTGTCATCGGTCCTCCGGCCTCAGTCCTCTGCCAACCTACCACTCAACGCCCAGCATTAAACAGTTGAGCCCGCTGCCGATTCCCAGAAATCCGACCAGGTCACCGGGCAATAAAAACTCTCTTTCATCTGCTATGGCCGCGGTGATCGGCAAGGATACCGTCCCGATATTGCCGAGATACTTGAACGTTGTAAAATCCCTTGTGGGCGGGATGCCGATGGCATCCAGGATATTGCGCTGATGGGTGGCACCCACTTGATGGCAAATTATTTTATCGGGCTGGTTTCCGGACCATTCAAGTTCTTTACGAAACGCGTTGAAGGTTTCAATGCCCAGCGGCACACCGTTTTGGAGAACACCGACGGAATCCGTTTCCATCTGGTGCAAACCGCTGGCAGGAATACCGGTGTCCGGCCCCCACACACATAAGCGGTGGTGCTCAGCGGCGCTGCGGGCAGCACCGCCCAAAATCCGGTGACCGGCTTCGGATAACGACCGATCTGCCAGAATGACGGCAACGGCACCCGACCCGCCGGTCAAGGTTGCAATGGTTTTTTTAAAAACTTCCATGTCCCTGGTCTTCAGCAGTCGATCGATGGTGATATCAATAATCTGACGGGCCGATTCACAGGATACGATCAATCCGGCACGGATATGACCCAATTCTATGGCGTTGGCGGTCTGAACCATGCCGTTTAAAATTCCCAGACAGGCGTTGGAAACATCGTAAATCTGTGTGTCTGATCCCAGGGTCAGTCCGTCGGCCACCGCACAGGCAGTGGCCGGCTCCAGGTTGTCCCGGCAGACACCGCCGTAGATCAGCATGCCGATATCATCCCGGGTGATGCGGGAGCTATCCAACGCTTTTTGAGCGGCTCTTATGGCTCCGGTATGCATGTTAAAATCCGGGTCCCAGAATCGGCGTTCCCGGATGCCGGTAATGGCCTCCAACTGTCCTGGCTGGAAATGAAGCGCCTCGTAAACCGGTTCCAAACGCTTTTCCAGGTCGTCGGAAGTAACGACGTGGGGAGGCAGTTCATAGCCGAAGGCGTCGATCGCTACATTTGAGTATAACATGCTGCTAATTTCCCTCCAGTGGTTGTCCCAAAGACATGTCGCTTGCCAAACTGTTTTTCTCGGCGACGCGCTAATATCCATATCGTGCAGCGCGGCTTATTCTATTGTCAATTGCGGTCAGAGATGCATCGCATCGGCACCAGGCTGTATGGTAATCATTGTTAGCCCAATAACAAACCATGAACAACCGCTGACGCTATAATGGCAGCAGCGCAATACCGAAGTTTTCCATTTTATAGATATATAGTCCATCGACCTGCAGATAACCATCGGCGGTCATCGTGGGCACCGGGGCGTCCTCGATGCCGGTAATTGAAGCCTCAACGGTAATCAGGCGGTTGGTGGGCAGTATCTGGCCCCGGTAGATCCAGCTGTGGGTGTCTTCGGTTAGCAGGCTGAAACGGTGAGTTTCAATCAATTCCGGCCAGCGTTGCCGGGCGGCATATTTTAACAATTGGATAAACGATTCGATACCCAGCGAACCCGGGCATACCGGATCCTGATAGAAATGGGCTCTGAAGAACCATTCCCGGGAATCAACCCGCTTGCTGCCGCGGACAAATCCCAGGTTCTTGAATCCGCCATCCGCTAAATAGGTTTCGATACGGTCGAGCATGCGAATGGCTCTGGCCGGTAGCACCAATCCGGATTCAGGATCGTAACGGGTATCGCTGGGCGACAGGGGTGCACAGTCGACCAGATCAGCTGGGCGGCTGGATTGCAGTTCTGCCGGCGTCGGGTTATAAACTGCCAGGTCGGCCCTGCGGATGCCTTCCTGCCGGGCCAGTGCGTCGGCCGTGAAGAAACCGAAATAGGTGTTGCCGGCGTAGAGCTTGTGATCTGCCTGACGGACTTCAAATTCATAGTGCTCGATGATCATATCGGCGGCCTCTGAAGCCCGGGTTAACCGGGATTTGATCATCACCGTTCCGGCCTCCGGTCGAATCTCCTGAAATAGGGTTGCCCTGCCGCCCAGGTTCCTGAATCTGAGGTCATTGTCGCTCTTTAGGGCCGATCCCATGTAGGCGGCCAACCAGCCGCAGGGTTGCAGGGCTACCTCCATGATGATGCTCAGCGGCATGGCCGTCGTGCGATCAGCCCTAAAATACCACGCATCCGGGGGGACGTCATATTCGGCCTCGATCCATCCTGCGGGTTTCAATTCCCAGGCCCGGGGCTGGATGCGCCGGACACGATCAATCATCAAGTAAGGAGGGCGGGGTAAACGGGCAATGAAACGGTTCTGATCAAAGGGCTCGTATGGCGCGCCGAAGGCCCTGGACGGACGACCGCTCGCAAACTCCAGCATATGATCGCGGTCGAATACCACTGACCGTGAAAGTTGCGTTGGCCCGGGGGTCGGCGCGATTGCCTTTTTTTTCCACAACTTTTCGATTTCGTCCCTGGTGATGCCGCTCATCTGCATGGACATATCCTTGAAATGAACGATCCGGTGACCGTCGGCATACATGTGGGCATCGGCAATCACATAGGGCCGGGGATTATAGCCGATGGCGCTGATTTCGATTTCATACACCACCTGGCGGGTATCGGGGGTCACCGGACCGCGGCATTTTAAGGTACTTTCAACCCCCAAAACCGGTTCATAATATGCCCCGGGCCGCTCGGTCACCCAGCCCATGCGCTGCACAAAGACCCGCAAGGTATGTGCACAGCACTCATACATCAGCGTTCCGGGCATGACCATATCGTCCACGAAATGACAAGTTAAAAACCAGTCATCGGGATGGATGTCCGCCTGCGCTCTAATCAACCCAAGGCCGAACTTGCCGCCTTCCGGATCCAACTCCAAAATGCGATCAATCAATTTCATGCGGTCCGACGGCAGCCTGAGGGATTCCGCCAGCGTGATGCCGCTAAAATGCCTGCCAAAGCAGTGAGCCAGGTTGCCTTCGCGTAATGCCTCCACCGCAAGATCATCGTAACTTTCGGTCTGCATCGGGACAAGATCCAGCCAATCGGCCGGCTTTTTCCCGGCTACCGGCTGCCGATCTTCCTCGCTGAGGATGATGCCCCCGGAATTTTTCACCTCCTGTTCGGTGAAAAATCCGGCACAGCCGTTGGTCATTGTGATCAGCGGCACGCCGGCGATAGAGCCTTCAAAGTTAAACAGGAATAAGTAAGTTTCGTCCTGGCGGATAAATTTCGCAATTTCAATTTCATAGCGAATGGTTTCCCCCGGTACCGGCAGCGCACGGTGAAATTTGACGGTTGCATCCAGCAGCCGGTAGGTGCGCTTGCCGGCCACGACCAGATCGATCCCCAGATAGGCGCACAGAAAAAGATCGGCCTGGCCGGCTTCGACGGAAATGCAAACCGGTGCATGCCCGCCGTCCAGATACCATGCGTCAGGCAGCACATCGTGTTCGGTCACAATACGGCCAGGCCCCAGGACGCCCTTGCGACCCTCGATGGTCAGGATGCGATCCACCAGCATCAACGGCTCATCCGGTAAACGGACCCGGGCCGGATAGGAGTCGACGATGGAAAATTCGGGACCCAGCACCCTGCCGGCGGAGCCGGTGGCAAATTCCATGCATTGCCGGCGGGAAAAAACAGGTTGAGAAGCTGGCATGCGGGATGCGGCCTCCGGCCCGGAGGGGCCTACGCCCCGGAGGGAATGCGGAATTTCAGGCACAGATGTTTCGGTTTCGATAGGAGGCGCAGCTGTGCTTTTAACAGTCGTCTCGCGCCAATGGGCGGCGTCGGGAATTGAGGAATCGCTTTCCCGGATGGCGCGTTGCAGAAGTTTGGCGTGAAGGTTAAAGGTTTCCGCGTAGGAGCGGGAGGTCTCTTCGGAAAGTTCCAGGAATTTCTGATGGGCCTCGGCAGTTGTGCGAGCAATCCGATCCGCCGTCTCAATCAAATCAGAAAACGGGGAACCAACCTGTGGTTCCTGGACGCGGGTTACCGGTTGCCGACGTCTGGTCTCTGGCAACTGATCCCTGGTGCCCGGACGCTGCTCGCTGGTCGCGGTCCTCTGTTTGGCGTCGTCTGCAAGAGGAAGGGCAGGGGATTGCATTTTGCCGCCGACCGTGACGTTTATAAAAGGGCCCGCCATTTTTTCGACCGGTTTAACCATATTCGGTGAATAGGCCCTGGCGCCGTAGAGTTTATCCAGATCAACCGGAACACGTTCGGCAGCAAGGGCGGCCAGTACCTTGGTGATGGTGGTAAAATCCCTTTCGCCCCGGTTACAGGCCGATATCGCCAGGTGGGGTTTATCTTTCAGGATGCTCTGAATCATGCGGGTGCAAGAAGAATAGGGACCGATCTCCAGAAATATTCTGACCCCGTCGCGGTAGGCCTGCGCGATGGTTGCCGTGAAGTCAAATCCGTGCAGAGCCTGGTTAAGGATAGAAGATGCCGCTTTTTCACTGGTCGGGTCGTAGGCGCGGCCAAGGGCGCAGCTGTAAAAACGGATGCCTTCCGGCTGGCGCGTCGGAAATACGTGCAGCTGGCGATAGGCATCCGCTACCGGTTTTAAGACCTCACAATGAACAGTTACCACGCCGTCGAGGTAAATCGCCTCGCATTGAAGCGCCTGGATGGCGGCGCGCACGTCCTGCCGGCGCCCGCCGATGACACACTCGTCGGGTGTATTGACAATCAGCAGGCGCGCGGTGGTATACCGGCTGACGACCGATCGCACTGAAGCTGCCGAGCGGTTTACAACCGCCACGCACCAGTCAACATTTTCTTCCGGGGCGATAGGCCACATCCGGCGGGCGGCATTGCAAGGGCCGGCAAGCTGGTGGGAAAACAAATCCGTTTGCTGCATGCGCTGCAGCATCTCACCGCGTTCGGGCCAGACGCCCATGGCGAAATAACCGGTGGATTCTCCCAGACTGTATCCGATGACAGCCGCCGGATGAATCCCAAAGTGCTGAACCAGATCGGCGATCACACCGCCATGGACAACTTGCCCGGAAATCATGTTGAGCGGATCCGCAATGATTTTCTCATAAGCTTCTTTCTGCCATCCCGGCGGCCAGGATACCCGCCAGGGAACAAAACAATCCGGCAACAGCTGGGATTTTAACTGGCGCGTGCGGGCATCCAGGCCTCGTAAGATTTCCGGCCAATGAACGCCGATATCCCGGCCCATCCCGATATAATGGTTGCCGGAGCCTGGAAAAACAAACGCCAGTTCGCCCTGGCTACCGACAGGATGGGGGGAATAGTGAACGCCGCTGCTGCCTTTAATTTTGCGGGGCCGTCCGGATAGAATGGCTGCCCGGGCCGCCGAGATTTGCGTTTGCAGTTCGTGAAAATTATCCGCGACAATGGACAGGGCCCGGGGGTGGGCCATGTTGACGCCGTTTGTGTCATACCAGAGGCGGGCGGCGCGTTCGACCGAGTCCGGCGGCCGGGAGTCTGGTCCCCGGCTTTGCAGCTGCCGCTCGACATGCCGGCTGAGTGATTCCAGGCCGGCTAACAGCGCGTGGCGGTTCTTGCCGTCAACGATAAAAATTCCTGGGCTTTGCAAACCGAGCGGTCTTTTTCTTTCCAGTTGAACGCGCTGCCGGAGGTCTGCGGCAAGTTCACCTCTTGCGTGATAATCAAAACCTTCCAGGAGTACGTGCCCGCAATTGCCATCGGGGGTCATGGCTGCCACCAAGACTTTGCGCGGACCGTCCTGGCGATTTCTTAACCAGAACTGGGGGTAGACCGGGATGTGAAAGTTGGCCTGGTGCCAGAGCGAATTTTCAGGAACGCTGAAGTTTGACAGCGGGGGTATGATTTCATGATACAGGCACAGATTGGCCTTGAACACAGAAGCCAGTGCGGAGACAGCGCCGGTATGTCCGATATTGGCTTTGACCGAACCGATAGCGCAGGTGCCATCACCGTCTGAGAAGAACTGGTGGAGGGCGGTGGTTTCCAAACGGTCTTCCATGGGGTTACCGCTGCCGTGGGCCTCTATCAGGCTGATGGCGGACGGTTCGACATTGGCATCCTGAAAACAGCGTTTAAGTGAGCGGGTATAGGACTCCAGAGACGGAAGATTTTGGTCGATGCCGCCTCCACTGGCCCCGCCGATTCCCTTAATTACTGAATATATCCGATCTCCGTCTGATATGGCCCTGTCCAGAGGCTTGATAACCAGTGCCACGGCTCCTTCGCCCGGCAGGGTGCCGTCGGCAGCCTGATCGAAAGGTCGAATTTGATGGCGCTGTGAAAATGGTCGCACCTGATTTTCCAGAATGATATTGCGGATATCGCCCCTTAGATCCACGGCTCCCACCAAAAATGCCCCGGCCTCATTTTGTTGCAGGGCCCGCACGCCGATTGATAGAGCTTTTAAGCCGGACGCTTCTTCACAGGACACGACAAAACTGGGGCCACCGAAGCGAAACTCCCGGGCAACCCGGCTGGCGACAATTCCACCTAAGGCCCCCAGGGTGCGAGTTGCCGTCAGCGGTGGGTTGCAGGCCTTCCGCAAGGATTCGATCCAGACGTTTAATTCTCCATCGGACGGATGCATCCCAAATTTTTTTATCCACTGCGGAATCAGGTTAACTAGTTGCCAGCGCAGATGGTAATTGGTGGCTTCAAAATCAAAATCAATACCGATGAGAGCCCCCATGTCAGGGCGCTCTTCGCGCAACGGAAATCCGGCGTCCTGCATGGCAGCTGACGCCACCTTGAGCATCAGCAGTTGTTGCGGGAGGATTTCCGGGATTTCTTTCGGCGGCACGTGAAATTCACCGGCGGCAATCGATAACTCCTTCACAAAAGCACCGGTTAGCCCCGGATTTACCCGATGGGATTCGGCGATCGTCTCACAGCCTTTCCAGCGATGCTCCGGCCGTTTATGGATATGGGTGTCTCCGTTGAGGATTATTTCCTGGGCAGCGCGTAAAGTGGTCAGTGAACCGAAGACGGTTGCCATGCCCACAATGGCGACGTCGGAATGGGGACTGCGGAAGGGGGAATTAGGAACATCGGTATTGCCCGCAAGTGATATCTGGTCATCCTTTTCCGCCTTGCGCCTTGCGCCTTCCGAATTCGGCATCCATTCTTCCACCAGCAGGTGGGCATTGATGCCGCCGAAGCCAAAAGCGCTTACCGCTGCTCTCCTCGGAGTGTCTTTCCCCCTGCGTGGCCATGATTCAGGCTGGGTGGGTACGCGAAAGGGACCGTCTATCAGGGGGCTGTCGGGTGGCGGCTGCTCATAGTTCAAGGAGGGCGGCAAAATTTGGTTTTGCAGCGCCAGAAGAATTTTGATCAGCCCTGCGGCGCCGGCAGCCGTCAATAAATGTCCGATCATGGATTTGACCGAGCCGATGGCACATTGACCTTTTTCCCAGCCGGATTGGCCCCACAGACTTGCCAAGCTTCGCAACTCGGTCAGATCCCCGAGGGGGGTACCGGCGCCGTGACACTCAATTAAATCAACGTCATGGACCGACCAGTTGCTGGATGCGTAGGCCTGGCGCATGGCGCGTAACTGACCTTCGGAGTCCGGTGCCAGGAGGTTTCCGCGCATATCGTTGGAAAGTCCAACGCCGTTAATCAGACCGTGGATATGATCGCCGTCATGCACGGCGTCGGCCAGACGCTTGAGAACCAGTAAACCGCTGCCTTCGCCCACCACCAGTCCGTCGGCATCGCGGTCGAACGGGGCACACCGACCGGAAGGCGATAAAGCCCGCAGCTGGCTGAAACCAACCTGGGTAAACAGACAGTTGGGTCTTGAAATCCCGCCGCACAACATGGCATCGGCCCGGCGGGAATTGAGTTCATCGCAAGCCAGTTTGACGGCATAAAGGGATGAGGCGCAGGCGGCGTCCAGGGTGTAGCTGCCGCCGCCCAGGTTGAATGCGCGGGCCAGCATAGCGCCGGGCAGGCTGGTGACCCGACTGGCAAGATATTGAGCGCGGGTAGATGGCCGGGGGGTCCTCTCAAAACTGCCGGGGGCAGCTGCCTCAAATAGGTTTTGCTCAAATGCGGATCCCAGGATATCGTTGGTGACGGCTGCTGTTGCGTCGGTTGGCAACGCAATGGCGGCCAGCACAACACCGGTGCGTTGGCGTTTCAGCGAGGTGGCCCGCAGCCCGGCGATGGCGTCGCGGCCGCACTGCAGGACGATATGATACAGGGGGTCGAGCGCCGCAAGCAGGTCAGGATCAAGATCAATGCCGGCCGGGTCAAAATTGAAATCATTTATCAGACAACAGCGCTTGGAATAGGCTTTGTCTGTTTGAATACCCGGCTGATACATGGATGCGGGATCAACAGACCAGCGCTCCTGGCTGACGTCATCAACCGCAGAGACGCGGTTGATGATGTTTTGCCAGAAAACTTCCAGGTTGGCGGCACCGGGGAAAATCCCGGCCATTCCAACAACGGCAATGGATGTTTGTTGGTTCATAGGGCAGCTGAGGTCGCTTATCGATACAACCTAAAGGTAACGATTTTCGATATTTTAAAACCTTTCTATATATCGAATTCAGATGCTTAAGGCAAGCAAAACAGCCGCATCGATTCAAAGAAGCTCGAGGTGGGCGGCGTCAAAATCGATAGGCAGGATAATTTATGAAAACGAACCTTCCAATCGCGAGCGAATTTATTAGCGGTCATGTCCGGTCGCTTATGGAAGAAAAAGTCAAATATTTTGCTATAGGAATTAAAATAGATTTCTACCGGTGCCTGTCGGTTAGTTCGTTAGACAACGCTGGGAGCCTGCAAATCGTATTTTGACGTTAAGTTGAATCACTGCCCTAACATACTAAAAGCGGCCGAAAAGTAAAGAAGATTTAATTCATCTAGGCTGATAGGGGTGGTCCAAACTTTTGGGAAGTTAATTTGAATTTGGCTAATCTACTTAATTCTTTTGGAATTTTTCGGTTAGTGCTTGACAAAAGTACTTCTTATGATGTAAATTATCTATATAGCAACTTCGCTTATATAAATATGCAGTTAAAGTCGTTCGATGTCTAGCATTGCTTCAAGCAAAAAAAAATTAAAACTTCAAGGAGGAGTACGAAAATGGCTATTCTAAAGAAAGACCTGCAGGCAGTCAAAAGAGATATTATGGCACTTGAGAAAAAGCTGGAAAAGTTATTAACCGCTTACGAGCCGGCGCCGAAGGCCAAAAAGGTCACGAAGAAAAAGACGGTTAAAAAAGCCAAAGTAGTCAAAAAAGCGCCGGCCAAAAAAGCGGCGGTGAAAAAAGCAGCGACCCGGAAAAAATCCACTCAGGTAACGGCTACCGATAAGATTTTAAGAATTATCAAGCGGTCTAAAAAAGGTGTCGATGTGCCAACCCTGAAAAAGAAAACAGGTTTTGATGATAAAAAAGTTCGTAACATCGTCTTCCGCGCATCGAAAGAAGGCAAAATCAAGAAATCAGGACGGGGCGTCTATGTCGGAGCCTAGCCGGATTGTTATGAATTGCCGGCACTCTTAATGCGATTTGCAGGCATGCCACTGTCAAACAATTTAATGCCTGTCTTATCAGCTCAGTCTGATAAGACAGGCATTTTTTTGTATAGCAAAGCATTTTTCACCATACTGGTTTTGCTGGCCGCTGTGTGCACTGCTGGTAATACTGCCGTGTCAGGTAGCATGATTGAAAGAGTCAATGGGAAACTTTCCATCAAAGTCCGCAATCTGGCTCTCAAAGATGTTGCGGCCGTATTGCACCAGGATTTTGCCTTTGAAATTAAGGGTCTGGAAGAACTGGGAAATAAAAAAATTACGTTAGACCATGAAGCTATTTCGCTGGAAGATGTCATCCGGGGCTTGCTGCGACATTTGAACATCAAAAACTATGCGTTTGAGTTTGCGGAAGAAAAACTAAGAACAGTCACTCTCCTGCCCGGTGCCAAGACCGCCGGCGCCAGTTCGGTCGATGCGACTGCTGATTCAATGAGACGGCTGGAAACGATTACGGTTGCCGTCATCCAAAGCGTTATTGAGTCATCCCAGGCGCAAGCATTGGATCTCAGGCCGGGTGATGTCATTGTCGAATATGATGGTATCCGCATTCGCAATGCCGCGCAACTCGTAAAAGAGGTAAAAGAAAAGTCGAACCATGGTCATATTGAAATGGTAGTCGTTCGCAATGATAACAGTCGGCGGTTAGTGCTTCAAGGCGCGTTTATCGGTGTCAGAATAACCACCAAACAGGTATCTGAGCAGGCGTATCGAAATTATTTTTGATGTGAAGCAGCGATTAGACCAGCGGACCTGCAGGTGACGGGAGGTTCCATTGCACGATTTATGGGCGCAGTTTAGTCGGTGAATCGTTTACTTGCGGCTGGCGGTGATAACGGGACGCAACCATCGATAAGATCGCTGGCCCTGAAGGGTTTCTTCACATTTGCGCGGGCTGATTTTAAGTAAAAAGGACAGGGCCCTGCCAGGCCAGGATCCCGGAAGAGAGAAGATAATCGACCGGACGATCCGCACAAATTTGAGCTCAGGGATAATCGTCTCGGATAGATAGTGGCGGTAAAGGGTGAAGGCATTTTGTGAATATCGGTAAGACTGTATGGCGGCCAAGGCGGCCAGCTGACCGCTTTTGTGCGCATAATAAATTCCTTCACCGAGCAGAGGGTCGGCGAGCCCGCAGGCGTCGCCGACTAATAAAACTTTTTCAGCGCCTGGTTGATTCAAAAAATTCCCATAAGGCAGGGCATGGCTTTTTAGCGCGCCGATGCTGTCAGGTGAAACATTAACAGTTTGCAGGAACCGGGCCATTGCGCGTCTTAGAGATGTCCCCGACTTTTGGTTTAGCCCGCAAATTCCCAAGATGCGGAGATCCCGGCGCGGAAAACACCAGGCGTAGCCCCACGGAATGTTGCCGAAGTAAATAAGGGGGTAATCCGGCAGTGCCGGTGCCCGGCTGGCGGAAACCATTACTTCGAGTGTGGTGGCCAGACCGGGGTTGTTGTTGCCTTTAATATATCCCCCGGCGACCAGTAGCCTTCGAAGCCGGCTGGGTGCGCCATCTGCGCCAATGATATACCTTCCTGAATATTGGTTGCCGGTATCGGTAATGACCGAACTGCTGGATGGGGTCAGGGAAATGACTTTTTCTCCGGATCGGAATTCAGCCCCGGCCTTGCAGGCCATCTGCAACCAGAAAGCATCATAGACGCTGCGGTCTACAAAATGAAAAGGGTATTCCAGCTTGCCCCGGAAGCAGGTCCAGTCGCGGAGATTCACACCGTAGCGGGCGCTCTGGTGTGCAATAACCTGAAAGGATGTCAGGTAATCGAGGGATGTTTGAAACAGGTCTTCCAGCAGGAGAACGGTCTTGCGCGTTAACAATCCCCCGCACAATTTGTCACGGGGAAAATCCTGCTTGTCCAGCACAAGGACATGAAAACCGCTTTTCGCCAGAAGATAGGCCGCAGTAGATCCTGCCGGTCCGGCTCCGATCACGATGGCATCAAATTGGGGGCGGCTAGCGTTTAACAATTTTTTTTACTCTGGTTCTTTCAATGCCCATTGACCCGCCCTCAACTCGATACATGATCATTTCGCCTTCTTCCCACCAAGCCTCGGTCATAATGATGCTGCCGCTGTCGAGGTGAATTTCAAACTTTGGATGCCATTCGCCGGATTTGACGGTTCGGTTCAGGCCTTCGAGAAACGGTTTCGGCGGGTCGGTATTTTCGTCAGTCGGCGGGTTTTTTTCCAGGCGCTCAAATATCTTATCCATGGCTTCAGATGCCACCCCCCTGGTTCTGGCATCGATTTTATCGTTACTGTGCAGGAGGTAGACAATGAGGCCTGAGATTGCCAAAAAGACACCGAGAAAGGCTAGCAAAACGTAGCGGCCCATAATAGATTTCCGAGGCACGGTCTGCACAAGGGGTACAGCAGATGGACCGGGTTTCGGTCTGCTCTTGCCCGCCATTTCCGGCGCATTAGTTGCGCAGCGACGGATGTCTGATCGGTCAGAAGGATCGGGTCGGTCGACCTCGGATACAGAATGGACGGAGGTGAGCTTGAGGGTGGACAGTTGCCGGGCTTGGTTTGACTTAATGTGGCGGCACAAATAATTATAGGCTAGATTGATTTCGCTGAGTTTCTGCTCCGCTTTGTACTTCAGCCGGGGATCGTTTTGAAAACGATCCGGATGCCATACGCGAACCAAATCTTTATAGGCCCGCTTGGCATCCTGAAGAGAGCCGGTGGTCTCAAGTTCCAGAATTTTTAAACATTGTTGGAGGTTCATTTTTTTTGCTATGCTGATAGCCTATCAGCAGTTACTTTTCGGTGTCAAGAATTTATAGGCTTGACAGCCTGGCCGATTGCTTTTATAGGCCATTGCATGAATGCATACCATCAGGAACAGATCGAAGCCTTTAAAATGGTGTCTAGACACCTGGAAAGCCATCCCTCCGATCGGCGTGATTTATGGGCCTTAACCGCAGACTACCGTCGCTTCCGGGCAGAGGTCGCTAGCTTTTTATCCGCCCATTTCAGCAAGATCTGCACCCAAACCTGCTATCAGAACCGGCTGAGCGCATGCTGTTCGCGTGAAGGCATTATCACATTTTTTGCGGATGTTGTGGTGAATGTGCTGGTTTCGAGCAGCCGGCAAATTGAAGACCTGATTACCCACCTGCGCGAGCCGAACACCGGCTTTAAATGCGTTTATCTGGCCGAAAATGGCTGCCGGTGGAAACTCAAGCCGATCGTCTGTGAAATGTTTTTATGCGATCGGGCCCAACACACTGTCATGGCCGACAATCCTAATCTTTTGGGCCACTGGGCGCAGCTTGAGGAAAAAAGAAAGCGGTATACCTGGCCTGACCAGCCTGTTCTTTTCGACAAACTCGAGGCGCATTTTATCACCGCCGGCTTCCGATCGACACTGATGTATCTGCACACCAGCCCCGGACTTCTGAAGGTCAAACAAAAAGCGGGACTGATCGACTGATCTGTCTTTGCTTCTTTTCCGCCGTAATTTTTGAATTCAACATCGTTAATGACGGTTGACATCGATCTGCCAGCGCCGATTTTTTCAGGGGCCTTATTCTTCCGCCTTCCCGCCATTGATCTTTTTAATCATAATTATATGATTAATAATTTAATTTTTTATTTTTTTTTATAATACTGTAAAAATATTTATATAAAAAAATTTATAAATTTATAAAAAAAATACTTGAAATAAAGAAATAAATATTATAATAATACTAGCATGGCCAATAAAAAAACATTTTCGACCAGAATCGATGCCGGGCGCCTCAAGGCGTTGAAACATCTTGCGGTCGACGAGGATAAATCCATCGGTCTTCTGCTGGAAGAGGCTATCGACGAGCTGATCAATAAGTATAAAAAAAGCAAGGGGAGGTGATGGTCACGCTGAACGGGTCTTTGGACCTGATGTCTGAAGCGGTTGTCAATCAAACGTTCTGGCAAACAGACTGTTTTATCTTCAACCACCTATGCCAATCACAGCATAATATTGACAAGCGGTGTTAACCTTAAGGGGAGATATAGAAATGCCTGTAATCAGCAATAGCAACTGTTTGGTGGACGAGTTGGCCTGCGTTCACCCTGGCGAAGACGGTCATCGCGACAGTCTTACAGTCGAGTGTATCTGTCCGAAATGCGGTGCAGCCCATAGAATGAAGCTCCTTTGGAGCGGTCGCGGAAAACCCAAAAAATACTGCCCGGCGTGCAAAAGCTTTGTTGCTACCATCGAGCCCATTGACTTTTGCGGTGTTCCAGCGGACATTCACAGAGGGATCGAAAAAGCTGTATAGTTCCCATCGACTTGCCACTCACACGGGCCTGCCTATTCTAATGGATGTAGTTCCATGATCTAAGCAGAAGCTTTATACTGCGGCTTAAATGCTTTTAGCAGGGACGGATCCAGAACTGCTTCGAAACCGGACAGACTTGCCACGATCTCATCATTGGAATCTATAAATGTAAAATCCGCGCGCATTTTTCGGCTGGATGCCTCCCTAATCTCCAACACTGCGGTTACGCCGTCTGCGGGAAAACGAGAGCAATACTGCCGGTACGACGCTGCGTAGCTTGGCAATGATACCATTCCCTTCTCTTCAAAACACCACACCGTTGCCATTTGAAATGCGCTGTCGAGTACCAGAGGGTCTCCGATCCATTGATTTCTCAACGGTGCTGATATCCATTCGTCCGGGGCAGGGGCCGGGAATATATGCGCCACCATTCCGCGTGATGAGCAGCTGACGATTTTACGGATTCCGTGAAGCTGATTGCCGTGAAAAAGAATTTTGTCATAAATATCCTCGGTTTTTTTGGTGTAGGCTCTGGCAACCATGGCCTTGGAACGCCGATAGGACGGGGCTGCGGGCAATTGATCGCTTAAAATAGCTTTGGCACTCGAATGGACGATGTCCCGATCAGCCTTTTGCCCATCTCTTAATTCAACTGCCACTTCGTAGAAATCTCCCATCTTTTTAAGTTTTCCGGCAAGCAGACGGATGTGCTTTTTTTCGGAATCCAGGCGGATGCCTTTCAAAACACGAATATCATCCAGGCCATGCAGAACCAGACCGGGATTGGCATGCAGGGCGCCATGGGCGAACCATTCCGTCATTAAGGCCATTGGCACCACCGGTTTGCCGTCGATGACATGGGATTTTAAAACAGGATAGCTGGCAACGCCGAGATCCCGTTCAAAGCAAAGCGACAATTGCTGTTTCTTTACGGCTGGTGTGGGTTTCACCAGTTCCGGACGTCTTATTTTCAGGGGTATGTCAGCGTCGATGCCGCCGATTTTGGCACCAATGACAACCTCCACCGACCTGTTACCAGCGGTTCTCATTTCATCCAGCAGGCACTGAACTCCCTTATCGATCGGAATCAGGTGGATGCCGCTGCGCTCAAATTCACGTTTCAGGGCCGGGGTGACCATTCCGCCGTCCCAGGGGCCCCAGTTGATCGCCACCACCCGGCATTCCGGCCGGTTGACCGATTCATTCAGGGCCATTTTGTTCAACACTTCATTTGCCATGGCATAGTCGGCCTGCCCCCGGTTGCCCATCCGTGCCGCTACCGAGGAAAACAAAACCAGGTATTTTAATTCATCCGGTCCGATGGCCGCCAGGAGGTTTTCAAGCCCCTTTACTTTGGTGTCAAAGACGCGTTCGAATTGGTCGAGGGTTTTATCGATGATCAGACGATCTTCCAGTACCCCTGCACCGTGGATGATACCCGCGATCGAACCATGGCGAGCCCGGATGTCATCGATGACCGTCTTGACCATATCAATATTGCGAATATCGGTCTGGTAGTAATGGGCGTCTGCGCCGGTTGATTTCAATTCGGCCAGGTTTGCGGCAATTTCACGATTTGACATATATCTCTTATAGGCATGCTCGATATCAGCCGGCGTCGCTTTGCGGTCTTTGAATTCATGCGCCAGGATGGCTTTTTTTATGGTGGCTTCATCGGCTGAGGCCGGCAGCCATCCGGGTTCGGCGGTGGGTTGCGGGGAGCGGCCTAACAGCACCAGGGTGGGCGCACTGTCTTTGGCCAGGGCCAGGGCCGCCGCGGCGGTAATGCCTCGGGCACCGCCGCTGATGACAACCACCTCGCCATGGATCAGGTTGATCCGGCCCTGGGGATAGGGTGCGGGCTGCATACCCATGGTGCACCGATGGGTTGAATCGAGACCAATTTCAACCGGACCCGCGCAGAGGACTTCCTGCACCACGGTGCCTGCAATTTGACGGTTGTCCAACCAGTCCGGAGCGATGTCGATGGCATGGCAGCAAACATCGGGCCACTCGATGGCTGCGGTTTTAACCAGGCCTGCCAGGGCGCCCTGGGCCGGTCGGCTGATTCGACGGCCTTTCAATCCAAATGCGCCGTCAAGGCGGGTGACGGACGCAAATAGAGCCCCACTTTTTTGGGCCGAGGCAATTAAATCGGGCGCCAGATACTTGGTGAGCGTGAAGGCATCTTTTAAATCCTGATCCACATTCTCGGAACGGGGATCCAGGACTATTATCAGTCCAGCGGCGGACGGAAGTTGTTTTTTGTAATTCAGGATATCCAGGGAGATCCTGACGGTGCTGATTCCCAATCTGGAAAGTTCTTCAGCGATTTGCTCGGACAGACCGGTGTTGTCTTCGGTTACAAAAACTTTGCGGTTGGCGGCAATCGTCAGCGGCCCAGCGGATGCGTCCGGGGCCTCTACGCTTGATACAATGTAGCGCGGAATCCCGCCCCCATCCCCTCCCGTTGCCGACGGTTCCCGGTGATTCGATTGAACCGATTCTTCCGGGACGCTTTCCGTCGGCATCATTTCCGGGGCCGAAGAGATTTTGGCCTGCGCGATACCAGCGCCGCTGGTTTCCGCCAGATAGTCAACAATTTGCCCCAGGGTTTTTAAGCTGCCCAGCACTTCGGGGGAGACGGTGGGCAAATCGGGCATTTTTTCTTCGAGGGTGGATAAA
>Ga0209536_100004416_pt1 | contig 22203 bp, 18 predicted proteins | sample DeeMarSeWOR28_12_FD_187461 | JGI IMG/M metagenome (GOLD analysis project Ga0209536, IMG submission 187461) | Marine sediment microbial communities from White Oak River estuary, North Carolina - WOR-2-8_12 (SPAdes) (version 2) | ecosystem: Environmental > Aquatic > Marine > Intertidal zone >... | reverse complement strand
CTCCTTGACCGTACCGTGCTGTGTCTTGAGTTGTGCCTTGACTCCCCCCAACCTCCGGCCGAAGGACGTGGCCTTCTCCTCCAGGTCCTTGACCCTCTTCTGGAGGTCCTCCAGGCGCTCCTCCACACCCTCCGGGCTTTGCTTCTGGGTCAGCTTCCGAAGTGCGCCGAGTTCTGCTCCCATGGCTTGGAGAGACCGGCGGACGTCGGTCTCCAGCTGATCGACGCGAGCACGTCGATGCCCGGTCTCGCTTTGCTTTCGCTGTCTTGACCTGTCACCCCGCGGCCCTTTGCCGCTTCGGGCGAGGACGCGCTTGTTCAGGGCGTCCGAGACGGTGGTTTGCGGCGTCATGTAGCTCCCTGACGGATACGAGAGTGTTGCCGTCGGGGTCCTTATGACGTTGCAACCCCCCTGTTTCTCACGACCTGGGACAAGGAGTCCTGTACCGACCGCGGGGAGTCAGCGAGGATCGATCGTCTGATCTCCGAGTCCAGGCTCACAGAGTAGAGATCCGCGCAACACATAGCGGAGATCCTGAGCCTACGCCTGGCCTCTGCCAGTTGACGGTGAAGGCTTTGCATCTCGACGTTGGTCGTGTACTCGGAGTTGGTGGAGAGGAAGGCCGTCATCGAGATGCAGAGCCTGAGAAACGGCACCCAAGGACGGGCGTCACCGGTGTGGTCCAGCATCACCTTGAAGTCGTCCTCCGAGATACGCATGAAGACGTCCACCCAGTTCTCGATCTCCGGGAGTTCCCAGCCCGTCCGCTTGAGTTCCGCCACACAGGCAGAGTAGAACGCTTCGGCATGGACGACCGTGATTCCCAGTGGTTCTGCCCTGGCGTCGAGCATCCGCAGGACGACGTCCAGCTCCGCTTCCAGCCGACGAACCCGTCCGCGTAGCTTGGCGAGGTCCTTCGAGGTGATCCTCTTGTCGTTGCCGTCGATCAGATCTGTACGCAGCTCCTCCACCTCGAGGGGGTTCAGCCACTTCCTGCGGCTTCCTGGTCGCGTGCGGGTGCTGAGCAGGTTCTGCGCGATGTACGTGCGCACAGTCCTGTCAGATACGCCGAGGTGCGTTGCCGCTTCCTCGATCGTTATCAGTTGAGTAGACATCTGCCCTCCGTGCGGAGCCCGTACTAAGGGTATATTCCTACGGAGACCTTTTCGACCCAGGGTGTGCCGTGCTTCATCGAGTTACTGAGAGCGACCTTCGGTCCATGGCCCGCGAAGCTGCGCGCACGCACGTCGATGAGGGACTCGATCTTGACTCCGCTGTGGTGAAGGCCGCGTCGGCGTTTGAGCATCCGCTGACCCACGAGCACCTCCGGCGGGTCTGCGAGATGACCTACCACGACACCTTCGAGCGGTTGTGGAAGCAGGCATCTGGCAGCACCAGGATGGTCAGCTTCGACCCTGCTTCCGCGGAGAAGGTGGTTGCCATGATGCATGCGGAGAAGGTCGCGTCCGCGCAGGTAGCACACGGCTCCACCGGCGAGGGGGAATCGTTCGAGAAGGTCGCGTCCGCCGTCCTGGAGATCCCGGAGCCCCCACGCCCTGCCAACGCGTTCTCGTCCCTGATGGAGAAGTGCGAGGGAAGCAAGGAGGCCAACCTGCTGGAGGCCAGGAGCATCCTGAGAACGACTCGTCGGGACCTGCAGGATGCCATCGAGGCCTTGGACAGCGAGATCCAGACGGCCAAGCACGCGGAGTGGCTCGCCCACCGCGAGTTCGGGCAGCAGGCTCGGCAGGCCTGCCTGCAGGGGGCGACCCCTGGTCAAGTGCTTGCGGTCTGCGAGCACTTCCTGAAGGAGGCCGAGGTAGAACACGACGTGGCAGTGGCCGTTCTCGCCAACCTGGCCTCGGACATGATCTCGGGGGGCATCGAGATCACGGAGAAGGGCGCGTCCCTCGATGGGATCGTGCCGAACCTCGACCACCCCCTACGGGCTCGTGTGCTCAAGGTCGCCGGCCTTCGAGGGACCCGCGTCAAGGGAGAGATTGCCCTCGATGACCTCATCCACGACCGAGAGAGGGTCGAGCGGGAGATGCGGAGTGCCCTATTCCAGTAGAACCGAACGGGCCAGGATGGCCCGCTTCCGCAAGCTGGCGTTCGACGGCGCGGCTTTGCGTGCCGGAGGAAAGCTCCTCCACAAGGGCACGAAGGCCGTAGGCAAGGGAGCATGGCGAGGAGCGAAGACCATGGCTGGTAGCGACGTCGGCGCGGCCGGACTACTGGCAACCGGCGGCGCTTCCACTGTCCTCGGAGTACCTGCTGCTGCCAAGCGCGTGGCGACCTCCTCGGACGTGATCCGCTCTCCCTGGAAGCAACCGCTACGGAGGTACTGATGATCCACGCAGAGGTGTACCAGGACCCACGCCTCTCCGTTGCGGACCGGGACGCCCTGGAGGACTTCTACCTTCGTCTGCATGGACAGGGTGGTGACCCGCAGAAGGTCGCGGAGGTGAAGATCGCCAAGGGCTTGGGCGCTCAAGCGACGAAGGTGTTGAGCTCGCCTGCCGTGAGGGAGGCGCTCCAGGCTTTGGGGAAGGGCGCCCTCACCGGAGCAGGGCTCTTTGGAGTCGCAGCAAGTGTGGAGGGCGGCGCCAAGGGCCTGAAGGCCATCCAGGAGAAGGCCACCTTCAAGAGGGACCTGAACCGTATCCTCGAGGTCTACCCGCACCTCCGCGAGTACCCGGAGGACCAGATCCACCTGGCCTACCGGTCGATGCGGCACCTGAACCCCCACTTCGCCAAGGATCCTCTCGTTGGAGGCACGCTGCTGGGGCAGATCCTTCGGTCGAGGGATCCATCGGACCCGAAGTCTCTGCGCATGGAGGCGGGACTGGCAGCTGACCTCGTGCGTTTCCGTCCTCGGGAAGGTGAAACCCTGAAGGATAGGGCTCAGCAGGCGTTCCAGACGGGGATGACGGAGGCTCTCAAGAGTGAGGGCCAGCGCAAGATGAAGGAGCAGGAGCATGCCTTCAGGCGTGAGATGGCGGGGGGCCTGACCGACGTCGAAATGGAGCAGCTCAAGTCCAGGATGCAGCGCGGCAGGATGGCGTTCCAGGAGCAGCTCAAGCGCACTTCACCCGAGGACTGGAAGTCTCCGGACGAGCTGATCGAGGATCCCATCACTGGGGAGAAGTTCGTCGTCCCGGGTCACTTCACCGGCCCCACCCTCACCGAGTTCCTGGCCCAGAAGGGAATGCTGTGACGGATGGAGAAGTACTTCCATCTGCCAGGGAGTAGTCGGGGAGGGCACCCGTACATCCACTTGGTCGAGCCCGGCACGGGATACGGCCTCGACCAGACGTGCGGGTTGGAGAAGACGGCTTCCGGCGAGCACCTGTCGGGGGTCATCTCCCTCATCGAGGCCATCCAGCCTTCTCCTGGCCGCTTGTACTTGGTGAACTCTGCCTTGGGTTCAGGGGAGTTCGTTGGCTTCAACCTGCGGGGAGACTGGTTCACGGAGGCCGGCATCCTCCACACGCCCCCGGGTTGGGACCAGATCCCGGTGTGGGACATTGACGGTAGGCGTAGGGGTGCGAGTCTCACCGAGCATGTGCCGGGCTGGGGGGACCTGGTCTGGGGCTACCCCACCTTCTACAACGCTCATCGCTTCCGCCACCACGTCAACAAGGACCCGAACAGGGCCTACGGCCTCATCCTCGGTGCGTTCTGGGACCCCAGGATGCACCGCGTCATCCTTGTGTCAGAGCTCATCGAGGAGTTCTGTCGGCGTTTGGGGGCCATCGACATCTACGAGCGCATCCGGCGCAACGACTTCCCCGATACGTCGATGGGCGCGAAGGTTCCTTTTGATCGGTGCTTCCCGGCTGGGACCCTGATCTGGACTGAGAACGGCTACCTCCCTATCGAGAATCTTCGGCAGGGAGACCCGGTCCACACACTCGAGAACCTGGTGCGTCCGGTGGACGTGCCGATGAGCAGCCGGTTCACGGGTGCGCTCATCAGCATCCGACCGTCAGGGCTTCCTGCGTTCGAGACGACAGCCAACCACCCGGTGTTCCGCATCCAGAGAGAGGAAGTCCGCTCCTGCAGGGGCTCTGCAAACGGGAAGAAGAGACGCCACACCCCCGGCCCTGCCAACAAGTGCGTGGCTTGTGGGGCCCATCTGGGATGGATTCCACTTGAGGTTCCTGCTGAGGACCTGCGTGTCGGGGACTACCTGCTCACCCCGGTGGAGTCCCACGGCCAGGAGGACCCCAGCCCTGAGATGGCGTACCTCGTGGGCGTGTACGCTGGGGATGGATTCATCGTTCGGCAGCGCACTGGCAAGAAGAAGGACGGCCCCTACCGCAACATGGGGCTCGGGTTCTCGTGCAACTCCACAGACCCGCACATCGACCGCCTGACTGCCGCCATCTCTTCGCTCAGCATCAACGAGCCGCGGTCCTACGACGAGGGGGAAGAGCGTCAGGCGGTATCGATCCGTGTGTACGATCAGGACCTTGCTGCCGAAGCTCTTCGTCTTCTCGGCGAGAAGTGGGATTCCAAGGGACTCCGCCAGGGTGTATTCGCGTCCCAGTCGGCTCGCCTCTCATTCCTTGGCGGAGTCATCGACAGCGATGGCTGCTTCGACGATCTGACAGGCAACATCCGGATCACTACGGGGAACAAGGCCCTTGCCTACGACCTGTGGCAGACCTGCGTATGCAGTGGCATTGCGGCCTCGCTCTACTCCCATATGTCCAAGGGCGGGTTCTCGGAGTCGACAGAGATCTGGGTCGTCTTCATCCCTGGGAGCTACTCTACCGAGTTGAGCGAGTTCTCGGAGAAGGTTCAAGCCATCGAGCGAGGCCAGTCGACGCAGAGCTTCTTCTGGAACGGCTACTTGTGCTCCCCCATCAAGGGGCTTGAGGGGCGTGAGGTCGAAGACTTCGTAGTCTACAACCTTGACGTCGAAGGGGATGACGAGACCTACGTCGCAGCAGGAGTGGCGGTCCATAACTGCTCGATCTGCAACCACATCGCAAAGACCCCAAGGGAGTACTGCGATTGCGTGAAGAGCGGTGCCCTTCACCCCTACGGAATGCGTGCCATCCTCCCGGACGGAAGGATGTGTGGGGTCTACAACGACTACCCGCGTTTCTTCGACGACAGTTTCGTGTTCATCGGCGCCGAACGCTCGGCCAAGGTCCTTGCGAACGTCACTGACAAGGTGAAGGGGCAGCGCCCGTACTCCTCCAAGGTCTACACTCCCTCCAGGATGCATGTGAAGGCTGCCAGTGCTCCATCCCTGCCGCTCTCCGAGATGGAGGAGCGCGAGGTGCAGTTGGCCAAAGGGCTCTCGATGGCGGGGGCTCCGCGGCCCATGGGGGCGTCGGGCCACAGCATCGGCTCGAAGATCTCCCGCATGCTGTCAGTCGTGCCGGTCATCCATGAGCAGGAGCAGATGGCTTTGCAGCACGCCGCGGATCGGGCTCGCCGGCAGGCCGCTATCCGAGATGGGGCTACAGACCCCGCCGAGCTCAAGTTCTGGGAGCAACGAGAGCTGCACAAGCTTCGGGGGAAGGGGGTCACCCAGGAGCAGATCGATCGGATGCGGGCCATCGTCAACTACCAGATGGCACACGCCTACGGGGAGAAGCTCGGTGCAGCCGCGAAGTGGGCGGAGCACCTGAAGATGATTCCCGTCCCGTCCTCGGCGCAGATGGCCTTGCTGCGCGACCACGTCGGCAGGTTCCCTCAGCTGGCGCGGGGAGACTTGGACCGGATCTCGGGAGCCTTGCCTGCCAACCTCTCCGCCGCCGCCCGTCACGGGATCGTGCTTCGGCCGGAGGAGTTCCAGTACTGCATGCTGAGGGCGATGGGTGCTCCACAGGTGGCAGAGGTGTGCATCACGAAGCGCATTCTCTTCACCCCTGTCCCTGTTGACCCGACGTATAGCCCTCGGTTCCGGGTCCGGAACGGCACGCCACTCAGCCCCCCACCGATCTCCGACTCGATGATCCTCCGCAGGTCCTTCGCCCCACGTGCGGTCAAGTACCGCATCCTCTTCCCGATGCAGAAGGCGCCGGCTGAGGAGGTCTCGACTCTGGAGGACGTGGACCTCAACAAGGTGGCGCAGGTGTACAACGACTACAGGATTGGCCTCCTGGCCCGTCCGCCGGATCTGCGGCACGTGGAGATCCCGCTACCAACTCCTGTCCCCATCGACCAAGAGGCCAAGCTCGCCTCGACGGCGGCAGAGATGTCCTCGCTGCTTCTGAGGCTTGCGTACTGGCCGAGCTTGCCAATAGGATAGGCACAGCTTCCTGGCTTCTTCAGGCTGAGGGGCTTCTACCCCAGAGACGCCGCAAGCCTCGACACCCCCGGACGTAAGGAGACCCCATGTCCGCACTGCTTCAGCAGCTGGTAGAGAGCGGCGTCACGCCCGAAGACCTCGAGAAGGCGGCCAGTGTCCGCATCTTCGAGAAGGTCGCGGCCGCCCAGAACATCGACCTCAGCGCACTGGACGAGAGCCAGCAGGACGAGCTCTTCGACCATTTCCAGGAGGAGGTCCTCCCCGGCATGGTCGGTGGAGACGAGCCCTCCAAGGAGGCGGGAGCCGAGGTCACCAAGGAGCTCCTGGCCAAGGTCGCTGCTCTCAGCGAGGACGAGAAGATCGCCCTCTTCGAGAAGCAGGCCGCGGCCGAGGAAGTCGACCTCACCGCGCTGGACGAGGCGACACTGCAGGGCGCCTACGGCCACTTCCTGGAGAACACCCTGCCCGCCATGGTCGCCAACGGTGGCGAGCCGGTGGGCATCGAGACCGCCCCCGATGGCGCGGGGGAGGACAAGCAGGCCCAGGCGGAGGAAGCCGCCGCCAAGCTGGCCGAGGCCGAGATCCTCGGGCGGCACATGGCCAGGTCCTTCCGCGACGAGCTCGAGAAGGAGGCCGGCGTCGGAAGCAAGGCCGTGGACGTCCTCAAGTACCCAGGTCGTCGCATGAAGGAAGCCATCACCGGCTTCCCCCACGGCGCTTCCTCCGCCCGTTCGGGAGGGCGTGTCGGCCTCACCCCCCGTGAGCGCGTCACGGCTGGCTTGAAGGGTGTGGGAGCTGCCAGTGTTCCCGCCGCGGTTGTCGGTGGCACGGTCTACGGCGGCAAGAAGGTGAGGGGCAAGGACAAGGAGGCCGAAGCACCCATCTTCGAGTACCTGGCCATGCAGAAGGCCGCGGAGATCCTGGAGGCCAACGGCATCGACCCTGCGACCGGCGAGCCCAAGCAGGCGTCCATCGACGAGCTGGTCGACCAGCGCGCCGTCGAGATGCTCACGGATCTCGGCTACACCTTCAGGGAGTAGCCGGTGAGCCTGTCCGGGGCTGCCACCGCAGAGGGGGCGGATGCAGCCCTGGACGGTAGAATGTGGGCAGGGTTCTTCGACGAGATGGCCAAGGTCGCCATACTTCCACCTCCCGCAACGAAAGGGCTGAGGCGAGCCCTTTCTGCCGGGGGGAGGTCCGCCATCACCGGAAAGCCTGCTACTCTGGCCAAGTCAAGCGGAGCGGGGCAGACAAGCCTGCTCGGGAGAAGCGGAACATCCGCACTGACTGCCCCTCCCCCCTCCCCCATCTCGGGCTGACTCGAGGAAACACCATGGCTTACCGCAGCATCATCGACGAAGCCCTGGCCAAGGCACGTGCCAAGGCTGGAGGGACAGAGAAGACGGCAGCGTCGGAGGAGCTTCCTCTCGTGAAGCAGGCCAACGAGCTTGCCGACGCACTGGAGTTCGTCGCCCTCTCCGCGACGGACGACGGTACCCCCGCCGGCGAGCATCGCCAGAGCTTGCTGGGGGACTACTTCAAGAGGGCCGCTGCAGGGGGTCCGCCGGAGAGCGAGACCGGTTCCAGGGGAACCCAGGACATGCCGCCGTCGTCCGGCAAGACCCACATCCAGCCGGCGGGGAAGCCGAGTGACGCCAGGCCGGCGGAGTCCGAGGCTCCAGATGGGCCGTTCCCCCGCAGCCTCATGGAGCAGCAGGCTCCGGCCGTGAAGAAGTCGCCGACGGAGCCGGCGAACAGCAAGAAGGCGTCGCTCTACGACCTGATCACCGCCGCGGCAGAGCGCGTCAAGGAGGCCGCGAAGGGCGGGCCTGCGGACTCCGAGGCTCTGGACGACCAAGCCGCTCCCCCGAGGAAGAACGAGAACGTCAACATCGACCTGCTCCGCAGCAACGAGGCGCCTGTCAGGGCCACCAAGCGCCAAGCCAAGCTCCCCACGCGTGCGCGTCTGAAGAAGCTGTTCGCTGGCGCCAGCGATACCATCGGCGACGCCACCGCCAAGGCCGTGTGGCCGCAGGCCGCCGCGAAGGGCAGCATCAAGGTCGCCGGTCCCATCACGAACTTCGTGAAGAAGGGCGGTGAGGACGACAAGGGCAAGAAGGACGACAAGGACGACAAGGACGACAAGGACGAGGCCCCGGAGAAGAAGGGGTCCCTTGCGGAGTGGTCTTCCGTCTTCCAAGCCATGCAGGGCGGTCAGCTCGGTGAGCAGGCCAAGGCCTTCTCCGAGTTCATCGAGGAGTACCAAGTCGGCACCTGATGTCTGGACCTCTCGCCAGCTACCTGTCAGCACATCCTGAACGGAAGGGGTACGCATTCTATCGCGGCCTCAGGGAGAAGTTGGCGGGGGGTGAGCTCGGGAAGGATGTGAGGGGGGCCTTTTCTGGGCTATCCTTGGCCATCGAGGCAAGGTGTGCTACCAAGATGGCCGTCGCCGACGAGGAAGCTGATGAGACCGACGACGACGCTCGCAAGCGCAGGCTGGGGGAGCTGTTGAGGCGTCGGCAACCAACTGGGCTCGCGACCGGATCCGCGACGCCTCACCCTCCGCGGGAGACTTCATGAAGACCGAGCTCACACCCGAGTCGCTGTCGGCAGTCGCCGCGAGGGGCTCCGCCGTCATGCGCAAGCTGGCGGAAAGCAACGAGGCGTTGGCGCAGAAGGTCGCCGAGCTTGAGGCGGAGGTCGCCGGCTACAAGCGCAGCGAGCGTGTGCGCGAGCTCGCGGAGTCCATGGAGGAGAAGGGGCTCAACTCGGACCTCTCCATGGACGAGAAGATCGCAAGCATCGCCAAGTACAAGGACCTCGACCAAGTCGAGGCGGCGATCAAGATGGCCGGTTCCGGCAGCGTCGACCTCGCCAGCGTGTCGGACGATCCTGCTCCAGGAGCGGATCCGACAGAGGACTTCCACCAGTTCTGCGTGTCCGGCTATTCGAACGCCTGACGCCTACCCTTGACCCAGCACAGCTACCCCGGGCAAAATCGCTCCAACGAGGAACACCATGGCAGGCAAGTACTTCACCGTCCTCAACCCCGGGTACTCCCAGCTGTACGTCCGGGATCTGCCCTACCTGGCCGGTACGGGTGACGACGCGGACACCAACCCGCTGAACCCCAACGACGACCGTGCTCTCGTCGAGGGTGAGTGGCTCGAGCTCACGGCGACGAGCAACCGCCCGCGGTTCACGCGCGGCGGCGACAACGTGGTGACGGTCTCCGGGACGCCGGACGGCGAAGGCACCAACCCTGCCTTCCCCTTCTTCCTGGAGCGGGGTCGCACCGATGCCCAGGCCATCAAGATGGTGCACTGCATCATGGGCCCGGCCTTCTACGAGTTCCGCACCAAGCTGTGCTACTCGTCCGGCCTCGTCGTGAACGACCAAGTCTCGGTCTTCGACTGGGACGGGCGCTCCGGGGCCTACGGCGTGAACCGCCGGGTCCTCTACGAGACGTCGTCGGGATGGGTCGTGGGGCGTGTCTCCAGGATCTACGGCGACGACGACATCGCGGTCATCTACGGCATGCAGTAGGCGTGCCCCTTCCCCCTTCCAGGCTCTTGAGTCCTGACCCACAGAGGAACCCATGAACTGGCTCGACACCGACTCCTACTCTGCGGAGCAGATCAACTCCGGGTTCATCGAGCAACTCGAGAGCCAGGGGACCCACAAGACTGCTGCGGAGTCCCTCAACTTCATCAAGGACCGGCTGCGCGAGGCGAGCTTCACGGACATGGTCATCCCGAACGTCCGCGTGGTGCGCAGTGACCTGCAGCGCAGTACCGAGCACGACACGCTGGTGAGGATCGTCGACATCGAGCCCGGTTCTCGTGCGATGCCGCTGACCTTCCGCGGCCAGCCCCAGGCCCAGTACGTGAGCGGCAAGCGGTACGCCATCGGCTTCTTCACGATCTCCAGCCTCCGGTTCGAGATCGTCGAGCAGGAGCTCATGGCCTACGAGATGCCGGTCACCCGCATCATCGAGGAAAACTCGCTCAAGGACATGGTGGAGGTCAAGGACCGCGAGTTCGTCATCCACTGCGAGGCCTCCGTCCAGGCGATGCAGGAAGAGGCCAACGGCTCCGTGGTCGGGTTCAACACCACCAACGTCAACGCCGGCACCACCCTCGAGGTCAGCAAGCTCAAGGGCACCCTGGCGCTGGAGCAGTCGTCGGACAACTTCGTCGCCAAGGCCATCCAGCGGCCGGACATCGTCAAGGTCAAGCGACTGCTCAAGCGGGTCATCGAGGACGGCTCCGGCAACATCGTCCGCCAGGGCCGCCTGCGTCCAGAGGTCATGCTCGCCTGCGAGAGCGACATCGACGAGTTCGACAGCTGGACCCACGAGGACATGGGCGACAAGCTGCAGAGCGAGACGGCGGTCAACGGCTGGGCCTACAACAAGGCCATCGGCCTGAAGATCATCCGCACCATCAAGAACGACATCCTGCGTGAGGGCAACATCTACGTCTTCACCAGGGCGGACTTCTTCGGCCGGAACTACACGTTGAATGACGTGAAGTTCTACATCGACAAGATCGCCAACAGGATCTTCTGGCAGGCGTGGATGGACGTCGGGATGGGCATCGGGAACATCGCCTCCGTGGTGAAGCTCGAGCTCTACTCCGGCAGCGTCACTGAGGGCGACACCGACAGCGGCTACACGGCGGCCATCCCGGTCGAGGTCGAGGATCTGGGCGGCATCAACAACAAGGTCGAGGAAGGCCTGACCTTCCCGTCGATCACGCTGTATTAGTCCTGCGCTTCCTCCGGGAAGCGCTGCGACTCGGTTGTTCGGATGGCTCGGCGCCTCAAGGGCCGGTGAGGTAGACTGGCCCAGAGGTAGGGAGGCACCGTGCGGTTCATCCTCATCAACGCCCTGAACGACCCCACCCTGGAGAAGAGGCGGAGTCAGTACCCAGGGGAGGTGTGTCGGCGTCCCTCCATCGCCGGGAAGCCTCTCGGCCGTGGAGCGCGCAGGGTCATCCTCGGCGAGGCTCTCAACGAGAAGGTGCTCGACCAGATCGAGCACCACGTCAAGGTCGGGAACGTCAAGTTCCTCCAGATCGGGAAGGTCGGGAACGTCGACTTCGCACAGCTGCGCAAGCGGCTGGGCTTCCCAGTCATCCCGATCGAACAGCTGCGCAAGCAGCCGACCGACGATGTACGCATGGCAGAGGCCATGATCTTCGTGGCCGCCCAGACGGACGAGTGGAGGGCCAAGGCCCTGGCCAGGACTCTGGAGCATGGCTCTGGGTGGTTCATCGAAGATGACTGGGGCATCGTCTTCGTGCCGGAACCCCCGGTGCCCCTGTCCGAAGAGCCGGTGCCTGTGGACGAGGAGCCGTTCGTTGCGGACGAACCCCTCGTGCCGCCGCCGAGCGAGCCGCTGGACCTCGACGACATCCTCGACCCCTCGGAGGAGGAGGATGCCCCGGAGGAGCCGGAGTTCTCTGTTCCCGACGACCTTCGCGAGCGGCTCGGCGGTGCCGAAGGCCCGGTCACCAACCCGGAGCTGCGCGAGATCCTCGCCCTCCTCGGTGGTACCGGGAAGGGCAAGAGGAAGAGCGAGCTCATCGACGACATCATGGATGCCATCAACGACCCGTCAGTAGACGTGGTCCAGGCACAGAAGGCGCTGGAGCGCTTGGCTGAGGCCGAGGAGGACTGAGCATGGCCCGGATCCAGGTCCACAATATTTCGGACCGCCCCAACACCGACGTGCCTGCGAAGGCCTACATGGTCGCCGGGCGCAAGCTGCGGCCTGGGAAGTCGGCGGTCGTTGACCAGAGTGCCCTCAACTCGAAGCACAACCGTCTGCATGGTTCCGCACTCTGGTTCGGGGCACTGCCGCCTCGCTTCGCCAAGACCAGCAAGTCCGCGCTCAAGGCCAAGGCCAGGCTGGAGGTCGTGACCGAAGAACAGGCTCCCATGACCCTCGCCGAGGTCCGGGAGTACCTCAACGGCCTTCGCCTCAGCGAGGTGGTCGAGCTCTCGCAGAAGATGGTCCCCCCGCTCCCCCGTACCAGGGAGCTCTCGAAGCCGGCCATCATCGCGCGCATGAGCAGGGTGATGTTCCGGCCGTCGATGGAGCTCGACCCGGAGTACTTCTTCTGGACGCGGCGGTGGAGGCGAACCAGGGGCGGCTACGTCCTGATCGAGGAGTAGCGTGGACACCCCGCTGCCGTCGACGTCCATCCCGTCGGCTACGGCGCGGATGAACGAGATGATTGCCTACGTGAGGCAGTACACGAGGGACCATCCGGTCCTCAACCGCCTCATCGAGGGCTACGAGAGCGGTCCACGAGACATCGCCTGGGCGATCGTCGACGCCCTCAGCGACTGGAACAGCACCCCACCATTCCTGGCCCCCGCAGGGCTCGATAGCATCCCCTCGAGGTACCTCCTCTGTAGGGGCGCGACCATCTCTCTGCTGGAGAGTGTGGGCCTTCTGCAGATGCGGAACCACCTCACCTTCAGTGACGGCGGCATCACCGTGTCGGTGTCCGACAAGGCGCCGATGATCATGCAGTGGCTGTCCATGATGAAGGCGAGCTACGAGCAGAAGAAGCGAGCCTTCAAGGCCTCGCAAAACATCGAGGAGGCGATGGAGGGCGCTGGGACGTTCAGCGAGTACTTCGTCATCAACGGCATCTACATCACCGAGGTGTAGGCGTGGCGGACTCTACTTGGCATGCTCTGACCCCCATCCAACGGCAGGCTGCTGCTGCCGAGTTCTGGATGGAGCTCACCGGCCGCATGAAGGTGGCCAAGTTCGAGACCGCCAAGGAGGGATTGGAGAAGCAGGCCGCTGCGCAGAAGGAGAAGGCGGAGGAACAAGCCCCACGACTGTTCCCTCCTGCTCGTAGAGGAGCGGTGGCTGGTGGTGTCGTCGGCGCTGGTGGCGCCGCGCTTGCTGCCCGGAAGGAGAACCTCCGTAGGATCTCTGAGGGCATGCACTCCGCAAGGCCCACCACGGCGGTTGTGCCTGCGGCCAAGCGCATCTCCCTCCGTAGGGCCGCCCTCGGCGGCAGTGCTGTCGGCGCTGGCATCGGTGGGGCGATCGGCCTGGGCTACGGCGTCAAGAAGCTGAAGGAACACCTGCAGAAGCAGGCTTCCGGCCTGACTCCGGTCCAGAAGCGCCTGCTCGGCGGGGCGGCCGGCGCTCTCGGTGCAGGAGCCCTTGGCGGGGCGCACCACTACCTGAAGGCGCGACCCGGCAGGGGAGGGAAGTCGATCCACGAACTCGAGCAGGAGATGGAGCTGGAACGGCTCAAGAGGCTGTTCAAGAACCAAGATCCCGACCTGAAGAAGCTGCCGGCCATGAAGAAGATGAAGCAGCGCTACCGGGAGATGATGCTCGAGCACACCCAGAAGGCGAAGCAGACCCCTGGGCGAGCTGCCCTGAAGGGTGCAATCCCCTACGCCCTCGGTGGTGGTGTCGTGGGGGCAGGGTTCGCCCCTCGGCTGATCTCATGATCACGCTCAAGAATGTTCGGGTCACTGGGTTCAGCCGGTACTACTACGACATCTACTGGGAGATTGAGAACACTCGGTCCGACCTGCAGGAGTACGAGTTCTACGTGGAGAGGTCCGAGGCCGAAGCGGGCCCGTGGGTCCAGATGGCCGGGCCTCTCATCGACCGGTTCTACATCCGGGACAACGAGGTCCCGCTCATCTCCGCCAACCGCACCCTGTTCTACCGCGTCAAGGTGCGCCACCCCATGTCCGGCAAGGTGGAGTACAGCGACATCGTGGACAGGTGGGGCAAGGAGGACAAGATCGCGGCGGAGATCATCCGCCTCGAGACCATGCTTTTCCAGGAGTTCGTGGGTACGGTCGGTTGGCTGTTCCCCCGCAGGACGTTCGGCCAGCGGTGTCCACAGTGCTGGGACGAGGTGCTCCAGAAAAGGATCGATGACCAGTGCCCAACGTGCTTCGGTACAGGGTTCTCCGGTGGGTATCACTACCCCATTCAGTTCTTTGCGCAGGTCGATGAGTCGGAGATGACGGAACAGGCCACCGTCCACGACCATAACCAGCAGCGCATGTTCAGGTTCAGGTGCCCGGCTTCTCCAGAGGTGAGGCCGATGGACTTGTTCATCGACTCCCACAATCGAAGGATGCGCGTGGTCAGGGTGGGGGGCACTACCCGTCTTCTTGTGACCGTCCACCAGGAGATCGATGCCGTCGCCCTGCAGCCTGGAAGCATCGAGGACTCCGTCCCTCTCCATGTGGACGAGGAGGACTTGCAGACCGCGGGTTGGAGGAACTACGTCAACGCTCAGTGTCTTGAGTCCGCAGGGGTTACTCCTACGGACGCGCTTGGGCCCCTCCTTGGCGCTTACGGGTACGACCCATGACAACTCCGCAGCAAGTTCGATCTGGGAAGGGCTACCAGGAGTACCGGGAGCTGGCGGCGAAGACCCCCTTGCGGAAGTACCCGTGGAAGACCATGGCCGGCAACATTGCCGGCATCGCGGCGGCGCACACCGTTGGGTACTACACGGCCGGTGCCCTCGCCAAGGCGCTGTCCAAGACCCCCTTGGCGAAGAGCTTCTCCAGGTTGGACCCGCACACCCAGAGGAGGGTGGTCGGGCACCTCGTTGGGGCAGCGGGTACCGCCGGAACCGTGGCTGCGAGCTTGGCGTCGCTTGCTGGGCAAGCTCGGGTGGCTGAGGAGCTCGGCCGCCTTGAGAGCCAGGAGAAGCTGACCGAAGGAACCAAGGTCGCGACGGTCTCTGGCGTCTATGCTGCAGCGCTGAGGGAGTTGTGAGCGAGCCCCGCGCCAGGTCCACGCGGGCCTCCCTGTCTCGGGCTGACAACCCGATCATCTACTCCCAGCGTCTGTACACACAGTTCCTGCAGGGGCTCTTCAACTTCAACCCAGCGGGGGCTTTCCACTTCGAGCTGGACCCTGAGCAGACGGAGATCATCATCACGTTCGAGGCTCCGCTCGACATGCAGGTGGTGGGGAAGAGGCCGGCAATCACGGTCGTGCAGGGCCCCTACCAGTACCAGGGGCTGAGCATCGACAACATGATGTACTTCCAGCCCATCACGGAGCGTCGAGTGCGCTCCGACTTGATCAGTGGGCACTTGGTCGTCTACTGCTTGGCGGAGTCAACCATCGTCGCCCAGTGGTTGGCCCACTTGGTCATCCATGGAACCAGGGTGAATCAGCGACTTCTGGAGAGCGCAGGCGGGTTCCACCAGATTGCACGGCCAGCGCCCTCCTCCAACTCCCCCAGTCCTCCCGGTGCCCTGATAGTTGGGGACCCCAAGGGGCTGGTGATGGTTCAGGTGAACATCCCGTTCACTTTCCAATGGACATGGGCTACAGAGCCCAAGGCTCCGTCCTCCGAGCGGTCCATCGACATGATCACTCAGGAGCGTCGAGCTTCGGATTTCCCGTATACTTCTCCCAGCACGTTGGAGAAGGTACAGTTGGCCATGTCTACGAGCCCGGTGACCGTCCGCCGTCTACATCAAGGAGGCTCCGCGTCCCGGGTCGCCGTCTTGGACGGCATCCAAGGCATCAAGTCCGTCCTGGTGACCAAGAGTCTCGACGAGTAAGGAGTTCGCAACATGGCTTCCGAGAACCGCCCCGGCGTCGAAGTCGATCAGGAGATCGCCGAGAGCTCTGCGGTCGTCGCCACTCCGACGCTCATGCCGTGCATCATCGGCGTGTGCTACCAGATCGTCGAAGCGCTGGACAGCGACGGTGCGCTGGACAGCGACGCGCTGTACTCGGACGAGCAGTACAACCAGGGCTCGATGACCGTCGCGCAGGCCGACTTCCCGGACCCCCGCGACAACATCGACGAGCTGGAGATCGACGAGGGAGAGATCCAGGCGTACCTCTACTTCGGCGGGACGCTCAGCGAGCTCGCTCGAGGTAGCAACGGGACCTACGGGCAGGCCTTCCTGAAGCTGATGAACCTCTCCTCCAGGGCAGCCATCCGGTCCACGGAGTACGACTCCTTCGCCTTCGACGCAACCGTCGGCGATGTCCTGACGTTCGCCCTCGACGTGGTCAACCCGGTCGATACCAGCCAGGACGTCACCGTCACCCTCCTGGGCACGCTCACTGCCGACGAGGTCGTCGAGGCAATCAACACCGCGGTCGGCTCGGACGTGGCTGAAGTGTTCACCGACGACGACGACGTCTTCGGAGCCGGCGCCGGCTCCGAGTTCGTGCAAATCGCCTCGTCGACCTACGGGGCCGTCTCCAGCATCACCCTCAGGGCAGGGACCAGCGCGCTGAAGACCCTCTTCGGTTCCGGCTTCGACGACAGCGTCGAGTACCGGGTGGAAGGTGCCGGCTTCCGCGGCCAGGACGACGAGGACGGCGACCTGACCACCCCCTGGATCGAGTTCTACCAGGGGGTCTACACCGAGGACGACGTCGACACCACGTTCCCAGCCGTGGGGACGGCAGATGCCATCTGGCCCGGCCTGATCAACCAGGACGACGACTACAACGCGGCCAAGGCTGGGGCGGTGACCTACACGGGATCCAGCGCGACCGTGCCTCTGAGCGCAGCTACCAGTACCGTTCCTGGTGACCAGTTCTGGGGCGACGGCACCCAGGTGGGGAGTGGTGAGGTCATCAAGGCGGAGCTGTCCCGGTTCAAGCTCGGACGGCTCAGCACCACCTATTCCACCTTCGATGACGACGGCGAGCCCACCAACAGGGTCTACGACACCGTCGAGGTCAACACGGAGAACCACGGCACGCCCTTCTCTCCGAAGTACGCATACTTCGTTGCGGATGGGCTTGAGTTCGGCGACATCACCCCTGTCGGAGAAGCTGCGACGCTGACCGGCAGCAACACCGGCCTCGACGAGCGGTCGGCGTACGTGATGTCGAGCTCGGACATCACGTTCCCGCTGAGCGTGGCCAGCCTCACCCTCATCTTCCAGATCACCGAGGACGGCACCGAGGGTAGCGAGGTCACCTACACCTTCGCCGGCGGCCCCTATGCCAACATTGCCGCGCTCGTGGCTGCGCTCGGTGCGGCCTCCGAGTTCGACCAGCTCACCGTCAGCTCCGCTGGCGACCGCTTGCTCCTGTACACCACCAAGACTGGGGCGGACCAAGCCATCTCCATCAAGAGCACGGGTACGGCGAACACCGCACTCGGCTTCTCGACGAGCTCGGCTACCGAGGACACCGGCAAGGACCATGAGTTCGCCACCCAGGCCGTGGCTACCAGCGACACCATCGCCTTGCCGATGTCGGACCTGAGCAGCCTCGCCTTCGACCTCGTCGTCGTCGACTCGAAGGGCACCCACACCCTGTCTGCCTCGGGTGTCGACCTGTCCTTGGCAGCGGACCTGGGCGACGTCATCGACGCAATCGCAGAGGCGTTCGGCGGCACGGCTGGCACGGACCTGACGATCTACGATGGGCCTGGTGGTTCCGGCGTCGGAGGCATCCCCGTCGCGACCTTGACCACGTCGGGCGACACCGACACCCACGGCACCATCATCGTCACCACCGTCGAGGGCGGGGCGTCCGTCTCCGAGGCCCTCGTCGCGGTGGACGATGGCGACGGATTTCGCTTCATCGGCTTCTACGACGACACCGATGGCAAGTGGGCCGAGATCGACTCCGATGGTGGAGTCACCGACTTCATCGACCTCGCCGGGCTGTGGACCGTGGGAGCCACCACGGGCTTCAACCTCACCATCGTCGGTGGATCGAACGCCCTGACCGCCACGGACCTCACGCTGACGACCGGCTCGGACATCGACGCAGACGAGATGGCCGCCGACATCGCCTCGGTCATCAACGCGGCCATTGGTGGGGGTACGGTCACCTGTGTCTGGAACGACGGAGGCTACTTCTTCATCGACACCGGTGACGCGACCTCCATCACCGTAGATGTCCGCGGGGCCGGCACCGACTTCACCGACGAGCTCTTCGGCGGTACGACCGACCAGGACGCGATTCCCTCTACCTGGACCGGCGACACTCCGACTCAGCCCACGCTGACCATCGAGATCGACTACGACGATGGCGTGACCAGCGGCACCATCACCAGCCCGGCGACCTACGCCATGGCCGGCGCGGCAGATCCGGAAGCCCTGTGTGAGCTCCTCAACGACGACGACGACTTCACCGGGGTCACCGACGTCGCGAAGCGAGTGCTTGAGTGGTACTCCGACGACAACGACATCGTCAGCGTCCGCTCTGTACTCGGGGGTACCGGCGTCTCCCTGGACGTGGCCATCTCCCAGGCAGGGTTCAATGCGATGGGCTTCGACGTGTCGAGCGCCATCAACGCGACCGGAACAGCCTCGGTGGAGAACACCGATGAGACCGGTGCCGACGCCCTCAAGGGGTCGACCCTGATCTTCCAGCTCGACGACAACCCCTACGACTACACGGTCCCGTTCACCACGAACTCCCTCCAGGACGCCATCGACGACATCAACACGGCCGTCGACGGCGCGGAGGATGTGGCCTCCGAGACCTCGTCTGCCCTCACGCTGACATCGTTGCTGGAGGGTGCGGCCTCGAAGGTCTACATCGACGAGGCCAACTCGGACGCCGACACCGTCCTCGGCCTCACCGGTGAGGACACCGGGGCTGGACGTCCGAACCCGGACTTCTACCTGGACGCCAACGGGACGGCGTACATCGGGCCCAACATCCTGCGCAACCGAAGCTCGGGGATCCCCTTCTCGCTGGAGTCCGCGTACGCCGACCTCTACTTGGCGTACACGGCGCTGCGCCTGGACGTGACCGCGATGGCGGAGGAGCCCTCGTTCCTCGAGTTCGACAACACGACGGACTTGGAGGACTCGATCGGGCCCATCAGCACAGCGAACCCGCTCGCCCTGGGTGCGTTCCTCGCGCTTGCCAATGCCCCGTCGAACTCGGTGGGAGCCGTCGGCATCGACGAGAACTCCGCGGCCGCGCCGATGGGTACCCTCGATGGATGGGCCAGGGCACTGGACTTCCTGGAGTCGAGGGAGGTCTACACCCTGGCGCCGCTGACGGATGACACCTACATCCAGGGACTCATCTCGACCCACGCGATCTCGATGAGCCTGCCGACCAACCGCGGTGAGCGGATCACCTTCATCTGGTCGGAGATCCCCGACCGGGACGAGCCCGCCACCGTGTCGTCCGGCACGGACGGCCAGAGCAACGGCACGGACGACAGCTTCACGCTGGACGTCAACCCGGCCAGCGACCTCATCGCCAACGGGATCGATCCCAGCGACCCCATCGAGTACGACGACCAGCTCTACCTGCAGTTCGTCGTGACCGAGAACGGGGCCTCGGAGCTGCGTCGCTACAGCATCTCCGACGTCAACGGGGTCGTGCTGACATTCCGGACGTCCTTCGAGGACGATGAGAACACCGACGGGTTCTACACTACGGAGACCTTCGACGAGACCCTCACCGGAGTGGACTGGACACTGGCCATCCGCGGGGACCTGCTTCTCATCACCGGCACGACGCGGCCCGACCTCAACGCCATCGCGGAGGCCGCCGCTGACCAGGGCGAGGCCTACGGCAGCCGTCGGGTCTACTACCTGGCCTGCAACTCCCTCGACACGTCTGTGGACGGTGTCACCCAGAACGTCGAGGGCTACTACGCGGCGGCAGCCATCGCCGGGATGATTGCGGAGCAGGCGCCTCAGCAGCCCCTCACCAACCTCCCCATCGTCGGGTTCAGCAAGGTCTACGGCACCGACGACATGTTCAGCGAAGACCAGATGGACACCATCGCGGACGGCGGTCGGTGGCTGCTGGTCAACTTCGGCGGCTCGGTGGTGACCCGGAAGCAGCTGTCCACTTCCACCACGTCGATCGAGTACAAGGAGTGCTCGATCACGAAGGCCATCGACTGGATGGCCAAGGGCCTGCGCCAGACGAACCGCGTGTTCATCGGCCGGTCGGTCATCACCTCCGGCTTCCTCGACCAGCTCACCATGTCCAATGAGGGCTTCCTCGACTACGCGGAACAGCTGGGCGTCGTCACGAAGGCCGAGCTCAAAAGCCTGCTGCAGGACACGACCGCGCCTGATACCGTTCTCGTCGAGGTCGAGGTTAAGCCCGCCTACCCCTGCAACAAGATCAGGATCACCGTCATCTCCTGACATCTCCGACAACCCAGCAGCACCCTCCAAGGGAGAAACCCATGTCCAGCGTCGCCAAGGCCCTCCTGAACATCTCCAGCTACGAGCGCAGGTGGCAGGACAAGATGGCCAAGCGGTTCAACCGGATCTACGACGACCGCGACCAGTCTCTCGCAGACGCCATCAGGATCCTCGAGGGGAGGTCGAGTTCGTACTTCCCCTACGTCACCAAGCTCAGCTTCGGCGACCTGCCGGCGAAGGAGAACTACGGCCTCGTCATCACCGGCAACAACTTCGTCGGAGACGCGGAGAAGGCGTCGGGGTCCACGGCGTCGAACGCTGGACAGGTGGACTTCGAGGCGGTCCTGCCCGGAGAGCAGACCATCACCGTCACCTTCGAAGACGACTCGGGTGCGCTGACCATCACGGCGGACCGCTCGGCCGGCACCATCGCCATCACCTTCGGGGATGCGGGTGGTGGAGGTACCGGAGGTGACTACACCGCGGCTGAAGTCGTGGCCGCCGTCAACGCGGACTCCGTGGCGCGCTACATGGTCCAGGCCTCCGTCGGGACGGCCGGCGACATCGACACCGACGAGACCGTCTCCGTCACCACCAGCGACGACGAGCCCGGGACCCTGCCCGTCCTCCACGTCGGCTCTGTGAATGTCACCGGCTCCACCGAGCTGTCCGGCATCCACAGCTACAGCGACACAGAGATCCAGTTCGACGTGGACGCCAGCGACTTCAGCCTCGCCGAGATTCACCACCTGCGCCTGTGGGTCGACGACGTCCTCGCCTTCGAGAAGACGCTGGAGATGGACTCGTGGGAGATCCACCTGTTCTTCGGGGACCCGGCAGGCACGACCCTGCCCACCGTCCTGGCGAAGGACGAGCAGACGGTCAACGGCTACATCGGCGACTACGCCAACGACACCGCCCACGGCGAGTACCAGCTCGTCTCCGACTCCACGTCGGAGGCCCAGGCCGGACAGCTCAGCGGGGACAACCTGGTCGTCGACCCGACCAAGAACCCCGTCCTTGAGGCGTGGGTCAAGCTGGACATGGCCGGCGCCACCCTGACCGCCGACGAGCGGTTCGTCGTGGGTCTCGCCTCTGCGCACGCCAACGCTGAGGACTCACTCGACGACGTGACCAGCAACGTCTGGTTCCGGGTCGAGGGCGCAGACCTCAACATCTACGTGGAGGGCGACGACGACTCGACCGATACGGACGACCAGGACTCCGGGGTGGACTTGGTGGACGACACCTACGCCCACTTCCTGATCGACATGGCTGACCTGTCGGCGGTCGTCATGAAGATCGATGGAGTCGAGCAGAGCGGTGGGGACATCGACGTCTCCGACCTGGCCGACACGGACCTCCTGAGGCTGGACCTCACGTTCCGGGTCACCGGGGCCTTCTTCGCCCTGGCCATCAACCGGTTGTGTGATGACGCCGGCATCCATCGTCCTCACATCGTCGCCGAGGCCCTGGATCACCGCCGCATCAAGCACCTGAAAGACGCGGGAGTCGACGAAGTGATCTGCGCGCACGACTTTGGCCTTGGCATTTTGGCCCAATGCTCGATCAACCCTGGCCTCAGCACAGTCTACAATAGCCTCTTGACCTGCTCCGACACCACCAACGAGATCTATATTGTCGGTGACGTCCCAGAGCGCTTCTGCGGTCTCACGTTCGCGGAAGCCCTCGTCGTTTTTGCCCAGCAGCGAGAGCGCGTCGCGGAACGCCCCCACCTGCGCGGCCAGGTCTGACGGCGCGCGACTATTGGGGCTTGCCTTCGGTTTGGGCCGCCG
>Ga0209536_100004415_pt1 | contig 22205 bp, 19 predicted proteins | sample DeeMarSeWOR28_12_FD_187461 | JGI IMG/M metagenome (GOLD analysis project Ga0209536, IMG submission 187461) | Marine sediment microbial communities from White Oak River estuary, North Carolina - WOR-2-8_12 (SPAdes) (version 2) | ecosystem: Environmental > Aquatic > Marine > Intertidal zone >... | reverse complement strand
CTAGGCGCCTTCGTCGGCAAGCAGCACCGCCATCCGGCCACGTTCTACGTCGCCGTCTCGTACATGTGCTGGGCGTGCCGGCGCAAGGCGATGACTCTGACCAGCGGGGAGGTCGGCCATGATTAAGCTCACCACGCCGATTTCGGAAAAAGACGTTCGCGCGCTGAAGGCGGGGGACACGGTTCTCCTCTCCGGCACGGTGGTCACCGCCCGGGACGCGGGAGTCGAAGGTCGGGACGCCCACCACCAACATTCCCGAGCCGTCCTCGCTGCGCCAGTCGGCGCCGTCGCTGCCGCAGGAGAAGTTCTCGCCGACGATTCTCCTCTGCGAAGCGCCCTGCCGTCAATTCATACCAGGATCAAGGCCTGGTCCGCTCCGACCCGTCCCCGGAAGGGATCGCCCTCCTCGGCGCCGTCGCTCGCCACCTCGACCGAGAGGCTCCGGTCGAGCTCGAGCGGCGTCGGCTCGCCGCGGAAGTTCACGACCACCCAGCGTCGGTCTCCGTCGGCCTCGCGCCGATAGACGAAGAGCCCCTCCGGGCCGTCGAGGATCTCCATGACCCCGAGTCGCAGGGCCGGGCTGGCGCGTCGGGCCGCGAGCAGGCGGCGGTAGAGATGCAGCATGGAGTCCGCGTGCCCGCGCTGGGCCTCCACGCTCCGGGGGGCCGCGTCAGGCGGAAAGGGCAGCCAGGGCGACGCGGGCCAGCCGTGGCTCGGCCCGCGCGTCCAGGGGATGGGCGCCCGGCAGCCGTCGCGGCCGCCCGGGTCGACGACGCGCTCGAGCGGGATCTCCGCGTCCTCGAGGCCGAGCTCCTCGCCCATGTAGAGGAAGGGCGTGCCGCGCAACGTGAGCAGCAGCACGGCCGCGGCGCGCGCCCGCGCCTCGCTCCCATAGCGCGTGCGGTGGCGCTTCTGGTCGTGGTTCGAGAGCACCCAGGTGGGCCAGGCCTCGCGGGGCCGCAGCTCCCGCTCGGTCTGCTCGATGCGCTCGCGCCAGGCCCCGGCCTCCCAGGGCGCGTAGAGGGGCGGGAAGTTGAAGGAGAGGTGCAGCTCGTCGCCGGCGCCGTAGTAGCGGGCCACCCGGGCCGTATCCAGCAGGTACACCTCGCCCACCATCACGCGCTCGCCCTCGTACTCCTCGAGCACGCCGCGAATGTCGCGCAGGAGGGCGTGGGTGTCGGGGTGGTCGTTCAGCGCGCACCAGGGGATTGCCGCCAGCTCGGCAGGTGCGTCGGCCAGTGCCGGGTCCTTGCCGATGCAGTGGATCACGTCCATGCGAAACCCGTCCACGCCGCGATCGAGCCAGAAGCGCAGCGTGTCGTGCATGGCGCGCACCACCTCGGGGTTGCGCCAGTTCAGGTCCGGCTGCTCGGCGAGGAAGAGGTGGAGGTACCACTGCCGGGTGGCCTCGTCCCAGGTCCAGCTGGGGTCGCGGCTGAAGGCGGCGCGCCAGTTGTTGGGGGGACGATCCGGGCTGCCTTCGCGCCAGACGTACCAGTCCCGCTTCGGGGAGTCCCGCGAGCGCCGCGAGTCCTCGAACCAGGGATGGCGATCGCTGCTGTGGTTCGGCACCCAGTCGACCAGCACCCGCAGGCCGCGGGCGTGGCAGTCCTCGAGCAGGGCGTCGAAGTCGGAGAGGCTGCCGAAGAGGGGGTCGACGTCGCAATAGTCGGAGACGTCGTAGCCGAAGTCCTTCATCGGCGAGCGGTAGAAGGGCGAGATCCAGACGGCATCGACGCCGAGCCAGACCAGGTGGTCGAGCTTCGAACGGATCCCCGCGAGGTCCCCCACGCCGTCGCCGCTCGCGTCGCAGAAGCTGCGGGGGTAGATCTGGTAGACGACCGCCGACTGCCACCACGCGCTCACGCGAGCGCCCCCGCGGCCCGGGGCCGGATCACTTGATCGCGATCGGGTTCACCGGCGATCCCACGGCGCCCGTGATGTTGAGGGGCTGCGCGGCCAGGAAGAACTCGTAGCGCCCGTCGGCGGCGCAGTCCTCTGCCAGCTCCTCGAGCCACCAGATCTCGCCGATGTAGACGCCCAGGTCGCGCAGCAGGTTGCCGTGGAGCGGGACCACCATCTCCGGCGCGATGTCGTTGGGGAGGCGCTCGAGGGCGATGGTGTCGGCCGCGATCGCCGAGATCTTCTTCTCCTTCACCCACGGCACCACGTCGCTGGTGATGCCGGTCTGGGGATTCGCGAAGAAGGCCGGTTTCTGCTCCGGCGTGAGCTCGTACCAGGAGGGCACCAGGCCCGTGCGGATCACGACGATGTCGCCCTCGTGTACCTCGGTCTTCTGGGCGGCCAGGGCCTGCTCGAGGTCGGCCCGCGTGATCGGGTAGCCCGTGGGCAGCGTCCCGCCCTTGTGGCGCAGGACGTCGATCAGGACGCCGCGCCCGACGAAGCCGTCCTTCACGTTCTCGATGCCCAGCTTCGTGGCCGCCCCCGCACTCGAGCTGCGGATGGCCCCCTGCGGCACGCCGTTGTAGAGGGAGTCGCCGTACCAGGCGTGAGCGAGCGAGTCCCACTGGGAGGAGCCCTGGAGGGGCATGTAGATGTAGTCGTCGGCGAAGCGGATCGGGCTCTCGCCGAAGGGCGCGGCGTTCGGATCGGCCAGGTAGTCGGCGCCGGTCGCGCTCATGGTGTGATGGGGGGGCTGGCGCGTGGGGAAGATCGGACCGGTAGCGTCGAGGGGAATGGCCAGGCTGAAGACCTTGCCGGTCCGGATCAGCTTCGCGGCAGCCACGCGGGCCTCGGGCGTGATGTAGTTGGCGGCGCCCCGCTCGTCGTCGGCGCCCCAGACGCCCCAATGGTTCATCTCCTCGTGAGGGTGGAGCGCGGGGCCCGCAGCGGCGGCGGCGAGCGCCCCGAGCAGGATCAGCGGGATCGTGGCGGCGAGTCGGAGGGCTCTCATGCAGGTCTCCTGGGTCGAGCGGTGCGTGGGAGCCCAGTTTCACGAATCCGCCAGGGGGCTGCATCTTGACGGGGACTTCGTGCAACCCCCAAACTGGGAGGTCACCCCCCACCCCATCGAAGGCCCCTTCCTTGACCGGCGAGCTCGTCCTCTGCCACGACTGCGACCTGCCGAATCGCCTCGGCGAGGTCCCCGAGGGCGGAGCGGCGCGCTGCCCCCGCTGCAACGGCCTGCTCTACCGCAAGGTGCCCGACAGCATCGACCGCACCATCGCCTTCGCGACTGGAGGGCTGGTGCTCTTCGTGGTGGCCAACGCCTTTCCCTTCCTCTCGATGGAGATGCGGGGCAACGTCACCGAGACCACGCTGGCCACCGGGGTCCGCACCCTCTTCCGCGACGAGCGCCCCCTGGTGGGGAGCCTGGTGCTGCTCACCACGATCCTGGCACCCTTCCTCCACCTGGTCCTCACTCTCTACGTACTGCTCCCGCTCAAGCTCGGCACCACGGCCCCGGCCTCGCGGGAGCTCTTCCGCCTGCTCCACCAGGTGCAGAACTGGAGCATGATGGAGGTGTTCCTGATCGGGATCCTCGTCTCGCTCACGAAGCTGGCAGACATGGCCAGCATCATCCCGGGCATCGCCCTGTGGTCCTTCGCCCTCCTGATCCCCGTCGTGGCCGCGGCCACGGCCTCCCTCGACACGCACCTGGTGTGGTCGCGGATCGGGAGGCAGGCGTGACGAGCGAAGTCCTGACCGGCTGCCACGAGTGCCACCTGACACTGCGCCTGCCGGCGCTGGACGAGCGCCAGGAGGCCCTGTGTCCGCGCTGTGGCGCGGCGGTGCACCGGCGCAAGGTGAACAGCATCGCCCGCACCTGGGCCTACCTGCTCGGAGCCGCCGTCTTCTACATCCCGGCCAACCTCTTCCCCGTGATGACGGTGATCTCGCTGGGCAAGGCGCAGTCGGACACGATCCTGAGCGGCGTGATCTACCTGCTCCTCCACGACATGTGGCCCCTCGCCCTGGTGGTCTTCGCGGCGAGCGTCGTCGTGCCGCTGGCGAAGCTCGTGGCGCTGATCTACCTGGTGGTCTCGGTACAGATCGGATCCCGCTCCCGACCCGCCGACCGCACCCGCATCTACCGGATCACCGAGGCCGTGGGTCGCTGGTCGATGGTCGACATCTACGTCGTCACCATCCTGGTCGCCCTCGTCAACCTGGGCAATCTCGCCACCATCGAGGCCGGTCTGGGGGCCGTCTTCTTCGGTGCCGTGGTCGTGCTCACCATCCTTGCCGCGGACTCCTTCGACCCGCGGCTCATCTGGGATCGCGCGGAGCTGAACGATGTCTGAGAACCCGGTCGCCGAAGCCGTCGTCCGTGAACGCCGGCGCATCTCCTTCGTCTGGATCGTCCCGATCGTGGCCGCGCTGATCGGAGCCTTCCTCAGCTACCGCGCCATCTCCGAGCGCGGGCCCCAGGTGACGATCCACTTCGAGACCGCCTCGGGGCTCGAGGCGGGCAAGACCCTGGTCAAGTACAAGGACGTGGAGATCGGAAAGGTCGAATCGATCCACCTCGCCGACGACCTCTCGCAGGTGGTGGTGAAGGCCCGCCTGGTGAAGGACGCGGAGCGCTTCCTCCGGACGGAGACGCGCTTCTGGATCGAGCGCGCGCGGGTCCGCGCGGGACAGGTGAGTGGCCTGGGAACATTGCTCTCCGGCGCCTTCATCGGCATCGATCCCGTGACCGAGGGCGATAAGCGCCTGGACTTCGTCGGGCTCGAAACGCCGCCGGTGTTCACGTCCGAGGAGCCGGGCACGCTCTTCAAGCTGAAGGCCGATTCGCTGGGCTCCATCGACGTGGGCACGCCGGTCTACTTCCGCTGGCTCGAGGTGGGGCAGGTAACGCACCACGAGCTCGACGAGAGCGGAGAGTTCGTCAACATGGACATATTCGTGCGGACGCCGCACGATGCCCGGATCCGCCGCAACACGCGCTTCTGGAACTCCAGCGGCTTCGACGCCACCCTGAGCCCCGAGGGCTTCCAGATCGACACCGTCTCGCTCACCTCGCTGTTGATCGGCGGCGTCTCCTTCGAGACCCCCCGCGACACCCATGCCGGCGATCCGGAGCCGGGTCAGGTCTTCCCCCTCTACGCGAACAAGACCGCCACCGAGCAGCCGGTGATCCGGATCCGGCGCCCCTTCATCCTCTACTTCGATCAGTCGGTGGCGGGCCTCGTCCGGGGCGCGCCCGTCGAGTTCCGCGGCGTCCAAATCGGCGAGGTGACGGACATCCGCCTGGCGATCGATCCGGAGACGGGCCTTCCCCGCATTCCGGTGAAGATCGCGCTGGAGCCGGAGCGCTCGAATCTGGGCATCTCCAGCCGCGAGGAGTTCCGCGAGGGCTGGGATCGGATGGTGAGCCGCGGGCTGCGCGCCCAGCTCAAGACCAACAACGTGCTCACGGGCCAGCTGGCGGTGAGCTTCGAGTTCTTTCCCGACGCCGAGCCGGCGAGCATCGACTGGGACGCCCCGATCCCCGAGGTACCGACGGTCTCGGGTGGGATCGACCGGTTGATGGCCGGGCTGTCCGCCTTCACGGAGAAGCTCAATACGATCCCCCTCGAGCAGATCGGTGCGGACCTCGCCGAAACCGTGGCCAGCCTGAACGTCGTGCTCGAGGGCGTGGAGGGGGCCACGCCGGCGTTGACCGGCACCCTCGAGAACGCCGAGCGCACCCTCGGCTCGGCGAACGCGCTCATCGCCCCGGAGTCGCCGCTCAATCGCGACCTCCAGCGCACCCTGCGAGAGCTGGCCGGCGCGGCCCAGTCCCTGCGCCTGCTGGCCGAGGAGCTCGAGCAGCAACCCGAGGCCCTGCTCCGGGGCAAGGAGACCGATCGATGAACGGCTGGACGCGCTTCGGTGGGATCGCGAGCACCCTCGCGGCGGCCGCCCTGGCCCTGGGCTGCCTGGGCCGCAGCCCGGCGACCCACCACTACACGCTTCGCCCCGTGGGTGGCGGCGCCACCGCGATCTCGGAGCTCTCCATCGGGCTCGGGCCGGTGACGTTTCCGAAGTACCTGGAGCGGCCGAGCATGGTCATCCGCCGCGGCGAGTCGGAGATCCGCATCGACGAGCTGCACCGCTGGGCCGGGGGGTTCGAACCCAACGTGATCGGCGCGCTGGCCGACGACCTGGGCGCTCGCCTCGGTACCGACCGCGTCTTCCTCGACCCGGCGGCATCGCCCTTTCCCGTGGCGTTCCAGGTCGCCGTGGACTTCCACCAGTTCGAGGCGCACGAAGGCGACGCCGTCGTGGTGCTGCGCGCCCGCTGGGTGATCCGCGAGCGGTCCGGGGAGGAGCGCGCCTGGACCCGGGAGACGACGATCCGTCAGGATCTTCCGGGCGATTCCATCGAGGATCTGGTGGCGGCCCACGACACCGCCCTCGCTCGCCTCGCCGACGTGATCGCCGGGCAGATCACGAGCGCGCGCTGAGCCACGGCGCGGATCGCGGCGCTCGCGCCGACCACCCAGAGCTACTGCGGACAGTCGCCGGCGGCGGCGCAGGCCTGCTCGAGCTGCGCGAGCAGACCCTGGAGCGCCTGGTCGCCCGGGCGTAGCGCGTCCAGAACCCGTGCGTAGCCCAGCGCACGACCGAAGTGCCCCGCATCGCGGTGGGTGGTGACCAACGCCACCAGCAGCTGGGCGTCGTGGGGATGGCGGCGCAGCGCGTTCGCCCAGACCGTCAAGGCGTCGTCCTCTCTCCCCACCGAGCTCAGGGCCACGCCGTAGACGTAGGCGAAGCGCGACCGGTCGGGCGCCAGACGGGCCGAGGTCTCGAGGACTTCCAACGCCTCGTCGGGCCGCCGCAGGCGAACCAGCAACAGACCGAGTGCCTGATGGGCCTCGGCGCTCTCCGGCGCCAGCGCCACGGCACGACGCAGCAGCGGCTCGGCCTGGGCGTCGCGGCCCTGGGCGCGATGGAGATCCGCCAGGTTGACGTAGGCCGGCACGAAGTAATCGCCCACGGCGAGGGCCCGCCGGTACGCCGCCTCCGCCTGCTCGATCTCGCCGCGCGCCAGGTGCAGGAGGGCCAGGTTCACCTGGGACTGGGGCTGATCGGCGTCGAGCCGCTGGACGGCCCGGTACTCGTCGAGCGCGCGCTCGAGCGTGAGACGGTCCTCCCGCGACCACTCGCTGGCGGGCACCTCCGCCAGGGCGCGGGCCGCCTCGATGCGCACCGCGCGCAGGGGGTCGGTCAGCAGCGGGCGCAGCGGGCCGATCCGCTCCGCGGGCGGCAGGCCGTCTGCGGCGCTGGCGCTCGCGATGCGCAGCAGCGCGTCCGGGTCGCGGCTCGCCTCCCCGATCGCCGGCGGCAGCGCCGGCCCTCCGAGCGCGGCGAGATCCATCAGCGCCGTCGCGCGCACGATGGCGGGCACGTCATCGGCGCCGACGAGCGCAGCCAGCAGCCGGTCGGAGCCGGAGACACCGTCGCGCCCCGCGGCGAGCACCGCTCCGTAGTGGCGCGGCGTCGACGCGCCTTCGCCGCGCCATTCGCGCACGGCCTCGGCGGCCCAGCCGGCGCTGCGCTCGGCGTGGCAGGCGGTGCAGGCATCGGGTGCGCCGAGCCGTTCGGAGAGGGCCGGACGCGGTACCCGGAAGCTGTGGTCGCGGCGCGCGTCGACCTCCATGTAGGTGCGAGACGGCATATGACAGGAGACGCAGCGCGCGGCGGGAGTGCCCGGGGTGTGGTGATGGTGGGCCTCGCTGGCGAAGCGCGCCGGTGCGTGGCACTGGGCGCAGACCGTCTCGGTGCTGCCTCGCAGCGCGAGGGAGTGGGGGTCGTGGCAGTCACCACAGCTCACGCCCTGCGCGAACATGCGGCTCTGGAGGAAGGAGCCGTAGACGTAGACCTCGTCCCGGATCTGACCGTCGGAGAAATAGAGCCCCTCCTCGAGCAGCGCGGGCCGGTGGGCATCGAGGTACGCCCCGCCGAAGACGTCCTCCGAGAGCAGGCTTCGCCGCGAGTGGCAGGGCGCGCAGGTCTCGACCTCCGCGTGGGAGGTGCGCGGCGGTTCCCGACGCGCGATACCCCGGGCGTCGTCCATCACCCACTGCGCCGGCGCAGACGAGAGGTCGCGCACCAGCTCGTTGGCGCGCTGGGCGTCGGCACCGGCCTCCGCCCAGGCCACGTGCCCCGCGCCAGGGCCGTGACAGGCCTCGCAGGCCACGTCCAGGTCGGACCACGTCGTCTCGTAGCGGCCGTCCTCCGCGTCGTATCCCTTGCGTACGTTCGTCGAGTGACAGTGGGCGCACTGGGTGTTCCAGCGACTGGCCGGTCCGGTCCAGTGCAGCACGTCGCCGACGGGAATGTCTTCGTCGGGATGGAGCGAGAACCAGCGCTGTCCGCCCTCGGAGACCGGGCGCGCGTCCCAGGCGACGGTGAGGGCCTGGAGGCGGCCCTGCGGCAGCCGCACCAGATACTGCTGGAGCGGGTCCACGCCGAATGTGTACTCGACCTCGAATTCGCCGAACGCCCCGTCAGGACCCTGAGCGCGCACCAGGAAGGCATCGCCGCGCCGGAAGAAGCGGGTCGTCTGCCCGCGGTGCTCGAAGCTCACGTCGTCGAAGTCGCCGAGCACGGTATCGACCCGGGCCTCCTGCATGGCCCCGTCGTGGTGTGAGCCGGTCCAGGCCTCGGTCTCCCGAGGGTGACACCCCGCACAGGCAACGGCTCCGACGAAGCCCGCGTCCGTCACCGCGCTCGGAGGGGGAGCGTCCTCGCAGCCGACGAGGGCGGCACAGAAGAATCCCGAGAGAAGCGCCCTCAACCGCACGAAGTCCCCTTCACCACGGGCCCACGATACCGCCGCTGCGCCCAATGCCCAGTTCGTGAGTCGCGACGCGGTGCATCTCCCATGTCCCCACACCAGCCGCTACTCTAGCTGCCGTCCCGCTTCACCCCCTGGACGCGGCCGAGGCGACGAACGATGAAGCTCGTAGAATGGCTGGCGAAGTCGGTGACCGACGACCCGCGCGCGCTGCGCTGGTTCGGGGAGGAGGGCTCGGACGAACGCATCGCCCGGGCCTTCAAGGAGCTGCTGGCGGGCTACGAGATCGAGCCCGGGGCGATCCTGAAGACGACGCGACGGCTCGAGCCGGACGAGCAGCCGGGCCGGGTGGAGGTGAAGGACATCGCCTTCCACTCGATCTGCGCCCACCACTTCCTGCCCTTCTTCGGACACGTCGACCTCTGCTACGAGCCCGGCGACCGCATCCTTGGACTGGGCAAGCTTCCTCGCCTGGTGGACGCCTACGCGCGACGCTTCCAGATCCAGGAGGATCTGGTGCGCGAGGTCGCGCACGAGATGATGGCCTCGGGCCATGCCCGCGGCGTGCGCGTGCGCTCGCGCGCACAGCACCTCTGCATGTGCAGCCGGGGCCCGGCGAGCCAGAGCGCCGTGACGCACACCGAGTTCGCGCTTGGCTCGCTGGCCGCGGGCTGACCGACCCGGGGCGCGCCGGCGACTGGCGATCGCCCTGGTCGCAGCGACGCTGCTGGTCACGGCCGCGGCGCGGGGTGGCGAGCCTCCCCGACTCGCGTTCGCCCGTCACGGCGCAGCGGTCGCGACCCGCGACCTCGAGACGCTGAAGACCTCGATCCCCGTGGCCGAGATCCGGGTACACGAGCCCTACGAGCAACGCGAGGCCCGCTTCGCGGCGCTGCCCTTCGACCAGGTGCTCGACGCGATCTACAGCCCCTCCTGGCGCGGCGAGGAGGAGCTGCTCCTCACCTGCGCCGACGGCTATCAGCCCACGGTTCCCGTCGCGCGCTTCCTCCGGCACCGGGCCTGGCTCGCCTTCGATCGCAGCGACGGGGCCGGGTTCACCATCGAGAAGCGCGAGTCGGGCGAGATCCGGCGCGTGCCGCTGGCCCCCTTCTACCTGATCTGGGAAAACCTCGAGGACGCCCGGATCCGCCAGGAAGCCGACTACGGCTGGCCCTACCAGCTGGTCGCGGTGGACCTGATCCGCAGCCGCGATCGCTTCCCGAAGATGACACCGCCGGTCACCGCATCCCCGCAGGTGCTGGCCGGCTTCACCGCCTTTCGCGTGCACTGCAGCAAGTGCCATCGGGTGCACGGCGAAGGCGGTCGGATCGGTCCGGAGCTCGTCTCCACGGCGAGCCCGCTCGAGTACCGGGACGCGGAGTGGCTGCGTACCTGGATCGTCGATCCGGCTCGCATCCTGCCCCAGGCGCGCATGCCCGCCCTCAACCCCGCCCTCCCCGATCGGGAGCGGGTCGTGAACGAGATCCTCGCCTACCTGCGAGCGCTGCTCCCGGACCGCGCTCCTCCGGAAGACGGCTGACGTGGGCCCCTTCGAGAGCTTCTACGAGAGCGCGCTCCAGCACCCCATACTGCTGTGGGCGGCCGCGGCGCTCGGAGGCGCCTGGGCTCTCACGCGCCCGGGGCTGGCGCCGAGTCTTCGCCGCTACTGCGGATTCCTCGTCGTCCTCTCGCTGCTCGACGCCTGGCTGACGGCGCGCCACGTCTACGGCGTCGGTGCCCTCAGCGGCGTCGCGGCGCGCGGGGTCCCCCTCTTCTTCGTGCTCGCCGGGGATGCCCGCTTCCTGCTGCTGCTGGGAGCGGCGAGCCCTCGAGGGGAGGTCGAGATCGACGGCCGACGGCTCCTGGTCGCAGGCGGGCTCACCCTGATCGTCCCCCTCTCCTCCCAGATCGCACTGGCGGCGCTCCCGAGTGACCTCGGCGGAGCGCGCGTGCTCTTCCTGGTCTACGAGCTCGCCTTCGCGGCGCTCGCCCTGGCGCTGCTGCGCTGGCACCCAGGCGTTCGAGCCGCGCCCTGGCTCGCGACCGTGAGCCGCTTCGTCGTGCTCTACTACGGCCTCTGGGCCAGCGCCGACGCGATCATCCTCGCCACCGGCTCCGACCTGGGCTTCGGCCTGCGACTGCTGCCGAACGCGCTCTACTACGGGGGACTCATCGGTGTGATCGGCTGGGCCGGGGCCCGCGCCTCCGGCCAGGCCGGAAAGGGGGAGCGATGAAGAAGCTCGACGGCAGGGTGGCGATCGTGACCGGATCGGGGCGAGGCATCGGGCGCGCCATCGCGACGAAGCTGGCCCACGAGGGCGCGCGGGTCGTCGTCAACGACCTCGAGGAGGGGCCCGCCCGCGAGACCCTGGCGCTGCTCGAAGGCCTGGGCGGCGACGCTCACGCCGTCGTCGGAGACGTCGTCGCCGAGGGCTTCGGCGAGCGGATCGTGGGAGAGACCGTCGAGCACTTCGGCGGGCTCGACATCCTGGTCAACAACGCCGGCTACATCTGGAATACGACGATCCAGAATCACACCGACGAGCAGTGGTACGCGATGCTCGACGTCCACGCGACGGCACCCTTTCGCATCCTGCGCGCCGCGGCGCCCGTCTTCCGCGAGGCGGCGAAGCGGGAGCGCGCCAGCGGCGCGGTGCGCTGCCGCAAGGTCGTCAACATCTCCTCCATCTCCGGGGTCTTCGGAGCGGCGACCCAGCTCGCCTACTCGGCAGGGAAGTCCGCGCAGCTGGGTATGACGAAGACCCTCGCCAAGGAGTGGGGGCGCTACAACGTGACGGTGAACTGCGTCGCCTTCGGCGACATCGACACGCGGCTCACCCGACCTCTCGAGGGCGCGACGGAGACCATCGACGTCCGGGGACGCGACCTCAAGGTGGGCGTGGACCGCGGCGTCCAGGAGCTGATGACGAGCCTCACCCCACTCGGCCGCCGCGGCAGCGCGCAGGACGCGGCGGGTGCGGTCTACCTCTTCTGCCTGCCCGAATCGGACTTCGTGACGGGGCAGGTACTCGTGTGCAGCGGTGGCCTGACGCTCTGAGACCGGAGGCCCCGCAACTCGTCGGCCTCGTCGGAATGGAACGGCGGGTTACCCTGTCGCCATGAGGCTCCATCCCGGAATCGTGGCCGCGCTGCTCCTGGCCGGCATCGCTCCCTCCGCCGTCGCCGCGGATCCGAGCGCCGAGAAGCTCGTGGTGGCCGTGCGCGAGACGCCGCCCTTCGCCACCCGCGACGCGTTCGGCCACTGGAGCGGACTCAGTATCGAGCTCTGGGAGGACGTGGCCGAGCGCCTCGACCTCGACTTCGAGTGGCGCGAGCTCGACCTCCACGAGACCCTCGCGGCGCTGGAGGCCGGAGAGCTGGACGTGGCGGTGGCCGCGCTGACGATCACCGCCGAGAGGGAGCGGGTCTTCGACTTCTCCCATCCCTACCTCGTGACCGGGCTCGGGGTCGCCTATGTCGGAGGGACGGCGCCGTCCTGGCTGGACGCCTTGCGGGGCTTCTTCACGATGGGTTTCCTCAAGGCCATCGCCTCGCTCACCCTGGTCCTGCTGGCTGCTGGAGGCGCCGTCTGGCTCTTCGAGCGCAAGCACAACCACGAGCAGTTCGGAAGTGGGCGCCTCCTCCACGGGCTCGGCGCGGCCTTCTGGTGGTCAGCCGTCACGATGACGACGGTCGGCTACGGCGACAAGGCGCCGCAGACGCTGGGTGGCCGGATCGTGGCCCTGATCTGGATGTTCGCCAGCGTGATCCTCATCGCAGGGTTCACGGCCTCGATCACCGCCTCGGTGACGGTGGGCCATCTCGCCAGCAATCCGCTGCGTGGGCGCCCGCTGTCGGATCTCACTGTCGGCGTCGTCGACGCCTCGAGCGCAGAGCAGTTCGCGAGGAATCGGGGACTCCGATACCGGGGCTTCGAATCACTGCCGGTGCTGATCGAGTCGCTGCGCGAGGGAGTCGTCGAGGTCGCACTCCACGACGCGCCGATCCTGCGCTACTACGCGCGGACCGACCCGGGGAGCGCGCTGAGCGTGGCCAAGGATCGGCTCGTCCGCGACGACTACGGCTTCGGTCTCGTCGAGAACAGTCCGCTGCGACAGCCCGTGAACGAGGCCCTGCTCGAGATCCTGCGCGAGTCACGCTGGCGGGAGATCCGAAGGCGCCACCTCGGCGCCGAGGAGAACGACTCGTAGCAACCGCGCTACGCTCGTCGCGCCTCGCCGAACGACAGGAGACCCCGTGCACCGCGCCTTCGCCCGCGTCCTGGCCTTCGCGCTTCCAGTTTTGCTCGGAAGCACCTGTCTCTCGCCCACGGAGCTGCCGCCCGACCTGGAGCTCCCGGCACCGATGGATCGGGCCATGAGCGAGCAGGAGAGCGACGCGGTCGAGCACGTCGTGGAGCGGCGCTGCATGGTCTGTCACGCCTGCTACGACGCGCCCTGTCAGCTCGTGCTCTCGAGCCGCGAGGGCCTGTGGCGGGGGGCCAGCAAGGACCCGATCTACCGCTCCTCGCGCCTGCGCGCGGCCCAGCCCACGCGGCTCGGCATCGACGCCCAGACCCCCGAAGCGTGGCGCGAGCTCGGCTTCTTCTCCGTCACCGAGACCGGGCCGGACCAGGCGGCGAGCCTGGTGCTCGGCATGCTCGCGCTCGGCGCGGCCCACGACTTCCCGGCCGACGAGCCCCTGCCCGAGGACTTCCCCCTCGACCAGGGGCGCTCGCTCAGCTGCCCGACCGCCGCGGAGCTCCCGAGCTACGCGGCGGACCACCCCCAGGGCGGCATGCCCTACGGCATGGCCTCCCTCTCCGAGTGGGAGTACAAGGTGCTGGGTAGCTGGGCCGCCTCGGATGCGCCGACGCGACCGCCGCCGCCGCTGCCCGAGGATCTGGCCGCCGAGGCCGCCCTCTGGGAGGGCCTGCTCAACCAGACGAGCCTCAAGACCCGCATCGTCGCGCGCTACGTCTTCGAGCACTGGTCCTTCGCCCATCTCTACTTCTCGAATCATCCCGAAGGGCCGTTCTTCGAAGTCGTGCGCTCACGGACGCCGCCGGGCCAGCCCATCGACGTGATCGCCACGCGCTTCCCCTACGACGACCCCGGAGTCGAGGAGTTCTGGTATCGACTCCGCAGGATCGACTCCACGATCGTGCACAAGACCCACATCACCTACCGCCTGGGGCCCGAGCGACGCGCTCGCTACAAAGAGATCTTCCTGGGCGAAGACTGGGAGCCCACGCGCTTCCCGAGCTGGGAGGTCGAGGAGGCGTCGAACCCCTTCGTCTCGTTCGAGGAGCTCCCGGCCCGCGCCCGCTACCAGTTCCTGCTCGACGACGCCCTCTACTTCGTGCGGACCTTCATCCGCGGTCCCGTGTGTCGCGGCCAGGCCGCGACCGACGTGATCCGCGATCGCTTCTTCGTCGCCTTCCTCGACCCGGACCACGACCTCTCGATCGTGGATCCGAGCCTGCTGCGCGAGGGAAAGAAGGACCTGCGCCTGCCGGCCGAGGCGGGACCGAACCTCCCGCTGCTGGAGAGCTGGGTCAAGTTCGACCGCAGCCAGAAGGCCTGGCGAGAGCTGCGCGCGGAGCACTACAGAGCCTGGCTCGCCGACCGGCGCGTGGACCTCGACTTCCTCTGGGACGGCGACGGCCACAACCGCAATGCCCTGCTCACCGTGTTCCGCAACCACGACAACGCGACGGTGGTCGAGAGCTGGGTCGGCGCCGACCCGAAGACGGTCTGGATCCTGGACTATCCCGTCTTCGAACGCATCTACTACGACCTGGTGGCCGGCTTCGACGTCTTCGGCAACGTCGGGCACCAGCTGGGAGTGCGACTCTACATGGACAACCTGCGCATGGAGTCCGAGGACGTCTTCCTGGCGTTGCTGCCCGAGGCCATGCGAGAGGAGCTGCGCGCGAGCTGGTATCAGGGGGCGACGGATCAGCTGAAGTACACCCGCGTCAACAAGCTGCGCAGCCAGGGGGTCGAGTCCGGCATCGAGTACCAGACGGACGATCCGGTCTCCGAGCTGATCGGAATGGTCCTCGCGCGGATGTCCGCCGTCGCCGGCCCTCCGGACCTCCTCAACCGCTGCACCGGCGAGCCCTGCGACCGGCCCGACGCCACGCCGCTCGAGCGGCGCGCCGAGCGCGCCCTGCGGCGGCTGTCGGCCGCCCGAGGCGCGTTCGCACAGCAGCTGCCCGAGATCTCCCTGGTCCGCATCCGCGGCGGGGGGAAGGACGCCGCCGCCTACACCCTCATGCACGACCGCGAGCACACGAACGTGGCGGCGATCTTCCGCGAGGAGGCGAGGCGGCTGCCCGAGGAGGATCGCATCACGGTCGTTAGGGGCATCCTCGGCAGCTATCCGAACTTCGCCTTCGACCTGCCCGTGGAGGACGTGGATGCCTTCGTCGATGCGATCCTCGGGGGCGGAACCCCCGAGGACCTGACGACCCTGGTGTCGACCTGGGGCGTGAGGCGCTCGAGCCCCCGCTTCTGGTTCACCATGGACTGGATGCACGGCGAGCTCGTGCGGCAGAGCCAGCGCGAGGCCGGCGTGCTCGACCTCAATCGCTACGAGAACCTCTGAACTCGGGAGCCGGCCGCTCCCTCAGTGGTTCGCGCCCTCCTCGAGCTTCTTCATCACCTGATCGAGGCTGAAGCTCGCCGCCTTCTGCCGCGGCGGATAGTCCTTGAATGTCGCAAGGAACTGTCCCACGTACTGCTGCGCGGGCACGAGCAGGTAGGCGCGGTCGAGCATCCAGTCGTAGTAGGTGTTCGAGGTGAGCGGGGCGCGCTCGTAGGGATCGCGTCGGAGGTTCAGGATCAGCGGTATGCGCAGCGGCACGAAGGGATCCATCCACACCCGGAGCGTGCCCTCGGTCTGCTGCTCCATGAAGATGAGCTTCCAGTCCTGGTAGCGCAGGGCCGTCAGGTCGCCGTCGTCGGAGAAGTAGAAGATCTCCTTGCGGGGGCCCTCCTTCTCCTGACCCGTCAGCTGAGGGACGAAGTCGTAGCCATCGAGGTGCACCCGATACTTGCGACCGGCCAGCCGGGTGCCCCCGAGCAGCTTCTCCTTCACGTCCGGGTCGCCCGCGATCGCCGCGAACGTGGGCAGCCAGTCCATGTGGTGCATGATCTGGTTGGAGACCGAGCGCGGTGCGATGCGGCCGGGCCAGCGCACCATGGCCGGCACCCGCCAGCCACCTTCCCAGTTCGTGTTCTTCTCGCCGCGGAAGGGCGTGGCGGCCGCATCCGGCCAGGTGTTGTAGTGGGGACCGTTGTCGGTGCTGTAGAAGATGACGGTGTCGTCGGCGATCCCGAGCTCGTCGAGTAGGTCGAGGAACTGCCCCACGTGCATGTCGTGCTCGACCATGCCATCGGCGTACTCGTCCTGGCCCGAGATCCCGCGCAGCGAGGCCTTCACATGGGTGCGGAAGTGCATGCGCGTGCCGTTCCACCACACGAAGAAGGGCTTGCCCGCAGCGTGGGCATCGCGAATGAAGCGGATCGCGGCGGCCACGGTCTCGTCGTCGATGGTCTCCATCCGCTTCCGGGTGAGCGGACCGGTGTCGACCACGCGCCCGTCGGCGAAGCTGTGGATCACGCCCCGGGGGCCGAAGCGCTTGCGGAACTCCGGGTTCTTCGGGTAGTCCTCGTTCTCGGGCTCCTCTTCCGCGTTCAGGTGGTAGAGATTGCCGAGGAACTCGTCGAAGCCGTGGTTGGTGGGGAGGTGCTCGTCACGGTCCCCCAGGTGGTTCTTCCCGAACTGGCCGGTGGTATAGCCGCGGTCCTTGAGGATTATCGCGATCGTCGGATCCGCCGGGTGCATCCCTTCCTTCGCGCCGGGCAGGCCCACCTTGCTGAGGCCGGTGCGGAAGACGCTCTGACCGGTGATGAACGACGAGCGGCCCGCCGTACAGCTCTGCTCGCCGTAGTAGTCGGTGAAGAGCATGCCCTCGTCGGCGATGCGGTCGATGTTCGGAGTGCGGTAGCCGACGAGACCTCGGGTATAGGCGCTGATGTTCGACTGACCGACGTCGTCTCCCCAGACCACGAGGATGTTCGGCTGGTCGGCCGCGCTGGCGCCGACCGCCAGCGCAAGAGCGGCGACGAGTGCGGCAGCGAGATTTCGGATCGTGTTCATCGTTCCCTCCATCCCGATCGGCCGGGCCGGCGGCCCCTGGCCTGGGGGGGGGGATCATCTGCGATCCGGCCCATGTGTCAACCCGGAAGGCCTACCCGACCTCGGCCACGGCCTCGGCGCGCCCATGGGGCGCTCAGGCCGGGCCGCCCGTCGGCCGATGCGGAGGCGTGGTCGGTTCGAGGCGGGGAGCGGGTCGGATCGTCGCGCGGGTCGGCGGGCACACGGCCGCGATCGCAGCGGCCGCGCTGATCACCTCGCTCGCCGCCGACGCCTCGGGCGCCGGGGAGCGCCGGTGTCTGGACCACGCCGACTTCTGCCTCGAGGTGGTCTCGGACCGGGCCATGGTGCGCTTCGTGGCCTCGAATCGAACGCCCGCCCCCTACAGCCTGCGGATCGCACCCCGGGGTCTCTCGAACCTCCGGCCCGTCACGCAGCCCCCCTTCCGGGCCGTGCTCGAGCCGGGCGAGAAGCGGGTGGTCGGGGCGCTCTCGGCGATCGCGCCCGAGCGGGACACCGGCTACCGCTACGCCTGGAGCGCCGCCCCCGGGAGCATGCTCGCCCGGCACGACGATGGCTGGCGCTATCGCATGCCCTTCGGCGGCAAGCTCCATCGCCCGCTCGGTCAGGGAGTCGGCGGCCCCTACACCCACAGCGGCCCCGGGTACTACGCCTTCGACTTCTCGATGCCGTGGGGCACTCCCGTCCTGGCCGCCCGTGCCGGCAAGGTGATCGCCGTGCGCGACGGGAGGCGCTCGACCGGTGCGGCGTCACGCTCCTACGAGGCGGCGAACGCCGTCGAGGTGCTCCACGTGGACGGCACGATCGCCACCTACGCCCACCTCCAGCGCGGCGCGCTCGTCCAGGAAGGCCAGACGGTGGCGACCGGAGACCCGCTCGGCCACTCGGGCGACACGGGCTTCAGTACCGGCCCCCACCTCCATTTCATGGTCTGGCGGCGCACGGCGGATCTACAGTGGAAGACCGTGCCCATCCGCTTCGACGACGGCAGCGCCCAGGGCTTCGTGCCGGTCGCGGGGGTCGCCTACGCACCCGCATGCTCGACCCGCGGGCTCGGCTGCTCACCCGAGGAGGGCGCGCCCCCTTCGGAGGCCTGGCCCGCGGCGCGAGGCAGCGGATCGGCGGGCGAGACGAGCCGCCGCAGCGACGGCGCCTGCGTCTGCCCGAACGGGGCGACCATCCATGTCGACCTGCCCTGCGAGCAGATCTGCGGGCGTTGAGCCCTCGCCGGCGCGCAGGCCGGACCGCCAATCCCCCGCCACTCAAGGCGATCCGGGATCCGGTCGATGCGGGGACATGGCGGACCGAAGCGTCGCGAAGACCGCAGGCCTGAAGCTCCACCTGGGCTGCGGCACGCGAACCCCGGCGGCCTGGCAGAACGTGGACGCCGCGTTGGGCGCGCGTCTCGCCAAGATCGCGCCGCTGCGGCCCCTGCTGCGCGCGACGGGCGCGTTCCGTCTGGACTGGTCCGACGGGATCGTCGTCCACGACCTGCGACGCCCCTTTCCCTGGCCCGACGCCTCGGCGGACGCGATCTACAGCTCCCACACGCTCGAGCACCTCTCGAAGGAGGATGGCGAGTGCTTCCTGCGGGAGTGCGCCCGGGTGCTCGCGCCCGGCGGCGTGGTGCGGATCGTCGTCCCGGATCTGGCGGCGATCCTGGCGGAGTACGAGAAGGGCGCCCTTGCCGCCGTGGACCTGGTCGATCGCCTCGGGGTGTCCTGGACGCATCCCAGGGACGGCTGGCTGAAGCAGCTGCTTGCGCCCTGGGTGCGATTTCCCCACCGCTGCATGTACGACACACGCTGCCTGCTCGAAGCCCTCCGCGCGCAGGGGCTCCTGGCCGAGCCCTGCCCTCCCCTGGTGAGCCGGATCCCGGAGATCACCGACGTCGAGTGCCTCGAGCGCGTGCGGGAGAGCGTGATCGTCGAGGCCCGCAAGCCGGCCTGAGCGATCTCGCCTCGGGGCCTCGCGGCGAGACCCGGGTCAGGTCCGCGGGCGGAGCCGCACGCGGGTCGTGATCGCGAGCATCGCACCGGCGGCCAGCACCACACCCGTCAGGGGTGCGGCCGGAATCAGCAGCGGGGGGTTCACGATCGCGTCGATCTGATCGGCGTAGAAGGCCAGGTCCACGGCGATGGTGTCGCTGCCGAACACGGCCGTGTTGGCGGGCTGAAGGCCACTCACCGGGGCCTGGGCGATCAGGATGCCCACCAGCTCCCACGTGCCGCGCTTCAGGAACGCACCTCCGCCCGAGTCCCCGTTCGCCACCTGGCACTCGTCGGCGATGCCGGACTCGTCGAAGCGGGTCTCGAACACGCGCGAGGTTCCGCTGCCGGGGATGGTTTCGTCGTTACCCACGACCGTGACCTGATTCCGGCCCCAGCGAAGGACCCGGACGCCAGCCGCCACGAAGCCCTCGTACGCGGGTGGAGGCCCCATGCCGCAGCTGACCTCGGTGAAGCTGCTGTTCCAACAGGTGCGACTCGCCTCGCGAGAGCGGCCGTTGCCGATCAGGGTCACCACGTCGTTCGGGGCCGGGCCCGTGGTCGCGATCTCCAGGGCGGGCAGCGGCGGAGCCTGCTCGAGCCGGATCAGGGCGAGGTCTGCGCCGACGCCCGGCGAGGTCTCCAGGCGGGTCCGGGAGCCCGTGACGGTGGCGTAGGGGATCCCGCCGAAGGTGAACGTGGGAGGCTCGCCCACGTGGTGCGCGGTGAGCACCCAGCGATCGCCGATGTAGATGCCCGAGAGCGAGTTGCTGGCGATGCCGACGTTCGCGAAGCCCGGATCGTCGCCGGGCTCCGAGGTATTCCCCGAGCCGTCCCCGGCCTCGATCACCACGCCGGCCGCCACGCTCGCGAGCAGGAGACCGGCAAGTGCCGGTGCCAAGCCGGCAGCACTGCGAGTCCATCCAGACATCAGGTCTCCACGTCAGCAGGGTCCCGTCACCGCTTCATCGGCCGATCAGGGGTCGGGCCGCAACCGCCGGAGCCCGAGGAGAGCGAGCCCGAGGGGTCCATCGTGGGTACATACTAGGCTGGGCAGGTGACGATCGGGGGCGGTTGCCGCTGGAAATCCGGCGCGCCCGGCTGATAGGGTGCGCCCATGTGCGACTCCGTCGTGGCCGTGGGCTCGGAGACGAGCGACGGCGCCACCCTCTTCGCCAAGAACAGCGACCGCAAGCCCCTCGAGTGCCAGCCCTTCGTGCAGCACGCCGCGGCGCATCACCCACCCCGGGCCCGGGTGCGTTGCACCCACATCGAGATCCCGCAGGTGGCCGAGACCTACCGGGTGATGGGGCACTCGCCCGACTGGGTCTGGGGCTTCGAGCACGGCGTCAACGAGCACGGTGTGGCGATCGGCAACCACACCATCTTCTCGAAGGAGCCCATCGAACAGACCCGGGGTCTCATCGGCATGGACCTGGTGCGACTCGGTCTCGAGCGCGGCCGCGACGCGCGCGAGGCCCTCGAGGTGATCGCGACCCTGATCGAGAGCCACGGCATGGGCGGCCCCGCCCTCGCCTGCGACGGCGCCGGCTATCACAACAGCTTCGCCCTGGCGGACCCGACGAGCGCCTGGGTGCTCGAGGCCTCGAATCGGCGCTGGGCGGCACGGCGGGTCGAACGCAGGGCCTGCTCGAATCACATGTCGATCGGAGCCGACTGGGAGATCGCCTCCCGCGACCTCGAGAACTTCGCGCGCTGCGAGGGCTGGTGGCGCGAGGACTCCCGCGTGGACGTGGCGCGTGCCTATCGCAACCGGAACATCCCAGATCACATCACCTCGGGACGTCACCGGCAGGCGCAGGCGTGGATCGACGCGCGCAAGGGACGGCTCGACGTCGCCTCGCTGAAGGCACTGCTGCGAGACCACGGCGACGGCGGCGCAGCCTGGAGCCGGCCCGACGCCACGCCCGACGAGGAGTGCTTCTTCACGGTCTGCGCGCACAGCGATCCGGTGCACGTCACCACCGCGAGCCTGGTAACGGCCCTTCCCGCGGAGCGACCCGGCCCCTGGCCGGTCTGGATCTCCTTCGGGACGCCCTGCTCGGGGATGTTCCTGCCCGTCTATCTCGACGGGGTGATCCCTGCCGCGCTGGCCCGCGACGGGAGCGACGGGGCCTGGTCACGCTTCAAGCGCCTCCACGACGCCGTGGCCGGGGATCCGACGCGACGCACCCCCCGAGTGCGTGAGAGCCTGGCGGAGCTGGAGGCGGAGATCGAGACGGAGCGGCTCGCCGTCGAGCGCACCGCGCGCAGCGCGGCGGTGTCGCGGGACCTCGATTACGCGGCCGACATCGTCACCCGCTTCATGGATCGATCGGTCGACTCGGCGCTCGCCCGGATCGACGAGCTCTCCGCGACGCTGGCCGACGACTGAACGCAAGACCCGCGCGCCGAGAATTGGCAGACACGGCTTCGCAACGCCGGCTTCAGGCGGTCTGCGCTTCCTCGACGGGGGAGACGCGATGGACCTTGCGCGCTCCGGGGAAATAGTCGCCGCGCTGCTCCCACGGCACGCCCAGTGTGCGCAGGATCTTGCGCTTGGTCGCCTGCCGACACGGGCGACCCTTCTCGATGGCGTGGATGGTTCGCGCAGAAACCCCCGCCTTCTCGGCCAGGTCGTTCTGGGTCCAGCCCTGAGCCTGTCTGGCAGCCCGAACGCGGTTCATAACGAGGTTTCACCTCCGAAATCGATGCTTCGAGCGTAGCGCCCGAACGCCTCGGGTTCCCCATTGATGGCAAAAGGACCCGTTTACAGAATGCAGGATAATCACAAAATGTTAATATTTATTGGGTAGTTATAGAATCATCTGCCTGTATCGACCCGGGGGGAATCGGCCGACTTCGACACATCGCGCATGCGCCTTCGCCGCCGGGCGACGGCGCGCACGGGGCAGGACGCCCGTGACCCAGGTCACACTTCGGTGCCGTACAGGCCGGTCGTTCGACGGCGCTCGAGGCGATCCGACGCGCTGCGTGGCACCGGCGCCGAGTGCTGTGTGGGGTGAGCGAGGGGACTTGAACCCCCGACCTCCAGGGCCACAACCTGGCGCTCTAACCAACTGAGCTACGCCCACCAGACAGCCGGCGCAAGCTATCCGGGGCCCGGTGGAGTGTCAAACCCCCGACGCGCACGGCAACCGGACGGCGTCGGCGTGGGCCGTTTGCCGTTACCCTTTCCGAGGCCGCCCCGGTAGCTCAGTCGGATAGAGCAGCTGCCTTCTAAGCAGCGGGTCGGGGGTTCGATTCCTCCCCGGGGCGCC